>SXGQ01000437.1_pt1 | contig 12320 bp, 7 predicted proteins | sample 3178371 | NCBI WGS metagenome assembly SXGQ01 (sample SAMN11356859, study PRJNA531348) | freshwater metagenome | isolation source: freshwater sample F1-20 | place: China: Fuxian Lake, Yuxi | collected 2017-12-25 | reverse complement strand
TCCAGCCCGACCGTGGCGCTGACCGCGCCCGCGGCCGGCGCTTCCGTGCCCGTCGGCACGGCCACCACCCTCACCGCCGCCGCCGCGGATCCCGATGGCTCGGTCGCGAGCGTCCAGTTCTTCGCCAACGGCGTCGCGCTCGCCGCCCCCGACACGGCCTTCCCGTTCACTTTCGATTTCATCCCGACTTCCCCCGGCAATTACCTGCTCACCGCCCAGGCCATCGACAACGGCGGCAACGTCGCCGTGAGCGCGCCGGTCACGATCAGTGTTGTCGCCGGCTCCGCCCCGGTCGTCGCGGTCACCTCGCCCGCGGACCGCGCCGTCGCGCCGGTCAACGTGCCCCTGGTCCTCACCGCCGCCGCGTCCTCCTCCGGCGGCACAATCGCGGGGGTGCAGTTCTTCCTCAACGGCGTCGCCCAGGGTGCGCCCGACCCCACCTTTCCCTACAGCTACACCTGGACCCCCGCCGCCCTCGGCACCTACCTGGTGCAGGCCCGCGCGACCGACAACCTTGGGAACATCACCGATTCCGCGCCCGTGCAGGTCATCGTCGCCGGCTCGCAGGCCCCGGTCGTCGCCGTCACCGGCCCGCCCGACGGGTCCGCCTTCGGCGTCGGCACGCCCCTCACCCTCGCCGCCGACGCGGCGGATCCGGACGGCACTGTGACCCAGGTGCAGTTCCTCGTTAACGGCGTCCCGCAGGGCGCCGCGGATACCACCGCCCCCTACACCACCGCGTGGACACCGCCCGCCGCCGGCACCTACCTCATCACGGCCCAGGCGACGGACAACACCGGCAACTTGGCCCTCAGCGCCGGGGTCACGGTCACGATCGGCGCGGACGCCCCGCCCACGGTGGCGCTCACCAGTCCGGCCGCGGGGCTCAGTTTCGGGCTCGGGAACCAGATCATCATTGCGGCCAACGCGGCCGACGCCGACGGCTCCATCACTGGGGTCCGCTTCCTCGCCAACGGCCGGGTGATTGGGTCGGCCGCCGCCGCGCCCTACCTGTTCAGCTGGAGCCCCTCCGCCGCGGGGACCTACACGCTCACCGCTAGCGCCACGGACAACGCGGGTAATGTGACGCAGAGCCGCCCGGTCACCGTCACCGTGACCGCGGGCGGGGCGCCCACGGTCGCGCTGTCCGGCCCGCCGGCATCGACGCCGCTCGTGGCGGGCACCGCCGTGCCGCTGATCGCCCGGGCCTCGGGGGGTAACGGGCCGGTCGCGCAGGTGCAGTTCTTCGTCAATGGCGCCCCGCTCGGCTCGCCGGACACCACCTCGCCCTACGGCCTCGACTGGACGCCGGCCGCGCCCGGCACCTACCGGCTGGTGGCTGTGGCGACTGACAGCGCGGGCGTCTCCGCCAGCTCGGAGCCGCTGGTGCTGACCGTCGCGGGTAACACGCCGCCGACCGTGGGCCTGACCGCGCCGGTGGCGGGGACCTCCGTGAACGCAGGCACGCCGGTCACGCTCGCAGCCGTGGCGGCCGACGCCGAGGGTCGGGTGGTCGCGGTGCGTTTCCTCGCGAATGGCATCGAGGTCGCGACGGCCAGCTCCGCGCCGTTCACCGCTTCCTGGGCGCCCACGGCGGCGGGCACGTACACCGTAGTGGCGCAGGCGCGTGACGACTCAGGCAACCTTACGGTCTCCGCGCCGGTGCTGGTGTCTGTCCTCGCGAACCGGCCTCCGGTGGTCGCGCTGACCTTCCCTACGACGGGCGCCACCATCCGCGTCGGGGCCAAGGTCATCGTGACCGCCACCGCCACCGATCCCGACGGGTCCGTGGCGAGCGTGCAGTTCCTCGCCGATGGGACGCCGCTGGCCCCGCCGGACACCGCGGCGCCGTTCTCCGCCGAGTTCACGCCCGGCTCCGAGGGCATCCACCGCCTCACGGCGGTCGCCGTCGACCGTTCCGGCGCCGTCGCGACCTCCGCGGTGGTCACTGTGCTGGCGGTCACGCCGGGCGCGGAGGACCGGATCTTCACCGGCGGCTACCAGGGCGGCGCGGAGACCGGGCGCTTCGCCGTCGCGGTGATCCGGGGTCGCCACGCCGTCCTCATCGGGTTCCCGACCAGTGCCGGCGGCGGAGCGGTCTCCTTCCATCCGGACCTGCAGGTGGACGCGGCGGGCGCGCTCAACTCCGGGGAGGCGGACGGCCGCTTCGCCGTCTCCGGGATGCTCAGCGACTCCGGCCTGGGCGGCACGCTCGACCGCGGCCGGCTGACATTCATCGGCGTCGCCTCGCTGGCGGCGGCCCGGCCCGGCCCCGCGCCGGGGCTCTACGTCGGCAGCCTCACCGGCCGGGCGGGCAGCCAGGTGCTCGCGATCGTGGCGGCCGACGCCTCCATCACGTGGCTCGTGCAGGACGGCGCGTTCCGTGACGCCGGGGCGGGCACCCTCGCCGTGACGGGCGCCTTTAATTCTACGGGTGCGTCGGGCGCGCGGCTCTCTGGCACTATCGAGCCCCTGACGGGATTCCTCAGCGGCACCTTGTCCGGCGGACCCGGTGGTTCGTTCACCGGTGCTGCGGCCACCGGTCCCGCTTTGAGCGATGGCGCGCTGCGCAACCTCTCGACGCGCGGCCAAGTGGGTGCCGGCGGCAACATCCTGATCGCCGGCTTTGTTGTCACGGGCCCCGAGCCGAAGCAGGTGCTGGTGCGCGCGGTAGGCCCGTCGCTCGAGGCCTTCGGGGTCGCGGGCACGCTAACCGACCCGGTGCTGGAGGTTTACCGCGGTGACACCCGACTCGCCTCCAACGACAACTGGGGCGGGCTAGAGGCGGTGCAACGCCTCGCCGGGCAGGTGGGCGCTTTCCCGCTCGTGCCCTCGAGCCTGGACGCGGCGCTGGTGCTCACGCTAGCGCCCGGCGCCTACACCGCCCAGGTGAGCGGGGTGGCAGGGCGGACGGGGGTCGCCCTGGTGGAACTCTATGATGCGGACGCGGCCGTGCCCTTCCCGGCCCGGAAACTGGTGAACGTCGCGACCCGCGGCGTCGTGGGTGGCGGTCAGGGCCAGCTGATCGCGGGCTTCGTGGTCGGCGGCACCGTGCCCAAACGCTTCCTGATCCGGGGCGTCGGGCCCGCGCTCGCCGCCCTGTCACCCGGGCTTGGCGCGTTGTCGGACCCGTGGTTGCAGGTCGTGCGCACCGAATCCCGGCCGGCCGGGGTGGTCGACGTGCTCGTCCGGGAGAACGACTCGTGGGACGTCGGCAACCCGTCGGCCCTCGTGGCTGCGGCGACCGCGGCGGTGGGTGCGTTCCCGCTGGCGGCGGGCGGACGCGACGCGGCCCTGCTGCTCACCCTGCCGCCGGGCACGTACAGCGCCCAGGTCGGCGGCCCCACGGGGGCCACGGGCGTGGCGCTGGTCGAGGTCTACGAGATGCCCTGATCCCGGAGACGCGGGGTCGGATTCCGCTCCGCGCCGGCACTCCGCGTTTGGCAAGTCCGCCGCTTCCTGCGTGGCTGGCCCCGATGCTGGAAGCCCTCAGCGACCTGACCCTCGATGACCTCGCGCGGCGCCTCGCTGCGGCCGGGTTCGCCCCGTTCCACGCGGGGCCGGTGCTGCGGGCGCACTACGGGCACGGCTCCGTGACCCCTCACCCCGGGCGGCTGCCGCCGGCGGGACTCGCGGAATGGCTGGATGCCTCCTTCGCCCCCGCCGCGGAAGTGGTGCGCCGCGCGGCGGCCGCGGACGGCACGGTGAAGCTCCTCCTCCGCTGCCGCGACGGCGCCACGATCGAGGCGGTGCTGATGCCGGGCGACCGGCCCGACCGCGCCGCGGGCTGCCTGTCGTCCCAGGTCGGTTGCGCAATGGGCTGTGACTTCTGCGCCACGGCCCAAACCGGGTTTCTGCGCCACCTCACCGCGGGCGAGATCGTGGAGCAGTTCCGCGCGCTGCGCCGGGAGGCGGCCGCCCAGGGCCGCGCACTCAAGACCGTCGTCTTCATGGGCATGGGGGAACCGATGCTGAACCTGCCCGCCGTCCTCGCGGCCGCGGAACGCCTCGCCGATAACCGCGTGGGCGGCCTCGGCTGGCGGCAGATCACGGTGTCCACCGTCGGCGTCATCCCGGGAATCGATGCGCTCACCGCCACCGGGCACAGCCTTAACCTCGCTGTCTCGCTGCACGCGCCGGATGACGCCACGCGCGCCCGCCTGCTGCCGCCCGGGCGCCGGTTCGCTGTGGCGGACGTGCTCGCGGCGGCGGACCGTTTCCAGGCCGCCCGCGGCCGGCCCGTCACGTTGCAGTACTGCCTGCTGCACGGGGTCAACGACGCGCCGGAGCAGGCCGCGCAACTGGCCGCGCTGGTGGGCGCCCGACGGATGCACGTGAACCTGCTGCACTACAACGCCACGGGCCCGGGGCTCGGCGGCGCGCGGTACGAGGCCGCGCCCGCGGCGGTGGCGGAGGCGTTCGCCGGGATCCTGCGGCGCCACGGGGTCGTGGCGCACTTCCGGCGGCCGCGCGGGCCCGACATCGATGCCGCCTGCGGCCAGCTGCGGCGCCGCGTCCTGGCCGGGTCGGCGGGTGACGTTTCCCCTCGGCGGGCGTCTGCCTGAGGCGAAGCCCGATGTCTCGCCGCCATCTCCTCCGGATCCTTGCGTTCTACGCCTGCCTGTTCGCCGCGCGCCTCGCGGCGGCCGAATTCCACGTCGCCCCGCACGGCTCCGATGACGCGCCCGGGACCGCGCCGGCGCCGTTCGCCACCGTGCAGCGCGCGCAGGCGGCGGCCGGGCCGGGCGACACCGTCTTCCTGCATGGCGGCACCTACCGCCTCCGCGAGGGCGACATCGCCCGCACCGAGCGGATCTTCGCCTACGTCACCCTGCTGGACAAAAGCGGCGAGCCGGGCCGGCCGATCCGCTACGTCGCGTGGCCGGGCGAGAAGCCGGTCTTTGACCTCTCGGCGGTGAAACCGGCAGATCGGCGCGTGCACGCGTTCCGGGTGACCGGCTCGTGGCTGCATCTGGAGGGATTCGAGGTGGTGGGGGTGCAGGTGACGATTAAGGGGCACACCCAGTCCATCTGCATCGACGTGCAGGGCAGCCACAACGTCATCAAGCGGCTGAGCCTGCGCGACGGCATGGCGATCGGCGTGTGGATCGGCGATGGCGCGCACAACCTGGTGCTGAACTGCGACGCCTACCGTAACTACGATCCGGTCTCGGGCGACGGCCGCGGCGGCAACGTGGATGGCTTTGGCTACCACGGGCGGAAGGGCAGTATCGGCAACGTTTTCCGGGGGTGCCGTGCGTGGTTCAATAGCGACGATGGCTTCGACTTCATCAATTCCGCGGAGGCGGTTACCGCGGAGGATTGCTGGGCCTTTTATAACGGCTTCACGCCGGACTTCACGCCGCGTGCGGACGGCAACGGCTTCAAGGCCGGCGGCCACGCTGGCACTCCGGTCGACCGGTTGCCCTCACCGATCCCGCGCCACGTCGTGCGTCGGAGTGTCGCGGTGCGCAACAAGGCGAACGGATTCTACGCGAACCACCACCTCGCTGGCGTCGACTTTATCCACAACACCGCGTGGCGGAACCGCGTTAACTTCAACTTGCTCGGTCGCTTGGAGGACAATGCTACCCGAGTGCCCGGGCGCGGCCACCGCCTCCTTAATAACCTCGGCTTTGCGGGCGGCGATGAGGTGGCGCAGCTGGATGCCGCCGCTTGCACCGTCGCAGGCAACTCGTTCCTCGGCGGATGGGCTGTGACGGCGGCGGACTTTGCGGGCCTCGACGAGGCAGACCTGATGCGGCCGCGGCAGCCGAACGGCAGCCTGCCGGTGACGCCACTGCTTCGCCTTGCGTCGGGCAGCCGCGCCCTCGACACCGGCGTGCCCCTCGATGAACCCTTCGCTGGCCGCGCCCCGGATGCGGGCGCCTTCGAATTCGGAGCAGCCCGCTGACGTGCCGCCGAACCGGCAGTGCGCACCTCTGGCGCGGCGCGAGCGGTGCCTCACCAGCGAGGTGGCCGAGCCGACACGCGGTGCAGGCAGAGCGCGCAAAAGGCGGCCATTTCCCGGTCGGCAAGCTGACGGAACCCGCGATTCAGGTCCGGCATTGCGGCGTCGCGTTCCGCCGAGGCTGCTGGCGAAACCTCGGCCTGACTGAGCACGAGCGCCTCCTGCAGCGCCTGCTCGCCCGCTGCGAAGTGGGCCCAGAGCGGATTGCGCCCGCAGGGACCGCACGGCTTGCACGGAGCCAGCACACCACAGCGTGCCGGGGATGACTCCGCGCGGATTGGCGTTCGCGGCGCCCGGCTTGGACGCGGGACGGGCCTCGATCAGGCCTCGGGTGGGCGCGTCTCCACCCAACGAACCGCGTGTCGGATGAGGGCGGTGGCGTCCCGCAGCCCCAGCTTCTCCTTCACGTGGCTCCGGTGGACGTCGACGGTCTTGGGGCTGAGGTGTAGTTCCGCGGCGATCTCGCGGGTGCCCTTGCCCTGGCCGATCAGCTGGAACACCTCGAACTCGCGGTCCGTGAGCTGCTCGATGGGCGAGGAGGAGCCGCGCGGCCGCCGGCTGCTCACGGCCTCGAGGATGCGGGCCGACATCTTGTGGCTCACGTAAATCTCGCCCCGCAGCACCTGCCGGATTGCGCCCAGCAGGTTCTCGCCACCGGCCTCCTTCATGATGTACCCCCTGGCGCCCGCGCGCAGCGCTCGCTCGGCGTAGACCGCCTCGTCGTGCATCGACACCACTAAGATTGGGATCTCCGGGTGGGCGGCGCGCAGGTCCTTGATAAACTCCAGCCCGCTGCGGCCGGGCATCGTGAGATCGGTCAGGATCAAGTCGGGCCGCTGGCGGGCGAGCACCTGGAGTGCCTCCGCGGGATTACCGGCCTCGCTGCCCACGACGAGGTCGGGCTGGCAGTCGATCAGCTGGCCGAGGCCGGCCCGCATGAACGGGTGATCGTCGACCAGCAGGATGCGGCGGCGGGCGGAGGGGGCGGCTTTCTTCTTCACGGGGAGAACGGCAGGCCGCACCGGACGCTGACGCCGCCGCGGCGGGAATCCACGGCGAGGGTGGCGCCAATGACGTTGGCGCGGTGGCGCATCACACTGAGCCCGATGCCTTCGACGGGGGCGCCCTTTCCGCGGGGCAGGCCGGCGCCGTCATCCTCCACCGCGAGCACGAGGGCGCCGTTGCGGCGGCCCAGTCGGATCACGATCTCCGTCGCCCGGGCGTGCTTCAGCGCGTTGTTTACCGCTTCTGGGGCGATCCGGTAGAGATGCTCGGCGAGGAAGGCATCCGCCACCGCCACCGGCTCCGGGCATTCGAGCCGGCAGCGGGGCCGGCCGGGGGCGGAGGTCCGTTCGGCCAGTTCCGCCAGACCAACCTGAAGCGAGTCCGGTCCGGGGCCAACCGGGACTAGCCCGCGGGCGAGGAAGCGCACCTGCGTGATCGCCTCGCGCAGCATCCGCGCCATCTGGTCCAGCCGGCGGGCGAGCCCCGGATGGGGCGCGGCCTCGGTCTTCGCGAGCGTGCACATCAGCTCCACGGCGGTGAGCTGCTGGCCCAGATTGTCGTGGAGGTCCGCGCCGATGTTGTGTCGCTCCCGCTCGCTGATCGCGACGAGCTCGCGCTCGAGGCGGAGGTGCTCCGCCTGCGCGTCCCGCAGCGCCCGCTCCTGCGCCACCGCGTGCAGGGCGCGCTGCGCAACCGCCGGCAGGCGATCCAGCAGCGAGGCGTCTTTTATCACGTAGTCGAGCGCCCCCTGACGCATCACCTCGACGGCGGCGCGCTCGTCGCCCTGACCGGTCACCACTACGAAGGGCACCGCCTGCCGCTCGCGCTGGAGCTGTTCCTGGTCGGCTTTGCGCGAAGTGATGTCGGTGCGGATGGCGATGTACTGCTCGGGGCGGCCGTCGGGCCTGCGGAAGGGAAAGATGGTCGTGTCGACCCAGTAGCAGCTGCCGTCCTTGGCGCGGTTGCGGATCTCGCCGCGCCAGACCTCGCCGCGGCGGATGGTCGCCCAGAGCGCGCGGAAGAAGGCGGGCGGGTGGTGCCCGGAGTTGATGATGCGGTGGTCCCGACCGAGCAGCTCCGCTCGGGAGTACTGGGAGATTGCGCAGAACTTGTCGTTGGCGAAGGTGATTCGCCCCTGCGCGTCGGTGATCGCGACGATCGAGTGCGCGTCGAGTGCGGCCTTCAGCTCGGCCAGCTCCTGCCGGCGCTCCGGTGACGCCGGCCCGGCGGGCGGCGGGGTAGGGGAGGGAGTCGCGGTGGGTGCCACGCAGGTACGCTGGCCGGCGGGGCGCGGGGCGGCAAGGGCGCGACAGGCACTAGGGAAATTCCTTAGCGAGATGCCGCCCAGGCCCCAATTACGCGGACGGCAAGAAATGATTAGTCTGGCTGCGCCATGGACGCCTCACCTCTTTCTGCCTGCTCTGCTACCTTTGCCTCCCCCGCCGCCAGCACCGCCCCCGGGCGGCTGTCGGCGCGTGGGGAGGACGTTGTTACCCGCCTCCAGCAGTCCGAATTGTTCCGCGACTACCAGGACGCATTTCAGACCGCCACCGGCCTGCCACTGACGCTCCGCCCAGCGGGCTCTTTCCAGCCGCCCTTGCACGGCTGCCGCCTCACCAATGCTTTCTGCGCCCTAATGATCGGCGCCAGCCGGACCTGTGCGACGTGCCTACAGTTGCAGCAGGAGGCAGAGTCGGGGGCATTAAACGGAGCCAAGACGGTGCAGTGTTTCTCGGGGATGAGCGAGTCAGTGGTGCCCATCCGCGTGGGCGAGCAGGTGATCGCGTACCTCCAGACTGGCCAAGTCCTGCTGCGGGCCCCTTCGGAACGAGCGTTCCAAGCGGCGCTCGAGCAACTCGCCCGCTGGGGCGCCGAGGTCAGCGTCAAGGCCTTCCGCGACGCTTACTTCGCGACGCGAGTCCTGCCGAAGACGCGTTACTTCGCGGCCCTGCGGCTGCTGGGCAGCTTCGCGCACCACCTCTCGCTGCTCACCAACGAGCTGGTGCTGCGCACCGCCGCGGCCGAGCCACCCGCGGCCGCGCGCGCGCGCGCTTTCATCGCCGCGCACCTCGGCGAGCCGCTCGCGCTCGGGCAGGTCGCGCGCGCGGCGAACATGAGCCCGTTCTATTTCTGCAAGGTTTTCAAACAGGCGACCGGTCTCACCTTCACCCACTACGTGGCGCGCGCCCGCATCGAGCGCACCAAGCAGCTGTTGCTCAATCCGCACACCCGCATCAGCGAGGCGGCGTACGAGTCCGGTTTCCAGTCGCTATCCCAGTTTAATCGAGTCTTCCGCCGAATCACCGGCGAGTCGCCCTCCAAATACCGGGCGCACGTGCATGGCCCCGGCGCGCGGCACCCGATGCCCTTCGCTGCCTAATTTGCCGCGCGATCCGCGCTCCTCCCGCCAATCCCCGCCGCGCCTCGTCCTTCCGCTTCCGCTATCCTCCACCGCTCCTCCCTCCGATGAGAAAGCCCCGTCCCTCCGCCCCCGCCCCCGAACCCACCGAGGCCCAGATCCAGCACGAGGCCTACCGGCTCTGGCTTGAGGAAGGTCATCCCTCCGGCCGCGACCTCGAACACTGGCTCGCGGCGCGCGAGCTGCTCCGCCACCGCCACGGGCGCGCCCCGGCCGCCGCCGAAGCCCACCGCGCCCCCACCATCCCCGCCGCCTGATCCCGATGGATGTCGTGCCCGTGCGCGATCGCGCCGGCGTTCGGCGAGAGGGCGTCCGTCGCGCCGCGGAGCTGCGGGGTTTTCGCGGGTGAGGGTGGGCGGGGGCCGCAGCCGGCGTGGATCCGGCGCATCCCGTGCGACAGCCCGAGCACGCTGGCGCCTGAGACTCCCGTGCGCCTTCAACCCGAGGCTGCTGCCTCGCTCAAGCCGGAAGCCGGCCCAACCTTCCGGGCGCGCTGAGCCGGCGGGCTCCCGTTTCAGGCCGCGCGGGCGGCCTTGGCCGGCTTCGGGCCGGGGGTGATGATCACCGGGCAGGCGGCGCGCAGGAGCACGCCGTGCGTCGTGCTGCCGACCAGCAGGTCGTAGAGCGCGGTGTGCCCGTGCGAGCCCATCACGATGTAGTCGGCGCCCAGCTGCGTGGCCTGGTCGAGGATCGTCCGGATCGGCGGACCGTTCAGTTGCACGGACTCGACCGGCACCTGCGCGGTGCGCGCGCGGCTCTCCAGTTCCGCCAGCCGCCGGGCCGCGTTGCGCTCCCCCGCCGCCATCACCTCGGAGAGGTTCTCCATCAGCGCGGCGTACTCGCTCGTGATGGCCGGGGGCTGGATCACCGTGAGCAGCACCACCCGGCCGCCCAGGGCGCGGGCGAGGGCGATGGCTTGCGTGAGCACCGCCTCCGAGGCGGCGGAGAAATCGACCGGGGCGAGAATCGTCTTCATTCCCCGAGTCTACCTTCTCCCCGCCCGGGCGCCGCGCGCCGCTTGCCGGCTCCTGCGCGCGCCTTGCGTCCACGCCGGGTTTTCCGCTGGCCTGCCTGCCGCGACGGCGGCACAAGGTTGGCGCCCCCGCCGAACCCGCACGGAGGCCAACCCCCATGTCGCTCCTCCGTACCCTCCGTCTCGCCTGCGGTCTCGTCCTGGCCCTGCTGCCCGCCGCCGCCGGCACCGTCACCGGCGCCGTCAGCAACGCCGCCACGCGCAACCTCCTCGAGGGCGCCCGCGTCGCCGCGCCCGCGGTCGGCCGCTCCACCCTTACCGACGCCACCGGCCGCTACGTGCTCGACGGCCTCCCGGCCGGCTCCGTCGAGCTGGTGGTCTCCTACCTCGGCCTCGATGACCAGCGGCGCGTCGTGAACCTCGCGGCCGACGGCCGCCGCACGGAGGATTTCGACCTCTCCGCCCCGGTCTACCGCCTGGGCGAGTTCCGGGTCACCGGCGAGCGGGAGGGCAACGCGCTGGCCCTCACCGCGCAGCGCAACGCCGACAACCTCAAGAATGTCGCGGCCCTCGACGCCTACGGGAACCTCCCGAACATGAGCGCGGGCGAGCTCGCGGTCCGCCTGCCCGGCGTGGCCTCCCAGTTCGACGAAGAGGGCAACGTGTCGGGCGTCTTCATCCGGGGCGCCGCCCCGACCCTGAACCGCGTCAACGTCGACGGGAACCTGATGTCCAACGTGGGCGGCTTCAACCGGCAGTTCCAGACCCACAGCCTGACGGGCGCGATGTTCGAGCAGCTGGAGGTGATCAAGGGCCACACCCCGGACCAGACGGCGGACTCGCTGGGCGGGACGGTCAACCTGAAGACCCGCTCGACGCTGGGGATGAAGGAGCGGCGCCGGCTCGCCTACAGCTTCGGCGCGCGCTGGGCCGCCCCGTTCTTCGACCACATCCAGCCCCGCCGCGACCACCCGATCCACCCGCTCACGAACGTCGCCTACCAGGAGGTCTTCAGCGTCGCTGGCGGCGAGCGCAACCTGGGCGTGGCGCTGAACCTCTTCTACAGCGAGAACGCGAACGGCCCCTCCTCGCGCCAGTTCGACTACCAGAACAGCGCCGCCGGGCCGGTGTACCTGTGGGATTTCCGCACCCAGAACCAGTACAACAACCGCACGCAGCAGAGCCTCAACGCGAAGGTGGAATACCGTCTCTCGGACCGCACCCGGCTCACGCTGAACACGATCTACAACGACGCGTTCGAGAAGACGGACCGCCTCTACACCACCCGCGCCTTCGCCAACCAGACGGTCGCCACCCTCGCCAACGGCCTGCCCACCGGCACCGGCGCGATCCTCCCGGGCTACACCGACACCCGCACCGAGGTCCGCGCCGTCGCCGGCTCCAACTTCGAGCTCAACACCTTCCTGCGACGGTTCATCAACCGCACGCGCCTCGTCAGCGGCGCCGCCGAGCACACGCTCGAGCGCCTGAACCTCGACTACGACGCCAGCTACAGCCGGACGCACAACAACCTCGCCCACGAGCCCGGCGGGAACCTCGTGATGCGCGCGGCCAACGTCGGCTGGATCGTCGACACCGTCGACCGCGGCAACCCCGTCCTCACCCAGACCGCTGGCCCCAGCCTCTTCGACATCGCGAGCTACCGCACCGCCGTGGCGCTCACCACCCGCAACGACGACCGGGACGTCGACGTCCTCAATGCGCGCCTCAACGCCGCCTACCGCCTGCCCGGGGCGGTGCCCGCCACGGTCAAGACGGGCGCCTTCTTTCGCCACCAGAAGATGGGCGAAGTCGGCCGCCGCCGGCAGTGGGCCTACCAAGCCTCCGCCCCGGCGATGACTCCCACCTTCTCCGACGTCTACGCGTTCCGCTCCGCCGACGGCCGCCGCCTCCCGTTCGTCGATCCCCACGCCGCTTACGAGAACGTCGGC
>SXGQ01463355.1_pt1 | contig 12321 bp, 11 predicted proteins | sample 3178371 | NCBI WGS metagenome assembly SXGQ01 (sample SAMN11356859, study PRJNA531348) | freshwater metagenome | isolation source: freshwater sample F1-20 | place: China: Fuxian Lake, Yuxi | collected 2017-12-25 | reverse complement strand
CTCGAGCAGCAGGCGAAAACCCCAGCGGGTAGCCTCGTGCTCGCCGGTGGTCACCAGCATGCCGGGCGGTACCGAGCGGCGCAATTCGGCATAGCCCCAGTAATCGTCCGGGGGCAGGGCCTCTTCAATCCACTTGAGCCCGTGCGCCCGGGCCGCCTGCGCCAGACGGGTGGCGTAAGGCAAATCCAGGCTCATCCAGCAATCGAGCATGAGCCAGAAATCGGGGCCCACGCGAGCACGCATGTCCTCGAGCTGGGCCAGATTTTTAGCCAGGCCTTCGTCGCCCTCGGCAGGGCCGTGGTGCAGGGGCATCTTGCCGCCAATAAAGCCCATTTGCTGGGCCAGGTCGGGGCGCGCCCCGGTAGCATAAAACTGCAGCTCGTCGCGCACCGGCCCGCCAAGCAGGGCATGCACCGGCTCCCGGCGCACCTTGGCCAGCAGGTCCCACAAGGCCAGGTCAACCCCCGAGATGGTGTTGATGACCACGCCCTTGCGCCCGTAGAACAGCGTGGCGCGGTACATCTGGTCCCACATCTTCTCGATCTCGGTGACCAGGCGGCCCTCCAGAAACCGGGCCAGGTGTTTCTCCACAATAAAAGCGCCGATCTCGCCGGCCGTGGTCACCCCGATGCCAACCGTGCCGTCGCTCGCCTCGATCTCCACCACCAGCGTGCCCAGCACATTGAGCCCGAAAGCCTGGCGGCTTTGACGGTATTCTGGGTAGACCGCCATCGGGCTCGCAACATGGTCATCAATCCAGTGCTCGCTGCCCTGGTCATGGTAGTCGGCGCCCCCGCCGCGCACAGTCAAGGCGCGCACATGGCGAATGGTTGGCATGGTCGGCATAGCGGCAGCTGGGGCGTTGTTGGCGGAAGGCTTTAGCGCCCGCCTGACACATCGAGCGTGGTGCCATGCAGGTAAGACGCTGCCGGGCTGAGCAGCCAGATGGCGGCCTGCGCGATTTCTTCGGCACGGCCCACCCGCCCCAGCGGGATGGTGGGGGCCAGCTGAGCCATCAGCGCAGCCCCGCCCATGGGGGTGAGGATGTCGGTGTCAATCACCCCCGGGCGCAGGCCAAGCACCCGCACTCCGTCGCCACCGAGCTCCTTCGCCAGGCCAATGGTCAGGCTGTCCACCGCCCCTTTGCTCGCAGCGTAGACCACCATGCCCGGCATACCGCCCAGCCTGGCTGCAGCCGAAGAAATATTCACAATCACCCCGCCCGGCCCGCCCAAGTGGTGGCACATGCGCTTGGCCGCGGCCTGCGCGCAGTACAGGGTTGCCATGGTGTTGGTGGCAAAGATCTGGGCCATGGTCTCTGGCGTGTGGGCCAGCAATGGCGCAATGGTGCCGCCAATACCGGCGTTGTTGATCAGCGCGCTGACTGGCCCAAAGCTGCGGTCTGTGGTCTCAAACAGATGGCTGACCTGGGCCGGGTCTGACACATCGGCCTGCACCGCCATGGCCCGCCCGCCTGCAGCCGCAATCTGCTCAACCAGCGCCTGCGCTGCGTCCTGGCTGCGGGCATAGTTCACCACCACCCGGTATCCGGCCAAGGCGCCTAGCCTGGCGCAGGCCGCACCAATGCCCCGCGCGGCCCCGGTGACCAGCAGCACCCCATCCAGCGGGCTTTGAAACGGCAGTTGCATGACCGGCCCGGTCTCGAATGGCTCAGGCCTGGGCCGGCGGATTCACTACATAGGGCGGCATGCGGCCGGCGGCCATGTCCAGCGCGGCCTTGAAGGCGCTTTGTGCTAGGCCCTGCATGCACTCGTCGGTAAAGCAAATGCCATGCGGCGTGACGATCACATTGTCGAGCTGCAGCAGCGGGTTGTCAGCCGGTGTTGGCTCGACTTCAAACACATCGAGCCCGGCGCCAGCAATGCGCCGCTGCACCAGGGCCTCGTAGAGGGCGGCTTCATCGACGATCGGGCCGCGCGCGGTGTTGATCAGGTAAGCCGAGGGCTTCATCAGCGCCAGCAGGCGGGCATTCACCAGCCCCTTGGTCTGCGCATTGAGCGGGCAGTGGATGGCCAAAAAATCAGCTTGTTTGAACAACTCGTCAAGGCTGACCAGCTCCACCCCAAGCGTGCGCATCAGCGCCGGGTCGGCCTGCGGATCGTGGGCGATGGCGCGCATTTGCAGCGGCTGCGCCAGCCGAAACATTTCAGCGCCGATATTGCCGGCTCCCAAGGCGCCGAGCACACGGTGTGTCAGGCCGGTGCCAATATGGTCAGATTTCTCCAGCCAGCGCCCGCTGCGGGTGAGCTTGTCTTTGAACCAGACCTTTTGCGCCAGCATCAGCACAAAGGTCAGGGCCGAGGTGGCCACCGGCCGGCGCACGCCATCCGGGGCGATGGTCAGCAGCAGACCGGCCCGGCTGCAGGTGGGCACGTCAATCGAGTCGTAGCCCACGCCAAAACGGGCAATCAGCTTGAGCCGGTGCGGCCCCGGCGGCAGGCTGTCTGGCCCGAGCCGAGTGGTCATGGCACAAATCGCGTCATAGCGCTGGGCGTGCTCAAGCGTGATCTGGCTGCCATCTTGCATGTATTCCCAGGCGATGCCGGGCTGCTTGAGCAGCTCCAGGACCTCGGTGCCAAAAATCGGCTGGCCATTTGACATGCGCACATCCGGGGTGATACCGATCAGAAATTGCATGGAGGTCATCCTGGGGTTTGAATCATTCGTGGCAGCCACAGCACCAAATCGGGCACAAAAGCCACCAGCAGGATCACGGCCAGCCACACCAGGGTAAAGGGCAGCAGCATGCCAAGCGACTGCCCATAGGTGATACCGGCAATTTTGCAGGCCACCATGGCCAGTATGCCCACGGGCGGCGTGACCGAGCCCAGCACCAGCAGCATGATCACCACAATGCCAAAGTGCACCGGGTCGTAGCCCAGGTGGGCGATCAGCGGGGCCATGATGGGCACCACGATGATCAGGGCGGGCACCGGCTCTAAAAAAGTGCCCATCAAAAAGAAAAACAAAATCAACACCAGCATGGCCAGCTTCGGGTCAGAGGTGATGGAGAGCATCAGCTGCAAGGCCGCCTGCCCAACGCCGGCGCGGCTGAGCACCCAGCTGAACAGGCCGGCACCGGCCAGGGTGATCAGGGCGCTGGCCGTTGTGAAGGAGGCGGCGGCAAAGTTCTCGTACAAAGACCGCGCTGAGTGTTGGCGCCTGAGCAAGCCAAACAGCAGCGCATACAGGGCTGCCACGGCACCGGCTTCGGTGGGGGTGAAGACGCCGGACAAAATGCCGCCGATGATGATCAATGGCATCAAAATGGCCGGCATGGCCTGCAGCGTGACCCGCCCGCGCTCGCCCCAGGAAGCTTTGGGCGAGGGCCGGGCCCCCACGCTCGGCGCCATGTACCAAACCAGCATCAGCATGGCCAGGCCGGCCAGGATGCCCGGGATCACCCCGCCCATGAACAGGGCGCCAATCGACACCCCGGTGACAGAGCCGTAAATAACAGCAATGATGCTGGGCGGAATGATGGGCGCCATCATGGCGGCACAGGCGGTCACGGCCACCGCAAAGGCCGGCCGATAGCCCTCGCGCTTCATGGCGGGGATCATCATCGAGCCGATGGCGGTGAGGTCGGCCAGCGCCGAGCCCGAGATGGCCCCCATGAACATATTGGTCAGGATATTGGCCTGTGCCAAGCCGCCCCTGAAATGCCCGATCAAAGCGCGCGACAGATTCACCAGCCGCTCGGTGATGCCTGCCACCCCCATCAACTCGCCGGCCAGCACAAACAGCGGTATGGCCAGCAGAGAAAAATTATCCAGGGCCTCATAAACCTGCTGCGCCAAAATCAGCACAGGCAGCTGGCCGTCGAGAAAAACCTTGGCAATTGCTGCGAGCCCCAGGCAAAAGCCAATCGGCATGCCCAGGCCCATGAGCACAAAAAACATCACCAGCATCCAGGCGATGGTCATAGCAGTTCGGCGCCCGGCTGTGTTGCCTCAGGGTGCTGGTTCCAGCTCAACACCATGATCAGCGCCTCGAGCGCCGGTCCCACCGCCAGCGCCATGTAGACCGTCCACTTGGGCACCTCCAGCATCGGCGAGAGCTGGTGCCAGACCCGGTCCATCAGCTGAATGCTGGCAAACAGCAGCAACAGGCAAAACAGCATCGACAGCAGGTCATTGAGTTGCAGCACCGCGCGCCGCCAGGCTGCGGGCACCATTGTTTCGAGCATTTCTACCCGAATATGCCCGCGCGCCCGCGCCACCAACACCGAGCCAATCATCACGCCCCACACCAACAGGCCGCGCACCAGCTCTTCGGCCCAAAACAAAGAGTCATTGATCACGAAGCGGTAGAACACCTGCATCAAAATAAGCACAAAGTAGGCCGCGAGCATCGCCACCGACATCGCTTGGAGCAGGCTTTGCAGGGCCGCGAGCAGCGCTTGCGGCGGGGACGCCGCCGCGCCCCCGTTCACAAGTGCGCCTGGCTGGTTTGCATTGGGCACGGCGGCGTGCCGATCAAGCCTTGGCCGCGGCCTGCACCGCCTCGACCAGCGCGCGCCCCTTGGGGCCGGTCTTGGTGATGAAATTGGTCAACACCGGGCCCATCTTGGAGCGAAAACTGGCGATGTCGGGTGCATCGTTGGCCTTGACCCGCTTGGCCAGCTCAGTCCAGGCCGCCTGCTGCTCTTTGATGTTCTCGGTCCACATGTCCTTGGCCACCGCCTGCACTGCGTTGTCGCGAATGATTTTTTGAATATTCGGCGGCAGGGCAGCCATGCGCTTGGCGCTCGCCATCATCGAGACCTCGGTGAAGATATGGTGGGTTTTGCAAGCAAAGCCGGCCACCTCGTAAATCTTGGCCGACACAATGTAGTCGGCCGGCACTTCGATGGCATCAATCACGCCGGTTTGCAAGGCGGTGTACATCTCGCCGGCCGGGATCGGTGTGGGGTTGGCGCCCATGGCCTTGGCCATTTCAATCCAGGTTGGGATTTCGGGCACGCGCAGGCGAATGCCGCGCACATCGTCGGCCTTGTCGATTTGCTTGCGCGACAGGAAAACCCGAAAACCCGAGGCCCCCAGGCTGAGGATCTCCACCCCCATGGCCTCTTTGGCGGTGTCCACCACCTGGCGGCCGGTGGGGCCATAAAGCACCCGGCTGACATGGTCGAAATCATTGAACAAAAAGGGCAGCGAGACAAAGCCCAAGGCCGGTGTCCAGTTGGCCAGGGTGCCCAGATCGCTCCAGCACATGTCCAGCGTGCCGAGTTGCAAGGCCTCGGCCGAGGTGCGCAGGTTAAAGAGTTGCGAGGCCGGCTTGATGTCTATCGTCACCTGCCCGTTGCTGGCTGCTTTGACACGGCTGGCAAAACTTTCGGCCGCCTTGTGGCCGATGTGCGCAATGGGCAGGTGGTGAGAAAAAATCAGGTTGATTGGCGCGGCCTGCGCCCGGGTGATCGATGGCGCAGCGATCAGGCCAGCAGAGCCGGCGGCATAGCTCAGAACAGAGCGGCGGGATAGGGTCATGGTCATCTCCTTGGGTTTTACAGCGTTAAAAATCTGCGGTTGACAGGGGGGAACGGGTAACTTGATTGGCTTGGGCGGCTCAGCGCACATGCCAGGGCTGGGTCAGTGGCTTGGCGCCGGCCAGCTCTGCATAACCTGCGCCGGTGGTGCCAGTTGGCGGGTTGCCAAAATAACGGGTGTCAAGCGGCAGCGCCTCGGGCTGCCAGCGCACATCGCAAGACAGGCGAACCCGGTTCAGGGGGCAATAGTTTTCCAATGAGCCATGCAGCGTGTACATGCCAAAAATCACCATGTCGCCGGCCTCAAAGTTGCGCGTTAACAGACGGGCGCCACGCTCTCGCGCCAGTGAAACCGCGTCCTGGCTGAGCGTGGCCTTGCGGTCGGTGTCACGCGCCACATCAAAGCCCATCATGGGCTCAATCAGGTCTTTGAACTGCTGCGAGCCTTCCACCAGCGCCAGCGGCCCCTGTTCGATTGGCACATCGCCCAGGGGCGTCCAGGTGGTGTAAACCTGGTCGTGGGCGCGGGTGAAAAATGGGTAGTCAAAATGTAGCCCGGTGGCCCGGCCCCGCACGCCGGCGCGCAAAAACATGTAGTCATGAGCCCGTGCCGCTTGCCCCAGCAGGCTGCTCATCAGCGCCTTCATTTCGGGTCCGTGGGTGAGTGCCCGCAGGCTGGGCCCCTCGCTGACCGATTGCCAAAACCCACCAAGGTCGGCCTGCAACTCGACACGCCGGCTCAACCCAGAAAAAATACCGGCCTCGGCCGGCTCCAGCAACTCGCCCACGCTGGCCAAGCGGGCAAACACCTCGCTGCGCGCGGTCCGCACCCGCTGCGCATCAAGCGCGCCCTTGAGGTACACGTAGCCGTCAGTGCGCAGGCGCTCGCGCAAGCGCTCTGGGCTGCCTTGCAAGTCGCTGCTGTCGCGCAACTCGCCGAGCAGCTGCGCTGGCACCGGCTGGCCCAAAACCATGCCCTTCATCATTGCGCGACGTCGAAATAGCGCTGGTTCAAGTCGGCCTGGTTCTCATAAATCGAGCCCTGCTTGCTGGCCACCGGGAAGGGCAGGCGCACCGGCACCGCCGTCATGCGTGGTTGCAGGGTCTCCTGACCCGACACCAGCAGCTCGCCCCAGGCGTCCCAGTCGGTGGGCGGGTGCACCAGCGGCCAGGCGTCAGCGGCGCGGTATTGGTGCAACAAAAACCGCCGGGGCTTGCCCGAGGTATTGGCCGAGGAGCCATGCACCAGACGCACATGGTGCACCGTGATCGAGCCGGCGCGACCAGTGCACATCACCGCTTTGGAAAAGTCCAGCCCGCATTCCAGCGGCTCCATGCCGCCCACAAAGCGGCCTTTGGCACGGTGGTCGTAAATTGGGCCGCGGTGGCTGCCGGGCATCACCAGCATCGAGCCGTTGTCTGGCGTGAAGTCATCGATCATGATGCCCACCGCCGCCAGGTCGTCATTGGTGTGCGGGTAAAAAGCCCAGTCCTGGTGCCACTCCACGGGTGAGCCGAAGCCTGCCGCTTTCAGGTTGAGCTTGGAGATGTCAAAGCGCACATCAGGGCCCCAGAGCCGGTTGAGCACCGCCACAATTTTGGGATGCCTGACCATGCGTGCATAAACCGGGTCTTGCAGATTGGGGTTTTTGATCCGGCGCAGCCGGGGCTGGGCTGCGCTGTGCCCGGGCTCGAGATCAAACACCTCGGTATGGGCTGTGACTGCGCGGGAGCGCTCCACAAAGGCCTCGGTGACCCGTCTGAGGTCGGCCAAATCATGCGCATCCAAAACATCCGGGACCACGATGTAGCCCTCGCGCTGGTACTCTGCAACTGTCTCGTCGCTGATCATGTCGGTCTCCGGTTGTATCCGCAATGGCGGCAACTCTTGCTTGTCTCTTCGCATCAATGTAACCGCCGCTGCTATATGATTCAAATCATAAATTCATCAGTAAACATAAGAAAAAAGAATACCGTAGAAAAATGCCAAGGAGCAATGTCAGCCCAAAACCTGGGCAATCACCCCGTGCAGACAGAGCATGAAACACCCCATTCCCCAGGCCACAGGCGATGCGCTCGCACCAGATGCAGATGTGTTGTCGCGCCTGGTCAATCGCCTGCGGCTCAAGCACCTCAAGTTTCTCGCCGCGCTGGGCGAGACCCTGGTCTTAAACCAAGCCGCGCGGCTGATCAACACCTCCCAGCCGGCCGCCACCAAAATGCTTGCCGACCTTGAAACCGCCTTTGGCTTTGCTCTGTTTGAACGCCATCCCCGCGGTGTCCGGCCCACGCCGCTGGGCCAGCATGTGGTGGGCTATGCGCGGAGCATTCAAAACACCACCCAGGCCTTTGCGGCCGACATTGAAAACCGGCGCCTGGGCGGGCATGGGCAGCTGGTGATTGGCGCCATCATGGGCGCTGCGCCCGATGTGTTGGTGCGAGCCGTGGCCGATTTGAAACAGCGCCGGCCCCTGCTGGATTTGAAAATCATGGGTGAAACCAGCGATGAAGTCTTGCTCTTGCTGGCGCGCGGAGAGGTCGAGCTGGCCATTGGCCGCCTGGCCGGGCCGCAAGATGAGCACCAGTTCAATTTCACGCCGCTGGCCAACGAGACCGTTGTGCTGGTGGTGCGCAAAGGCCACCCCCTGCTGCGCCAGCGCAAGCTAGCTTGGCCCGGGCTGCTGGCCTGGCCCTGGGTCTTGCAGGCGCCCAGCAGCGCTGCGCGGCAGCTGCTTGAATCTGCGCTGGCTGGCGCCGGTGTCGGCTCGCCCACCAATTCGGTCGAATGCACCTCGGTGTTTGGCCTGTTGCAACTCATCCTCAAAACCGACTCAGTGGCGGCACTCTCAGAGACCATCGTGCGCGACCATGTCAAGGCCGGTTGGTTCAAGGTGCTGCCCCTGACCATTCCCCAGCAACTCGCCAGCTTTGGCACCATGAGCCGCAAAGGCGAAGCCCTGTCCCAGGCTGCGCAAGACTTTGCCCGCTGCCTCGAGCGCGCCGCCGCAGCCAGCTTTATCCCAGCCTCACCCTAGCCTGCGCTGTTGTTGGCCGGGCCTCAGCGCGCCCAGGCCACCTGTCAAGCTACCACGCCCCGCCAGCCGTGGCCTGCGGCCTAATCAACTTTGATTTGGTTGTCTTTGACGATACGGCTCCACAGTTCGATTTCGCTGCGAATTTTGCGGCCGTAGTCGTCGGGGCTGCCGCCCACGATGTCAAAGCCCATGTCAGACAGCTTGGCCGCCAGTGCCGGCTGGCGCAAGGCGCGCACCAGGGTGTCGTTGAGTTTGGCCACCACCGCCGGCGGCATGCCGGCCGGCCCAACCACACCATAAAACGGCGCCGCATCGGGCATGGCGATACCCAACTCCTGCAGAGTGGGTACCTCGGGCAACATGGGGGAACGCTTGCTGCGCACAATGGCCAGGCCCTGCACCTTGCCGGCCTTGACCTGCACGCCCGTGGGCACGATGGCGTCTACCAGCACCGGCACCTGGCCGCCCATCACATCACGCAGTGCCGGCGCCACACCCGTGTAGCCGATGTGCTGCCAGGCGATGCGCTGTTGCGCCCCCACCATCTCAAACCACAGATGGCCATAGCTGCCAGGCCCGCCGCTGGTGTAGGCCGGGGGCGCTGGCTGCTTGCGGGCCCAGTCCAGCAGATCTTTGAAGGTCTTGACCGGTACCGAGGGGTGGGACACCACCAGCAGCGGTTGCGTGACCACCTCGGCGATGGGTGCCAGGTCTTTCACCGGGTCATAGGGCAGCTTTTTGCCCAGCGCGGTGTTGAAAGCAATCGGCACGCCCACGCCGGCCAGTGTGTAGCCGTCTGGTTTTGATTTGGCCACCGCATCAATGCCAATCACCTGGCCGGCGCCGGGGCGGTTTTCCACCACCACCTGCTGGCCCAGCAACTCGCCCCAGTAGGGTGCGATGGTGCGAAAAGCGGTGTCCACCCCGCCGCCTGCGGCCACCGGCACGATCAGCTTGATCGGTTTGTCCGGGAAGGCATCTTGCGCCCATGCCGCCAGCGGCACCTGACCCAGGCCGGCGCCTGTCAGCAGCAGCGCCAACAAGGCCAAGCTGCGCCGGTGCGGGGGGCTATGGGGCGCGTGGTGAGTTGGGGCCGGTGGGGTTTGCCGGTTCGGCTTGGGTCGCTTGGGCATGGGCATCGCAGGTCTCCTGTGAACTTGTAGACTAGCACGGCAATGAATCCAACTCAAACTCAAGCTCCTCCCCTGTCTGTCGGCGTGACCGTGATGCCGGAATGGTTCCAGAGTGAGGGGGTCGATGCGGTGCTCGATCGGCTGCAGGCATTCGGCGCCAATGCCCTGGTGACCAGCCCCTACCTGTTGGAAATTGCGCCAACGGGCGAGGGCGCGCGCGAGCCGCCACCCGATGGCGATGCCGGCATCGTGCGGCCGCTGGACCGCGACCTGTGGGGCCAACGCGAAACCTGGGTGCGCACCGCGCCCTCCTTGGTGCATGACCTGTCCCGCTACCGTGGACTGCGCTACCAGCCCTCGCCACCCGGCGCCCTGACGCTGGCGCAACCCGACCTGATCGACCGCGTGGTGGCCGGTGCCCGCGCCCGCGGCATGGCCGTGTATTTGCAGGTCATGGCCGCCAGCCCGCCGGGCTACCGGGTGCAGTTTTCAGGTGCGCTCGATGAAGACCAGTGCCGTGGCCCTGACGGTCTGCTGCACCCGCAGCGGGTGGACCGCAACGCCAGCCTGGCCAGCCCGCATGTGCAGGCCTATGGTGCCGCCCTGTTGGCCGAGCTGGCCGGTCGCTACCCCGGTGTGCACGGCCTGCGCATCGACTGGCCCGAGTACCCGCCCTATGACTTGCGCAGCGCTCTGTTCGATTTCAGCCTGCATGGCCAACAGGCCCTGCGCCAGCAGGGGGTCGAGCCTTTGGCCTACGGCCGTCTGGTCATGGCGCAACTGAAGGCGTGGCGCACCGCCGCGCAGGCGGCAGCGCCAAAGGGTGCTCCAGCGGTGCGGGCGAGCCTGCGCGACGCCGGTTGGGACGCGTTCTTTGGCGCCCATGGCGATGGGCAGCCCCTGTGGGCCAGCAAACGCGCCAGTGTGGCAGCTCTCCTGCACGCTTACCGTGCTGGGTTGGACAGCGTGCCCGGGCCGCGCCGCAGCCTGCAGCCCCAGGTGTTTCCCAGCCCCTGGAGCCAATGGTCGGGCTTTGCCTGGGACGCCCTGGCCGACACGGCCGATGCCGTAGGCGTCAAGCTCTACACCATGCACTGGCCCATGATGGCCCGCTATTGGGCCCGTGACCTGGTGGGCCCAGCACCCGGCCCGGCGCTGGACGCGGTCACGGCGGCCATGGCCGATTTTCTGGGCTGCTGCGACGAGACCTCACCGAGCGGTGCACGCTTGCATTACCCCACGCCCGACCACCCACACCCGGTGGGCGCACAGGCCCAGCGCAATAAGTTGCAACAGGCCCAGGCGCTGGCCGGCTCGGTGCCGGTGATCGCCTATGCCCACAGCTACGGCCCTCTGGCCGATGTGCAGGCCCGCTTTGCGCTGGCCGTGCAAGCCAGCCAGCAGCCCGGCGCCAGCGCTCAGGTCTGGATCAACCGCTATGGCTACCTCTCAGACGCCAAGCTGGCGGCACTGGGTGGGGTGGTGCGGGGCGCGGTGGTGCAGGCTGCGGTAGTGCAGGCTGCGCGTGAGTGACGAGCATCAGTGATGAGCATCCCAGAGCCAAGCATGTGCAACACAATCAGGCCCTGAGCCGGCGCAATGCCGCGCTGCACCCTGATGACTTTGAAGGAGACCCCAATGCTGACCCCAACCTTTGAGGTGCTGGATCCGCGCTTCGCCCGCTATGCCCCTGGCAATGTGCACCTGGAAAAACTCGCCAGTGGCTGCCGCTGGGCGGAAGGCCCGGTCTATGTGCCGGCCGGGCGTTACCTGCTGTGGTCCGACATCCCGAACGACCGGGTGATGCGCTGGGACGAGACCGACGGCTCGGTCTCGGTGTTTGAGCAGCCGGCCTGGAACGCCAACGGCCACACCCTGGACCGCCAAGGCCGGGTGCTCACCTGCGAACACCGTGGCCGCTGCGTCTCGCGCCGTGAGCACGACGGCAGTCGCACCGTGTTGGCCAGCCACTGGAACGGCAAACGCCTGAATTCGCCCAATGACCTGGTGGTCAAATCAGACGACAGCATCTGGTTCACCGACCCCACCTACGGCATTGACTCCGACTACGAAGGCGACGCCGCCGAATCGGACATCGGCGCGGCCTGGGTCTACCGCATTGACCCGCACAGCGGCGAAGTGCAGCCGGTGGTGCAAGACATGGTGCGCCCCAACGGCCTGGCTTTCTCGCCCGACGAGCGCTGGCTGTATGTGGTGGACACCGGCGCCACCCATGTGCCCGACGGCCCGCGCCTGCTGCGCCGCCATGCCGTGGCCCCGGACGGCCGCAGCCTGCAGGACGGGCAGCACTTTGCCCACTGCAGCATCGGCTTGTTTGATGGCGTCAGGTTCGATGTGGACGGCAACCTGTGGGCCGGCGCTGGTGACGGCGTGCATTGCCTGGCCCCTGACGGCACTTTGATCGGCAAGGTGCGCGTGCCCGAGGTGGTGGCCAATGTCTGCTTTGGCGGCCCCAAGCGCAACCGTCTGTTGATCTGCGGCACCACCTCGCTTTACTCGGTGTACCTCAAAGCGACCGGGGCACTCTGAGACGATAAACTGCCGCAAGCAAGCCGGCCCCTGCCGGCACCGGAGCCGATAAAGCCATGACCGAACTCGCGCAATTCTTGTCCTGCCGCGACCT
>SXGQ01285227.1_pt1 | contig 12321 bp, 12 predicted proteins | sample 3178371 | NCBI WGS metagenome assembly SXGQ01 (sample SAMN11356859, study PRJNA531348) | freshwater metagenome | isolation source: freshwater sample F1-20 | place: China: Fuxian Lake, Yuxi | collected 2017-12-25 | reverse complement strand
TCCGCCGCTGTGAGAACCTTCTGCATCAACGATAATTTAGCACAGGTCGCCGTGCCGAAAGAGATCTAGCTACCCACCGCGGCAGATAGAAAAAAGCGCAAAAAGGCCGCGCCCGGTCCGGCGCGGCCAATTCACCCTATCTCTATTAAAATTGCGTAAAGCTCTCCTAACCCCAGTGAACCGCCTTTTGCTTGCCACTGTGCTCTACGACCGTTGTTATCCGTTCATTAATTAAAAAGTTACATTCGCCCTGAGATTCCAAAAAAGCGGAAAAGCTCGGATCATTCAAGTAAAAAACTGATTCCTTCGGCAAAAAGCTCCGGTGTCGGCCGCACATGAGCGCCGGGAGTTCGCTCATATCTGAACTCCACGCCGTTTTGGCCAAGAGCCTTGAGTGTCGCATTAAGGCCGTTCAGCCGATCCGCTCTTTCATCGGTGCCCATCACAAAAAACAACTTCCTTTCGCTGTCTTTTAGCTTTGCGATGCTACCTTTCTCCGACCAACTTGTGCGGGTACCGCCCAGAATAGCTCCCGAAAAAACCTCCGGGTACCGCTGTACCAAGGCCCAACCAATATCGCCGCCCATCGAAAAGCCGAAAATTATCACACGAGAAGTATCCGCCACGCCTTGGCTTTTCAATCGCTCCAGATCGGCCAATATCCGATTCTCATATCTATACGTCGCGGCCTCGAATCCTTGCGATGACCAGTCCTTCTCCGTTGCGGCCTCAGGGGTGATGATCGAAATGAACGGCGGCAATTCGCTAAAGACCTCTTGATAGAGGTCGTAATACATCGACGCCTCAGCACCGGTTGCGGGTAAAAACACAACTACCGGATACTTTTTCGCACGCGTCGCATTTCTCGGAAATTCGATCCGGCTCGGTCCACCAAGTTCCGCCTGAAACCCATCGGCTACGCTGATCACCCGCGGATAAACGGCAGGAGCTTTCGGTCTAGTTCGATCAGCGGCCGGCCGCCTCTGGGCAGATGCCGTTCCCACCGTCACCGGCACTAAAAAGAAACAAAGTAATGCGAGGAAAAAGTACTTCATTTTCATCAACCAGCAATTAAAAAGTTAAGAATGAGGTTAAAGCTTGTTCTCCCTTGCCTTCTACCAAGGCTGGATCAAATATGGTGGTCCCGGCTGGATTCGAACCAGCGGCCTTCCGCTTAGGAGGCGGACGCTCTATCCAACTGAGCTCCGGGACCGTGAAGCCCCCGTCAAGGCGACGGAGGCTGAACATTTGAAACGGTGTGGCGAGGCACCGCAAAGCAACTTGCGTCGGCTCGGGCCTTGGGTCCGGTGCACCGCCTTCACTCTAGCTGTCGTAGTTTATCAGAGCCTTCACATCATATCCATTGAATTTGGACCGGCCGCCAAGGAAGTCTAGTTCGACGGCGAAATGAAGACCGGCGACGATGCCGCCCATTCCTTCAACGAGATCCACGACCGCCTTTGCCGTGCCGCCGGTCGCAAGGAGGTCATCGACGATCAGAACCCGGTGGCCTTCGCCGACCGCATCGCGGTGCATTTCGAGCGTGTCTTGCCCGTACTCCAGGTCATACGAGACCGAAACAGTATCCGCCGGCAGCTTTTTCGGTTTGCGGACCGGGACGAACCCGGCGCCTATCTGATACGCGATCGGCGTCGCAAAAATGAACCCGCGGGATTCGATCCCGATCACGGTATCGATGTCCAGTCCGCGGCATTGCTCGACCATTGCGTCAATTGCCTGCTCAAGGCCGCCTGCGTCCTTGAGCAGCGTCGTGATGTCATAAAAGTTGATGCCCGGTTTCGGAAAATCGGGCACCTCGCGAATCAATTTCTTTAGGTTATCCATAAAGTGCAATTAACTTATCTTTCTATTCTAAACGTCGAAAATATATCGTCAGTCTCTTCCACGAGTTCTTCGACCTCGGTTACTCGCGAATACGCCGGGCCGGCCGCAAGGTCGTATTTGAAGCCTTCCACCGCCTTGTCCGGCCCTTGGGCAAATGCCTCAACGCGGCCGTCCTCAAGGTTGCGGACATAGCCCTTGACCTGATGCTTCGCTGCCGACCGCTGTGCAAAATAGCGATAGCCGACGCCCTGAACCAATCCGCTGATCAAAAACTTCCGTGCGATCATCTGGACCTGTAACTTAGCCGAGAGCCTCTATGCATTCCGCGAGCGGTCGCTTCCGGCAAGTAAATATATGCGAACCGCCGAGGTTGCGTTCGACCTCTCCGGCCGAGCGAAGTTCCTCGGCCAATGCCACGAAGTCCTTCGGCTCATCGGTTTCAAACGAGAACAGATACTCGTACTCGCCAAAACCGAGGCCGTGCGTCATATGTATCTTTATGTTCGGGAAACGGCGGCCGACCATCATCCCGTCCTCTATCATCGCCTCGCGTTCCTCGGCCGGCTTCTCATACCATTCCCGGCCCTTCGCGCAAGGGTAAAAGAAATGGTACGCCTTTTCGCCGGCGTTCACATGAAACCGATCCTCGGAACTTTCGCTAACGAAGACCCGCTTTTTCGTGACCCCCAAATACGCTGCGGAGGTGATCAAATGGCTCCCGAGGCCGGTGCGGTTCATCCTCGCGGTCATCTCCTGAAGCCGGTCCATCGAACGGCCGATCCGCCAGAACATCAAGTCAGCTTTTGAATCGAACCCTACCAGGGAATACGGAAATACTAGAAAATCGTCTCTGAAATCATCAAAGACCGAGACGAACTCCTGCGAAAGCTCGCTTTTTCGCCCGCCGTCGAGCTTTCTCCACTCCGCATCGGCCTTTAGGAAAAGAAAGCTGACGAACTGCTTTTCTACCTGTGCCGAGGTCCGCGACTGGACAGGGTCATCAACCAGCCGAAGCCCGCTTTGCTCCCCCGTCTCGCGATGTTTGTTGACCAATTCTATCGGCACTTTCGCTTTTCCCTCCCGGACTTCGACAATTTTGCCAAGTTTGCCGGGCATTGTCCAAAGCGTGCGGCCGCCGGGATTTACATCTCGTTGATTTAGTGCCAGAATTGCCGTGTGCGAAAGTGTTTCATCGCGATTTTCGTAACGGTCTTCGGGCTCTCAGCGGCCAACGCCCAGCAGCGTCCGCTGATCACAGACGACATCGACATCACGCCGCAGGGTGCTCTTGAGATCGGCGTGGGCGTCGATTTCATTCAGAACGCGAAGTTCCCGCTTTCGGGCCTTAAAGGTGATTTGACCCGCGTCGGCGATATCCGCATCCGGCAGGGACTTGCCCCGAACGTTGAGATCCAGATCGAGGGTACGATCCAAAATTATCTTGCGATCAACTCGGCATCGAATCCATCGCCGATCCCGCTCAACGTCACCGGCAACTCGACGAACGACTTTAGCGATTTCACCATCTCGGCCAAGATCAAGCTGCTCAACGAAACCAAGTACATCCCCGCGATCGGGACGAAGTTCGGCTTTCAAATGCCGAATACCGATCAGGCACGCGGCATCGGAACGAACCAGATCAACGTCTTTTCGAAGATCATCGCACAGAAGAAGTTCGGCAAACGGGCCGGCCGCGATCCGCTCGTTAACGTCTTTGGTAATGTCGGGCTCGGGATAATGAACGCCCCTTTGAATACTTTTACGCAGAACGATGTCTTTCTTTACGGTTTGGCGGGAATTGTGCGGGTCAATGACCGGATCAACCTCGTCGCCGAGATCAATGGCCGGGAAAATACCCGCAGCGGCAACGCGCCTTTGGGCACCGAGAGCGTCGGCGAGTTTCGCGTCGGCACACAGATCAGGGCATCGGGCCTGCGGTTTGATACCGCCGCTATCTTCGGCCTCACCCGCTTCAGCCCGCGAACCGGCGTCACCTTTGGCGTCACCTACGAATCGCCCGCGTTCATCCCGATAGCTAAATAGCCCGTATATTTATCGGCCCGTTTCCCTTCCCAAGGCCCGGAGCGGTCCGGATAGCCTCATTCACAAAAGCCTTCGCGACTGTGACCGCCTCTACCAACTCTTTTCTAAGCGCCAGATTCGCCGCAATTGCCGAAGAAAGTATGCAGCCCGTCCCGTGGGTCGAGGTAGTTTCGATATACTCGCCCGTGATCTCATGCCTGTCGCCGTTGATGAACAGATGATCGACCGCGATTGCGGGATCGGAGCCCGGAATGCGGTGGCCGCCTTTTATCAGTACATAGCGGGCACCAAGTTCGTGCATCACCTCGGCGGCTCGATCAAGGTCGTCATCGGCTTCGATCGCAATTCCCGCGATCCGCTCTGCCTCCGCGAGGTTTGGCGTAACGACCGCCGCTATCGGAAAGAGGCTCCGCGTCAGCGATCGAAGTGCGGCATCGTCGATAAGGTCAAATCCAGAGGTCGAACGAACCACCGGATCGACCACCAACGGCACCTTCGGGATCGTTCCAAGCACCCTTGCAACCGCTTCTATCACCTCGGCCGAAGGGAGCATTCCCGTCTTGACCGCTCCAAGGGAATAATCGTCCAGTATCGGCATTATTTGCCGCTCGACCACCTCGCCCGATTGATTTTCCGAACCAAAAACGCCTTGGGTGTTCTGATATGTGAGCGAGGTCACCGCCGCCGCAGGAAAGCATCCGAACGCGGCAAATGCCCGGACATCGGCGAGAATCCCCGCCCCGCCTGAAGGGTCAAGCCCGGCGATGCTCAAACAAACTTTCTGAAGTTCTTTCATTGAATTGTCACTTTGCTCGAGCCGCAAATTCCCTTATCCTTTCTGACGTGTTCAAAGCACGTATCGCGGCAACGCCCGCCGCTCCGGTCGCCAATACCTGCTCGAGAGCGTTCACCGAAACTCCGCCGAGGGCGATCACCGGGAAACCTTCGAATTTCTCAACGACTGCTCGGAGCTTCTCGATCCCGGCCGGTTCACCTTTTCCCGGCGATGCAAAAACGGGACTGAAGGTAGCGAAGTCCGCCCCGCCGTTCTGTGCCGCCAAGAGTTCGTCTTCGTCGTGGCAGGAAACGCCGATCAAGAATTCGGAGCCGAATGCCGTTCGGACCGCGTCCGCCGGAAGTCCGTTTGCCGGCAAATGCACGCCGGCCGCTCCGGCGGAGATTGCTATATCGGGCCTTCCATTGACGAGAATCCGAAGCCCGCTTCCCTTCGTTGCTGAAACGACCGAACACGTCAGTTCAAAAAGCGATCTCGCAGAAAGCCGCTTCTCGCGTATCTGAAAAAGCCCAACGCCGGACTCCGCAGCGGCAACCGCATTCGCTCGTATCCGTGCCTGATGCTCGACAAAATTCGAGGCATCGGCAAGCCCTTCTGTTATCGGGTAAATTATCGGCCCGGAAAGCATATCTAGTTTTCCGGTTTCGGCGGCTTGCCCTGAAGCAAAGCGACGCTCTGGCGAAAGTGGACGATCTCCCAAAAGGCGATGAAGAGATTCAATACACCGAGGCCCGTTACGGCGCCGCGGACCCAATTTGACGCAATGGTCCTCTGAAGAGCGGGATAGCCGGTGACGTCGGTCAAATAGACCAAAAGATAGTTTTCACTCCAAAGCCCGAACATCGTATCCCACGGTGCAAGGATCAGATACGCCCCAAGCAGAAGGCATAGAGTGATAAAGAAAATGACGGTAAGTCTTTCGACCATACCGTTAAAGTATAACCCCGCGAAACGTGACAAACAACCGAATCATGCAGCGACGGACATCCGCTCAAGCCGCTGCGAGACATCGCGAAAACCGACATTCTCGATATAAACTTTTTCGAAGAACGCAGCCGCCGTCCGCGTATCGCCATCGCTTTCGCACGAGTGTGCATATTCGTACCATAGGCCTTGCTTTTCTTCGGGAGAGAGCCCTTTGACCTCAAGTGCCCGCTCATACCACGTGCGGGCCAGGTGCGGCTTGCCGATGCTCATAAAGCAATGCCCGAGCATGTTCGCGCAAGAGTAAAAGCGACGTGTTCCGTCGTTCGGGCCGACGAGTCCCGCCGCATCTTGAAACTCGCGGATGGCCTCTTCGCTGAGCCCCATTTCTTGATAGGCGATGGCGGTATTGTAGTGAGTCTCAAAGTCCGCAGAGCTGTCCTGATCGATCGGGTCGAGCCCCAACTCTGTGAAAAGGTCATCCATCTCTGTTCCGGCCGATCCCGCTTGGATAGGCCGCACCGTTGCCGGCTCGGGAGTTTCAATGGCTGCCGGCTCGACCTCATTCCGTGATTCGTTCCGCCGAATGGTCAAAAACAATTCCTCGACCTCCGGCCGGGAACCAAATTCGTTTCTCAGATCTTCCGCGGCACTCAGTGCGAGGTCGTTATACCCGCTATCGAGATAGAATTTAATGCTGTCAACCTCACGAGCAAGCCGATCTAAGGATTCACCACTTATCTCATCGCTTGCGTAGCCGTTGGTGCTCGCCACTTGAATATTGTCTGTGGTTGCGTGGATCGGAGTTCCGTTAGTCTCGAAGATGCTGAGACCATCGTCTGATCCGTTTATTGTGACCGCTAGATCCACGGACTCCGCCGGACTGCCAAAGAACTTTGCGTCAAAAGAACCTGCAGATGTGTCGGCTTCAGCGAACCCATGCTCTTCGTTAAGCTCCGTGAGCCTCTGCGAAAGATAGGTCTCATTCGGACATAGCATCGTTAACTGCATCAAGGCCGAGTGCTCGTCATTGACCGCATTGGCTTCGCGGGCGGCCGAGGCAAGTAGCTTCAGAACGTCGATGTATCGTTGCTCGTCCTTTTGCCATGAAGCGACAGAAACATCCAGTCGGAGGAGGTCGAGGTTCATCGGCTCGGCCTCGCGTAACCGATCGACATGATACGCCAGCTCATCGATCCGCGAATCGGCTACAAGGTGCTCTGATGCCGCGACAAGTGTTCTGATCGCCGATGTGTGATCAGTGTTCTCAAAATAGTGCGTCGAAAGCTCAAGCAGGAGCGGATAGCTTGAGGACTCGGCTTCGACGATCTGCTTAAGCGTCGCCTCGGCTTCAGACGAGCTGCCGTGTGCCAGTTCACATTCAAAAAGTAACTTTCCGATGTCAGCGTCGCCCGGTTTCTCGAGATAGATCCCGGCCACGATCTCGCGAGCCTCGTTGCCGAGGCCACGATCACTCTTGAACCCGACCAATGCCCGCAAAGCCAATGCCGAAAACCGGTCTGCAGCAACCGCTCGGCGAAAGGCATTCTCAGCATCTTCAAGACGACCGGAGCGCAAAAGTCGTTCGCCCATTTCAACAAATGCCGCAACCGCTTCTGTAGTGTCGCCTTCGCCGAGATACGTTTCGCCGATATGCTCCAGAACTTCGGTGTTTCGTGTATCAAGTGCAGCGATCTGCTTCCAGATCGCGAGGGCCTCTACCTTGCGGCCGTTCTTTTCGTAATCCTCTGCCAGGGTGACGTAATGCGATTTCGCCTCGACGACCGAACCCTTTTGTCGATAAAGCTCAGCTAATTGAGCCGACATATCCGGCGTCAGCGGCGCGATACGGCTCATTTTGTTGTAAACCGCTATAGCCTTCGCCGCAAAGCCTTGGCTCGTGTAATGCTCGGCAACACCCTTGTAGCATTTTAGAGCCGCATCGGCATCATTATCTTTGGCATAAAGATCACCGAGCATATTAAGAGTTACAACATCGTTCGGGTCCTGAGTTGTAACTCTGCGGTATTCCCCTATCGCCGCGCGGAGTTTCCCCTGTGAGAGATACTTTTCCGCATTTCGCATTGCGAGTTTCTTGTCAAAAGCCATGGTTTTGCCTGAGAAATGAAATCTGTATGTATTCCGATTGGTGAGAAAGACGGAATATACTGCCGCTCTTCTGAAGAGGCACTGAAGGAGAAGGCTCGCCCTCATATACGAGATTACAGAATGTGCAAAAATGTGTCAATTATTTTTGAACAATTTTTGTTAGTGTTTGTCACTTTGTATTGACTGCCTCAGCCTTTGATTTTTGCCTGCTCAGGTCTTAGGCTAACATTTCGCCTTTGAGACTATCGCCATGTCCGATGTAAGTGCAGTCATACTTGCTGGCGGAAAGGGCACGCGTCTGCGGCCGCTTACCGTTTTTACGCCAAAGCCGATCGTGCCGATGATGAACCGGCCGTTTATCGCGTTTCAACTGGAAATGCTTGCGGCGGCCGGCGTCGAAAGGGCCGTCCTTTCGCTCAGCTATCAACCGAACAAGATCGAGGATGCGATCGGCGACGGTTCGCAGTATCGCTCAAAGGTCAGCTTTGTGACCGAGCCGAATCCGCTCGGTACAAGCGGTGCGTTTCGTTATGCGGCGGACGAGACCTCTCAGACCTTTGTCGTCCTAAATGGTGACATACTTACGGATATCGATCTTGCGAAGGTGCTCGAGCAGCATCGCTCGGCCAAGGCGGACGCCACCATCGTGCTCGTAGAGGTCGAAGATCCGACCCGCTACGGGCTAGTTGAAACTGACCGCGAAGGACGCGTCGAGCGCTTTCTTGAAAAGCCGAAGGCCGATGACGTTCCGAATCTGCGTTCGCGGAACATCAACGCCGGGATCTACGTTCTTGAACGGTCAGTGCTCGACCTGATCCCGAAGAACGAGCACTCGTCATTCGAATTCAACATCTTTCCGGCGATGCTAGAAAAGGGGCTAAACTTCCGTTCATATTTGCTCAGCAACGGATATTGGCGGGATATTGGCAATCCTTCAAGCTATCTACAGGCTCATAAGGACTTTTTGGCGGGCCGAATCGGCGTTTCTCTGCGCGAAAACTCGGCTCACAGCGAAATAGCAACGGCCGCATCGGTCGACGGTGTTTCGCTCATCGGCGAGGGTTGCGTGATAAAGCCGAACGCAGCCGTGCGAAATTCGGTCCTTGGCCCCGGGGTGATGCTCGAAGAGAAAGCCGTTGTAGAGAACTCGGTCATCTGGGCTCATACGCGGATCGCTGCCGGGGCCGCAGTTCACGGCTCGATCGTCGGGCGAAGCTCGTTCATCGGCAGAAGCAGTTCGATCACCGACGGTACCGTGCTTGGCGACAAGGCCACGATACCGGACTATTCGATCACCTAGACACTTTCGAAATGCCCGAATTACCCGAGGTCCAACTCGTTGCCAGCCATCTCGACCTGCTCGTCCGCGGCCGCCGGATCGAGCAAGCGATGCTCCACCGCCCGAGGCTCGCACCTGCTTTTACTACCGAAGATTTCAACGCCCATCTCGCGAATACCCGTGTTCGTTCGGTCAGCCGACGCGGGAAACATATACTCTTCGATCTTGAGAATGAGCGGACACTTGTCGTCCATCTCCGTATGAGCGGCCGGTTCTCCATCGCCCCCGCGGGCAGCGAGCCGCCGCGTTTCACCCATGCACAATTCGAACTCGGCGGCGAGACGCTCCATTTCAGCGATCAGCGTCACTTCGGGTTCATGAACATCGTCCGTAGTAGCGAACTCAACGCCGCGAAGGAGCTTTGCAAACTTGCTCCGGAGCCTTTAGGCGAAGCTTTTTCGGTCGATTATCTTCGCTCGAAATTGAAGGCGTCGTCGCGGCCAGTTAAAGAGTTCTTGCTCGACCAGACCAAGGTCTGCGGGCTCGGCAATATCTACGCCGCCGAGGCATTGTTCGAATCCGGCATCGACCCGCGAAAGCGTGCCGATCGGCTAACAAAGCCAAAGGCCGAGCTCCTGCACGCGGCGATAATTGCAGTGCTCGAACGCGCTGTCGAATCGAGCCGAGCAGTCCCGGTCGAGCCCGCCAACATCGGCGGGAACTTTTACGGCGAACAGGATTCGCCCGATTGGCGCGTTTACGGCCGCGAGGGCGAGCATTGCCCGGCCTGCGGTGAAAGCATCATTAGACTAAAGCAGGCAGGCCGCTCGACCTTCTTTTGCCGGAGGTGCCAACGCTGAAACCTTGACACTTGGCCGCTGAAGTCGCATTATCGGGTTTACATCCGTGGTGAGTTATTGCGACTTGCGACCACGTTAAATAATCTGCTAAACAGCCTGTGACAATCGATCTGGAATCTGAGGTCTCGCTGTTTGGCGAGGCCTTTTTAGTTATGAAAGATTTTCGTGAATTACTTGCCTCGGACAGCGTTTTCGTGTTTGACGGAGCGGTCGGCACCCGGCTCTACGACAAGGGCGTTTACATCAACCGCAGCTACGACGAGCTTAACCTGACCGCTCCCGACCTCGTCCGCGAGGTCCACGCCGAATACGTAAAGGCGGGAGCCGACATCATCGAGACAAATTCTTTCGGTGCGACCCGCCACAAGCTGCAGCAGTATGGCCTCGAATCGCGGCTCCGCGAGATCAACATCGCTGCTGCCCGGCTCGCCCGCGAGGCGGCCGGCGATAAGGCTTTCGTTGCCGGTGCCATCGGCCCGCTTGGGCTTCGAATCGAGCCCTTTGGACCGACCTCTTTCGAAGAGGCCCGTGCCTTGTTTCGCGAGCAGGCAGAGGCTCTGCTCGAAGGCGGCGTCGATCTTTTCATTCTCGAGACCTTTTCGGAGCTCCCGGTGATAGAACAAGCGATCCGTGCCGTAAAGGAGATCTGCGATCTGCCGATCGTCGCTCAGATGACGATCCAGGACCACGGCAAAACGACGTTCGGAACCGCACCCGAGACATTCACCGCCGAGCTCGAGAAACTCGGTGTTGACGTCATCGGCCTCAACTGCGGAATGGGCCCGACTCACGTATTGTCTGCTCTTGAAAAGATGCGGGCGGTGACTTCGCTCCCGCTCTCCGCCCAACCGAACGCCGGGCTTCCGCGTGACGTCCAGGGCCGCCAGTTTTACATGGGCTCGCCTGAATACATGGCGACCTTTGCCAAGCGTTTCGTCCAGGCCGGTGCGAAGTTCGTTGGCGGCTGCTGCGGCACAACGCCGACGCACATCAAGCTGATCGCCGACGCGATTCGTTCGATCAGCCCGCGGCAGCTTCATCAGTCGGCGACCGTAAAACAGGTGAGCGTCACCGAACTCAAACCCGAAGATGTTTCGGTGGTCGCACCGGAGGAACGCTCCCGATGGTCGGCAAAGATCGCCCGGGGCGAGTTCGTCACCTCGGTCGAGGTGCTCCCGCCGAAGGGCTGCGACGCCGCGGCAACGCTCGATTCGATCCGTCTGCTGAAAGAGGCCGGAGTTGACGCAGTGAATATTCCGGACGGCCCGCGGGCGCAGACACGGATGTCTGCTCAGGCGACGGCCGTCCTCGTCGAACGCGAGATAGGCATCGAGGCCGTGCTCCATTATTGCTGCCGCGACCGCAATCTGCTCGGGATGATGTCGGACCTTCTTGGTGCTGCCGCTCTCGACTTGCACAACCTGCTCCTGATCACCGGCGACCCGCCGAAGATGGGGCCGTATCCGGACGCAACCGCGGTTTTTGACATCGACGCCATCGGCCTGACCAACATGGTCAACAAGCTCAACCACGGCCTCGACATCGGCAATAACCCGATCGGCAAACCGACAGCGTTTTCGATCGGTGTTGGTGTAAATCCGGGGGCGGTAAACCTCGATGAGGAGATCCGCAGATTCGAGTGGAAGGTCGAGGCCGGAGCCGAATATGCCATAACGCAGCCGGTCTTTGACACCGAGCAGCTTCGGTCGTTCATCGACCGCATTGCCCACGTCAAGATACCGATAGTCGCCGGCATCTGGCCGCTCGTAAGCTTCCGGAATGCGGAATTCCTGCACAACGAAGTGCCGGGAGTGAATGTTACGCCCGAGATCTTAGAGCGGATGAGAGTCGCTTCGGAAAAAGGCAAGGACGAGGCCCGCGAGGAAGGCATCAAAATCGCCCGCGAATCTTTACTTGAGGTCCGGAATGTCATCGCCGGCGTGCAGGTCTCGGCCCCGTTCGGGAACGTGAAATATGCCCTGCAGGTCTTCGATGCTCTTGACGAATTTAAGGCCGCCGGTTCGGCGAAGCTTTAGGCTCACGGGACGAGAACGATCTTGCCGAGGCCCTTTCCGTCGATCACTTCGCGGTGTGCCGCCGCGGCATCGCCGAGCGCAAACGTCTTGCTGATTACCGGAGCGACAACGCCGCTCTCAAGTCCGTTCTCGATCGCCCGGTGGATCTCGGCCATCTCGTGAGGAGCCGCGTTGAAAAGCGACATTCCGAGGATTGTCGCCTCTTTGGTCATCGCGAGTCGCGGCGTAAATTCAAGGCTCCCGCGGCTGCCGATAACGACTATCCGGCCGAACTTTGCCAGAGCCGCAAAGTCATTCTCAAGATTCACGTTTGCCAGCATCTCAAGGACGACATCGCAGCCCTTGCTTGCTGTGAAGTCAATTATTTCCGCGTAATGCCCCGGATCCGAGTGGTCAAAAACGGCGTCAGCTCCGTTCGCTGTGGCAAGT
>SXGQ01212552.1_pt1 | contig 12322 bp, 15 predicted proteins | sample 3178371 | NCBI WGS metagenome assembly SXGQ01 (sample SAMN11356859, study PRJNA531348) | freshwater metagenome | isolation source: freshwater sample F1-20 | place: China: Fuxian Lake, Yuxi | collected 2017-12-25 | reverse complement strand
GTCGATGAGGGTAAAGTAATCGACGTGACGCCACAAAGTGAAAAGCTAACACATGCAAAAACCAATATACAGTCCAGAGGACGAGCAACTGCTGATGACGCGGTTGTGGTCGCCCGCGATTAAAGACGATCCCGAAGCGTTTGTATTGTTCGCCTTCCCGTGGGGGCAGGAGAACACGCCACTGGCGAAGTACGGCGGGCCGCGCATGTGGCAGCGTCAGGTGCTGCGCGACATCAAGGCGCACATACAAGATAACAAGGGTAAGGTGGACATGGACACGCTGCGAGAGGCAGTCAGTTCAGGTCGAGGGATCGGCAAGTCGGCGTTGGTGAGTTGGCTGATCATGTGGATGCTGTCTACACGGATAGGGTCAAGCGTGATCGTGAGCGCGAACAGTGAGGCGCAGCTACGGTCGGTGACCTGGGGCGAGCTGACTAAGTGGTCGACGATGATCATCAACGCGCACTGGTGGGAGATCAGCGCAACCAAGCTGCAACCGGCTAAGTGGCTGTGCGACATCGTGGAACGTGACCTGAGGAAGGGTACGCGGTACTGGGCGGCAGAGGGCAAGCTGTGGTCAGAGGAGAACCCTGACAGCTACGCGGGGGTGCACAACCACGATGGGATGATGTTGATCTTTGATGAGGCGTCGGGTATTCCTGACGGCATCTGGTCGGTGGGGGCGGGGTTCTTTACGGAAAACATATTAGATAGGTACTGGTTCGCGTTCAGTAACCCGCGACGCAACACGGGGTACTTCTTTGAGTGCTTTCACGCCAAGCGTGACTTTTGGCGCACAAGGCAGGTGGACGCAAGAACGGTCGAGGACACTGACAAGCAGGTGTATCGACAGATCATTGATGAGTATGGTGAGGACTCAAGCCAAGCGCGGGTCGAGGTGTATGGTGAGTTTCCGTCAAGTGGTGACGATCAGTTCATCTCGCCAAGCCATGTGGCCGACGCGGCGGCAAGACCTCGGTACAAGGACGAGACCGCGCCGATCGTGATCGGGGTCGATCCAGCGCGAGGTGGGGCGGACTCGACCGTTATTGCAGTGCGGCAGGGGCGTGACTTGGTGGCGATCCATCGGTATCATGGCGAGGATACGATGACGATCGTGGGTCGGGTAATTGACGCCATCGAGCAGTACAAGCCAACGCTCGTGGTGCTCGACGAGGGTGGGCTAGGGTACGGTATATTAGATAGGCTACACGAGCAGCGGTACAAGGTGGTAAGGGGTGTAAACTTCGGTTGGAAGGCGAAGAACCCTGTGATGTACGGTAATAAGCGCGCTGAGTTGTGGGGCACGATGAAGGAGTGGCTTAAAACTGCTTCCATTCCGAACGATAGAGCGTTAAAGTCTGATCTGGTTGGGCCTACCATAAAACCCAATTCGTCGGGTACAATTTTCTTAGAAGGTAAAAAGGAAATGAAAGCCCGAGGATTAGCATCACCCGACGCTGCTGACGCACTGGCAGTGACGTTTGCATTTCCGGTCGCGCACAGGCAGTATGTTGAAAAGACGACGAACCGTGCGTACAACAGCAATGGTGTAGCAACATCTTGGATGGGCGCTTGATGGCAAAGAAAGGTGTGTCATTATCAGTCGGTCGCGGAGAGAAGCTACCTGTGTCTAAGGGCGCAGGGCTAACGGCTAAGGGTCGTGAGAAATACAACCGCGAGACAGGTAGTAACCTTAAGGCACCGGCACCTAGCCCTAAGACCGAGGCAGACAAGGGGCGCAAGGCGTCGTTTTGCGCTAGGATGTCTGGCGTTGTTAAGAACGCTAAAGGCGACGCCGAGCGAGCTAAAGCATCACTTAAACGATGGAAGTGCTAATTATGGCTATTAAACCCGGACTATACGCAAACATTCATGCTAAACGCGAACGCATCGCTGCGGGCAGCGGTGAGAAGATGCGTAAGCCTGGTAGTAAAGGTGCACCTACAGCAAAGGACTTTCGTGACTCGGCAAAGACTGCCAAGAAGCCGATGAAAGGAAAATAATGCCACTTGTTAAATCCACCAGCAAAGAAGCCTTTCGCAAGAACATCAAGGCTGAGGTTGCCGCAGGTAAACCAATCAAGCAGGCTGTTGCGATTGCTTACAACACCAAACGTGCTGCGGCGTCTAAAAGACCAAGCACTAAACCGATGGCAAAGACGAAGTAATGGCAACGCTTAAACAAGACCCTACAGGTATTGAAGGTGCGGGTAAGGTATCCGCTCGCGGCGGACCTGACCAGAAAGATCATCGAGACACGTTGCAACTAATGCGCGATCGGTTGCGGCAAGCAATCGGTGCGTACTCGGAAAGCCGTGAGGACGAGCTAGATGACTTGCGCTTTATGGCTGGCTCGCCCGACAATCAGTGGCAGTGGCCGCAAGATGTACTAGCGACACGCGGCTCGGTGCAAGGGCAGACGGTCAACGCTAGACCATGCCTGACGATTAACAAGCTGCCGCAGCACGTAAGGCAAGTGACCAACGAGCAGCGCCAGAATCGGCCAAGCGGCAAGGTCATACCCGTCAATGATCAGGCTGATGTAGAGGTCGCTGAGGTGCTCGATGGCATCGTGCGGCACATTGAGTACATGTCAGATGCTGACGTGGCCTACGACACAGCGTGCGAGAACCAAGTAACGTATGGTGAGGGTTACATTCGTATCCTGACCGAGTATTGCTACGAAGACAGTTTTGATCAAGACATCAAAATTGCCCGCGTACGAAATAGCTTTAGTGTCTACATGGACCCATTGATCCAAGACCCATGCGGGGCGGACGCTGAGTGGTGCTTTATTACCGAGGACATGCTCAAGGAAGACTACCAGCGCATGTACCCTAACGCTGCGCCGCTGTCATCAATCATGGCGCAAGGTATTGGCGACCAAGACATCAGCCAGTGGATCACTGAGGATACGATTCGTATTGCTGAATACTTCTACATCGCGCACAAAACGGAAACGCTGTACCTGTACCCAGGCAACAAGTCGGTGTTTAAAGGCTCTGTTGAAGACGCTACGCTACGCTCAATGGGGGTAAAACCCATACGCGAGCGTCAAGTAGACCGTAAAAAAATCATGTGGATGAAAACCAATGGTTTTGAGGTGCTTGAGGAGCGTGAATGGGCGGGCAACTGGATACCTGTCGTACGCGTCGTAGGTAACGAGTTCCAAGTTGACGGTCGTATTTTCATATCAGGCATCGTGCGTAACGCCAAAGATGCCCAACGGATGTACAACTACTGGACAAGCCAAGAAGCCGAAATGCTTGCGCTTGCCCCTAAAGCCCCATTTATTGGCTACGGCGGTCAATTTGAGGGTTATGAGTACCAGTGGAAGACGGCTAATACGCAAAACTGGCCGTATTTAGAAGTCAATCCTGATGTAACAGATGGCGCAGGATCGATATTGCCGCTGCCACAGCGTGCCGCACCACCATTACCCCAAACAGGTCTCATTCAAGCCAAGATGGGGGCGTCTGAAGACATAAAAGCTACCACAGGCCAGTACGATGCGAGTCTGGGCCAAGTGTCAAACGAGCGTTCTGGACGTGCTATTTTAGCTAGGCAAAAGGAATCTGACAACGGTACATACCACTATGTAGATAATTTAGCGCGTGCTGTACGCTATGTGACCCGTCAGTTGGTGGATTTAATACCTAAAATCTACGATACACAGCGTATTGCTAGGATTGTTGGTATTGATGGTGAGACCAACATGGTCAAAATCGACCCAACCCAACAAGAGCCGGTCAAAAAGATTGTAGACCAGACGGGCGTGGTGATTGATAAGATTTACAACCCTTCCGTTGGCCGTTACGACGTGGTGGTGACCACTGGACCAAGCTACATGACCAAGCGCCAAGAGTCGATGGACGCCATGTCGCAGATTTTGCAGGGCAACCCCAATTTGTGGGCTGTTGCAGGCGATTTGTTTGTTAAAAACATGGATTGGCCTGGTGCTCAAGAGATGGCGGCACGTCTTCGCAAGACGATTGACCCTCAATTGCTGGCTGACCAAGACAACGATCCAGCGCTGCAAGCAGCTCAAAAGCAAATTGAAGCAATGAGCATGGAAATGCAGCAAATGCACGATATGCTGATGAACGTCAATCAATCGATTGAGGCTAGAGACGTACAAGTACGTGAGTTTGAGGCTAAAATCAAGGCGTTTGATGCCGAAACTAAGCGTATTTCAGCCACAATGCCTGGTATGACGATGGAGCAAATTCAAGATATTGTGATGGGCACGATTGCTGCGGCGCACGATGCAGGGGATTTGATACCACCTCAGCAAATGCAAGGCCCAATTATGGAAGAACCTGAGGGTATGGGTCGCGAAGCAGAGATTATGGCCCGTCAGGAAGAAGCGCAACAAGCCAGACCTATGCCTAACGTCGTACCTCAGGAGGGTTGAGCATGAAATGTGCTGATTTTGTAGGTATGTTGTTTTTGGCACGAGATGTTGCCCATTCTGTGCATCTAAACACTCGCAGTTTTAGTAAGCACATGGCGCTTAACACGTTTTACGACGAAATTATCGATTTAGCTGACAAATTTGCTGAGGCCTATCAAGGTCGACATGGTTTGATCGGACCTATTTCATTGATGAGCGCGAGTAAAACCTCTAATATCTTAGCTTTCATGCAAGATCAGGTTGATGAAATTGAAAAAATCAGGTATGAAGTGTGTGATAAAGCAGAGACTCCGCTGCAAAACATTATCGACGAAATTGTAGGCTTGTATTTAAGTACAATCTACAAACTTAAATTTCTTGCTTAAGGAACCAAGATGGAAAAAGCTAAAGCTAATGATGTTACGGCAAGCGGATTGATTGCTCGCCCCGGTTCAGCAGAGTCTGCCCGTGCTATGGGTAAATTTACGTTTGAGTGCTATGACAAAGATGGCAAGCTCAAGTGGACTGCGGAATCCAAGAATCTTGTAGTTAACGCTGGTCTTCAATACATGGCTGGCACAGCACTTGATGGTGCTACCGCAAGGATTACTTCTTGGTATATAGGTCTTTACGGTGCGGGGGCTTCTAACACCCCGGCAGCTTCCGATACGCTGGCTTCACACGCTGGTTGGACTGAAATTAACCCCTATACCGGCAACCGCCCCGCAGCTACGTTTGCTGCGGCTACCACAGCTAACCCCTCAGTTGTTACAAACTCAGCAAGTAAGGCTTCGTACAGCATCACAAGTACAGCTACAGTTGGTGGTGCGTTTTTAGCAAGTGTTGCTTCGGGTACATCGGGCACGCTGTTTTCTGCTTCTGATTTTACTGGCGGTGATCGCTCGGTCGTTAATGGTGACACCTTACAAGTAACTTACACCTTTAGCTTGGCTGCATAATGGCTTTTGTTGTCGCGGACCGAGTACAAGAAACTACAACTAGCACCGGCACAGGAACAATAACTTTAGCTGGTGCAGTTACAGGGTTTCAATCATTTGCTGCTATAGGTAACGGCAATAATACTTTTTACACTATTGCAGACCAGTCTGGGTCCAACTGGGAAGTTGGTATAGGTACCTACACGTCTTCTGGTACTACACTATCAAGAGACACGGTGTTGTCGTCAAGTAATTCAGGCAGCTTAGTTAATTTTAGCGCGGGGACAAAGAATGTTTTTGTTACCCAACCATCTTCAAGATCAGCTTACGCAGCAACAGTACCAAGTAATGGGCAACTGTTAATTGGTAACGGCTCTGGTTTTAGCCTTGCAACGCTCACTGCTGGATCAGGTATATCCGTAAGTAATTCTTCTGGCGGCATAACTATAACAAACACGGGTGGTGGTGGCGGTGGTCTTACTTGGCAGTCTGTACAAACCACTGGATTTACTGCTGTAGCAGGTAACGCTTATCCGTGTAATACAACAAGCGCAGCGTTTACCGTCACGCTACCTGCTAGTCCAGCGGCAGGCAATGTCATCACGCTGACAGATTATGCGGGGACGTGGGGTACTAATAACCTGACCATCAATCCGAATGGCGGGAAAGTTAACGGCAGTGCAAGCAATTATGTAGTCAGCCAGAATCGTTGGTCGTTTCAGCTTGTGTACGTGGATTCAACACAGGGCTGGTTGATTTACGGATCAACAAACCTTCTTGTCGCGCCGCCTCCGACTGTTGACTATCTTGTGGTTGCTGGCGGTGGTGGTGGAGGGACTGGAACTGCCGGTGGCGGCGGTGGTGGGGCTGGAGGTTTTAGAACTGGCACAGGACTATCTGTTACTGCTGGTACTTATTACACCGTTACTGTTGGATCTGGTGGGGCTGGTGGAGCTTCTGGCGGCGAAAATCCTGGTTTAGTAGGTAACAACTCAGTATTCAACACCATCACAAGTGCTGGCGGCGGATTAGGTTCTGGTACAGGCACGACATCTCCAAGTTACAACGGTGGTAACGGTGGTTCCGGTGGAGGCGGACGCTATGGCGGCCCTGGAGGCACTGGTAACCCGTCCGCTTCCGGCACAGCATCATCAATTTCAGGAACGACACTAACCGTTGGTGGAACAGTAACAAATACGTTTCTTGTTGGTATGATTCTGACAGGAACAGGGGTTACTGCCGGAACGACTATTACAGCTTATGGTACAGGAACCGGCGGGGCCGGTACATACACGGTAAGTGCAAGCCAAACGGTTTCTAGTACAACTATTACTGGTGCATTAAGCGGAACTGCCGGAACCATTAGCGGAAGCCAAGGAAATAACGGCGGCAGTGCCACTGCACAAGCAGCAGATGGTAGAGGCGGCGGCGGCGGTGGGGGAGCCAATGCAACAACAGGCACAGGATCAAATGGAACGTCTACAGTGGGTGGTAATGGCGGCAACGGCGCAACGGTTAGTTCTGCATTAGGCGGCGGAACTTATGCTGGCGGAGGTGGTGGGGGTGCATGGTCTCCAGGCGGTGGCACATCCGGCGGAACGGGCGGTTCTGGAGGCGGCGGAGCGGGAACGATGAATGTTGTCGGTACTTCTGGAAGCGCTAACACGGGTGGTGGCGGTGGTGGCAACGCTGGTAGTGCGAGTGGTAACGGCGGTGGCGCAGGCGGTTCAGGTGTTGTCATTATTGCTTACCCTGACACTTATGCCGCAGCAACAGCAACCACAGGTTCACCAACAGTAACTACAAGTGGCGGTTATCGCCGCTATACGTTTACTGGCAACGGCTCCATCACATTCTAAGATGAACATCCATAACTTATTTCCGCTGCCTGTTGCATTCTTTAATCGTCCAGTGACGGATGAAGAGGCTGTATTTGTTAAAGGCTTGGAAACAAGATCTAACACGGGCAACACAACCTCAGTAAACAACTTTGTGCTTAAGAGCATGACACCGTTACGGTCATGGATTGAGGACTGTGTGTCGGATTACTTTAAGGCTACGACTGCACCTAAACATGATGTGAATCTAAAGATCACACAGTCTTGGGTTAATTACAGCGATCCTGGGCAATACCACCACAAACACGCGCATCCTAATTCGTTTGTTTCTGGGGTTTATTACCTCCAGACCAATCCTGATGACAGGATTTATTTTTACAAAGACCAATATCAGCAGATTAAGTTTCCAACAGATGACTGGAATGCGTACAACAGTGAGTCTTGGTGGTTTGAGGCCGAGGCTGGCAAGCTGATCCTATTTCCTTCATCACTTACTCACATGGTTCCTACCGTGCAAGGTGATGTCACAAGAATCAGTCTTTCGTTTAATACGTTTCCGGTTGGTATGGTCGGAGAAGAAATGGACTTAACTGGATTAAAGTTGGAGGCGTAATGGCGCACTTTGCGAAGCTTGATCAAAACAATGTGGTGCTTGAAGTCCATGTCGTTCACAACAACGAACTGCTTGACCAGAACGGTGTTGAGCAGGAATGGAAAGGTACATGGTTCTTGCAAAACTGGTCAGGTGGTTATCCGTATTGGAAACAGACCAGTTACAACGGCAACTTCAGAAAAAACTACGCAGGGATTGGCTACAGTTACGACCCACAACGTGATGCTTTTATCCCGCCCAAGCCTTATCCATCTTGGATACTGAACGAACAAACCTGCTTATGGGAGCCTCCTGTAGCGATGCCAGATGACGGCAATCGGTATCAGTGGGATGAAGCAACAACAAGTTGGGTTTTAGCAGAGTAGTAATGTGTACGGTTTTAGCGCATACGCTCAGACACCTTATGCGAGTACCGCAGGCCCAGTAACGCCAAGTATTGATGGTTTAATTAGCGAAACTGCCACCGCAACTGATGCAATCAGTTCTGATTTAGACTATCAATCGGCAGTAGCTGAAACTGCCACCGCAACTGACTCGTTAAGTACAACCCTTACTGCATTGGCAGCAGTAGCTGAAACAGCTACTGGCACAGATGCCATAAGCTCAATTGCTACGTTTAACGTCGTTACGACAGAAACAACAACGGCGTCTGATAATTTAACAACTAATTTAATCACAGAAAATTTTGTAGCTGAGACCGCTACAGCGTTTGATGAAACTGACTCGTTAATTGCTCAACAAGCATCTGTCAATGAATCAGCAACCGGCACAGACAGTGTAGATGTTTTATTACCTATAGACGCAGTAATTGTAGAGTCAGCCACTTCATCTGACGCGATTGATTCCATTATTTTCATCGGTGGCGTTATAGCTGAATTTGCAACAGCTACCGATAGCATTTCAACAACTCATACTTTAGTAGCATCTGTTGTTGAATCTAGCCAAAGTTCAGATGTAGTGTCGGTAAGTATTGACGGCAGCGGAAATATCCAAGAAAACGCTACAGCTACTGATGAAACTTCACGCGCTCAAGAACAAATTGGCAACATTAGTGAATTTGCCGCTGTTTTTGATGATTTTGATGCTTTGCAAGCCTACGAATCGTTTATCTCAGAGTTCGCAACTGGTTCTGATCAAGTTGTTACGCTAGCAAGTTTCCAATCCTTGATCGCGGAACTAAGCACTGCTACAGACCAAGTATCTATACCTCAAACGCTTCAAGGTGTTATCGCAGAATTAGCAACGGCTATAGATCAATTTGGTACGCTAGACGGGGTTGAACAGTTAGTTATTAGGTTAAGATCGTTTACTGAACGAAGGAGATTTTGATGGCAATCAATCTTAAGGCAATTACATCGGTACTTGGTTACCAGCAGATCACTAGTTTAAGTTCTGCTACTGCGTTAACCGTACCTCAAAAAGACATAGCAGGCTTGGCGGGGTCGCCTCGTATTGCTATTATTACTCCAGAAGGGCAGGCTGTTCGTTGGCGAGATGATGGTGTAAACCCCACCTCAACAGTGGGTATGCCTTTAGCAGTTGGTGTTACGTTGCAATACGACGGCGACATCAACCAAATTAAGTTCATTGAGCAATCTGCTGGCGCTAAGTTAAACATCACTTACTACTCTTAATGAGGTCAGCATGAACATCTCTAATGACGCCCCAATGATGAATTATGTGGATTATTTCACTAAGCAGTTTCCTAAAGATTTGGCTGAAATGGCTGTTTTGCGTGATGAATTAGCTACTCGTCAAGGCGCGTTAACCGCTGCCGAAGACGCTGTTGCAGATCGTAAAAAAGCAGCGCAAGAGCTTGAAGCGGCTAAAAAAGAAGCCGAAGCTATACGTGCCGATGCAAAATATGATCAAGAAGCTGCTAAACGGGTTGTAGATGAAGCAATTGAAAAAGCCCAAAAGATTAAAGATGAAATGGCGGCGTTGATTAATGATACAAACGCTCGTGAAAAAGCAGTCGCCGCCCGCGAAAAAATTGTTACGGCAAAGGAAAAAACGTTAGAAAGCAGCGAGTTTGAGTTAGTTGCCGCTCAAAAAGCGTTAGCAAATGACCGAGAAGCACTAAAGAATGAAACCACTGCTTTAGAAATACGCGTTAAAAATTTCCAAGCTAAAGTTGCAGCGTTGACAGCTTAGTTGCCACATTAACTTCTGTAAGATATGATGTTTTAACTGTACCGGCCCAGTAGACCGGGACTCTAACGAGTAAGTCATGAGCGACGAAAGTCAAACCTTAGCGGAAGTAGAATCCGCGCCAGCACCCGAGGTGACGGCCACCACGGAGATTGCACAAAATGCGCCGGAGGTCGCTGAACAAGCGCCAGAACAGACTGAGGAAAAGCGTTTTACCCAGGCTGAACTTGACGCGATGATCAGCAAACGCCTTGCAAGAGAGCAACGCAAGTGGGAACGAGAACAAAAGCTGCGGGCATCAACGCCCGATATGCCGTCTGGTGATCTACCCGCGCAAGATAGTTTTGCTTCGACTGAGGAATACGCAGAAGCGTTGGCCGAAAGAAAAGCTGCCGAACTACTTGCTCGACGAGATGCAGAAAGACAGCGAGCCGAAATTCTTGAGGTCTATCACGAGCGCGAAGAAGAAGCACGAACTAAGTACGAAGACTTTGAACAGGTCGCGTACAACCCTCGTCTTCCAATTACGTCAGTGATGGCTGAAACGATTCAGGCGTCTGATATTGGCCCCGAGGTGGCTTACTACCTTGGTTCTAATCCGAAAGAAGCCGATCGTATTGCCAAGTTGTCGCCTTTTTTGCAGGCAAAAGAAATCGGGAAGATTGAAGCTAAATTAAGCGATAATCCACCTGTTAAGAAATCGTCGAGCGCCCCAGCGCCGATTCAGCCTGTCACTCCTCGGGGTGGCAACGCAAGAGTTTTAGACACGACTGACCCGCGTTCAATTAAGGAAATGTCAACGTCAGAGTGGATTGAAGCCGAGCGTCAAAGGCAGATTAAGAAGTGGGAAGCTCAAAACCGAGTCCGCTAATTTTTTGAAAAGGAATTGTCATGGCAAATAGCCTACTTACCATCGACATGATTACTCGCAAGGCGCTTGAAATCCTTGAGAATAATCTTGTCTTAACTCGCAACGTAAATCGTCAGTACGACGACAGTTTTGCCGTCGAAGGCGCTAAAATTGGTTCGACCCTCCGTATCCGCTTACCGGACCGTGCGCTTGTGACGGACGGTGCTGCACTGCAAGTTCAAAGTGATAACGAACAGTACACCACGTTGACGGTTGCTACGCAAAAGCACATTGGCGTTAACTTCACGTCTGCTGAATTGACGTTGCAGTTGGACGACTTTGCAGAGCGCGTTCTTAAACCTCGTATCAGCCAGCTTGCTGCTAGCATCGACGCTGACGTTGCCAATTCGTATCAGTACATTGGTAACACCGTTGGTACGCCAGGAACAACACCTGCCACGTCGTTAGTTCTGTTGCAAGCACAGCAGAAACTTAACGAAAACGCTGCGGTTATGTCTCCACGTTACGCTACAGTCAACCCCGCTGCTAACGCTGGTCTGGTTGAAGGTATGAAAGGTCTTTTCAACCCCACAGACACCATCAGTCGCCAATTTAAGAACGGCATGATGGGTATGGGTGTGCTTGGGTTTGATGAAATCAACATGTCTCAGTCAATCAAGCAGTTCACGACCGGCTCGCGTACGGCTACTGGCGGTACAACGTCCGCTGCTGTAACAAGCGAAGGCGCAACCACCATCGCTATCACAGGCGCTGGCGCTAGCGCAACCGTTAAAGCTGGCGACGTGTTTACCGTGGCTGACTGCTATGCTGTTAACCCACAAACCCGCGAGTCTACTGGTTCGCTGTTCCAGTTTGTTGCGACTGTTGACGTCACGTTGAATGGCTCTGGCGCAGGTAACATTACTGTTGCTCCGATCTATTCCTCCGGTAATGCTCTAGCTACTGTTGCCAGCCTTCCTGCTGCTAGCAAAGCTGTTGTATTTGTCGGTGCAGCGTCTAGCCAGTACCCACAAAACCTCGTCTACCACAAAGACGCTATCACTTTTGCCACTGCCGACTTGATGATGCCGCAAGGCGTTGACATGGCATCGCGTCAGGTTCACAACGGTATTTCGATGCGTATTGTTCGTCAATACGACATTAACAACGACCGTATGCCCTGCCGTATTGACGTGCTGTACGGCTACAGCGTGATCCGTCCGCAAATGGCAGTTCGTCTCTGGGGCTAATCAATCTAGGGGGCTTCGGCCCCCTTACCCAATTATTTTTTGAAAGGATTTATCATGGCAATTCCTAATGGTGCTGGTGGTTATCAGTACAACGACGGTAATACCGGCGAGGCTTTGTTGTTTGTTCAGGGCGCGCCTACGGCGCTAACTGGCGCAGCTACTGTTACGGCAGCACAACTAGCAAACGGTTTGTTTACGTTTGATGGTACGGCTGGCGCAATGACGCTACCCACGGTTGCGTTGCTTGAAGATGAAATTTCTTCGGCAGCTAAAGTTAACGCAGCGTT
>SXGQ01891757.1_pt1 | contig 12324 bp, 7 predicted proteins | sample 3178371 | NCBI WGS metagenome assembly SXGQ01 (sample SAMN11356859, study PRJNA531348) | freshwater metagenome | isolation source: freshwater sample F1-20 | place: China: Fuxian Lake, Yuxi | collected 2017-12-25 | reverse complement strand
TGATTTATCTTTTGTTTCTGCTGCTGCTTCTGCTGCTGCCGCTGCTGCCACTGCTGCTGTTTCTGCTGCTGCTGCTTCGCTTGCTTTTCTTTTTTCTCTATCTATTCTTGCTGCTTCTTCTATTGCCTCTCTTGCCTTTCTTGCTGCTTCTTCTCTTGCCTCTCTTGCTTCTCTTGCTTCTCTTGCTTCTCTTGCTTCTTTTTGTGCTGCTAATTTTTCATTTATTCTGGCTATAACTTTTTCATTTTTCGGAACGCATAGTTTTTGGTAGGGGGTGTAGGGATATATTCGTTGAACACGTTTGTCTTCTAGTTGGGATTGTACCATACTCATTGCAAAATTATTAACCTTTTCAACAAAATCAACCGCAATAGGTCTTGGATGATGCAAACACACCCTAATTTTTGATATAATTGGGATATTTGGGTACTCCTCATTTTCGGTTGACCAGAAAAAATATTGGTTTTCCGGTCGTATTCCCGGATCTATTGTACGTAGTACCCGATCACGTAAGTCTTTTAATATGTTGCATAATTCGGGATTCTGTATTTCTGATTTCTGTATTTTATTTGTAAGTATTTTCAATGCAATTTGCAATAACTGTTCAGAGTTTTGTTTGTTTGACAAAATAGAGTCAAAATTATCAAAAGACTTGGTGATCTGGGGGGTCCAGGAAGACCATTCGCATTCAAATGCTATAAATTTAGTTTGTATTGAAGTTTGCCGAAAATCGTCATGTATTTTAAAACTGTCAATATCTTCTAACGACTTCAAATTATTTTTATCGTGCAAGTACCATGGTAGGGGTGTAACTGTTACTTTTTTGTTTGAATCAAGTATAGTTTCACCTTGTGTAAAAAAATGTATAACTTCATCACGATGTAATGGATTAAATGGATTCGTCATTAATTAATGAGTTATATACATTAGAAATATAAAAAAAATATCTGCAACTAGATTGGGCTCGCGCGGAATTGAGTTCCATGATATTGTATTTGTATTTTTACACATTATCATCGTTTTTCAAGTTTTTTTCCTGGGTTTTATTAATGTTTGCGGCGTTTGGTTGATCTTTTGACGCGCCTGGATCGTTTAACGCGCGTAACGCGTTTGGATTTCCCACCATATTGTCCGGATTGTTGGGATTTTTTGAATCTTAATAGTTGGGTTAAGAATGGTTTGACGAACATTTTTGATATTCCTGATGCTTCTGCTGCTTGTTCTTTGAGAGTTTTTTTTCTCCATAAAGCATTACCTAATTGAGTCTGCATGTCCGGGATGTCTCTTTTGTTTAAACCAGCTATTGACCTACGTATGTCTTTCACATCCTCTAGGTGAAAGTTAGAACGTATTTTGTTTAGAATGCCGTTTTTTATTTTGTTATAACGGTCTTTATCTATTTCAGCCCGTGAAGCCCTGTCTTCTTCACTTTTATGCCCTTGAATTTGATCCTGATGGGTTTTATATAATTTCCAGGCCAATTTGGCTCTTTGAACATAAAAAGGGTTATACTGTTCCATATTATACTTTTGGTCGGGATCATATCGGGTCGGTGCATAAAAATTTCTAAAACCGGATTTTTTTAATGGTAATGGTGGATTTTTACCCTTCCGTTCAAGAAAATCTATCATTTCATCTGTATTAACGTCATTAGTATCTTCATTCGCCGTATTCCATAATCGCATTGTGTCATCTTCTACATTTAATAAGGCATATTCCGCTGTTTGATTCATTGTTTATACAATTATTAAATATAAAAAAAATCATGGTATTATATTAAACAATACTCCAAGTAATGGCCGCAGCAGTTGCCATTTTAGACGCACTGCGCAAAAAACCGGTGGCCGATAAAAAGAAACACTTTTCAGTTGCTTTTTTTGTTGCACCTGTTAAACAACAACAAGAACGGCAACATCAACTGCAAAAAGAACGTGAAGAACGGGAAGAACGGGAAGACACAGAAAAAGAAAAACAAAAGAAGCCCACAGTGAAAATCACGGACAAAGCAAGCCTAAAGTTGGTGAACCGAGAAGACATATTTGCCCGGATAAAAGCAGCAAGAGGCATTATCACGGAAGCCGCCCCTAATCCACTGAACTTAGTTGCCGCTAAAGTGGTGCACCTTGTGGAAGAAGCGCCGGTTCCTCGGCTCAAAGGCCGAAAACTCCAAAAAATAAAACTCATTCCTGTTGAAAGGGTGGTTTTACCTGAAGTAGTAGAAGCGGAACAAGCAGAAGCGGAACAAGTAGAAGCGGAACAAGTTGAAGCGGAACAAGCAGAAGCGGAACAAGCAGAACCCGAAGTTCTAAAGAAGAAACGCGGCACTCGGAAGCGAACGGTTGAAAAAGAAAAAGAAAAGGAAGATGTCCTAAAGAAGGCACCTCCGCAAAGAAAACCCATTGAACCCCTGGTTGCATCGGAATACTACTTGAACAACCGAGAGAAATTCGTGGAATTTATTAACAAGCTGTTCCACAAGGAGTACCGCGCCGAGATCATGGACGAGTCCCGCGTGGTGAGCTGCGAGGACCGTCGCAGCGCGGAGGAGTTCGGCCTCCTCACGCACCAAAAAATCGTCAAGGATTACTTGAACATGTATTCCCCGTATCGCGGCCTGCTGCTGTACCACGGGCTCGGCAGCGGCAAAACGTGCTCGTCCATTGCCATCGCGGAGGGCCTGAAATCGGACAAGCCCGTGTACGTGATGACGCCCGCCTTCCTGCGCACCAACTACATGCAGGAACTCAAGAAGTGCGGCGACGACGTGTATAAGCGGCCCCGTCACTGGCGGTTCGTGGACGCCGTGGAGAAACCGGCGCTGATCCCGTCCCTCGCCGAAACGCTGTCGGTTCCGGCCGACTACATTAAGAAGCACGGCGGCGCGTGGCTCGTGGACCCCGAAAAACCCAGCAACTTCGGCGAGCTCAGCCCGAAGGACCAAGCCGAGGTGGACGCGCAGCTGAACGAAATGATCCAAGCGAAGTACACGTTCATCAGCTACAACGGCGTGCGCGAGAACCGCATCAACGAGCTGTCTCACGGGTACACCGTGAACCCCTTTGACAACTCGGTGGTCATCATTGACGAGGCGCACAACTTCGTCAGCCGCATCGTGAACCACTTGAAGAAAGCGCCGGAAGAAGGCGCGGACAAAAAGGGAACAAATGCAAGGGCAAAAGCAAAAGCAAAACCTGTACTGAAACCCGAGGACGTGCCCGTTGCGCTCAACCTCTACCGCTTCCTGCTGGACGCGGTCAATGTCAAGGTCGTTCTGCTGTCTGGCACGCCCATCATCAACTACCCCAACGAAATCGGCGTGCTGTTCAACATCCTGCGCGGCTACATCAAGACGTGGACGTTCCAGCTGGCATCGGCGCAGGGCATTACCGAGGCGCGGCTGCAGCAGCTGTTCCAAACCGCGGGGCTCATGGACTACATGAAGTACGGTGCCGCCGATCGCACGCTCACCGTCACGCGCAACCCCTTCGGGTTCGTCAATAAACGGGGATCCAAGCACGTGTACGAAGGCGTCACTGTGGACGAGCACGGCGCCGTGAGCGACGACGACTTTGTGAAGATCATTGTTGCCGTGCTTGCCAGCGACGGCATTAAGGCCACCAAGACTGTGGGGAGCCCCGTGGTGCACAAGGCGCTGCCCGACACGTTTGACGGCTTTGAACGGTATTTCATTGACGCCGACACGGCGAACCTGAAAAACATGGACGTGTTCCAGCGGCGCATCCTGGGCTTGACGTCGTATTACCGCAGCGCGCAGGAGCAGCTGCTGCCCCGCTACGACGCCGCCACCGATTTTGAGGTGGTGCGGGTGCCGATGAGCAACTACCAGCTGAGCGTGTACCAGCAGGAGCGACTGGCGGAAATCAACAAGGACCGCGAGGCGAAGAAGCGGAAGACGATGGCGCCGGTGCGCAAAGGAGCAACGGGCGCGGCAGCAGCAGCAGCAGGGGCCAAGAAACCGATGACCATGAAGGAGCTGTACGCGGAGCCGTCCAGCTCGTACCGCATCTTCTCGCGCGCGGCGTGCAACTTCGTGTTTCCGAGGGAGATCGGGCGGCCGAAGCCGTTTGGCAAAGGGTCCGCCGAAGGGGAAGGCGCCTCTGAGGTGGAAGACTTGGACGAAGACATCATTGACGCCGACAACGCGCGCGCCATCGCAAAAAACCCGGAGGGGGCGCTGGGCGCAGACGAGGCGGCCGATGTGCACAAAAAAACCGCAACCGAAGCGTACAAGCAGTACGAGGTGCGCATCAAGGAGGTGATGGACCTCATGAAGCGCAACGAGGAGGAATATTTCAACCCGCGCTCGCTGGCCGTTTACAGCCCGAAGTTCCTGAAGGTGCTGCAGAACCTGCAGGACCCGGCGCACGTGGGACTGCATTTAGTTTACAGCCAGTTCCGCACGCTGGAGGGCATCGGGTTGCTGAAAATGGCGATGGAGGCGAACGACTACGCGCAGTTCCGCATTAAGCACAACGCGGCCACGCAGCAGTGGGTTCTGGATGACCGACCCGAAGACGCGGGCAAGCGCCGGTTTGCGCTGTACACGGGCACGGAGTCCGCCGAAGAGAAGGAGATCGTGCGCTGCATTTTCAACAGCGAGTGGGACCAAGTGCCGTCCAGCATCCGGGACGGCCTGCTGCGCATTTCGGGCAACAACTTTTACGGCGAGGTCATCAACACGCTCATGATTTCGGCGTCGGGGGCGGAGGGGATTAATTTGCGCAACGTGCGGTACGTGCACATCGTGGAGCCGTACTGGCACCCGGTGCGCATTGAGCAAGTGGTGGGACGCGCGCGGCGCATTTGCAGCCACCAGGACCTGCCGGCCGAGCTGCGCACGGTCAACGTGTTCCTCTACTTGATGGTGTATTCCGAGCCGCAGCTGAAGCCGCTGTCCAAGGACGAGAAGGCGGCTGCCGATCGGGAGGAGGCGCTGCTGGCCTCCGCGGACCCGAAGGCGGTGATAGACGTGTCCAATGCCGCGCTCAAGCACGTGCGGGTGTCGCGCGAACTGCGCGAAGGGGACACCAGCGCGATTAATGACCAGCCCATCACGACGGACCAGTCGCTGTACGAAATTGCGAAGCGGAAGGAGGACATCAACCGCAACATTCTGCGGTGCGTGAAGGAGACGGCGATTGACTGCGCCATTCACGCCAAGGCGGGCAGCAAGGAGACGCTGAAGTGCTTCACGTTCGACAACCCGGACAACAAGTTCGCGTACGAGCCGAACATTCAGGACGAAGTGATTGTGCCGGAAGAGCAATCCAAGGCGGCCAAAGCGGCCAAAGCGGCCAAAGCGGCCAAAGCAACCGCAGAAAAATCAAAACCCAACGCCCATGCAACGGAGGCAGCAACAGAGTCAGCAACAGAGGCAGCAACAGAGGCAGCAACAGAGGCAGCAGAGGCAGTCCCCTTGAACAAGGAACTGCGCAAAATCCGAATCAAAGAAATTACGCACGAAGGGGTGACGTACGGCATTGACATAGACACCAATGACGTATACGACTACGAAAACTTGAAAATCGGAAACCGAGTTCCGGTCGGGAAATTTGTGGAACTTGCGCCCGGCAAATTCAAGATCGTAACCGATTGAATTATTTAACATATTTATAATTTATGATTTTATATTATATCAATATCATATAAAATCATATCATAATCCCATCATGATTGACGTGAGAACCGCAATTGCGGGCTTGTATTTGTGGCTATTGTTCGGCTTTTTGTCAACCATGGTGAGCTGCGATATAAAACGGTTGATGACAACCAATGTGTACGTGCGTCACGTCGTGGGAATCATTTCATTCTTTTTATTGTTCACGGTGATTGAAACCGAAAATGAATTGGACATATTTAGCATTTGGATGAAAACGGTGTACATATACTTTATATTTTTGTTAATGACCAAATCCAAATGGTACTTTTCTATACCCGTGTTTTTGCTGTTGATAATTGACCAGTCTTTGAAATTTCAAATCAAGTTTGAAGAAAACAAAAAACAGGAAACAACCAAACCACTAGTAGCCCGTTATGAAAACATTCGCAATCACATTTACACGGGCATAATGGGGTTGATTGTTGTCGGGTTCCTACAATACGCCGTGAGACAATACAACGATTACGGTTCAAATTTTTCGTTGGTAAAGTTGCTTCTGCACCACAACTGCAAAAATATGTAATGCGGATCACTGTAATGCGGATCACTGTAACGAATGCAACGAATGCAACGAATGCAAGTGCGCCATGACTTCCGCATGATTGGCATTGATGCGGTCAAGTAATTTTTCATGCAGTTCCATGATAGTCATGGATTTAAATTCGGACTCTTTTGGCATTACGGGGGGGTCATCCTTTATCTTTTTAAGTTTTGAAAAAATGAATTCCGTTTCTATATCGTCTTCTTCTTCTGAAAACGATACCGTTTTTTTCACGGGATTGGCGTTGTTGGCGTTGTTGGCGTTGTTGGCGTTGTTGGCGTTGTTGGCGTTGTTGGCGTTGTTGGCGTTGTTGGCGTTGTTGGCGTTGTTGGCGTTGGTCCCAATCCACTGCTGGGCCCGTTTTATGTCCTCCGGTTTCAGCTGCACCAGCTCTCGTTCGCGCGCCGCCAGCTCTTGCGCAATGAGCCGCGACATTTCGTCGCCAATGGGCTTGTCCTCCCCCTTGCCCTTGTCCTTGTCTGAAAAGATCACGTCGTCCGGTTTTTTCAGCGTCAAAAACGAGTCCATTTCCGCTTGTTTCAATCGCAACTGGCGATCAAATTCGCTGGCCCGCTCGCTTTGTATGTCCTCGGAACGGTAAATCAATTCTATTTTCTTTGTTTTTTCTGGAACCGGACCCGGCGGCGGGGTTTGAAATGTGCGCAGCACTTGCATGAAGTCGCGAATGACGTGCTTGTTCGCGTCGCTCAACGAGCCGGCGGCGCCGGGGTTGGCGGCAGCTTGCTGCACGGACCGATCAAACGCCGACTGCACGGGCTGGAACTGGTCCCTGGTTAGCCCCGCAAACGCCCCCGATTCCTGCAGCGTGGCCCACAGCAGCTCCTTGTTTTGCGCGCTGTCTACGGATTGCATTATGATTGATGTATATGAGGTACAGTAGTTTATTTTTTATATGCATTTCGGAATTAAATTCAATTAAAGATGCCGCCGTGTTTAATTGAATGAGCGGTTAGCCAATGTCAAATGACTCCGGAATCGTTTTGTGCGGGGTGTGCAAGAACGTCATAAGCACGCTGCCCGTGATTCGCGCGGCGTTTGAAGAGCTCGCGGCCAAGGCCGGGGTGCCGTGCTGGGCCGTGTTTTATGAAAACAATTCCGACGACGGCACGGATGCCGAGCTGTTGAAGTGGGCCGCTGAAGCGCCGGATCAAATAAAAGTGCGGTGCGATACATTCACAAAAGAGGAGGAGCTGAGCCGGGGCGTGGCGCGCACGTACGACAACCAACCCTGCCGCATGGAACGCATCGCGCATGCGCGCAACCAACTGTTGGAGATGCTAATTGGGGAACGTAGTTCCCCAAACCCCTCCTCTGGGGAACTGACCCCCTCCTCTGGGGAACTGACCCCCTCCTCAGGTGGCGAAGACCCAGGTAAGTGTAACGGGGGAGGGGGTGCGGGGGGCAAAGCCCCCCGGTACGTCATCATGATTGACATGGACAACCCCGTGCCGTTCCCGGTGGGACAAGTGCTGCGCTGCATTGCGCGCGACCCGGACGGCTTTGACGCGCTAATATGCAACGGCTTGAACTCCATGGGGTACATGTACGACACTTACGCGTATCGCGACGCGCAGTTCCCGTTTGGGCCCGAAATCATGCGCGAAGCGTTTTGGTCGGGGCACCACCAGTACTACGTGCAAACCGCCGTGCATGGCAGGACGCTGTTTCACAAACAGCAAATGAAACAGAATCCGGCGCTGCTGCCCTACATCCCCGTTGCATCGGGGTTCAACGGCATGTGCATCTTCCGGTGGGAGGCCCTTAAGGGGGGCATGCGCCCCCCCTATGACCCCCTTGGATCCATTGGTCATCAAACACTTGACCCGCCACCGCTTCGTTATTCGGCGGTTCCCACGGCGGAAATGCACGCGGAGTACAAATCACTCAACCGCATTCCGCCCCTTGCGAAAAATGTGAACACGCACTTAAACGGCGCATCGGTCGGCATGTACCTGTTTCCAAACGATAAAGGCAAAGACAATGATAAGGCGAACAAGGGCATCTTCTACTTCCACAATTCGGGCTACAACTTTCCGATTGTGTGCGAACACGTGCCGTTTTTTGCCGGCATGCGCGCTCGCAATTATCGGCGCATCTACCTGTGCACCGACCTGGTGTGGAACTGGTTATAAGCGTTTTACGTTACACGAAATTGCCAACGTTTGTGATGTAAAACCGATTTGAACCGAAGTACTGTATGTCAAAAATGTGATCTTCGTTGTTGTTTATCAATTGGTTTCCACCAAAGTCGGTGCGAATTGTTTGACCGGCGCTGGCAGTAAATGTCAGCGTGTACGCAACTGCGACTGCAGTGTTGGTTATGTACAGTTTGTACACTCCGTTAACCACAAAATTTGAGAATGCCAACGTGAAATTCGTGTTTGCATTGACAGTGGCAGACCAACTGTTTGCGTAGTATCCGCCGGCATTGAACGCCGTGGTTGCGGGGGAAGCATTCAGTGTAATGGCGTTCACTGTCCCGGACGACACGTTGGACAACGGAACCGACGTGCCGATTTGCAGTATGCCGGAATTGTTCCACACGGCATTTGCGGGCAGTCCCACCGTGCTTGTTGGCAAATTGTTTACCACCAAGTATCCGGTGACAGCGGGATTCAATGTCACGTTTCCTTTTGAAGACACGGTTATTGCGCCGGTGCCACTTGATGTCAGCGATTCAATCAGAATGTCGCCGCTTGACGTGCGCAGCGTGTTGCCGTTCAAATCCACGGTTTTGCCAATTTCAATCTCTTGCGATGACCCGTTCAATGTGAGCAGCGTGTTTTGAACGTTGTTCACCAGCATTTGAAATTGAATGGTTCCGTCTATGTCGGTTGGAACGCCGACGCTGCCAACGCGTTGAGCTATCACCGAAATTCGCGCGTATTCCTTGGTGGCACCCGTGTAATCGTTTCCGAAAAACGAGTGAGAGGTTATGATGTCGCCCGCAGCCGGGATGCCGTTGGGTTTGTTGAAACGAACCGCGGGATAAGAACCCGCAGCGGCGTTGGTGTTTTGAAAGGTGTACGCCGGAGTGGTGAAACTGGACGGCACCGTTGTTGTGAATATTTGGTTTGAAGACTGCAGCCCAACGTTGTTATTCAATCCAATTGAAGCTCCGCCGCCAGCGGTGATCCCTATGCCGGCGCTTGAAATGATGGAGGTTCCGGAGTTGTTTGTTTTGAACTCGCTCGTAAATGCGTTCAAATTCTGAAGCAAATTCACTTCCGTCGGGGATGAATTCATGGCGGAGGTGCTGTTTATCCCGGTGTCCGTGTAAACGGTTCGCACTCTTGCCCGATTGGAGTCGGTTTCTTCCTGTGTGAAATTTGCCACGGTTCCGGATGCGTACAACACTGTGTTCAGGCCTTGTGCGGTTGACGTGTTTCTGGCTTGTGTCACGCTTACTCCTGCGGAAGAAACATTGATGCTGTCGGTGGATGCCGCTGCACTTACAGTGGTTTGACGGGTTCCGATTGAAACCCCGTTACTGAACGTGTTCAAATATGTGCTTTGAACCGCACCGGCGTTTTCAGTTGTGTTATTCGCAATTCCGCCTGGCGCGGTGATAGACCTTACGGTATTAATGCCGCCGCCGACGGAGCTTTCGTTCGTGTACACCGCTGTGGTTGAGCCATCGGTGGTTTCCAGTCGCAGTCTGGCATTGGCGGATGAGTTTGATAATTCGGAGGTTGTTGCCAATGCGGAGCTGGAGTCGGTGTATTGAAATAATGCACGCGCATTGATTCCACCAGCAGTATCAATTGTAATTGTGTCGGTTTGAGTTCCGCCGTCGGTGGAAGAACCGACGATTTGCTGGGTCCCTATATTGAGTTGTGCAGTTAGAGGATTTTGAAGACTTACAATTGGATTGGCTGCAGTTCCATTTACGCTAATGTTTGTTCCGGCTTGAACTGTCACGGATGCGCCCGTTGCGCCCGTTGCGCCCGTTGCGCCCGTTGCTCCCAGCTGCGTGTTCATTATTTGCATGACCGTTAAAATCACGGACGGAATGCCTGGAGCTATTCCGGCTGCAGGTTCTCTCAACAGTTGAATGCCGGCCTGACTGGATGCCCAGGCCAATTCGTAATAATCGCCTGCCACCGCGCTCACCAGAAAGTCCCATGCGGCAACCATATAATCGCTGCTGGACTTGATGGTAGTTCTAGTATCGGTTTCTGGAACATTTACGCCGTTCTTTTTCAACCAGATGTTGATGTTGGCGCCGCTGCCGCCTCCCGCGGGATCAAAAATTTGCGCGGAAAACTGGATGTCGTACTTGCCAGCATTTGCAAACGTGATTTGGGTGAAAGCCGGGCCCGGAACACTGATGCCGTTTGCATCGGCCACCGTATTAAATTTCATCAAATATTCCGTGTTGGGCGAAGTGGCAGTCTGTGTTGTGACATCATAAAATGAACCATAATACCCTAAAGCGCCTCCGGGACCGACGGGGCCTTGGGCGCCCGTTGCGCCCGTTGGGCCGGTTGCGCCGCCTCCTGGTCCTTGCGCGCCCGTTGCGCCGGTTGCGCCCGTTGCGCCCACCGCGCCGCCAGAAGACCGGCAACAACAAATGGCACGATTGGCTAAATAAGAATTGTAATTTGCATAAGACATTTTTATGGTTAACAAATATGCGGATGTCTATAAAAATGTCATATTTTATTTATTCAATTGATTGCAGTCATGTCATTTGTGATTTTGGTGCTATCTATTTTTTCACGGAATCCGGTTTGCAGTGGTCCGTCAAGTGCATTGGACACATTGGCGTAGGTTTTATTTAATGTGACCACCTGTTGATACACTTGATCATCGTTAATTTGTTTATAATAAATGGTCACTGGCGTGTTTACGGGGTAATACAACAGTACTCCAGGGGTTCTTTGATTGTTCTTGTTTCCAAATTCAATTGTCGTGCCGTTTATTTCACACTTCAATAACAAATGGGTTGGTTGAATTACGGTGTAAAAAGGAGACGATTCGTTAACTCTGTCAACGACCACCCCGCTTGTGGCAAACGATGCTTGGTTGGGATAATACGCGTTCAAATTAATTGCGGACAAAATATACCAATCCAGGCCCAAATACAGTTTCTGCTTATTATCGCCCGTCTTCAAAATGGGAAGTGTGGCGCTTAACACGCTTTGATTTGAACCTCCGCCAAAACATTCAGTGTTGGTTCTTCCAAACGTGTATATTCCAATGACATCTCCGGTCACGTTTACAATGGGGCCGCCCGAATTGCCTCCAATTCCCGGCGCATTTACCAAAATGCTGTCGGTGATTTGCATGCCGTTTGACTCGCAATAATGGGGGTCTCTGACACACCCGGAACTAATGGAATCTTCATCTATTCCGGCCGGATTACCAACCACAAAACACGGGTCGCCCGGATGGACCGTCTGAGTGTTTAATTTGAGACAGTATTGGGGGTAATCTGTGAAATTGATGCCGGTTTTAATCAGTGCAACGTCTGCAACGCCGTCAATGCGAATGTCATCTATATTAACGGAGAACCATTTGTCGGTAATCGGATTTTGTATATACGCTTTGGAAATTTTAACATACACGCTATTTGTAATTTGCATGACGCAGTGAGCCGCCGTGACAAAGTATCCATGCTGCAAATCGGCGACGTTGTCGTAATAATAGAATCCGGAACCAACGTATTGTGATTGCGAACCAGTTAACATGAATGAAATTTGGCTTGTCGCATTTTGCATGGTTGATATTACATTTAACGGCAAAGCATTTCCGGCAGGTCCGATTGTGACTTGATCGCCGGTTGTAAGTTGGAGACCGGTGGTTGCATATATTGCACGTTGAATCTGTTCATATGTTACGGTTCCTGGTTCGCCTTGTGGGCCTGGTTCGCCTTGTGGGCCTGGTTCGCCTTGTGGGCCTGGTTCGCCTTGAATACCTTGATCACCCTGATCACCTTTTAGACCTTGTTCCCCTGTTGCCCCTGGTGCACCTTGATCACCCTGATCACCTTTTAGACCTTGTTCCCCTGTTGCCCCTGGTGCACCTTGATCACCCTGATCACCTTTTAGACCTTGTTCCCCTGTTGCCCCTGGTGCAC
>SXGQ01068919.1_pt1 | contig 12324 bp, 13 predicted proteins | sample 3178371 | NCBI WGS metagenome assembly SXGQ01 (sample SAMN11356859, study PRJNA531348) | freshwater metagenome | isolation source: freshwater sample F1-20 | place: China: Fuxian Lake, Yuxi | collected 2017-12-25 | reverse complement strand
TTGAAATGGAATCGTATCAGCGAGATGTGATGCGATCAATGCGAATGATTGCGCTGACTCTTCGCAGCGCGTTGAAGATCAAACCGCGAGACATTCCTTCAAGAAGGTTTCCAAGCGCGAGAATGCGCGGTTGGAGATCGTTGCATCGAATGCCATTCCAGCTGCGCGATCCTGCGCATTGGGATTAGTGAACGCATGAACAGTTTTTCCATACGCATCAACTTCCCAGTGCGCGTTGGCGGCGGTCATCTCGTTGTTGAAGGCGGTCAGTGACTCTGGATTTGCCATCGGATCGTCATAGCCGTGCAAGACAAGAACTTTCGCGGTGATTGAATTTTGCTTTCCGATGTTTGGAGGATTCAAGAGTCCGTGAAAAGAAGCCACGCCCACCACACCTGGCAAACACGCGCGCGCAGAGTCAAGCGCGCAGAGTCCGCCGAAACAAAATCCGATGACCACAATGCGCTTGCCGTCCGCTCCTGGTATTCGCTGCGCCGCGGCGATCGTCGCGCGCAAACGATCACGCAACATCGCGCGATCTTCAATGAACGGGTTCATCAATGCGGCGCATCGCTCGCGATCGGTCGATGTCTGATGTTGGCCATAGATGTCCGCGGCAAAAGAGATGCACCCAAAATGTGCCAGGCGTTCCGCGTGGCTATCCATCAATGCGTCACGACCATTCCAGTGATGGCAGATGACCACGACTGGCGCGGGAAGCGTGAGATTCGGCTTGCGAACGATCAAGCCCTCGCATGAAAGGTCGCCGTGTGAGTATTTATAGATCTCTTGTTGCATGGGGTGGGTTGTACTCCAAGTTGACAAGAAAAAGGGTCTGATTTCCTGATGTGACTTGGCGAGTGTTTATTGTGCGAGTTCGAAAGGAGCCGAGAATGAAAAGTGGAGGAAATCCTCTTGTTTTAGTGGTGAAATTGTTGAGTATTCTTATTTTGATGAGCTTTGAAACAGGCTTGAGCGCAAGTGCAAACGAAGACGCGCACTGGCAACATCGCACCCGTCTCGATTCGCCGCAGAGAATGTTACCGCTGGGAATAGGTGCTGCGGTTGCCGCAAGTCAAACAGGAGTGATCGCAGTGGGCGGAGGTCAAGATTCCGATATTGGCTTGGATGCGGGAGCGGTTGCAATTTGGAATTGCACGGTCAATGAAGTGGCGATGCAAGAAAGTATTACGCATCCAAAAGAGCATCGGCAATCAGCGTTTGGAAAAGCGCTTGCGATCGATCCAGCCGCGAGCGTGTTATGTGTTGGCGCGCCAAATGAAGATGGCACCGGCAAAGATCTCGGCAAGTGGCCGGAAAACTTTCAGATGGGACGCGTCTATCTATATATGCCGCAGATTTCTGGCCAAGATGCGGGGCAAGATGCGGGGCAAGATGCGGGGCAAGAGAGTTCAGGCGCGCATTGGAAACTCCGCGCAACGCTCGAATCTCCGCAACCAAATGTCGGTGCACACTTTGGTTCTGTTGTCGCCACGGACGGCGCGCGAGTTGTGGTTGGCTCGCCGGATCACAACAGCGTCGGATTTGCGGCGGGCCGAGCCGATGTCTTTGTTCGGCGCGGAGATTTATGGATGCACGAAAGCGAACTTGCGATACCAATTCCTATTGCGGGGATGCGCTTTGGAACGAGTATCGCAATTGAGGCAGAGACGATCGTCGTTGGCTCTCCAAGTTTCAGCGGATTTGGTGCTGGAAGTGGCCGTGTAGATGTCTTTCGACTCAAGAAAGATGGATGGAAACACACAGGTCGAATCGAAGCGCCAAATCCACAATCAAGCGCGTGGTTTGGGATGAGCGTTGCGATCTCACGCGACATTCTTGCGATTGGTGCGCCACGCGAGACTCCATTGCAATCCCAAGCATTTCCAGATCACGCTGGTGTCGTGCATTTGTTCAAGCGTAATGAAACGCAAAGCGAAGGCGAAGCGTGGCAAGCGATCTTGGCGTTGACATCGCCGCATCCATGGTGCGGGAAGTTGCAATATCGCCCGGAAGCATTTGGAATGTCGCTGAGTATTCGCAGCGGAATGCTTGCGGTTGGAGCATCGGAATCTTGCAACCCAGTTGCCGCGGGCGAAGATCACGATGAAGGAGAAGGAAGCGGAGCGGTCTATTTATTCCACCCCGCGGATGCTGACGGAATTTCTTGGCAGTTTGGCGCACGCGTTGGCGCACGCCTGACCGCACCTGATGCGGCGTTTGATGTGCACGATGGATATCGAGTGGCGCTGGGATGTGTGCAGGCTGGATTGACGCAGGCTGGAATCTCGCAGGCTGGATTGACGCAGGCTGGAATTTCGCAGGCTGGCGCAGGAAGTGAAACTCGCAGAGCAATTCCATTTCTTGTTGTCGGTCGTGCTGGCAATCCAGATATGTCGCCTGGACCAGGGGCAGCGCATGTCTATTGGCCGTACACAAACTTGCCGCAAAATATTCTCAGCCCGCTGGCGAAACGATGATCGGGCAACGATGATCGCGCGGGGATGGCGGAGCGGGGATTATGAATTAGGTTGATAGAATTTTTCGATGACCGCTTGCCACTCTGCCGAATTTTCGCAGCGGATGAATTCGGCTTTGACCGTGACAGCCTGCGGATGATGAGCCGCGAACTTGATTCCAAACTTGCGCATACGTTTTCCTGTTGCATTGTCGCCATACAGAAACTTTGCCAGCCCGAAATGTTCGAGCAGCGCGGATCGCTGTTCCGCAATCGTTGGAGGCGTGGGCTCTCCCCCCGCCATCATTTCGCGCGCTTGCCTGAAAATCCAAGGATTTCCAATACAACCGCGCGCAACGCTGACTCCGCTCACACCACACTGATCCAACATCGCAAAAATATCTTGGACGGTCCACACATCACCTGAACCGAAAATAATTTTGTCAGGATGACGCGCCGTCAAATCCGTAAGAAATTCCCAACGACCTGGACCGTGATACTTCTGCTCGACCGTTCGGCAATGCACAGTCGTCCAGGCATAACCGCATTCATATGCCGCATCGAAAATGCGCTCGAAGTTTGTCGCCATCTGCGAAGTATCGTCGTATGCGCGTCGAAGTTTCACAGTGCAAGGCACGCGGCCCGCAACGGCTTCGACCACGGCGCGAAGAATGCCGATCGCCTCATCAGGATGCGCCAAGAAATGTCCGCCACGATTGTTCGCGCTGATTTTCTTGACGGGGCACGCGAGATTCACATCGACAACATCGTGTCCCATCGTGACAATCAAGTCCGCAGCGCGAGCCATCTCATCCGCTTTCGATCCCATAATTTGTCCCGCGAGCGGATGATCATCGACCGTCGCGGCGATGTTGTCGTCAACTTCGCCCATCCCACATTCCGTGGCGATCAAATCTGGGTCTTCACGAATTTTCCCTTTGCCTCCATTGAGCAGTGTTCGATCAAGCAACGCCTCCGTAACGCAAAATGGACAGCCGTGCCTTCGCGCAATCAATCGCATTGCGCCGTCGGAATATCCCGCAAGCCCCGCCTGAAAGAACGGCGCGTCGAATCTTGGCAAGAGTGCCTGCACCCGAGGGTCAACCCGCGCCAATTTCGCTGTTTCCGCGGGGGAACGCGAGAGTTTCCGCGCAGGCAATTCGCTTGGGTTCAGTTCGACGCTCATATCCCAAAGTCTACGGAGCAATCTCATACACTTGTCATCCAATGATCGAATGCCGATCCATCTTTTGTCGGGCGACTCCCCCGCTGTCGATTGTCAGATCACTTGCGCTGATCGCAATTGCGACGGCGGCGATGACTCTGGGCGGTTGCACCGCTCCTCTTTATGACCCCGCGCTGGCGACTCGGGCATATCCCGAACTGCTTTCGCAATCTGAAGTGATTCAGATACAAGCCGTGCCGAAAGAAACTGTCCTGCAAATCATCAATGGAACTGTCACGGATTATCGCGAAGTGGACATTTGGGTCAATCGCAGATATGTGAAACATATCACGGAAATTTTGGCTGGACAAACCATCGAAGTGACGATCACGGATTTTCGTGATGTTTGGGGTCAATGCCCGCAGCCTGGGGGTTTCTGGCGAACGCGACCGCCAACACCTTTGGTCTTAGTGCAAATTCAGCGCGACGAAACGCAACCCTTGCTGGGATTGGTTGCTGTCGTTCCTGCAGACGCTGGGTATTGATCGCACTCGCTGCCGCCGCGCACTCGCTGCCGCCGCGAAAGCGCGAAGATTCAACCACCACTTTTTGCCGCAGGCATTGCAATCCCCAACTGCGCGCACTTGGTCTCGAACTCCGCAAGTTCGCGCTTGTTGGTGGTCGCGAGCGGCGATCCAGACTTGATCGACTCGATCTCCAACTTCGTCAAATGCATCGCGCCGAGTCGGTAATCCTCGAACGCCTCGCAAGAAATCGGCACGATCGGCTTCAGCAATTCATACATCGCTTCTGCGAAAACTCGAATTTCATATTGCGCGTGGGGATCCATACGCAGAGAGAGAAAGTGGAAAAGATTGTGCAAGTCGCACTTCCAATACCACTCCGTATAAACCGAAACTGGCAGCGCGGCGCGCGCCAATTCTCGCGCGACACCTTTTTCGGTGAGACCCAAATAATCCTTGTAAAGCGCCTCTGCGCGATCAAGCATCACCAAAAACTCTTCGGCAGTTCCAGCATCAACAAGACCATCGCCGCCTTGGCGATTCGCTCCGCTTTGCGCACGCACAGATTCGAGCGACGGGCGATAGAAACGATCAGGCACGATCGAATAGCGCGCGCTGTACTCGTTGACATTCGCAGTGCGATGACGAATCCATTGTCGCGCAACAAACATCGGCATTGCGATATGAAACTTGAACTCGACCATTTCAAACGGAGTCGTGTGACGATGCCGCAGCAGATATCGCACGAGCCCGCGATCTTCATTCACTTGCTTGGTTCCTTCGCCATACGAAACGCGCGCTGATTGCACGATCGAGAAATCTGCGGTCTTGCCAACTGGCGCCAACCGAGGCATGCAGTCCACGAGCGCGACAAATCCGTGATCAAGCACGCGCTTTTCAAGCCGCGCGGCGCCACCCATCACATCGAACATCTCCGTTTCTGGCATTATGCGAACGATGGATTGTGAAAGTGAATTCGTTGGTTGGGTTGTCTGCTGGGAAGTCATTTGGTCTCTAGTGTGGTTTCTAGTTTGGTTTCTAGTTTGGTTTCTAGTTTGGTTTCTAGTTTGGTCTCTAGTTTGGTTTCTAGTTTGGTTTCTAGTTTGGTGCTGAATGCGATTTCAAAAAGTGCGATTTGGCATACTCGATCAACCATCCGTTGACCACTTCTAGAGTATCCAAACCGCTGGGATTTCCCTTCGCCGTCAGATGCGGACAGGCCTGCGGATCTTTCGAGAATTCCACTCCAGCCATACCCAGAGCAAGAGGCAAAGTTGCCGGCGCCGTCGAACCAGCCATCGCAGCTTCTCGTGTCGCAGGCCACGCCGAATTTGGCGAATCAATCTTCTCGCAATTCCCCGCGCTTGTCGCAGTGATCAAAGTCGCTTCGCTGTCAGGCCACAAATGACTCGCTTGTTTTTGCCCACTCTGTTGCCCACTCTGCTGCCCATTCTGCTGCGCGTAACACAAGCACGCCCATGCGACGGCTCTCAATGCGCCGTCCGTCTCTTTCGCACGCGCGCGAACTTTCTCCACAACGAAAAAGCCCCAAGTGAAAGTTCCAACCGCCAGCACAATAAAAAAGCCAAAGAGAAATTTTGCCGCCTTGCGCGATTGAAGTGGAACCGTTGTCACATCTTCATCCCTTCAACTCGCAAACGATTCCTTTGTCGCGTTGGATCCGCTTCTGGCACTGCCGACAAAAGCGCCTGTGTATATGGATGCTTGGGCGCATAGATGATCTCTTCCCGCGTTCCATGTTCGACAATCTTTCCATTCCACATCACCGCGATTCGTTGACACGCATGATGAATGACAGCCATATCGTGGCTGATGAAAAGATATGAAAGCTTGAATTCATCTTGCAAATCCGAAAGAAGATTCAGCACTTGACTCTGAATCGAAACATCCAACGCGCTCGTCGGTTCGTCGCAGACAATCAAACGCGGTTCGAGCGCCAGAGCGCGGGCGATGCCAATGCGCTGCTTCTGACCACCAGAGAATTCGTGCGGATATCGATCCGCCGCTCCGCGCCAAAGTCCGCATCGCTCGAGCAATTTGCCGACGCGTTCGCGCACTTGATCTTTCGGCACGATTCCGTGAACTTCCAGCGGCTCGCCGATGATCCGTCCGACGCGCATTCGCGGATTGAGTGATCCACCTGGATCTTGAAAGATGATCTGCATTTGGCGACGAAGTTTTCGCAGGCTTGTTGATCCTTGTGCGAAAACATCCACGCCATCAAAAGTGACGCCGCCACTCGTCGCAGGAATCAGTCGCAGTATCGCGCGGCCAACGGTTGTCTTGCCACAACCAGATTCGCCGACAAGTCCAAGAGTCTCTCCAGGCATGATCGAAAAACTGACGCCATCGACAGCGCGGCGATAGTCAACGATGCGCTGAAGAATGCCGCGTCGCACCGGAAAGTGCACGTTGAGGTCTTGAACTTGGAGCAGTGGCTTGGTCATTGGTATTAGCGAAGTGGTATATCAAAGTCGCTCAGCGTGCCAGAAGGAAGTGCGATGGTCAAGATTGCGCTTGTTCGTCCGATTCCACGGCGCGAAATTGCGCCGCGCGCCAAGCGAACATAAAAATCCTCCATCGTTCCAACGGATTGTCCGCCGACGGCGACGATGATCGAACCTGCGGGAACAATTCCAGCCAACTTGGATTCTGGCGTGACCGACTGCACGAAGACTCCACGACGATACGGCACGCCAAGCGCGGCGCATAATTCCTTGGTGCTTGTCGCCAAAGTTGCGAAGCCAAAAATACGCAATATGTCCGCGATATCCGCGGCCTCCATTTGCGGCTCTCGCTTGATCAATTCGACATCAAACTCCATCTCTTCTCCGCGATCTTGATCGGGAAGTGGACGCCACACTTGGAAAACAACAACTTGCCCAGGTCGACGCGTGCCGATGATCGACGGAACTTTGTCCGCATCGTTCACACGCACTCCATCGATCGACACAATCACATCGCCCAATTTCAAACCAGCACGCTGGGCAGGACTGCCATCAGTAATCCGATAGATGACCGCGCCATTCGCCTTGTAATGTTCCGCGATGCAGCGATAAATTGGATCACGCATCTGCGGCGGCAGAATCGAATTGACGGGTTGAACTGCAATCCCCGAAAAACCCTTCGCAACTTCGCCTGTTTCGATCAACTGTCCGACAACAAATTCGATGATGTCCATCGGAATCGCAAGACCGATACCGCCGAATTGTCCCTGCCCAAGCGTGCTGCCGCGACCTGTGGCAATCGCTGTGTTCATTCCAATCACGCGGCCGTAAACATCTGTGAGTGGCCCGCCAGAATTTCCAGGATTGATCGCCGCATCGACTTGGATGAAATTTTCATAATCCACTTCTGAAAGTCCCGCGCTGCGGCCAATGCCAGAAACAATTCCAGCGCTCATCGAAAAGCGAAAATCAAATGGCGAACCGAATGCGAAAACCATATCGCCTTGCGTTGGAATGTCGATCGATCGTTGAGCGGGCGTCAAATCATCCGCTTCGATTCGCAGTACCGCGATATCCGTTTTCAGATCAAGCCCAACCAACTCAGCTTGCACGATTTGGCCGGTATGCAATTGCACATCGATTTCCTCCGCGCCATCCACGACATGACCGTTGGTCACGATATGTCCATAGACATCATAAATCCACGCAGATCCAGTATTGACTTGGCGAGCGCCACTGCGCGCGGTTTGCGATCCCGACGCGCTCAATGAAAGCACCGAAGGCTCGACGATGGTGGCGATATCGCGCGTCGCTTGATTCACCTCTTCAAGCGCATTGGTGCGAGTCAGTCTTGACTTCGCTGCGACAACTTCTGCGTCCACTTTCGCCTTGGTCAAACTGCGAATCGCTTGCGGAGTTGCGATCAACACCACCACTGCTGCGATTGCCACGATTGTCGCGGGCAGCAGCGTTTGGATTTTCATTGCTTGGGCTCGATTCGTGGGATCGCGGCACTGCGATGCTTCAATGTCGCGCCGAATGACGCGCGCTGCGCATCGTTCATCACATATGGATGCTCGCCAAGTTGTCCAGACTTCACTCGATCCATCCAAATCTTTGCGGCCGCCATAATTTGTCCGCCAATTTGCGCCGTTGGCAATGCGAATGCTGGTTGCCAAGTGCTCATTCCCAGCAAATCTTGCAGTACAACAACTTGACCATGGCACGACGATCCTGCGCCACAACCGATCACTGGCACAGTTGATTCACGCACAATTTGTTCCGCAACTTCCGCAGGAGCGGCTTCGATCAGCAGCATCATCGCCCCCGCTTCGATCATCGCTCGTGCATCATCAAGGAGCGCAATCGCGCTCTGCGCGCTCTTGCCCGCGGCGTAGTACCCGCCGTGCATTTTCACATGCTGAGGTCGCGATCCAATGTGAGCAACCACAGGAATTCCAGCGCGACTCATCTTGGCGACCAATCCTGCGAATGAACGATCGACTTCGATCTTGACAAGATCGGCCAGACCTTCGGTCATAAAACGCCCCGCATTACGGATCGCCTCTGCGTCGTCCGCTTGATAACTCATAAATGGCATATCCGCCATCACCAAAGTTGCAGGCGCGCCGCGCTTCACTCCCGCAGTCAACGCGATGAGAAAATCAAGCGGCGTATGCATCGTGTTTGGAAATCCAAGAATCACTTCGCCTGCGGTGTCTCCCACCAGCAACAGGTGCATTCCAGCGGATTGCAACCACCTTGCGGTCGTTGCGTCATAACAAGTCAGGCAAGCAAACTTTTCGCCGCCACGCACCATCTTCAGCAAACTGCGCAATGTGAAGGAAGCGCGCGTCGTGGCGGCATCGCCTTCGCTGGTCATTTCTCCTGCAACTTGTCCGCCATCGAGTCCTGAGGCTTGCGCAGAAGTCTTGTTCTTTTCGTTTGATTCGGTGGTCATTTGATGATTCCAATAATGGATGTTCTTGAAGCGAGAGTTGTCAGAAAGAATAGGTCAACCATTCGATGCGAATTATCCTTGTTTCCCTTCGCTCATAAATCTGCCAAATGATCCGCGCATTGGATTGAAGACCACATTATCCCGACCAAGCACGAAAACATCCGCGATTTCGACCGCCTCACGAAAAGATTCCTGCGCGCGATCCATATCTTCGCAGGGAGTTGTGATCCGCCCTTGCACAAGATGCTCCTCGGTCACGATCGCATCGCCAGTGACCAGAATGGTCGACGATGGAATCGATAGGAGCAATCCCGCTGTTCCCGCAGTCACTCCTGGAAGTGGAAAGAGATCGACACCATCCGCGATTCGATCAGGTGCGTCCTTCACGCGCCGTCCGACTTCCAAAGATGTCTTGACGAAGTCGATCACGCCGCGGGTCTTGGGATCGCTTGATTGCATCTCGTCGACTTCTGCGAATCGCTCCACTTCTTCGCTGACTGCGGCGAGCGCTTCGCGATCTGCCGCCGCCATCCACCAAGTTGCATTTGGGAAAAGCGTGATGCCGCGATACTGGCCAGGATTCTTGCTGGTCAAGAAAACATCCGTGATCTCCTCGCACTTCACTCCTGTTCGAGAGTGCATACGCGGTTGAAGAATCTGCGGTGGCAGTGATGGATCGACGATGATCTTGCGATTGCCAGATTCGATGAGTGTGGTCGTGCAGTGCGCCTCGCGCACCGCACCCTTTTCATTCCAAAGAGGATGAGCGCCGAGAGTTCCAATAGAGATGACACGAAATTGCAACATATTTTTTCTTGTATTTTCTCGCGGCAGAAGTCAGTCTGCCTGAGTCTCCAAAGCCAGGCGTGCAAGCGAATGATTTGGATCGCTCAATTTTTCTCCGATGGCGTGCGCGACATTTGGCGGGACAAACGGTTTCAATTTTTCCATAGATCCGCCAAATGCGGCGATCTGGCGAATGAGACTCGATGAGAGAAACGCGAAGGCCTCGCCTGTGACGACGAACACAGTTTCAATTCCCGCAACTTGCCGATTGGTGATTGCGAGTTGGCATTCCGATGCAAGGTCGGTGACATTGCGAATACCGCGGATTATTCCAGAGGCATTTCGCGATCTCGCGAAGTCGACGGTCAAGCCGGAATAGGTCGCGATGCTGACGCGCGCCGCATCTGGCTCGCGCCGCATAATTTCTTGGATGAGCGGTTCGAGCAGAGCGACGCGTTCCTCGACTGGGAAAAAATCCGGCTTGTCGGGATTGCGACCGACCGCAATGATGACTTCGTCGAAAAGCCTGCGCGCACGGCTGAGCACATCCAAATGCCCCAAAGTGACTGGATCGAAAGAGCCCGGATAGATCGCAAGATGATGCTTTGGAGAGCCGCCAGCCATAGTCCCCAAGTGTAGGGTCTCTATATAGATGGGAAAAGAGCCTCCAAAGCTCATATTTGGGAATTCTTGCCAACTTCATTTGCACTGCGAATTGGGAATTCGATAATTCAATTGCAGTCGGTGAAGTGAACGACTGAGGAGGTAGAAAACGGTTCGCGAATGTTTCGCGAAACGTACGAACAACCCTGGATCGGCCCCGCATCGGACCTGCCTCCCCGAGCGGGGCCTTTTTATTTTTGCTGGTTGTTCTTGCAAAGAATGATTGCGCGCAATCCTTGTGCGACTAGATTCCTGCCTATCTCGAATGAAACGCCTTCATAATGAATCATCGACTTCCGCACTGTTGCAAGAGGCGGCCGCCACACTTGCGCGCAAATGCGACGCGCTGAAATTCGCAGCGCCTGTGGCGTTCACTTACAACCCGCTCGATTATGCGTGGTCCGCACACCGTGCATTTCTCTCGCGCGCAAGAATGAGTCCAACTGTTCTATTCGTGGGAATGAATCCGGGGCCCTTTGGAATGGCGCAGACTGGAGTGCCATTTGGTGAAGTCGCATCGGTGCGTGATTTTCTCGGCATCGATGAACGCACTGTGCAAATCGCCGCGCCCAAACGAATGCATCCAAAGCGACCCATCGAAGGATTTGCGTGCAAGCGAAGTGAAGTCAGCGGCGCGCGTGTCTGGTCGTGGGCGCGCGAACGATTCGGCAGTGCCGATGAATTTTTTCGTCAAGCGTTTGTATGGAACTGGTGCCCGCTTGCGTTTATGTCACAGACGGGCGCGAATCTGACACCCGACAAATTGCCGTGTGTCGGTCGTGGATCGACAAGTGTGCGTGCGCTCGAAAGTGCGTGTGACGAAGCCCTCGCGGCGGCGATTGATGCGCTCGAACCGAAGAATGTCGTTGGATTTGGCGCATTCGCGGCGGATCGCGCGCGGAGAGTCATCGATGCGATGCCACCACGCGCATCAGCCGCCGCTCCACCGCGCGTTCATAAAGTTTTGCATCCAAGCCCCGCCAGTCCTGCGGCAAATCGAGGATGGGCGCCGCAAGTCGATCAGCAACTTGCCGCGGCTGGAATTGTCTTTGGTAGAAAGTAAAAGTTTTTATGGATGACAAATGTGAATGTCACCAGTGACTTTCACAACGGCGATCACAGAAACATTGGACTGATCCCGCAACACTGGCGTTGCCATTGAATCCCAGAACTGCCTGACCAGCTTGCCGCCCCAACCAATCTTTTTCGCCATACTCCCAACTGATTTTCAAGATCGACTTGAAAAGCCACCACAGAAACCGCTGATTTGTTTGAGATCAACTTCATTTCGATTGTGCCTCGCGTCAGATGGCGAGCCGCTGCCAATAAGCGATTTGCAACATTCAATGAACGCCATCAATTCGCGCCGCGTGTGCAAGGCGCGTGAATTAGTTCTTCAAGAATTTGATTAGGACAGTGGTGTTGTGGATATGGTCATTGCTTGTGGTGCAATTTTGAAAAAGCTCAAAAAAAATTGCGAAGTCGACGCTTGCTTCTGCTGTTGGTTTCACAGCCGACAGCCACCAACAGCCTGCGGGCAAAAATCGCCCGCAAGCGGGCGATTTTTGCCAACGGGCGCAGAGAAAACACGATTTGCCCCCTCCGCGGCGAAGGCCGCGGAAAAAGCCACGCCTCCGCGGCGAAGGCCGCGGAATAAATCACGCCTCCGCGGCGAAGGCCGCGGAATAAATCACGCCCCCCGAGTCGTTTTTTTGCTTTCAAAAAAATTTCCACAGCCGTGGGGGTAAAACAGCCCCACAGCCCACAGCCTTCGTAGCCACCAAACCTTGGCGGACGCC
>SXGQ01277282.1_pt1 | contig 12326 bp, 10 predicted proteins | sample 3178371 | NCBI WGS metagenome assembly SXGQ01 (sample SAMN11356859, study PRJNA531348) | freshwater metagenome | isolation source: freshwater sample F1-20 | place: China: Fuxian Lake, Yuxi | collected 2017-12-25 | reverse complement strand
CGCCTCCCAGTCCAGCAGCTCGCCCGCGCAGAACCCGCCGGGCAGAGCGTGCAACATCAGGTCCGCGTTCAAGGCACCCCAGGCCACACCGCCGGCGGTGCTGATGGCCTCGTCCATGGGACGCGCGGCGGCAAGCTCCAGGGGATAGGCCTTCAAAGCGGACCAGAGCCGCTGCGGGTCGTTCAGGCCGTGTGCACCCAAGGCCTCGTGCAGCAGGGCCAGCTTCAGGCCGGAGATACCCAAACGGGCTTTGAGATGGGTGGCCAGGCTGCGGGGCCCGCGCGGGCGCTGCAGCTCAGACAGCACGCGCTCAGGCGCATGATCAGGCAGCAGGTCCAACTTCAGGGTGGCCCGGCCCTCGCGCTCAAGCGCCTCACGCAAGTCGGCGGCAAAGGCATAAATGAGGCCGCCCTCAACGCCGCTGTCGGTGAGCACGAATTCGCCCTGCTGGCGTCGGCCCTGGAAGCTGGCGGCCACCGGCTTGACCGCATGCCCGGCATGGCGGGCCCGCAAGTAGTCGCTCCAAGGGCGCGCCCGATCGAAGCCGCAATTGGCCGGGCGCAGCGGGCTCACCGCCACCCCGCGCGCTTGCAGCAAGGGCGCCCAAGCGCCGTCTGATCCCAGGCGGGGCCAGCTGGCGCCGCCCAGGGCCAACACGGTCACCGAAGCCCGAACCGCCTCGTCGCCGAAGTCCCAGTCGCCTGCGGCCGTCCACCCCCGCCACCGGCGGCGCATGTGGGTGCGCAGGCCCAGGCCGCGCAACCGGTGCAACCAGGCCCGCAACAGCGGCGCGGCCTTCATGTCGGTGGGAAAGACGCGGCCACTGGTGCCCACAAAGGTCTGCACCCCGAGTTGGGCGGCCCAATCGCGCAAGGCGGGCCCGCCAAAAGCCTGCAGCATGGGCAGCAGCGCCTTTGCCGCTTCAACTTCACTTGCACAGTCATCATCAGCAGCGCCACCCCGATACCGCCGTAGAAAGGGGGTGTGCGCCTCCGAGTGGGTCAGGTTCAGCCCCCCGATACCCGCCAGCAACAACTTGCGGCCTACCGAGGGCATGGCGTCGTAGAGGTCCACGGCCACGCCCGCCTGCAACAGCACCTCGGCGGCCATGAGCCCAGCGGGGCCAGCACCGATGATGGTGGCGCTGCGCGGGCTGGCGGTCACCAAATGCGGCATCGGGTGCATGCTGGGGTTGTAACCGATCCCACCATTGCGCCGGCTGGAAGTCTGCTACCTTCACAGCTGCCTACCACCATGCCCGATCAGCCTAGGGGTATCTATGAACACCCTTCCCCCCTTTCACCTGGCCTTTCCGGTTCACGACTTGGCTGAAGCTCGGCGCTTTTACGGCGGTCTTCTGGGCTGCAGCGAAGGCCGCAGCTCGCCCGAGTGGATCGACTTCAATTTTTATGGGCACCAAATCGTGGCCCACCTGTCACCGCAGTCGATCGGGGCTGCCGCGCAAACTGCGGTGGATGGGCACGGTGTGCCGGTCCGGCATTTCGGCGCTGTGCTGCCCATGGCCGATTGGCAAGCCTTGGCCGAGCGTCTGCGGGCGGCTGGCATGCGCTTTGTGATCGAGCCCTACATCCGTTTCAAGGGTGAGGTGGGCGAGCAGGCCACGATGTTCTTCCTGGATCCTTCAGGCAACGCCATCGAATTCAAGGCCTTCACCGATATCGGGCAGCTGTTCGCCCATTGAGGCGGCCGACAGCCCGTCGCTGTTTCTCGAGGTGGTGGCGATTCAAACGCCCGTGCGCCGGTGCGGTGTGACAAAGAACAGCACCGCGGCCGCCCCCACGAACAAGCCGGTGAGCACGGCCGAGACCGTGTGTGCATCCAGCATCACACGCGCCCACATGGTGGCCGCGGTGATGGGCAGCAGCAAGCAAGCCCAGCGCCATCCATAACGGCGGCAAGCAAACCAAGCCGCAGCCGAAGCCATAGAGCTGTGGCCCGAGGGCATATTGTGTCGGCTGTCCAAATCTTGTGGCCGCTGGCCCAATCGGGTACCGGCTACCACCCAGTCGTTGAGCAGGCGTTTGGGGATGTGGGTGGCCACCGTCCCCACCACCGTCACCACCGCCAGTTGGGCCAGCCCCACCAGGTCTCGGTTGATCACGGGCAGGGCCACAGCAACCACGGTGTTGACGTGGCGTACCGCATCTTCCACCAGTACCACCTTGGGGTCGTGATGGCCATCCCGGGGCTCGAGGTAATCCTGGGCGTGGTTACTGGGGTACAGGGCGCAGGCCAGCGCCAGGGCCACGGCCAGCCAGGCCACGACGCGCCAGGCCGGGTGCAGGCGGCGGTGGACGCCAAGCGAATCCCTGACTGCTGCCCGAAAGCGTGGCCAGCGGCCCTGGGGGCTGTTCACGCTATCGGGATGCATGGGGAAGGGGTGCATGCGCAAGGGGCTCAGGCTGAAAGACATCCTGTTCAGCCCGGTACGCGCCGCTGCGCAGGCCCAAGGCGCCCATCACCGTGTGGAAGACCTGGTCATGGCTGTAGCGGCCTTCGCGCCGGCCCGCCAGCGGAGCCCCGGCAGCCGTACCCGTCGATGCCGCAGACGCCTGTGCTGCAGTCGCGGGGGCTTGCGATGCAGCGGCGGCCTTGACGCCGAGCTTGGAACGCCAGATGAGAAAAGGGATGTCCATTTGCACATCGGGCGCAAGAGCCGCCGGCGTGCCATGCAGGTACAGGCCGCCCTCGCCCAAGGATTCGCCGTGGTCGGACACGTACATCAAGGTGCTGTCCCAGTCCTTCAAACGGCCCAGCCTTGTGGTGATCTCCGCCAGCAGGGCATCGGTGTGCACGATGGAATTGTCGTAGGCGTTCATCAAGGTGCCGCTGGAACAACTGCCCAGGTTGACCGACTTGCACACCGGGGTGAAGGTTTCGGTGCCGGGCGGCACCTTGTCGTGGTAGGCCGGGCCGTGGCTGCCCGCCTGGTGCAGCACGATCAACACCCGGGGGCTGTTGGACGATGCGATGCGCTGCTCCAAGCCCAGCAGCAACGCGGCGTCAAAGGCCCAGTCGCGTGGCCGGCTGCACCAGGCGCGGTCCAGATCACTCAAGGCTTGGGCGGGGTCGTCACAGCGTTGCAGCAGCTCGCCTTTTTGCAAGCGGCTCGCGACCGTCATGCGCGGCTCGCCGAAGTTGTTGCTGCGCCACTCCACGTCCACTCCGTGGCGGTACAAGTAGGCCGGCAAGGTCTCTTCAGGTGGATGCTCGTCTACCTTGGCGCCGCGCGGCGAGAGCATGCAAGCCAGCGCCGCGGTGGTGTAGCTGGCACAAGCGCGCGCCTGAAGCACCTCGATGGGCAGTTGGCTAAGCAGCGGATTGGTGGGGCGCGAGTAGCCGTACAGGGAAAAGTTCGCCGCCCGCGCCGATTCGCCGATCACCAAGACCACCACGCGTTTGCGCGTGTCCGAAGCGGCGTCGGGGGCCAGGTCCGGCAACAAGGCCACAGGCCGCTTGGCCGCCTGTTCGCGCTGCACAAAGCGCACGCTGTTGACCACATAGGACCAAGGTGGCGTCATCGAGCCGATGCGGCTCATGTGCCGGTCCAGCCACAGCCAGGAGGCAGCATTGAGGTACAGCCAGGCAGCGGCCAGGGCCACGCCTAGGGCCCAGTGCCCCACGCGCACCCAACGCCGGTGCGGCGCCCACTCCACGCGCCACACCCACCAAGCGGGCAGCCCCGACAGCACGCCCACCCACGCGAGCATGCTGGGGTGAAACAAGGCTGAGGCCTCGTCGACGCGGGTGTTGAAGACATTGCCCATCATGTCCACGTTCAACACCACTTGGTAGGTGTGCACAAAGTAGCTGGCCACGCCGTTGCCCACGAGCAGGAGCACCGCCAAAAGCTTAGATACCCGGCGTGACACCAGCAAGGGCAGCCCCAAGAGCAGAACCATCAAAAGGGTCAGCAGCACGGCCAGGGTGGCCAGGGTGCGCCAGCCTTCCACAGTTGCCAGGTTCAGCTGCGCGGCTGCATAGGCGAAGGTGGGCCACTGAAAAGCCACCGCCGTGTAGGCGGTGTAGAGCAACAGAAATTGCCAAGGCTGCAGGGTGGGGCGAGTCAGCCCCCGCGCCCAAGGGCTGCGCGGTTCGTGCGGCTCAGGATAGTGTGAACCGGGCACTGGGTCGCTTAAGAATGCACAGGCATCTGCTCCATGAGCGCAAGTTTACGGGGCGGCCGGCAGGACCTGGCCGACACACGTCCCAAAACCGATCCGAGCCGCGCCCGGCTTCTCGCACCAGGCCCTCAAGGCCACAGCATCGCCGTCTTCCAAGAAGGTGCGCTGCTCGCCCCCAGGCAAGGTCAGCGGCTGCTGGCCGCCCTTGGTCAGCTCGATCAAGGCACCCGCCTCGTGGGCTTGAGGGCCCGAGAGCGTACCCGTGCCCAGCAGATCGCCGGGCTGCAGCGGACAGCCCCCCACGGTGTGGTGGGTGACCATCTGCGCCAGGGTCCAGTACGCGTGGCGGTAGTTGGACTGCGCAATCGCTGCTGCCCGCTGGCCGGCTTTTCGCATGGCTGCGGTCTGCAGGCCCACCTCAAGCCGGATGTCCAAGGCGCCCTGGCTGCGGTGCAGCAGGCTGTCCAGGTAGGGCAGCGGCTGGGGGTCGTCCGCGGGCCGGGTGAAGGGCAGGCGATAGGGCGCCAGCGCCTCCAGCGACACCACCCACGGCGACAGGCTGGTGGCGAAGTTCTTCGACAAGAAAGGGCCCAGGGGCTGGTACTCCCAGCCCTGGATGTCACGTGCACTCCAGTCGTTGAGCAGGCATAGCCCAAACACATGGGCTTCGGCTGTGTCGATTCCGATGGGCTGGCCCTGCTCATTGCCGGGGCCGATGAAGACGCCCAGTTCCAGTTCATGGTCCAGGCGCTTGCAAGGCGCCAGCGTGGGGCGCTCGGCACCTGGGGGCATCAACTGCCCTTGTGGGCGCCGGAATGGAGTTCCCGAGATGACAAGGCTAGAGGCCCGGCCGTGGTACGCGATGGGCATCCACTTGTAGTTGGGCAGCAGGGGGTTGTCGGGCCGAAACAGGCGGCCGATGTTGGTGGCGTGATGCACCGAGGTGTAGAAGTCTGTGTAGTCACCCACATGCGCCGGCACGCAGAACACCGCCTGCGACTGCGGCACGAGAGCCGTGCGTTTGAGCGTGTCTTGCGCGCGTGAGCCGCTGCGCAGCAGGCGCGACAGGGCGTGCCGCAGGGCGCTCCAGTGCGCGGGGCCCAGGGCCATGAGGCCGTTCAACCGGTCTTGGGCGGCAGCCATCAGCGCCTGGTGGGCCAAGGCTTCGCTTTGAGGGATCGGCTGGGCCTGCGCCAGGGCGGCCAAGTCCAGCACCTGGTCGCCGATGGCCACACCACCGCGCCAGGCTTGGCTGCTGCCAGCGCGGCGAAACACCGCCAAGGGCAGGTTTTGAATGGGAAAGTCGCAGCCCGGCGCTTGGGCGGACTCGACCCAGCTGCGCAGGCTGGGGTCGTGGGTATCGTTGAGCGTGGTCATGATGTGGCCTCGCGGGCATGGGCCAGCGCTTGGCGCAGAACGGCCAAGTCGCCGATGTGGTTGCTCAGCAGCAGGATCAGGCGGGCATTGAGCTGCAGGCTCTGCTCATCGCTCAGGCTGCGGTGGGCTTCGATCAGGGCCTGGTAGAAGTCGTCGCCTGCGCTGTAGTCGCGCAAGTCACGGCGACCGGCCTCATGGAAGTTGGGGGCCAGGTTCAAACCGTTCATGTCAATTTCCCATGACGCGCGCCAGGGCCTGTTCAATCGCCTGGGCACGAACACCGCGCCAACGCGCAGCGATGTGTTGATCCGGGCGCAGCAGCAGCGCCGTGCCGGGTGCGCCGTCACAGCGGCGCGCGGCCAGCCCTTTGTGGTCGTGCAGCACCACCGCACCAAACCGCGCCTTCAGCTCAGCCGCGATCTGCGAGCCCGGTGGCGCTGCGCTGACCACCACCGGCTGCGGGGCCAGCGCTGGGGCTGGTGCGGCCACGGCCTGCAGCGTGGCCAGGTCTTGGGCCGTCTGCTGCGCATCGGCATTGTCGGTGAACAACAACAGCGCAAACCGCCCGCCCAAGTGCTGTAACAACCAAGTAGGCTGCCCGGCCTGCAGCATCGGCGCATCGTCCATCGGTGCTCCCGGGGCCATCCAACCTTCAAAGGGCTCATCGGCCGGCGTGCTCAGCGGCGAGTGGGCATGGTGCGTGGGCACCGACAGCCGCCCGGAGTTCACCAGCTTACGCGCAAAGGGGTGATGTTGCGCCAGCTGCAAGGCGGCATCGCGAAAGGCTCGGCTGCTCGGGCTCTTGGGCGTGATGAAGTCGGTGGAGCGGGTCGAATTCAAGATGTTCTCGTCGGCGGCTTCGCCGCGCTCGGTGCTGTAGCTGTGCAGCAGCGAAGGGGGCGACCAGCCCTTGATCACCGCAGCGAGCTTCCACATCAGGTTGTCGGTGTCCTGAATGCCCGAGTTCGCGCCGCGTGCGCCGAAGGGCGAAACTTGGTGGGCCGCGTCGCCGGCAAACAGCACCGGGCCATGGTCAAAACGCGCCATGCGCCGGCACTGGAAGGTGTACACGCTCACCCACTCCAGCTCAAAGTCCACATCGGGGCCCAGCATGGCCTGGATGCGCGGCGTGACCTTCTCGGGCTTCTTCTCTTCCTCGGGGTCGGCGTCCCAGCCCAGCTGAAAGTCAATGCGCCACACATCGTCAGCCTCCCGGTGCAGCAACACGCTCTGGTTTCGGTGAAAAGGAGGGTCGAACCAAAACCCGCGCTCGGCCGGAAAGGGAGCCTTCATCACCACATCGGCAATCAGAAAGCGGTCTTTGAAGACCTGGCCTTCAACGTCCAGGCCCAGCATGCGCCGGATGGGGCTGCGCGCACCGTCGCACACCACCAGCCAATCGGTGCGCAAGGTGTAGAGCCCTTCTGGGGTTTCGATGTCGAGCGCGGCGCCTGATGCATCAGGCCTAACGGCCACCACCTTGTGCTGCCAACGGATGTCCACCCCGGCGGCCTGACAGGCCTGAACCTGAAAGTACTCCAGGTGGTACTGCTGCAGGTTCACCATGCCGGGGCGTTGGTGGTCGGGCTCGGGCAAGAGGTTGAAGTTGAAGACCTCGCGCTCGCCAAAAAAGATGCGCCCCACGTTCCAGGTGACGCCCCTGTTCACCACCAACTCGCCCACGCCCAAGCGGTCCAGGATCTCCAAGGTGCGCTTGGCGTAGCACAAGCCGCGCGAACCCACCGAGACGGTATGGTCGTCGTCCAGGATGATGGCCGCAAGGCCATGGGCCCGCGCGTCGAGTGCGGCGGCCATGCCCACGGGCCCAGCGCCCACGATGACCAGGGGATGGGGCGGTGCGGCTGCACCAGATGCGCCCATCTCCGGCGGGCGCCGGTATTGAAAACTCGGATACTCAAATGCACCGTGCATGCCAACCCCAGGTCGGTGGACTGCCGCGCGTTTTAACTTTCCAGGGTATCCCACATCTGACGGTCGCGCTCGGCCGTCCAGATGCGCGGGTGCGGATGCGCTGTGGCTTCGTCATAGGCGCGGGTCACGTCAAAGGGCATGCAGTGGTCGAAGATGACCCAGCTGCCGTACTTGGGCTTAAGGCGCTCGTAGGTGGCGCGGTACACCGACTTCAAGTCGCGGCCTGCGGCGGCGCCTTCCTTCACGCTGGCATACAGGTCGCTCACGAATTCGCGCGTGCCCTGCAGCCCGTGCTCCACCTGATCGCGGCCCACGAGCGCCGGGCCGCGGCCGGGCACCAGGGCGCGAGGCTCCAAGGCCGCGATGTTGCGCAGGGTTTGAGGCCAATCCTCAAAGTAGGCATCACCCGCGTAGGGCGTGGCATCAAACTCCACCAAGTCGCCTGAAAGCATGGCGCGCTCACCGGGCAGCCACACCACCGTGTCGCCCTTGGTGTGGCCGCGGCCCAGCTGCAACAGTTGCACTTCGAGCTTGCCCAACCACAGCGTCATCTTGCCGCTGAAGGTCAAGGTGGGCCAGGTCAGGCCAGCGGGCACTGTCTCGACATTGCGAAACAGGCGCGGAAAGCGGCCGATTTCGCTGGCCTTGTCCTGCTCGCCCCGCTCCACGATCAGGTCGTGGGTGTCTTGGCTGGCGATTACTTGCTGGCAGCCCTCGGCCTTGAAGGCGCTGGCCCCCAAGACCCGCACCGCGTGATAGTGGGTGAGAACCACGTAGCAGATGGGTTTGTCGGTGACCTGGCGAATGCGGCGGATCACATCGGCAGCCATGGCCGGCGTAGCCTGCGTGTCGGCCACCAAGACCGCATCGTCTGCGATGATGATGCCGGTGTTGGGGTCGCCCTCGGCGGTATAGGCCCAAACGTGCTCAGAAATCTGGGTGAAGCTGACCTGCTTTTCTTGGAGATCGGCCTGCGAGGCAAAGTGTTTGGCGGTCATGCGGTTGTCCGTGTCCTGCGGTGCTCGATGGTTTGCAAGGGGCAAATCAATTTGTTGTCAACCATGATACGCGCAGGACTCGATATTGGCAAATGCGTTTGCATGGTGCAAACTTCGTACCCATGCCTGCCACACCCGCCCAACAGCCTCGAACGCCCAAACGGCGGCCAGCACACCCCAGGCCTGTGGGGCCTGCAAGGTCGGCAGGGGCTACGGGTCTTGCACCGCCTGCGCAGCCGACAGGGCACGCCCTTGCGGGCGACCCTGGCCGGCGAGCCGTGCAGTCGGTGGAAACCGGCGGCCGACTGCTGCTGGCACTGGCGGCCCACTCCGGGCCCATGAGCCTGAAGGGCCTGGCCCAAGCCGCCGGCCTGAGCGCCGCCCGGGCGCACCCCTATTTGGTGAGCTTTGGGCGGCTGGGTATGGTTGAGCAAGACCGCCACAGCGGCCGCTATGCGCTGGGCCCGGCGGCCCTGCAAATGGGCCTGACGGCCCTGCATCAGCAAGACGCCGTACGCACCGCCGAAGGCCGGGCAGAGCAATTGGCACAGCAAACCGGCCATGCGGTGGCCGTGGCGGTGTGGGGTAACTTCGGGCCCACGGTGGTGCGCCTGATCGAGGCGCGCCAGCCCCTGCTGATTTCCATGCGGGCCGGCACGGTGATGAGCCTGATGCACACGGCCACCGGCCGCGCCTTCGCCTCCAGCCTGAACCCTGATCGGCTGCGCCTGGCGCTGGCGGCGCCATCGGGGGCAGTCGGCGACCCTCCGGGCCGGCCGATCAAGCCAGCCCCGGACGAGCAGGCCTTGGTGGAAATGGCCCGAAAAGACGTGCGGCTGCACGGCGTGGTGCGATCCAAAGGGCGACCCATCCCCGGGGTGAACGCGTTCAGCGCGCCCTGCTTGGACCACCTGGGCGAGCCGGCCGTGGTGATCACACTGCTGGACCGCGAAGACCAACTGCCGGTGGACTGGTCCAGCCCCAGCGCACAGGCCTTGCGAGACGCGGCCTTCGAGGTGTCCAGCCGACTGGGATGGCGCGGTGCTGCCCCTGAGCCCTGATTCGCCCTTTTGCAGCCTGAGCGATCTGGTGCGCGCCCATGGTCAGGCGCGCCCGCAGGCGCTGGCCCTGGTGGACGAGCACGCGCGCTGGACGTATGAGCGCCTGAATCAGGTAACCGACCAGGTGGCATCCGAGCTTCAACAGCGCGGGCTGGTGCCGGGCCAGGCCGTGGCCCTGTGTGCAGCCAACAGCGCAGCCGCAGCGGCGGTCTTCGTGGGCGTGCTGCGCGCCGGTGCGGTGGTGGTGCCCTTGCCCAGCACCCTGGGGGCTGCGGCCTGGGCAGCCATGGTGCGCGACAGCGGCGCGGTGTTGCTGTGGGCGGATGAAGCGGGCCAAATGCTGGCCCGTGCTGCCGGCTTCGGCGGCGCCGTGATGGGCCTGGGCGCCTTGCAATCCCTGGAAGGCCGATGGGGCCCGCCCCAACCCTGGACCGCGCAGCCGCATGACGCCTTCAACATCATCTATTCATCGGGCACCACGGGACTGCCCAAGGGCATTGTGCAGCCCCACGGCATGCGCTGGGCGCACGTGCGGCGCGGCATGGCCTACGGCTACGGGCCGCACAGCCGCACGCTGCTGTCCACCCCGCTGTACTCCAATACCACGCTCGTGGCCTTCGCCCCCGCCTTGGGCCTAGGCGGCTGCGTGCACCTGATGCAACGCTTTGATGCTGCGGCCTGGCTGGCCACCGCACAACGCGAACGCATCACCCACACCATGCTGGTGCCGGTGCAGTACAGCCGGCTGCTGGCCCATGCGGATTTCGACCGCACCGACCTGTCCTCATTTGAGATGAAGTTCTGCACCAGCGCCCCCTTTGGCGCGGGCCTCAAGGCCGACGTGCTGCACCACTGGCCTGGTGGCCTGGTGGAGGTGTATGGCATGACCGAAGGCGGCGGCGCGTGCATCCTGGAAGCGCACCGCCACCCCAACAAGCTGCACACCGTGGGCACGCCGGGGGCGGAGCACGACATACGCCTGATCGATGAAGCCGGACTTGAGTTGCCCGGGCCCTGGAACGGGCAGGGGCCCAACGCGCAGACCGCGCAGATCGCTGGCGAAATCGTGGGCAGATCACCCGGCATGATGAGCGGCTACCACGGACAAGCCGACCTCACCTCGCAGGCAATGTGGCACGACGCGCAGGGCCGCGCCTACATCCGCACCGGCGAGGTGGGCCGCTTTGATGAGGACGGCTTCTTGATCTTGATGGACCGCCGCAAGGACATGCTGATCAGCGGCGGCTTCAATGTGTACCCGAGCGACCTCGAAGCCCTGCTGCGCCAACACCCGGCCGTGGCCGATGCTGCGGTGGTAGGCGTGCCCTCATCGCGCTGGGGAGAAACGCCGGTGGCGTGGGTGGTGCCGCGGCCGATTGGGGTCGCGCCGCCGGACCGGGGGCCAAGTCCCTTATCGAACGTGGTGTCCTTAGCATCAGCATCAGCATCTGCCCCAGACGAGCGCGCCCTGCTGGAGTGGTTCAACGCCCGCTGTGGCAAGCTGCAGCGCTTGGCGGGCTTGGCCTACATTGATGAACTGCCGCGAAGTGCCATCGGCAAGGTGCTCAAGCGCGAGTTGCGCCAGCAGTGGGCCCAAGCGGTGCCGTAAACAGGAGGGCGTTGATGGTACGCAAGATTGCAGTGTCAGACCTACCGGGCTTGGTGGGTCATGAATTGGGCAGCAGCGCATGGTTTGCCGTAGACCAGGCGCGAATCAACCAGTTTGCACAAGTCACCGCCGACGAGCAATGGATTCACGTGGACGAGATCCGCGCCGCTCAAGGGCCTTTTGGGTCCACCGTGGCGCACGGCTACCTAACGCTGTCGCTGCTGCCGATGTTCCTGCAGCAAGCCTGGGCGATCGATGGCGTGCGCATGAGTGTGAACTATGGTTTGAATCGCGTTCGCTTCCCCTCCCCAGTACCGGCGGGCAGTCGACTGAGGGCACACTTCAAGTTAAACGCTTGCAAGACGATCGAGGGCGGTGTTCAGCTGACCTCCGAAGTCGTGGTGGAGCGTGAAGGACACGCCAAGCCGGTCTGCGTCGCAGAGCCCGTTTCCCGTCATTACCTTTGAACTGCAGCGCTGGCCATCCCGAACTAGGATAGGGCAGTTTCAAGCCCCGAGGTCTTCATGCCGCACGCCCGATTTTCCTGGTCCGACCCGCTCAACCTAGACTGCCTGCTCACCGACGACGAGCGCCAGGTACGCGATGCGGCACACGCCTATTGCCAGGATCAGTTGCTGCCCCGCGCACAACTGTCGTTTCGTCACGAAGAAACCGACGCCTCCATCTTTCGCGAGATGGGCGAACTTGGCTTGCTGGGGCCCACCATTTCGGAAGCCTATGGCGGGGCCGGCCTGAACTATGTGTGCTACGGCTTGGTGGCGCGCGAGGTGGAGCGGGTGGACTCGGGCTACCGCTCCATGATGAGCGTGCAATCGTCTCTGGTCATGGCACCCATCCAGGACTTCGGCACCGAAGCCCAGAAGCAGAAGTACCTGCCCAAACTGGCCCGCGGCGAATGGATAGGCTGCTTCGGCCTGACCGAGCCCGACCACGGCAGCGACCCGGGCAGCATGATCACCCGCGCCCGCAAGGTCGATGGTGGCTACTCGCTCACCGGCTCCAAGATGTGGATCACCAACAGCCCGATTGCCGATGTCTTCGTGGTCTGGGCCAAGGACGACGGTGGCCAGATTCGCGGCTTCATTTTGGAAAAGGGCTGGAAGGGCCTGAGCGCACCCAAAGTTAGCGGCAAGGTGGGCTTGCGCACCTCGATGACCGGCGAAATCGTGATGGACGAGGTCTT
>SXGQ01114639.1_pt1 | contig 12327 bp, 11 predicted proteins | sample 3178371 | NCBI WGS metagenome assembly SXGQ01 (sample SAMN11356859, study PRJNA531348) | freshwater metagenome | isolation source: freshwater sample F1-20 | place: China: Fuxian Lake, Yuxi | collected 2017-12-25 | reverse complement strand
CGGCCGGCCGACGCCGAGCCCCGCCCGGCCAGGACCGGCGTCGCCGCACGGCGAGCCAGCGGCGGAGACCGCTCCGGTGAGGGCCGTGGCGCCCAGGACCGCAACCAGGGCCAGTCCCGCGGGTCGTCCCAGGACCGGAACCAGGGCCAGGACCGCAACCCGAGCCAGGACCGCAACCAGCCCCAGGACCGCGACCAGGGACGCCCGCAGAGCGCCCCCGAGAGCGACGAGGGCAACGAGGACCAGGGTCGCGACAGTCAGGACCAGGGCGGGCGCGACGAGGCAGGCGACGACACCAGCGAAGCCGGCAAGCGTCGCCGGCGCCGGGGACGCAACCGCGACGGTGCACCCGGTCAGGAGGAGTACAGCGGCGATCCCGTCCCGGTCTCCGGCGTGCTCGACCTGCGCGACGACGGCTACGGGTTCCTGCGGGTCGACGGCCTGCTCCCCTCGAAGGACGACTGCTACGTCTCGGTCAAGCAGGTCCGCCAGTTCGGCCTGCGCAAGGGTGACGTGGTCGCCGGCGGCTCCCGCCCGGCGTTCCGGACCGAGAAGAACCCGGCCATCCTCCACATCGACATGGTCAACGACGTCGATCTGGCGCCGGGCACCGAGCGTCCGCACTTCGAGGACCTCAAGGCCGTGTTCCCGACGGAGCGGATCACCCTGACCCTCGACGACGAGGCCCACGACCGCACCACGCGCGCGGTCGACCTCCTCGCCCCGATCGGCAAGGGCAGCCGGGTGCTCGTCCTCGCTCCGCCCCGGTCCGGCGCCACCACCCTGCTGCAGGCCCTGGCCCGCTCGGTCGAGGTCAACGAGCCCGACGTCTCCCTCGTGGTGGTCCTCCTGGACGAGCGCCCCGAGGAGATCACCGAGATGGAGGGCCTGGTCACCACCGGCGCCGTCTACGGCTCGGCCTTCGACAAGCCCGCCGACGAGCACGTCGCCGTGCTCGAGCTGGCCCTCGCCCGGGCCCAGCGCATGGCCGAGGCCGGCGACGACGTCGTCGTCCTCGTCGACGGCATCACCCGCCTCGCCCGTGCCGCCCACGCATCCTCGCCGGGCACCGGCCGCTCGCTCGGCGGGCTCGACGTGTCCGCCGTGCACGCGGCCAAGCGGTGCTTCGGCACCGGGCGCAAGCTGGAGGAGGGCGGCTCGGTCACCCTCGTCGCCACCGCCAAGGTCGACACGGGCTCCGAGGTGGACGCAGCTGTGGTCGACGCCGTGATGGGCGCCGCCACCACCCACATCCGCCTCGACCGCTTCGCTGCCGAGCGCCGGGCCTTCCCGGCGATCGACGTCGGCGCCACCGGCACGCGGCACGAGGAGCGCCTCGTCGGGGACGACGGGGCGGAGGCACGGGACGCACTTCGCCGTAGCCTGGGGGAGTTGCCGGAGGACGGGGCGAGCGGTCACAGTGATCCGCTGGACGGCCTGCTCGAACGCCTTCGGAGCACCGGAACGAACGACGAGCTCTTGGAGCAGAACCGATGAAGACCGACATCCATCCCGAGTACAAGTCCGTCACGGTGCACTGCTCGTGCGGCAACTCCTTCGAGACGCGGTCCACCGGCGACGACCTGCGCGTCGAGCTCTGCAGCGAGTGCCACCCCTTCTACACGGGCAAGCAGAAGCTCGTGGACACGGGTGGTCGCATCGACCGCTTCGAGCGCCGCTACGGCCGCCGGACCAAGGGTCCCGCCGCTGCGTTGGCCGACCAGGCCGAGGCCGAGGCTGCCGCCCGGGCAGAGGCCAAGAAGGCCGACGCCGAGAGCGCCGCCGCCGAGAGCGCCGACACCGAGTCCTGAGGGTGCGGTCCTGAGCGACCGGGCCCACCTCCCAGACGAACCGACCCCCGCCGAGGCTGCCCAGGCCGTCGAGCGCAAGGCGGCGCGCAACGCCGTCAAGCTCGCCGCCCTCGTGCGCGACCGGTGGGGCGTCGACGCGCCCCGGGCCAACGTCGGCACCGGTGCGGCGATGGCGGCCGACGGCCGGGCCTTCGTCCTCGTCGAGGGCGATCACGGACTCGGCGCCGCGCTGGCGTGGGCCCGGCGGGCCGGCGCCACCGAGGTGCACGTCATCGCCGACGAGGCACCCGGGGTCGTCGCCCGGCAGGCCGGCGAGTTCAGCACCGAGATCCACGTGTGGCGCACGTCCGGGCGTGAGCTGGTCGCCGCCGAGGCGTCGCCGGTCGAGGGCGGCGAGGGCCCGCCCGACGCGCCCGACCTGGTCGCGCTCATGGAGGCCGAGGGCCTCGACGTGGTGGTGGAGGGCGACCGGCTCGCCGGCGAGTACCGCGGGCTCGAGGTCGTCCGGGTCGTGCGCGCCCTCGACGACGGCGCACCGCTGCTCGAGGTCGGCGTCGGCAAGTACGACCGCGCCCTCACGGCGATGATGCACGGCGACATGGACGGTCGGGCCTCGATCGCCCGGGTCGTCGAGCAGCTGCGCAGCATCCGCCGCCCGAGCGGCCCGCCCAACCACCCACTCGCCACGCTCGTGCCCGAACGGTGGTTGCGCACCACCCTCATCGCCGACCCGGCGCTCGTCGGGTGCGAGGAGCTGGTCCCGGCGCCGGCCGCCGAGCCGAGGGACCGCTTGCGCCCCCGAGGGGTCGCCGCTGCCACCGGCACCCGGGACGGTGAACCCGTCGTCGTGGTCTGCACCGTCGGCGTCGACCTCGAGGCCGTGGTGCTCGCCGCCGACACCCGCCTGCTCGTCGGCCCCGACGCACCGCTCCTCCTGGCGCTGCCCGCACGGGACGTGCTGCCCGTGACCGAGGCCAGGGTGGCCGACCTCCGCCGGCCGGCCGAGATCGCCGCCGTCGAGGGCGACTGGCGCCGCTGAGTGCCTGCGGTCTCCACGGTCGGGCGCGCAGCAGCGCGCCCGGGACCCGAGAGGTCTCCGGGCACGCCGGCGGATCGATCGCGGAGCCGAGCGGTGCGGGCGTCGTTCAGCGGGCCGTGGCGAAGCCGGCGTCGAACAGGTCGCCCTGCCTCGGAGCCGGAACCGTTGCGTCCGGTGGCGGGTCGCCGCCCGAACCTCGCCGGGTGGCGCGCCGGTCGTCGGGCGGACCTGAGCCGGTGGGCCCTCGCCACGGCTCGCCGGTCTGACGATCGACGAGCCATCGGTTGCCGGGTGGGCCGGCGAACTTCAGGTCGTGACGGGTCTTGAGATCGTGGCAGTGCCAGCACTGCCAGGAGAGGTCGTCGACCCGGGTGTCGTGGGTGAGGGTCCAGCCCTCGTTGTGGTCGATGTCGAGCAGGTGGCGGCTCCCGCAGCGCTCGCATGCAGCACCTCGTGCTTCGAGAGCGGTGCGCTGGGCGGCGGTGACCTGTCGTCCGAGGTGCGTGACGCTGAGGACGTCGGTGCCCTTGCGGAACACGAGGGTGAGGAACGCGTCCGAGAGGAGCCGCCGCACTGACGAGACGGCGACGGGGCCGACGCCAGCGATCTCACACGTCTCGTCACCCTCGACGCGACCGCGGTTGAGCGCCTCGACGTCGACGAGCGCGATCACCTTCTTCTCCGGCCGCACCGCCTGCCCGCCTCGCTTGGACGACGAGCTCGCAGCACCGTCCGAGCCGAGCAGCAGGTCGCCCACGACATCGGCCCCGTAGGCCTCGACCGGTTCCATCCGGCCGGCGTCACGAGCGTCGGCGAAGGCCCGGTCGACGAGCGGCTTGAGCCGGGCGTCGATCTCGTTCATCCGCTCAGCGGACAGGCGCAGCAGGAGGTTGCCCATGCCGTCGGCGTCGTCCCATCGACGCAGCGAGCGCTGGCGATGCAGGCGCCGGGCACGTTCCTCCCGGTCGGTGTCGGCCTTGGCCCGTTCCTCGGCGACCTTGCGGCGGAGGTCGTGCAGCGGTCGGCGCTGGGCGGTGTCGAGCAGCTCCTCCTCGGCCGCCGGGGATGCGCCGGCACCCTCGGAGACCTCGTCGGCCTGGTCGGTGGAGACCTTCCCGCAGCGCACGGCGTCGTCGGTCCTCGGCTGGGTCTGGAGCCGCTTCGAGGTGGACAGCTTGCGCCGTGCTCGACCGGTGCCGGTGCCGGTCTTGCGTGCGATGTCCTCCTCCGGCGACCTGGCCCCGTTCTGCTTCCACGCCCCGGCCTCCTCGTAGCGAGCGGCCATGCGCAGCACCGACCCGCCGGCCAGCCGTTCGAGCTCGGTGAGCGCGTCGAACGTCGCAGGCACGTCGGCCAGGCCCACGGCCACGGGGTCGAGCCGACCGCACACGTCGCGAGCTCGCTCGAGGAGATCGACGACCTCCCGTGCTGTAGCCGGCCCTCTCACCATGACGAGAGGATATCGAACACCAGTTCGACCTGCAAGGGGAATGTGCAGTTCGTCCCCTCCAGTGCGGTGCGGTCCACCCGTGCTGCCCGATCCGGGACGAGGGCGTGGGCGACCTGGCTGGAGCGTCGCCGTCGGCGGCTGTCTCCCGAGCGGTCTTCGCGCGAGATCACCCGGACCGGAGGGGTCGACCGGGGATCCGCAGTCGTCGCCAGCCGACCCGCGGCAGCCTCCTCAGGGCCGACACGACGGCGATGAGTCCGAGGACCGTGCTGACCAGCGCTGTCGCCTTCCATGGCTGGTGGCCAGACCGCAGCCCTCCCTCGACCGCCGCCCATGCGTACTCATCGGTCGCGAACATGGGAAGCAGCCGTGCGAGCGTGGAAGCGGACGGGGCGACCAAGGTCAGGGACACGAGCCCGATGAGGAAGAGCATGGTCTCGGTCTCGCGATCGGAGATGGCACCGACCGCGAGGCCGGCGGTGCAGCTGCCGACGACGGCGAAGCCGAGCGACCACGCCAGGTGGGATGGTGAGCGCACGACCTTGTCGGCCTGCAGGAACGAGAACAGCAACGTGCCGATGACGCCGCCGTAGCACGCGATGCTGAGGACTCGTCCGGCGACGATCTCGACAGGCCGGAACCCCACGAGTGCGAGGCGGGGCGTGATCGCACGCACGCTCTGGGTCGAGAAGAGCGACATGATCGCGATCGACCAGCCGAAGCCGACGGTCGCGAACGAGATGGCGAGCCCGTCGTCGCCGGCGAGGAAGTAGAACGCGAGCGGCAGTCCGAGGAGGAGGAGGATCGCCAGCTTGCGCCGACTCAGCTCCCGGGCGTGCGCTCGGCAGACGGCCATCGTGCGTCGAGGGTTCATCGGAGCACCCCGTCCCGCAGCGTCAGCACCCTGTCCACGCGGCCGCTCTCGGCGAGCAGGTGCGTGATCACCAGCCACGGATCGACCCTCGCAGGTCCATCGACGGATCACGTCCCAGAGGCTCAGGTAGCTGCCGTGGTCGAAGCCCTGGTAGGGCTCGTCGAGGAGCACCAGGTGAGGATCGTTCGTCAGGGACAGCGCGACGTTCAGCTTCTGCCGCTGACCGCCGGACAGCTCCGCTGCGATCGTGGGCGACGCTGCGTCGACGCCGAGCTCGTCCAGGAGGGATCGAGTGCGCCTCATCGCCGCTCGCGGGTCGTCCGTGCCGGCAGCGGTGAGCCGCACGTGGTCGTCGATCGTGAGCAGGTCGACGAGCCCTGGCTGCTGCGGGCAGAACCCGGTCCTGTCCCGTCGCCGGACGTCCCCCGCATCAGGGCGGAGGACGCCTGCGCAGATGTCGAGCAGCGTGCTCTTCCCGCTGCCGTTCTCGCCCACGATCGCAACGGACTCGCCGCGTGCGACCTCGAGATCGACGCCGCACAGCACCTGCCTGCCCCGGCGGGACTTGCGAACGCCCGAGCACTCCAGCGTGGGTCGACCATGCACGGCGGCACCGTATCTACGCAATCTAAATTGCGCAAGTAGAGCGCATACTTTGACACGGTGACGGGGCACGGCGAGCTCGTCCGGCACACTTGCGACCGGAAGTAGGGACGATCGAACGTGACGGACAGCTCTGACGACGGAACCGATCTGGCGCTGACGGTCGTGCTGGCCGGCCTCGCCATCGCTGACCACCTCCGCGACGCACTGATCGCGAGCGGAATCGTCGAGATCCGGTTCTCCCAGCTGTTCGTCTTCGCCCGCCTCGAGCGTGGACCGGCCACGATCGGCGACATCGCGAGGGAGATGCGGTTCAGCCACCAGGCAGCGTCGACGCTCGTCAACCAGCTCGAGGACGCAGGGTTGGCGCGCCGGGTCCCCAACCCGGACGACGGGCGCTCCCGCCTCGTCGAGCTGACTGCAGACGGGATGCGCGCCCTGCGGATCGGCAAGGCGTCCAGGGACGACCTCCTGCGACGTCTCCGCGCCCAGAGCAGCGACGGGGAGCTGGCCACTGCGTCTGCGGTGGTGGCGAGCCTCCTGCAGCTTGCCGGAGGAGCCGACGCGGTCCGGATGCGGGATCTCGGGTTTCCCCGGCCCGGCTGACTCGGAGTCAGGCCCCCGGGAAGCCTGGCGCCCGCCGACCCGCCGGTACCCTCGCCACGATGCTGGACCGCCTGGAGACGCTGGAGCGCGAGCACGCCGAGCTCCAGGCGCGCCTCGGCGACCCGGAGCTCATCGCCGACCAGACCCGCTACACGCAGGCGACCCGCCGCTACAGCGAGCTGGAGGACATCGTCGACGTCGGCGGCCGCCTGCGTGCCGCCATCGGCAACGCCGAGACGGCCCGTGAGCTGTCCAAGGAGTCCGACGGTGACGACAAGGAGCTGTTCCGCGTCGAGGCCGAGGAGGCCGAGGCCGATGTGGTCCGGCTCACCGAGCAGCTCAAGGCGCTGCTGCTGCCGAAGGACCCGAACGAAGGCCGCAACGTCATCGTCGAGATCCGTGGCGCCGAGGGCGGGGAGGAGGCGAACCTGTTCGCCAAGGACCTGTTCGAGATGTACCAGGGCTTCGCCGGCCGGATGGGCTGGAACCTCGAGGTGCTCAACACCGACTGGTCCGACATGGGCGGCTTCAACGACATCACCTTCGTCGTGAAGGGGGCCAACGCCTGGACCCGCATGAAGCACGAGGGCGGCCCGCACCGCGTCCAGCGCGTACCGGTCACCGAGGCCCAGGGCCGCATCCACACGTCGTCGGCCACCGTCACCGTCCTGCCCGAGATCGACGACGTCGAGATCGACATCGACGAGAAGAACGACCTCGAGATCCAGGTGTACCGGTCGTCGGGACCGGGCGGGCAGTCGGTGAACACCACCGACTCGGCCGTGCGGATCACCCACAAGCCGTCCGGCCTGGTCGTGTCGATGCAGGACGAGAAGAGCCAGCTCCAGAACAAGGCCAAGGCCCTGCGGGTGCTGAAGAGCCGGCTGTTCCAGCTGGAGCAGGACCGCCAGCAGGCCGAGCTGTCGTCGGCCCGCAAGGACCAGGTCGGCGGCGGCGGACGCAGCGAGAAGATCCGGACCTACAACTTCAAGGAGAACCGGCTCACCGACCACCGCATCGGGCTCACGCTCTACAAGCTCGACAAGGTGCTCGCCGGCGAGCTCGACGACGTCTCCGATGCGCTGGTGCAGGAGGAGCAGGCGGAGCGCCTCGCCGACGCGACCGCCACCTGAGTCCTCGTCAGAGGCGCCACGTCCGGTCGCCTCCGGCGGTCGGGAAGGTCGCATCGACCCGCACCTCGCCGGGCACGGCGTCGAGCAGGACGACGACGAGCACTGCGCCGGACTCCTCCAGCCTGCTGGTGACCCAGTTGACGACCCTCAGCTCGGCGCCGGTCTCGTCGACGAACCGGGCGCCGACCAGGTCGCCGGACACGTCCGCCGGGAGGAGCCCGCTCACCACCAGCGGCGGTCCGCCCGAGTCCGATCCGGACGAGGCCGAGAGGGATGGCGAGCCGAGGTCGCGCAGCGGTCCGCCGGACCCGGCGACGCCGGTGCCGTCGTCGATCTCCAGGATCAGCGCCAGCCCGTCGGGACCGTCCTCCTGGACCTCGAGGCGGTGCTCGACGCCGGCTTCGAACAAGGCGACCGAGGCCAGTGGCTCGCCCTCGCCGAAGGGCCCGTAGACCGACTCCGGCGGTTCGACGAGCGTCGACGCGGCATCGGTGGGGTGGGCCCGGGCGAGGGTGCGGAGGTCGTCCTCGCTGATGGGCTCGAGCCGGCCCTCGAGCTCGGCGAGCAGCGCTTCGACGTCCCCGTAGGTCGCGACCTGCACCACCGTGTCGTCCTCCTCCAGCCACGTGGCGTGCGCCGGGTTGCGGACGGTGCCTGCGGAAACGAGCACCTCCCGTCCGGCGACCGAGACCGCCCGGGGGGGAACCTCGAAGGCGTGGAGGCCCTGCACCGCATCGGCGCCGCCCGGACGCCAGCCGATGACGAAGTCCGGGCCGGACGGGGACCCGGCGTACGCGACGGCCTGCCACCCGGTCTGCACCGTCGACGCGTACAGCAAGCCGAGGCGGAACTGCTCGGAGGGGCCGTCGAGCAGCACCTCGTGGCCCGGGAGTGGACCCTCCCCGGACCAGCCGGCGGCGACGGCGGCTCGGGCGAGCTCGACCAGGTCGGACCCCAGCACCCGGGCACTGATGAGGCTGTGGGCCCGTTCGCCGTCCAGCCAGATGACCTGGTCGCTCGTGCCGGTGGTGAGGTGCACGGCTTCGGGGCCGCCGAGGTCCACCAGCTCGCCGGTGAGCGAGTGCTCCTGCGCCGGGGTCTCCATGGAGACGACGGCGGCGGTCCACGGGTCCGAGGTGCCGGTGGGGCCGTGCGCCACGTGGCGGAGGTCGGCGCCCTCCATGCCGGGCGACGGCTGGAGCGACGGACCGTCGAACGCTGCGGTGACCTCGTAGCCGAGCGGCTCCGGATCGGCGAGGGCGAGGCGGATGAGCTCGCCGTCGTCGGTCTGCACGGAGGTGTCGCGATCGTCGGCCACCGGCCCGGCACCCTCGTCCCGACCGTCGAGCGCCAGACCGATGCCCAGTAGGGCGACGACGACCAGGGCGGCGGCGACGAGGAGCGGCGCCCAGCGCCGGCGGTCCCGGGTCGCCGCGATCGGCAGGGGAGGAGGCTCGACGTCGGCCAGGCGGTCGTCGAGCGCGGCGACGGCGACGGCGGCCCGCCGGTCGAGGGCCTCGAGCAGCTCGTTCTCCTCCATCACGCCCCCTCCAGCTCGTCGCGCAGCAGCTCGGCCAGTGCGAGGCGTCCTCGGTGCAGGTGGACCTTGACGGTGCCCTCGGCGATGCCGAGGACTCGGGCGATCTCGGACACGGGGAGGTCCTCCAGGTGGTGCAGCGCCACGGCGTGGGCCTGGCGCTCGGGAAGGGATCGCAGGGCGGCCCACAGCGACTCGTCGGGGGGCAGCTCGTCGGCGTGCGGTCCGGACTGCGGCAGCCGGGCGAGCGCCCGCTCCTCGGCGGCGCGCCGGCGTGCGGCGGACGTGGCGGCGTTCAGCAGGACGCGCCGCGCGAAGCCGCCCGGCGACTCGTACCGCCGGACCCGGTCCCAGTCGCGGTGCACCGTGAGCATGGCGTCCTGCACCAGCTCCTCGGCGACGTCGCGACGTCCGGTGAGGGTCCACGCCAGGCGGAGCAGGGGTCGGTGCTCACGCCGGTAGAGGTCCTCGAACGTCCCCACCGGCTGGCCGAGGACGACCAGCGACGGTCGTCCGTGCGCCTGGTCGTCCACCGTCGCTCCTCCGCTGCTGGCTGCCTGCACACCCCAGCACACGCACGAGCACCCCTTCCGGGTTTACCGAGACCCTCGGACGCCGCTGCCGGATCCGCCGAGGGCGCTCGTAGGATCGTGCGCTCCATGGACGAGGCCGACACGGAGACGACGAGCTGGGCGGAGCTGCACGCGCAGACCGTCGAGCGCCTGCGGGCGGTGGGCAACGACAACGCCGCCAACGAGGCCCGCTGGATCGTCGAGCGGGCCGCCGGCGACCCCTTCCGGGTCGTCGCCGACAAGGCCGTGACGGTGCGCTCGCACCACCACTGGCGCCTGATGGTCGAGCGACGCGAGGCCGGCGAGCCGCTGCAGTACGTGCTCGAGCGCTGGCCGTTCCGACAGCTGGAGCTGTTCGTGGACCGCCGGGTCCTGATCCCGCGACCCGAGACCGAGGTCGTCGTGGATGCCGTCCTCGCCGAGCACGCCCGCGTCGGCGGCCCGGTGGTCGACCTCGGCACGGGCTCCGGCGCCATCGCCCTGTCCGTGGTCGCCGAGCGACCCGGCACCGAGGTGTGGGGGGTGGAGCGATCGGTCGACGCGCTCGCCGTCGCCCGAGCCAACTGCACCGGCCTCGGTCGGCGGGCGGGCACCGTCCGCCTGGTCGAGGGCTGCTGGTTCGCCGCCCTGCCCGACGCCCTCCGGGGCCAGGTCGGCGTCGTCGCCTCCAACCCGCCCTACGTCCCCGAGCACACCGAGCTCCCGGCCGACGTGGAGCGGTGGGAGCCGGCCGAGGCCCTCCGGGCGGGCGACGACGGCCTCGCCGACATCAGGGTCATCGTCGCCGGTGCGGTCGAGTGGCTCGCGCCGGGAGGCGCGCTCGTGCTGGAGCACGGCGACGACCAGGGGACCGAGACCCGGGCACTCGCCGCCAGCGCGGGGTTCGACTCCGTGCGCACCGGCGCCGACCTGGCCGGCCGCGACCGCTTCCTGGTGGCCCGTCGATGAGCGCGCCCGACATCGTCCCCGCCGCAGGCGACGCCGTCGAGCGGGCTGCGAAGGCCCTCCTCGCCTCCGGCCTCGTCGTGCTGCCGACCGAGACCGTCTACGGGCTCGCTGCGCTGGCGTCCGATCCCCACGCCACCCGTGCGCTCTTCGCCCGGAAGGGGCGGGGGGCGGACGTGCCCATCGCCGTCCTCTGCGCCGACGCCGAGCAGGCCATGGCGCTCACGGTGGCCGCGTCCCCGCTGGCCGTCGAGCTCGCCGCCGCCCACTGGCCCGGACCGCTCACCATGGTGCTGCGACGCAGGCCCGGGCTGGGTTGGCGGCTGGGCGAGCCCACCGACACCATCGGCGTGCGCTGCCCCGACCACGACCTGGTCCGCGCCCTCGCCGCACGCGTCGGTCCGCTGGCCACGACGAGCGCCAACCGCCACGGCCTGCCCACGCCCTCCTCGGCGGCCGAGGCCGCCGAGCAGCTGCTCGGTCCCGTCGACCTGGTGCTCGACGGCGGTCCGCTCGCCGGCACGCCGTCCACGGTCGTCGACCTCACCGGCGATGCGCCGCGCGTGCTCCGACAGGGCGCTGTCGTCATCGATGCGCCTGGTGCCGCCGGGGCGTAGCCTCCCGGGCCAGCCGCACCCAAGGGAGACCGCACCATGCCCGACATCGACCTCTCCACGCTCTCGTTCTTCTCCGGGTTCGACCAGGCCGCGCTCGACAAGATCGCCGCCATGGGCGAACCCGTCGAGGCGGAGAAGGGCGCGGTCCTGACCCAGCAGGGCGAGGTCGGGCGCGAAGCGTTCCTGGTGACGTCGGGCGAGGTGCAGATCGTGGTCAACGGCCACCCGATCGCCACGGCCGGACCGGGCTCGGTGCTGGGCGAGATGGCGCTGCTCGACCTGAAGCCCCGCTCGGCCACGCTGGTCGCGCTGAGCGACGCCGAGCTCATCAGCTACGACGCGCAGCAGTTCCGCAAGATCCTCGACGAGATGCCCGCCGACGCTCGCGCCTCGCTCGATGCCCAGGACGAGCGCTTCCGGGCCGAGAACCTCGAGCTCGCCCGCGACGACGACCGGTCCCGGCGCACCGCCGAGTAGCGGCCCCGCCGGGGTCAGCTGACCAGGCTGACCCTCCCCTCGGCGCTGCGGTGGACGCGGCGCCCGATCACGTCCTCGGCCACGAGGGTGGCGAGCGCATCGGCGTCGTCGGTCGTGCCCCAGGCCCGCCGCCCGTCGTCGAGGAGCATGGCGACGATGCCCTGCTCGGGCTCGCCGTCCTTGCCGTGCATGACGGTCCACGTCTCGATGGTCGCCTCGCCGTCGTGGTCGGCGGCGACCTCCCGCGACGGGAGGGCGTCGATCTCGTCCTGGGGGTGGGCGTGGCGGAAGCCGTCCGCCGGGGGCTCGGTCGAGTAGATGCCGAAGGCGTGCTTGGTGAGGTAGCCGCCGTTGGCCCACACCAGGCCGGTGCTGCCCGGGTCGGCGCGGAGGGCCTCGACCATGGCGGCGATCGAGTGCATCACGTAGTTGTTCCACGGGCCGCCGGCGAAGCTGAGCCCGCCGGTGAGCGTGAGCTGGCGGTCGAGGTCGAGGCCGAGCTCGTCGGCGCCCACCTGCACCGCCACCGGGAAGCACGAGTAGAGGTCGACGTGGTCGCTGTCGTCGATGGTCAGCCCGGCCTCGGCCAGCGCCGCCCGACCGGCGATGCCCACGGCCGGAGCCGTGTACAGCGTGTCGCGATGCGAGACGTAGGGGTGCTCG
>SXGQ01692389.1_pt1 | contig 12328 bp, 8 predicted proteins | sample 3178371 | NCBI WGS metagenome assembly SXGQ01 (sample SAMN11356859, study PRJNA531348) | freshwater metagenome | isolation source: freshwater sample F1-20 | place: China: Fuxian Lake, Yuxi | collected 2017-12-25 | reverse complement strand
TGCCCCTGGCCGATCAGTACATCCGCCTCCCGAAGCTTATGGATGATCTCCTCGGTCGTGTATCTCTGCTTCGCCATCGTCCACGTCTCCTGTCCCTTTTATGAACATTAAACATGGACCAAAAATACCGGGGCAGGTCAAAGGCCAACAGGGATTGCTGAGTCCAGTCTTCTCTAAAGCCCTGCGCTACTGACAGTGGCGGGCGTCGGGCCAATAACAGAAGCGCACGCACGCGGCGCTGGGCTCCACTCAAGTCAATAGCTGATGTTCTCGCCGGGCAACGCGGGTGTCGTGGGCGGGCTTACCCGCGCGCGGGTGGCCTGCTCGAAGGCATAGGCCAAAGCTAGCAGGCGTGGTTCAGTGTAACTCTGGCCCAGGAACGACAGGGTCACGGGCAATCGTTCTGGCGTCACGCCCGCAGGCACGATCACGTCCGGAAAGCCGGTGATATTGGCGATGCTGGTGGCGGAGGCTGGGCGCGGGGCATCGACGTTAATGTCGAGGCGCTGGGCAGGCACACCATTGGTGGGATACACAAACGCATCCAGTCGATGTTTGTACAGCAGGCCCTGCAAATGGCCGCCGATCAAAGCTGGGCCATGTGCCTTGGCCGACAGGTAGACCGGGTCATTCAGGTCGTAGCCTGCCTGTTCGGTCTTGAACTGCGACCAGCGGCCGGGATTCGCCTGTTGACCGGGCCTGGGTTCATAGTCGTCTGCCAGTTTGATGAGATCCGCCAGGGTCTTCGGATATCCGGGCTTTAGCGTGGCGAGATAATCAGCGACTTGTGCCTTGAACTCACCGGGGCGCATGACGTTGTGGATAGACTGACGATCGAGAATGAACTGCGGCAGCTTCACCTCAATGAGCGTCGCACCCAACGACTCCAGCCTCGCGCGCGTGGCGGCAAACACCGCCTGAACTCCGGGATCGACACCGGCATAGTCCACGAGCACCCCCAGTCTTGCGCCCTGCAACGCATTCTTGTCGAGAAACCGGGTGTAGTCAGTGTGATAGCGGCCCGCGGAACCTGCGGTCTCGCTGTCTTCGGGATCGACGCCGGTCATCGCGCCCAGCGCCACGGCCACATCGTAGATGGAGCGCGCCATGGGTCCGCCTGTATCGAACGACAAACCCAGGGGAATGATGCCATCGCGTGACAGCAAGCCACGGGTGGGCTTGATGCATGCGAGTCCATTCACGGAACAGGGATTTCGAATCGAACCACCGGTATCGGTTCCCATCGCCACGGTCGCATACCACGCCGCCACTGCAACGGCGGAACCGCCGCTGGAGCCGGCGGGACCGCGTGACAGATCATGCGGATTCAGTGTCTGACCGCCCAGGGAGCTGAAGCCATTTCTCCCGGCGCTGGACGCAAACTCACTCATATTGGTCTTGGCCAAAATGATGGCGCCTGCCTCGCGGAGCTTCCTCACCGTGAAGGCGTCGTCCGGGGGCAACGAGCCCTCCAGAAACACTGAGCCACCCGTGGTGGGCATATCCGCCGTATCGAAGTTATCTTTTAGGATGACCGGAATCCCGTGCAAGGGTCCGCGCAGTCTTCCGGCCTTGCGTTCGGCATCAAGTTGCCGGGCTTCGGTCACAGAGTTGGGGTTGACTAGAATCAGTGCGTTGAGCCTGGGGCCTGCACGGTCATACGCCGTCACTCGTGCCAGTGATAGTTGAACCAGCTTTTCCGCGCTCAACGTGCCCTTGCTCATGGCGGCTTGCAGATCCGCCGTGGTGGCTTCGGCCAACGACACCTGTGCCGCCTGCGCGCCCGCTACCAGAAACGCCGACAGTAGCAGAGCAGCGATCGCCTGGCGTCGCCATACGTGACTGGTCCTCATCATGTGCACCTCGAGCAGGATCTGGATGGGTGCTGAGTAGCCTGTCCAGCCCGCTTTGACTGGTTCAGTAGCGAAGGCAGTAGCAACATCAGTTTAAGCGGCGCCTTCAGAGGTTGTCATGAAGATCCGGGGGCGATCCGCCAGACCTCTTGCCAGAGCAGGGCCGCAGCGATGCAGGTAACACCGTCACAGAAAGCCGCGTACAACTAGCGAGTAAACTGGACCAATCGGTGCAGGCAGGTCACGGTTATTGACCGCTACTAAACCATCCAATTTCTGTATGTGCTCATACAAAAATCAATAATCTTGTATGGCATGACTGGCACTCGTACAGTCTCAACGATATCAGCGTCATGAGGGGAGCATTCGATGTCAAAGTCCATCAAGCCTGCCGCGGCTTTTGTGCGAGTCGCCCTATTCTCAGCTGCGGTGGCCGGGTTTGCCGGTGCCAGCGTGGCTCAAGAGGGCGCCTCTGACGAGTCGCTGGCCGAGGTGACCATCACCGGTTCCCGCATTGCCCGAACCGACGCGTCGGCTGTCGGTCCGGTGATGACCTTGTCTCTTGAGGATATCGAGGCAGCGGCGCCTTTGTCGGTCGGCGAGTTGTTGCAAGAACTCCCTGGCGCTGGAGTCAGCCTCAACTCCAACGGTACCCAGGGAACCTCGTTCGGTGTCTCCGCGGTCAATTTGCGTTACCTAGGTAGCTCCGAGGGCTCGGGTAATCGTGTCCTCGTTCTGGTGGATGGCCATCGCTGGGTCAATGCGGCAGGTGGACGAGGATTTCGAGATTTCGTTGATCTCAATACCATTCCGCTCGGCATGGTTGAGACGATCGAGGTTCTCAAGGACGGTGCCTCGGCAATCTACGGCGCGGATGCCATCGCGGGTGTGGTGAACATTCGTACCCGTAAAGAGATCGAGGGTATCGAGACTCGCTTGAGTTTCGGTGAAACGTCCGAGAGCGATGGGGCGAGCCTGAGCGCCTCCTTGAATGCCGGTCAGCGATTCGGTCGCGTGTCTGCTTTGGTTTCACTGTCCTACGTTGACTCAGATCCCATTCTCACGACGGCTCGAAGTCTTACGGCACTCGCGAACGTGCCGGTGACGGCGCCCCCGGTCAGTCCGAGAGGTCTGTATGTGCTTCCCGGCGTTTCGACGGCGACGGCTCCGATCACTCGGGCTCCCGGCGCGGCCGGGTCGGCGCCGACGGACTTCCGCGCCGCTCGCTTGCCCGACGATTTCTACAACACGCTGACTCAAGGCATTTACTCGGTCGGACCGAGCCGTCGTCTCGGCGTCTTCGGACGCATCGGTCTCGAGATCAATGAAGACACCCGTGCGGCGATCGAGTTTCTTTACAACGAGCGTGAGTCGAATCAGCTGTTCGCACCGCTGCCCATCGATATCCGCCAGAATCAGGGTTACACCATTCCGGCGGATCATCCCTTTAATCCGTGGAAGCTAGCCTTCACGGGTAGCACGCTTCGCTTGCAGCGCGTGCCAACCGAAGTCGGTAACCGTAACAATGTTCAGGATGTCGAAACGCAGCGCGTGGCGTTGACTGTTGAGGGCGTGATCGATCTTAGCACTCGCTGGAAATGGGATTTCTTTGCATCGAAGTCGGAGAACCAGGCGACGTTTACCGTCATCAACCAAGTCAACTACGACAATCTGGCGTTGGCGTTAGGTCCCAATGCGCGTTGTGCGGCGAATCAGTGCGTGCCGCTCAATCTGTTCGGCGAAATGACGCCGGCGATGGCCGACTACATTCGCTTCAACGGCCTTGACAAAAATGGCACTGAGCAAACCAACGCGGCCTTCAATCTGTCGGGGCGATTCGGTTCTCTGCCGGCGGGTGATATCGGCCTAGCCAGCGGTATCGAGTGGCGCGAGGAAGCTGCGTACGATCAGCCAGACGCTTTCGTTAATTCCGCTCCGATCTTCGTGACGGCAGCGCGAGGGCGAACGTCTTCTGCGCAGCGCGATGCGACCGTCGGTGAATACGACCTTTGGGAAGCGTATGTCGAATTGGATGTCCCGTTGCTTGCGAATGCGCCGGGTGCCTACTCGCTCAGCGTGAACGCGGCGACACGTTACTCGGACTACTCCTCGTTCGGCGATGCCACCACCAACAAGCTGGGTGTGTCATGGCGACCCGTCTCGACTTTGTTGATTCGAGGAACGGCTTCCGAAGGGTTCCGAGCTCCCTCGATCCTCGAGCTTTACCAGGGCAGTCGCCAAACAACATTCCAGGCGGTTGATCCTTGCAACGGCGGTGGTGTGGGTAAACCTGGTTGCGCAGGAATCCCGTCCACCTATAACCAGAACCAGTTTGGCTCGGGCACTTTGAAGGGTGTCGTCGGCGGCAACCCGAACCTCAAAGCAGAAACGGCAGACACATTGACTGCGGGATTTGCCTGGACGCCGGAGTTGATCGAGGGTCTATCGGTCACGGGCGACTGGTGGAAGATTCGCATCGACGATGCGATCGCTTCGCAGACCGCACAGCAGATTTTGACGTTGTGCGCCACGCGAGCGGGCTTCTATTGCGACAACGTTACTCGTGAAACGACGGGCGAGGTGTTGGAGCTTCGGCAGTCTGTCGTCAACTTCAACCGGATCGAAGTCGAGGGTGTGGATGTGACCGTGCGTCACGAGCTGGAGAGCTCGATGGGACGTTTCAGTTTCATCGCAGACGCTTCGCGATTGCTGCACTTCACGACGTTTGCGCCGCAGTCCGACGGAACGGTAGTCATCACAGAGCAAGCGGGGCGTGGTGACACACCGCGCGCGACTTTCCCGAAATGGAAAGGCCAGCTCGGTATGCAATGGCGTCGTGATGAGTGGAATGCGGGTTGGCGCTCGCGTTATATCGGTGGCGCGACCGATGTGGCGGGCAATCCGATCAACGGTGGCGAGACGTCTGCCACCTGGTATCACGATCTGCAGGTCGGTCACGACTTCGAGGATCTCGGAACTCGCGTAACCGTGGGCATCGATAACGTCTTCAACAAAATGCCTCCGGCGTCATGGGCTAATAACCCGATCAATTACGACATCTACACCTACGATGCTCGTGGTCGATACTTCTTCGTGAAGTTGGCGGCGGACTTTTAGTCGGCTCATGCTGACCCGGCGAGCGTTCAATGGTGCAGTGCCCGCGCTTATTGCGGGCACTGCGCTATCGACTGTCGGAAAAGCCGAGTCCGATGTGTTCCATCTGGGATTGCTCGGGCAAAGTCTGCTTCGTCACGATCTGCGCAGCCACCCGTGGCGCGACGAGGCGCAGATCGGCAGTACGCTGAAGGCGTTCGATGCGTGTTTCAGCAATCTAGAGTGCGTGATTCTCGGCGCCCGAGCGGGTGAACCGACTCGAGCCGTTGAGGGGGTTCATAGCGCTCCGCCCGAGGTGATCGATTATCTCACTGGCCTTGGCGTGACCCATTTTGCTGCATCGAACAATCATTCCTTCGATCTCGGCACGGGTGGCATTCTCGATACGATCGAAGCATTCAGACAACGCGGTTTGATGGCTGCCGGCCTTGGCTTCGACGACGCGGCTGCTCGAGCGCCCGTTTATCGGTCGGGTCGTCGCGGAGGGACGGTTGCCGTGGTTGCGGCGGCGGCTGGCATGATTCGAGCAGGTGGAGCGGCCACCGCTGATCGCCCTGGCGTCAATGAAATTCGCCGTGAGTCGAACGGAGACCTGAACAGTCTCGATGTTCGACGGATACTCGATTCGATCACAACGGCTCGCAAAAGTGCTGATCTTGTCATCGCGTATCTGCATAACCATTACTGGGAGTCGGAGATCTCGGTGACGCCGAAATGGCAGCGGCAGCTCGCGCGCGAAATGATCGACGCCGGTGCATCGGTGTTCGTCGCGCATGGCACCCCCTTGCTTCAAGGGATGGAGATGTACTCGGGAGCGCCCTTGTTTCATGGTCTGTCGAGTTTCTTCTTTCAAACGCGAAAATCACCCGACGCGTATGGTCAGACCAATTGGCAGAGCCTCATCGTCGATTGCAAGTTCGTCGGAGGGCGTTTCGAGCAGGCTGTTATGACGCCGCTACGATTACAGGCGGTTGGTGACAATGGCGACGCAGATTTCGTGACGCGCGGCCGTCCACATTTGGTCGTCGGCGCTGATCGTGATCGTATCGTCAATAACGTGGTTACGCTCTCTGCAGCGCTGAATCAACCTCTTCGCGTTCGCGAGGGAGTTGCGATTTTGCGGGCAAGCTGATTCGACGAGGCATCTTTGCTCGACTGTAGATCGGCAAACCATCGTTTGGTTTCCGTCAAAAACTCCAAGGCGAGGCGCGTGGGCCCGGGTACCGAGGCTGTCACGAATGCATATTCATGGCGAAGATCCGGCTTGAAAGGCAGTGCTACCAAATCGCCCTTCAGATACGGTCTCGCCAACAGGGCATTCACGATGGTGACACCGACGCCTTGCGCGGCAAAGCCGCAGGCTGAGCCAATCGTATGCGTGTCGATGCGCGTGTGTGGTTCGACCCCTGCTTCGGCAAAGGCCGTCTCGATCTGTGCGCGAGACTGACGACCCTGGCCTAATAATATCAGCGGCTCTCCGCGCAGGCGCTCGGGATCCAGATAATCTAGCTTCGAGAGCGCGTTCTTTTTTGATACCACGCACACCGAACCGCTGGAGACGACCGGCTCGGCCGTCAGGTCGTTTCTCTCAACCGGTGTCTTGAGGAATCCCGCATCGACTGCGCGGGTAGCGATCATCGTCTTGGCAGTCTCTACGCTGCGCGTGTCGATACTCAGATGAACATCTGGAAAGCGTTTGATGAAGCGGGCGATCACCTCGGGCAAGACACCTTCCGAGAAACTAGGGGGTGCCACCAGTCGAAGTCGGCCGACCCGAAATTTGCTGATGTCTTCGATCAGATCGTGTACGTGACCGATGCTACCTAACGCGAGTTCAGCCTCTTCGAACAGCAACATCGCATCGGCTGTCGGAATCAGTCGGCCGCGGTCCCGATGGAACAGAGCAAACCCGATCGACTTTTCGAGAGTCGCCAGCAATCGACTGGTTGTCGGCTGAGTCAAATTCAGTTGGCGCCCGGCTGCAGTGACAGTGCCAGTGCGCACGACTGTCACGAAGGCTTTGAGCGCTCTTAGATCGATACCCGATTTCACGTGCTCACGGACACTCTCGGAAGTGTGCCTCTACTCGCGAAGAATAATAGTCACCCCAATATACGCGGTTTTGTGCCTTGACTGGCCGGGATGGGGTGCCCGCCGGAGCGCCTGTATTGGGGTTGACGTCGAATCGTGGGAAGTTGCTGCTCGCGATATCGACGCGAATTCGGTGACCGGTTGTGAAGCGATTCGCAGTGGGCGGCAGAACAATCTGAATCCGATAGCGCTTACCGCTCTCGGCGAGTTTGGGTGTTTCGAAGGAATCACGAAACCGAAGACGCAGAATGCCATCGGTTAAGTTCATGGCGTACCCATCGGGCAAGTCGGACGACGGTGGATACACATCAAGTAACTTCACCGTGAAATCGGTATCTATAGCGGAGGTCGATACCCACAGCGTGGCCGTGATCGGGCCGATGATTTCGACCGCCTGTTTGAGCGGTTCCGTTTGAAAAGCCATCACGTCCGGTCGATCAGCGAGCGGTGCGCCTGTTCGGTCGCTACCAAAGATACCGGGCACCTCGCGTTGATCGAAGGCGCCACCTTCCATGACCGGAGCGCCCGATGTGATCGGGCCGCCGATCGTCGGCACCGGGTTTTCGGGATCGTGGGTCCATTCGACAAATTCTTCGGCAGCAGCTACCGGATCGAACGTCAGAGACTCTGATGGGCCTAGATACAGTGACTGACGGAGACAGTCTTTCGGCGGCCAGGCGTCGGTGTGCAACCAGTAGCCGCCATGCTGTAAGCGACCTGCAGCATCGAGTATGCCACGGCCACCACCCATGACGAAGATCGTCACGGCTGAAGACAAGTAATCGGTCGTCGTCGTTCGGCGCAAATTTTTATCGAACCACGCGCGCTTGAAGGCAAAGTAATCGGGTGCGAGATTGCCATCAATGCGTGCAGCGTCGCCGAAGTCGACGGCGCCTGAGTGGCTGTCCGATCGTCTGCCGTGAATCCAGGGCCCGAGTAGCAATCTGACAGATTGCCGTCCCGCTGCGGTCAGTCCGAGATAGTTTTCACTCGCGGTGAGCGCGTACGGATCGTACCAACTCGATACGAACAGCATCGGAATCTCTGGAAAGGCGTCGTGGTGACCAATCGCATACAACTCTGGGCGGCGCCAGAAGTCGTCGAAAACATCGTGCTGCCATTGCTCGACGACGTAGGCTTCGTATTCCGGGACGGCTGAAATAGGCGAATGTCCCCTGGTCCAGACGGAACTCATCCAGTCGCCCACTTGGATTTTATCGAGCGCAGCTCGCTCCGCAGTCGAGAGATGTTTTGCTGCAGCGAGTTTGGCGTGCTTGAAGGCCCACGTCAGTTGCTTCAGTTCGTACGCACCACCTTGTCTGATCCCGTTGTGATACGCGCTGGAGAACCCGCCCGAGTCGACGAACATGGCGTCGAGTCCTTTGGGAGCGAATGCAGCAAGCGCGGTTTGCACGTGCGCTCCGTAGGAAAACCCCAGGGTTCCGACGCGACCATCACACCAGGGCTGTTGCAGCACCCACTGCAGCGTGTCGAGTCCATCAGCAGACTCATAGACGTATTTTTCGAACACGCCGCTCGAGTCGAAGCGTCCGCGACAATCCTGAATCACATAGGCAAACCCAGCCGCTGCGAAATGTTCGGCGACCTCGGGTTTACTGATCGGGGAGGGCGACGCTTGAGAGTAGTCGGCGTGATTCGTGCCGCGTCGACCATAAGGCGTACGCTCAAGCAGTACTGGGAATGGCCCGGGCCCGCTCGGGAGATACACGTCGGTCGCCAGCTTTTCGCCATCACGGGTCATCACGTACTCCGTGAGGCGGTTGCCGCGATCAATGGCTTCCGAGGTCATGGCGGACCCACGGTGTAAAAGGCGCTGACGTCCGGCCCTGGGGGTAAGCCGAGAGCAACCCAAATTGCAACGAGAATAAAGCCGGCGATGCCAAAAGCGATGCTGAAGGGCAGCATGAGGGCGATGAGTGAGCCAACGCCAAAATCTTTGACCCATCGTTGGCAAATCACCAGCACCAAGACGAAGTTGGATGCAATCGGCGTGATGATATTGACGATCGAATCACCCATTCGATAGGCAGCGGTTGTCATTTCCGGGCTGATCCCTAGCAACATGAGCATCGGTACGACAATGGGCGCCATTGCGCTCCACTTAGCCGATGACGAACCGATCAGGAAATCGAAAATCATCGCGATCAACAGTAGTGGCAACAGCATGACTGGTGCGCTGAGGTCGAGTTGCTGCAACGCCGAGGCACCATTGATCGCCAGGATCGGGCCCAAGTTCGACCAAGAGAAAAGCGCAATGAAATGCGATGCAAAGAACGCGAGCACCAGGTAAGGGGTCAAGTCTCGCAAGCCGTGCCCCATCATCTTCACGATGTCCCGGTGCGATTTCACCGTGCCTACTGCACTTCCATACGCCCAGCCCACGGCGATGAAGAAAATCATGAAGCCGGCAATCAGAGCCTGATAGAGCGGCAGGAGGCGACCGGATCCCACAGCGTCGGGATCAACGAGCGGGGAGAAGCTCGGATTAATTGCCAGCGCGGCGAAGACCGCGACGACCGTTGCGCCTGCTAGCGCGGCACGCAAGAGACCGCGGGTCTGACTTCGGGGGTCGATGAGATCGGTATGTGCGCTTTCCGTCGCCACTCCGTCGATGCTCCAGCGTCGGGTGTAAGGCTCGACGATCCAGGCAGCCACGGGCCACGCACTGATGAAGAGCAGCGCGCCGAGGCTCGCAGTGAACCACCAGTTACCGAGAGGATTCATCTGGTGGTTCGAATCGATCATCAGCGCTGCGCTATGCGTGATCCCGAGGATCAGTGCATCGAACTGGCCCGGGACGAGGTTGGCAGCAAATGCACCGGAAATTCCGGCATAGGCTACCGCGACGCCGAGTAGCGGGTGACGACCCGACTGGCTGAACACGATAGCCGCAAGCGGGATCAACACCACATACGCCGCGTCTGCAGCATGATGCGAGAGCAGTGCTACGGCGAAGGTCGCGGGAATCAACAGCGAGGTTGGCGCTTTCTTCACCAAGCGGCCAATCGAGGCGGCAAAGAACCCGGAGCGTTCGGCAACGGCAGCGCCGAGCATCACGACAAGCACGAGGCCGAGCGGCGGAAACGAGGTGACGGTTTTTGGCATCTCGACCAGTAACCGCCGAACATTGTCGGAACTCAGCAGGCTCTCTGCCCGCAGCAGTTCACCCGTCGAGGGGTTCACGGCACTCACGCCAGCCGAGTGCGCAAGGACTGACGCGACCACGAGCGCCAGCATCAGCCAGAGGAATATGAACACGGGGTCGGGCAAGGAGTTGCCCAACCTTTCGATCCGGTCGAGTCGCCCGGGTCGCGGCGATGAGTTTGGTCGACTATTCATCAAGATCACTAAGCGTCCAGTTGAGGCTACTGGACTGGCTCGATAATGCAAGATGATCGACTCGGAGCATTGGGGTATTCAAAAAGTGAATGCCCTGAGGGGCTTGAAAGTTATAGCGGTCAAGAACGATTTCGACCATGAATACCCAGCAGCTGAAGGCAATCTTGGGGGCGGGGCTTGCCACGCTCGTGTTGGTCATGACCGCGAGCGCAGAGCCCGCACAGGGGCGTGTCATCGAGTCGGGCGGCAATGTCGCCACGGTGTCGAGTCAGCCCGGGCTGATGTTCTTTGGTGCAAGCGGTAGCGTAGTAGTCTTTGGCGAGAAGGGTCGCTTCTTCAAGTTCGACGCCTCGCAGGGCACGCGTTCGCTCATTCTCGAGGTCGCCCCGATGCAGGTTTGGGCGACGCGCAACACCATCGTCTTCATGTTGGGCGGCGGCACGGTTTATCGGGTCATTCCCTGAGACTCCAAAAACGCCAACAAGGTGGATGCCGTGAGCGCCGCATGATCGAGATTGGGCGAATGTCCGGTCGCTAGCGTTTCGACGGTCACGGACGTCGAAGACAAATATCTGGCGAGTTTCTCTGCCCAATCGCGCTCCAACAAGGGATCTTGTGCGCCTGAGATCAGCATCACGGGTGTCGTGATCGGCTGCAGCGTTGCGGGGTAAGCGTCCGCGCTGTTGCTGCTGCGTGGGCTTGCGGGGTTGCGCAGTCCCATGGCCGCGATGGCCTCGAAGTGTCCGGGGATCAAAGTATTCTGATATCGCCGCTGAACGAGTTGCTCGAAACCGGCGTAAGGACCTGTGACATGCCGCAAGAGCTGCGCCATCTTTTCAAGGTCAGGCTGTGGATAGTCATTCAGCGCGGCGATCCCTGCAGGCACGCGCCCGGGTCCGCCGGTGCCTGAGATCGCGATCACCGATGCCAGGGGCATACGCTGACGTTCCAGCGTCCGTAAGGCGAGCGAACCCCCAAACGACGTGCCGACCACATGACAAGGCTGCTTCAAAGAAAAAGTTTCAAATAGCCCCTCCACTTGATCGAGTCGTGGCAGGTAAGGCGAGCGATCGAGGAACACGACCTTGTCGGATTGACCGAACCCCAATAGATCGGGGGCGATCACGAAGTACTTCTCGGCCAAGATCGGCGCCACCTGATCCCAGGCGGTCAGTGCGTCAGCGCCATACATGCCGTCATGCAGCAACAGCAAGGGTGGACGATCTTCTTGGCCCCAGATATACACTCGACTATGGAGTCCGTTGCATTTGACGGTGAGCGCAAGGGGCATTGAGCAGACTCCGCGTGGTATCGGTGATGGATAATCTACAAAAATCGCCGGATTGTTTCTCGATCCGTCCCGACGAGTTGGCCCGCCAATCGGACGAGTCGCTCTGGGCGGCCGTTCTGGCTGCCGAGATTCACCCGCTACTTTGCGCGCTGGCTTCGCTTACAGGTGACAACGCGCTGCTCGATCCGCGTTTCGCGCCACTGGTCGAGCTGCCTGCGGCCGGGCCGCCGCCGCATTGGGGGCTGAGCGAGGCCCTGGTTGACGAAGCACGTCGCCTGGCATTCGAGCATCTGAAGACAATCCGCGATCGTCTGCGCGATCGTCTGCGCGATCATCCGGGCGATCTTGAGCGCGAGCCTTCGCCCGCGATGCTCGAGAAGACGATCGAGTTCGCGATCGGCCGCGATCATGGCGTGCCCTTGGCGCTGATCCGTCGCGAGCTCGATCTGCCGCATGATCCCGGCGCGCCCGATTGGCGACTGCGAGACCTCGCGCCCGGCCGACGATTTCGCGTCGCGATCATCGGCGCGGGCATGTCCGGCATCTTGGTCGCGCATCGCTTGCAGCAGGCGGGTATCGACTACACGGTATTCGAAAAGAGCGACAACGTGGGTGGCAC
>SXGQ01442394.1_pt1 | contig 12328 bp, 11 predicted proteins | sample 3178371 | NCBI WGS metagenome assembly SXGQ01 (sample SAMN11356859, study PRJNA531348) | freshwater metagenome | isolation source: freshwater sample F1-20 | place: China: Fuxian Lake, Yuxi | collected 2017-12-25 | reverse complement strand
CCAGGCATACCACCAGGCATACCACCAGGCATACCTCCGGGCATACCACCTGGAGGAGCACCTTGACTGTATAGCTTCTGCATTAGAGGATTTACTTTCTCTTCGAGCTCCTTTTGCTTGTTTTTATAGACTTCAACATCAGTACTCTTGTTTTCTTCAAACCACTTGAGGCCTTCTTCAATAATAGGGTCAAGTTCCTTCTTGACCTCGTCCAAGATTGGAGGCGAATCCGCGCGCTTAGTCATAGAGTTTCGTAGGTTATATAGATAATTTTCAAGAGCATTCTTTGTCTCAATAAGCTCTTTTTGCTTATTATCCTCGTTCTTATATTCTTCAGCCTTCTTAATCATCTCCTCAATCTGCTCTTTTGACAATCGCCCCTTATCATTTGTAATAGTGATATTATTAGTTTTCTTAGTAGATTTCTCTTCTGCCGTGATATTCATAATACCGTTTGCATCAACATCAAAGGATACCTCAATCTGCGCTTGACCACGAGGCATAGGTGGAATACCATCAAGATGGAAACTCCCGAGCAGATTGTTGTCCTTAGTAAATCCGCGCTCACCCTCATAAATCTTGATATCAACCCCCGGCTGATTATCAGAATATGTAGAAAACACCTGCGATTTCTTGGTAGGGATAGTAGTATTGCGCTCAATGATCTTAGTCATAACACCGCCGGCAGTCTCAATACCCAGCGAAAGAGGCGCTACATCAAGAAGAAGCAACTCATTCGTCTTGCTATTTCCTTGACCCGTTAGGATAGAAGCTTGAACAGCAGCACCATAGGCAATAGCTTCATCCGGATTTAGAGATTTATTCAATTGCTTTCCGTGGAAATATCCAGACAACAGCTCTTGGACGCGAGGAATACGCGTAGTACCACCAACCAACACAATCTCATCAATATCACCTTTGCCCATCTTGGCATCTTTTAGAAGACGGTCAAGCGGCTCTAGTGTTCGCTGGAAAACTTTATCGGCAAGCGATTCAAACTTTGCGCGCGTCAGTGTAGTATTATAATCAACGCCATCAATTAGAGAATCTACCTCAATCGTAGTCGTAGTAGCCGAAGACAAGTTCTTTTTAGCTTTTTCAGCGGCAATATTAAGACGCTTGAGAGCACGAGCATTTTCGCGCACATTCTTCTTATACTTCTTATTTATTTCATCGCATAGATAATCTACAATAATATTATCAATATCAGAGCCACCAAGATGAGTATCGCCGCCAGTTGCTTTTACCTCAAAAATACCACCGTCAAGTGTTAGAATAGAGACATCGTGAGTACCACCACCACAATCAAACACGAGGATATTGCGCTCCTTTTTATCGTCCGTCTTATCCAATCCATAAGCAATCGCGGCAGCAGTAGGCTCGTTGATAATGCGAAGAACTTCGAGACCGGCAATAGCGCCAGCGTCCTTCGTAGCCTGCCTTTGCGAATCATTGAAATATGCCGGTACAGTAATAACTACCTTCTTCAAAGGATGTCCCAAGAATGATTCGGTAGTTTCTTTGAGACGCTGAATTACCATAGCCGAAATCTCTTCGGGATGAAAGCTCTTATCTTCTTTCTTATACTTAACATTAATCAGAGGCTTGTTATTAGAATCACCAGTTACATTAAAAGACCATAGTTTAATATCCTCTTGAACCACACTGTCATTAAACTTCCTGCCAATAAGGCGCTTAGTATCATATACAGTATTTTTGGGATTCATAGTTGATTGATTTTTTGCCGCGTCGCCTACTAGTTTCTCTTCATCACTAAATGATACATATGATGGGATGATGCGAGAGCCGGTTTGAGTATCTGGGATGATTTCTACCCTGTCGTTAATCCAGATAGCAGCACAACTAGTAGTAGTACCAATATCAAAACCCGCGGCAATATCTTTGCAATCTGTCATTATACCTGTTATTCTTTTTTCTTATACATATATTATATGTAAAATCTTTATATATTTTTATAATTTCTACATATTTTCATATATTTTTGATATTTATTATTAGCATAATGGCGATATTTATTAGAATTAGATAATCATATAGCGTGATTGTAATAGTAAAAATAAAATAATAATATATTATAAAGGCGTCCCCGTTATTATTATAAGCTATGATAGTAGATTTAAATAATACTTCAGATTATGATAAACAGATCATATATTTAGATTCAAGAAATGGTATATTTCCTAATAAAAACGAGTTCAGCTTTAATATTAAGTTTGACGAAAAGATAAAAAACCTGACAAGTGTCAAAATAATAGAGAGTTCGCTTGTATTGAACGGGAAGCTCGGTTTAAAATGGGAATATGTGGGTACTACAGCGCCTACTGGAGACAAAATAACGAATACAGCCCTGACAACATTTCTTGATTATGCAAATACCGAAATAACACCGGCACAATTCAAAGATTTTAATGTAGAGGGAGTTCATACTAATAACAATATAATACTGGCTACCGATTATGTAGAATTAGTTCCGGGGCTAATGTGGAGCAATATAGGTTTTACGGAACCGAATGATAATACTACAGAATATGTCAATGCAAATTTAAATGCCAAACTATTAGAAAAATATTGCGCGAATGAAGCTGTAATAAATCTGAAAAGAGCCGAATATAACAGCTATATTATAGGTAATTCGGCACCAGCAATTACCAATTTTGCCAAATTAATCCCTGGCGTATATTGGGAAAAATCTACGACCGCAAACACAGCCTCGGGGGCAACTCTAATAAAAACGCTTGAAGCAGGGAATGCTCTGAGAAACACTTTTATTAACGCGAGCGACACAACAAAAATAGAGATTACAAAGGAACAACTGCGGACTATAACGACGGCTAATTTGGTGCCCGGCAACTATATTAGCATTCCTATAAATGATACTGAAACATATTATTATATTCCTAAAACTATATATTTTAAAACAGCTATATTATATTTTAAACCCGTGCGACGAATAACATATAACAGCACATTCTATGTTGAATTAAATAACTATGATAGAGTTCATTCTTATATTGCCAAATATGATTCTTGTAATAGCGTCATTAATTATAATACTGTCAAGTTTTTTGATACTCTCAATTACTCAGGGACTACCGAATCGAGTTTGGTATTATACAAGATTAAAAACTACTATTCTCTCGCGAGTTCCAACTGGACTGATCCGACAGTTTATATATTAAATCCTCCTGAAACATCTTGTAATAGATTTACAATAACAATAAGAGATAAGGACTTTAATATATTGAAGTTCGGCGATTATTTAAATGAAGAATCCTTCAATATGACAATATGTGCATATACTATCAAAAAAAATATATATGGATAATTGAATATAATATATTTACTTGTACGAATGATGAGATTGAATGTTATTAATAATTATAAAACGATTTATTATAACTTCCTTGCATCGTTTTATCTATGTTTAAATTGCGTATTGCCATATTATGACGATGTTATTATTAGCCTTCAAAGTCAGGCTATTAAACTGCTTATTGATAATGATGCATTAAATATGAAAAAGGTTAAAAAGATTAGAATGATCGAGTTTATTGACAGTCTTGACAAAAGCGACAAGATTATTCTTGACAAAGAAAAGGATATCATATTAATTGATTACTGCATTTACGAATGCCACGATGACAGCACCGGCGGCACTGGAGGCACTGGTAACGAAAGTACTGAAAGTACTGAAAGTACCGAAAGTACCGAAAGTACCGAAAGTACCTCGGGACCCGAGCCAGAGACCGAGCCAGAGACCGAGCCAGAGACCGAGCCAGAGACCGAGCCAGAGACCGAGACTGACAGCAATACAAATGAGGCAGGAGCTAAAGACAGCGAAAGAACAAGTAGCGATAGCGACCCTGACAAAGACCCATATGAGCCACGCAAGAAAAAAAGTAGAATTGATAATGATTATACTCCCAAACCTGTCGGTCCTATGAAAGATAAGGATGATTATTATAATATGGGAGTATATACTGTATCCGCGACAGCCGCGACGGTAGCTGCAGCTGCTAAGTATCTGATAGAAGATTCTGGGAGCAATTCAACAGATACCGCAGATACCGATGAAGATGGATTAGATAAAGAGATTGACACGAGTATTAATAACATTATTCAACACATAATATATGATAAAAATAAGGATGATTAGAAGCGGGAATGGCTGAATATTTTAGAGATAGTCGAGGGTCAATCTTTTATTCCAGATATTTTTTAATTCGTGTTCATAATCAATATCACCATAGCAGTTTTTCATAAGCCTTTCATTGAGATTTTCTTTTATTTTACTACCTATTATATTATTTTCATATTGATTAATATAATAGATGTTCTCGGATGCTGCAGCATTATTGTTGTAATATATCTTGTTTTTGATATAATTATAGTATAAGAAATAAAGACAAGTATCTATACTTCCTAATGTAAAATTGTTTTTAACAGTAGTTGAAAAACACTGGTCTTTTATTTCAATAATTCTTATTATATTGAATGCCTGTTTAGTATCTTTATTTATTATGGTTATATCATATTCCCTATATTTATTATAATTATTGACGCCCTTTTTAATAACCTTGATATCATATTTGCTATCACTCATATTTAATAGGCTCCTGATATCTTTATAGACATCTATGATATTCTTAACTAATATTGTGATATATACCGAGTTCTCTGTTAAACGATAGCAACAGAAGGAACAATTATTATAAATCTTGATAGAATAGCTGTCTATAATAGGCATCTTGCTATCTTTCACATATTCAAGTAGCTTTTTAACAATTTCAGAGTATTCCTTTTTTATCGGAATACATTTTAATACCTCCTTGCTGTTTTCGGTAGGATAAAACTTATTAACGAGTTCAATGCGATTATATAGCTTTTCCCATCTAAAACCTGATTGTAGCGGTCTTGCTAATTCAAAATACAGATTCTCTTTAATCATTTCTATAGGTATAATTTTGTATTTATCCTTGTAGTATTTTAGAGCGCCTTTATTACTTTTAATATGATTAGACAAGATATCAAAAATCGTAGGTTCTAAAAATGTGATATCAAAGAATTGCTTACCATACACCGATATCTTGTAGGTATTTTGATGAATTGCCCGCTTAATTTTGATATATTTATACCCGGCTTTCTTGATTAAATTAGCGAGTTCATAAGCATCTTCTACGGGATTTTTAGAAAAACAATCGTAATCATTTATAGTATATTCTTTATAAAACCTATATTTCTTAGGCAATATCAAGTTGATTACCAGACCGCCATAAAGTATCAGATTTTTCCTTATAATAAACTTAGAAATAAGCTTAATAACGCTGTTATATTCCGTATATAATTCTTTCAATTTTTTTATTTCAATATCCTTAATAATTTTATTAATAGTTATAGATGACATAATCTATTTTTAATAAATATATTAAAAATAATTTACTAATTCATTCATTCATAATAACAGAAGCCTCGGCCATTTTCTTGGCTTTAGTGGGTTTCTTGGCTTTTGCCGGCTTCTTTTTGTATGGAATCTCGTCATTTAACATAGCGCGATTCAAATAAACCTTTTTACCGTGCTTATTAATATAAAACTTGCCTTTTTTAGGTCCAGTATAAACCTTAGTGCTTCCGCCATCTACTAATATATGCATCTTATCTTAATATTTTCTATATTTCTATATATAATAAATATTTTATTTTACATCTTCATATTCTCTATATGCAAACTTAGGCATTATACTTCCTACCTGCGTATTCTCAATAGCCTCTCGTAAATCGGTGCCATCCGCGCTTAAATATATAGGATTTACTATCTGTTTTGTTCCGTACGAACATACATTCGGTCTATATGCAGAATCTCCTCTATATTGTTGTTTATAATTAATCGGATCATATATTCTATCAGGCATTATTTGCTCATCCTGCATCCCATCACTATCCGTATATTCAACTACTCTACCATCGCCTCTACCATCTCCCATAGTATTATATAAATCGTCAGTAGAATATACCGGCGCATCTATGTTAGAGCTATCGGCTCCAGAGCCGCCAGCAATTCGCGTATTTACCCCCGATAGCCCCGATATAGAATAATTAGAAGTGCCGGCTGCGCCAGCTCCGCCAGCTCTTCGCGCATTAGGGATATTTAAGGAAACAGTGGGGTCGGCTGGATTAAAGGCTCCTGCGGCAGCTGTCGCACCGGAGTTATTGCGAGGGTCAAGCGAATTATTAGTAGTTATTGTAGCACCTGCTCTTCGAGGACCGCCCGAGCCCGAGCCTGTACCATAAGGTGAAGACACATTTTTATCTTGAAGTGTGATATTGATATTAAATACTGGTTCGCTATTTTTCATAATATCAGCAATATTTTTTTGGGCGTTTAAGTTAGTATCGGCGCTATTGGAGGATTCAGCGCTATTCTTAGCAGCATCCGTAGTGAGAGCTACAGGCGTAGATAATGCCTCGCGTTTTAACATCTCTCTTCGCTTGAGTTCGTTAGCAATTAAACGCAATTCATATAATACAAAGTTATTATCGAAGATTTCTAATAGTTTTTCGTCATTTATTATATACTCTCTTAAAATGTCCCTTTCAAAGCTCGGGTAATTATCGTGCATCAACATAGCTTTAAATAAATAATCGTTGAACTGTAGGTGTATATAGCATTGTTTTAGAGGGATTGTCATCTTATTGTGGGGCATTTTATTGAAATGATTTTTATATACCGTTTTTAGCATATCAATAATGTTCTTTTCGGATATTTTAGAAACGAGCGTCGGGTCTATGTCATTTGACTGCATTTTAACAATCATCTTATATTCCGTGGAATTGTACAGCTTTAATTTAAGTTTCTCTTCATCGCTATTTTTTTCATAGAACTCTTGGAGATTTACGATGATTTCTCTGGGCTTCGGTTGTCTTCCTAATATATTCTTATAGATATCAATAATTACAAACTGATTAATAGTTTTCTCCGACATATATTTTGGGTCATTGTTAAAATTATTTGTTTGAGAAACAGAAGGCAGATAATTGTCATCTATAGGATCCAATATAGATTTATAGCTGTTATCGTTGCTCTGTCGGTAATTAAAAGACTCTGTATTGAAATGTAGCTCATTGTTTGAGACGCCCTTATTATTATATATTTCCGTATTAAAATAGTCGTCATTTTTCATATTATGCGTCTTTATCCCCGTTGATTTTAAAAAGGAATTGTCAAAACCCTTCGTGAGTATTTTGTCTATATTTATATCCGAAAATATCTCGTCGGTCTTAACAATCTTATGCTTATAATATGGCTGATATATGCGTTTTTCTCCTGTCGCGCCTTTGCTTGCTTCGGCTTCGGCATCACCATAGTCATTACTTATTAATATGTAAGAATCGTAGGTAAGCGGAGTGGCATTTTTGATATCGTCGTATTCTTTCTGTGTAAATACGATAATCTTCTCGCCATCTATTGTTTCGTGTAAGTTGTTTTTGGCTTTCACTTCGATCGCATTCTTAATCTTGTCATTCCTTATCTCTTTATAAGAGCCTTTGACATATTTCTCAGTGTTTATTCCTAAATCTCTCCACATCAGCCCGATATCTACATTGTCTGTTGCTACATTGTAGGGCTTAAAATATCTATCATCTACATTGATATAGCTGTCGTATGTAAGGTTCTTGATACCCAACGAATCCAACTCATCTATATTAATTATTATAGGAGATACCCATTTATAATTTAATAATATATAGAGTTTTTCGTTTGTTATTTTGTCTCCATTAGGTTCCGAATTACCAAGATATAACCATTTTAATCCTATTTTCTCTCCTGTTCCTGGAGCAACTGCGAAAGGCTCCATATAATAATCAAAAAACGCATTTTTTATCTTATCATTAAAATATACTATTAGAATTATTAAAGAAATTATTAATATTACTATTAAATATTGAAATAATTCCATTGCTATATCTATAATAAATAGAAATAAAAAACCTCCTTATATATCTCAAATATATTTATATCCGCGTATAGCAAAAAGGATGAATATACATATCCATAACAACCTTATACTGATATCTATGATTGTCTTTTTGTTTCTCAATATGATTGAGAATATTATTCATTTTAGCATAGGAAGAAATATAGATGCCAAGGATACGCCTTCTATAAACATAGAGATACCTGATACCTACGATATGATAAAAATAATATTTATTATGGGCGTCTTTTCGGTCTTACAGGCCTTACTAACATATTATGGTCTCAAATATTTATGAAAAGTACTCGGCGATATGATATGATATGATATGATATATCATATAAGATTTAGGCGCTTATAATATATAATATCGCATTTCATAAATAACCACATAATCAAATAATGGATTTTTTCAAGAAACCAAACGCCAAGAAGAGAAAGCGCGGGGCTTTTGTGCGCGCATACAATAACGATAACGATGATTCAGATGATGAAGGTGGTAGTGGGAGTGGCGCCAATGGAGGAGATAATAACATATATATCAATTATAATCACATCTATTTTACGGGAGATATTACTAAGAAATCGGCATTCAATCTGTGTAAAAACATTAGGTTGCTTGAAAGCGAGCTAAAAATGGAAGAGGTAGAGAAGAATATTAAGAATGAGATGTTCTTGCATATTACTACGGATGGCGGATGTATTTCTTCGGCGTTTTCTATTATTGATTGTATGGAATCTTCGCGTATCCCTGTAAATACTGTTATTGATGGTAGCGTCTCTTCGGCTGGCACGCTAATTAGTATCCACGGTAAAAAGCGATTCGTTTGCAAAAACTCTTATGTATTGATTCACGAATTGCGCTCGGGATGTTGGGGTAAATTGGCTTATATTGACGATACTTATAAGAACTGTATCAAGATTCAGGAACATATTAATATGTTTTATCTAACAAAAACCAAGATTAATAAGAAAATGCTGAAGGACCTTCTTGTAAAAGACCTACAATTTAATGCTGATGAATGTATTAATATGGGAGTCGCCGATAGTATCTATATGGGCTAACAAAAGCTGATAGATATAATAATATTCTTTTTATATAATAGATTTCTAACAAATATGAATAATCTGTTTAAGACCGAAATATATATACATATGGCTATTATTTTTACATTAATGCTTTACGCATTAACTACGAGTATATATATACTATTTAATGATGATTACAATATATTTATTCGCATCATATCGATAATAATCATTGCAATAATAATATTTTTATCGTTGAAGAAGGAGACATTTTTGCCTTTTTTAGGATTAACCTATTTACCCAATACGCTGCTATGCGAACCTAAATATCCTTCTGGGGCAAATCTAAATTACACCATAGATATGAGTGAATATGAAGACGGTACAAAAATAATCTATTGGGCCGCAAATAGCACAGATAGTTCAAAAGTAATAGAGGATCCCTTTGAAGCTTACAAAAGCTTTAATAATGTAGGCATATCTGTTGTGAAACACGGGAAGGCAGATGTTCGCATATATTGTCCTGATAAATATAAGGTTAAAAAAGTATTTAATAAGATATTAGAAAGACATTTCCATTACAGAATAATATTCAAAGACAGCGGATTCCTCAGTCCTGTAATGACCGTAAATATTAAATGCTAAGTGCCAAGCATTCGCATAATTATGTCAATATAATGTTGTAATTATAATATTTGCTAAGTATATTAGCATATTCGTCGGCTATAAACTTTTCAATATTATCTATATCTCCTATATCTTTTATATTCTGATTCGCCGCATTCGCCGCATTCGCCGCATTCGCCGCAATAGCCGTTGTATTGTAATTGTGGAATATTGATATAATAATGCTAAGCTGTTTATAGTTTTCTATAAACTTCTCCATAATTTTATCCCGGATATCATCATCTTTTATTATAATTTTCATTATATTTATTATAACATTGTCATAGGCCTGTAATAATACTTTGTCATATGCACTATATAGCAAAAATATATGCTTGTTATTTATAGCATTATACAATTGCATATCATAAAACTCTATCTTTCTTTTCTTTATATCCCCTATGATATTTTTGTGCCAACTTTTACATACTAATAGACACTTGTAATTGCTTGGTATTTTTATAAATGTAAAGTATAAATCGCCCGTAATCATATTTTCCTTTTTATAATATATCCGTTATATATTTATGTATAATATTTTTATCAGCCGTAATGACCTTTTTATTGTCGTAATAACTGAGATAAGAAGCCCAGATACTATCCATATCAGATGAATTATTTGAAACTATGAGATTTTTAAACATAGACATTAGAATAAAGCGAGTTTCGTAATTATTTTTTTCGGCATTACTAACATAATAAAGCGTATATGTAGAAGTATCATTGATATCGTTAATATCATTTAGAATTGTTTTTGCCCAATCTATATCGTCGGTTATAACAGCAATATTTTTAATCTTTAAATCATTCATAATAGATAGGGCATTATAGTAATAATCATAATCCTTGCTATCGGCCTTCAAGATATGTAGAGCGGCTATGTCATCGTCCCTCGTATTCTCTCCAAAAAATGCGAGAATACCACGATACATATAATAAGCCGAATACATTAAATCTTCATTAGAATAAACGAGCTCTAATAATCTTCTTTTAATAGGTTCGTCAATATATTTGAATGTCACTGTTGGATTAAAGGCATATACTGATGTATCGCATATCTCAATGTTTTTAGTAGAACTGCATAAACTTTCAATATCAATATCATTTATTGACATTTTCTCAAATCCTATCTTATCATATTTATGATCATCCAAAACAGTGAAAAGCCCATTGAATATAGAATCACTATAGATATGATTGCCTTCTCTAAAAACAATCTTCCTTCTAATATTATTGTTCGAAGATTTATTTAAAATATTAATCAGATATGCTATATTAAATAGCTGATATCCAATATTCTCATTATTTTCAATAGATATATAACAAGTTTGCCGCAAGGCTCTCTTCATATTTATTATATTAATAATAGATAATCTTTAAGCCCATATCCATATCTATGATATCTGAAAGGCGCAAGATAAATGATATTCCAGTGTCTCAAGAACTGCTATGTTAATCTAAGTATTTTTATAATGATGGGGAACCCGCCCTATGGGGGAACCCGCCCCAAAGCGGGCTATTGAGAGGCTACCGAGAGGCTACCGAGAGGCTATCGAGAGGCTATCGAGAGGCTATCGAGAGGCTATCGAGAGGCTACTTAGAGGCTATTGAGAGGCTACTGAGAGGCTACCAATCTATTTCTAATACCATTATGATGTCTAAAAAAGAAACCAGTTTTTATAAAAATTGAAAAATAAAATTTGAGTACATCTTTCTGTTTTTTTAAAAATTTCAAAAGTTTTTTAGAAATTACAAAATAAATCAAGAGATGTACTCAAATTTAAAAATGAAAAAATATAGATATTCCAGTGTCTCAAGAACTGTTAAGGTAATCTAAGTATTTTTATAATGATGGGGGAACCCGCCCCAAAGCGGGCTACTGAGAGGCTACCAATCTATTTCTAATACCATTATGATAACTTAAAAAGACACTGGATATTTCTAAAAATGAAAAAATATAGATATTCCAGTGTCTCAAGCTCTTCTCTGTTAGTTTAATTGTGAACTGCTGTTTCTATACAATATAAGTTAAGTTTTTTTCTTATTTCAGCAATTAGCTTACTGAAATACCCTTTGCCTTGTATAAATATTTTTGATTTAACAGCACAATATAAATCTATATCTGCATTTCCTGAATCAAAATATTCGGCTTGTAATTCGGTAATTACATTATGTAAATATTCATTAGAGGCAGCTATGCATTCTTCATAATTTTTTGAACTGGTTTTAGCAAAAAAACATTTTCCAATAACATATTTAGGGTTTATATCTTCGGCTACTAATGATTTAAGATAGCTTGTTTCTAAAGGTCTTTTAGTTTTTTCGTGCCATTCATTTCCTGCAATAACATCTCCTAATCTTAAATGTATTACAGTACTTTCTGTAATATTTTTAGGCAATAAATGACTATATTTTTCAATATTATCCATAACAATTTGCGTAATCAAATCAATATTGCCAGCATCGCCGCCAACATTGCCATTCTCTCTTTTTTTTATAATGTATTTACTACCAATTGATTCAGGATATTCGCTAAGCATCTCATTTTTTTCTTCATCATTTAATTGTAATAAAACTAAATCTCCTAATCTATATGAAGAGATCATAGATATATTTTATTTATATTTTATATATTTTAT
>SXGQ01127759.1_pt1 | contig 12328 bp, 12 predicted proteins | sample 3178371 | NCBI WGS metagenome assembly SXGQ01 (sample SAMN11356859, study PRJNA531348) | freshwater metagenome | isolation source: freshwater sample F1-20 | place: China: Fuxian Lake, Yuxi | collected 2017-12-25 | reverse complement strand
TCCCGGTCACTACAGTCAGTGAAGGCGGATCGACGGAGGCATCGGTGTTCGAGAAGTTCAAGGCAAAGCGGGCAGCGGCGAAAGCCGAACGAGAAGCACAGGCCGAAGCTGCGAGGGCGGCCAAGCTCGCTGCCGAACGCGAAGCAGCGCGCGCTGACATCGTCGAAGAACTCGGGTTTGCCGAGGCTCGACTCGATGCGGTGAAGAACTTCCACGGCGTGACCGGTGCCGATAAGCCCGACGACATCAACGTGGTGGTGAAGGCCGACGAGTCAATCTATTGCCATGTGACCGATGCGGTGTTGGTTGAACCACGCAAAGGTCCCGGCCAGTGGAAAGGTCGGAGTCAGGGCATTTCCATGCCGATCCCTGGCACACGGTTGCGGTATCGAGTTGGCCGTAACCGAGCATGTGAACATTCTGCGTGCCGCCGAAGAACGTCGCACTGCACTCGATGCCATCCGCATCGGCGACTACGACTCTGCAGGAATCGCGTTCAACGTTGCTGCCGATCTGCTCGAGTCCTCCGGTGGCGACGCAATGCTCATTCGTGAACTTCGCCTCGATTCCGCTCGAGCAAGTAGTGGGGACTGGTCGGCGATGGATACGAAGAAGCAGTGGTCGAACCGTCGAGCATCAACCAAGGGCCGCAAGACCCGCTACGACGACTGACTTTCACCAGTTCCGGTTCCTCGAGCGACTGTCTCACTCGGATGCTCAGATGCCAGTCCCGGCACCGCTCGATGCCGGACCTTCCCCGATTCCCAAAATGCCAACGTGGAACGAGGAACGCTCTATGGAACCGAATCTGTCCGAAAGCCCAGGGGGCCAAACTATTGGCGTACGGCACGTACTTGACGTACGCACGGGCATCAGTAGCCTTGAGGACATGACAGTTCGCCACTTCCCTTCGTACTCCGAGGCTCGGGCCAACCTCCGCGGGGTTCTCGATGCCGCGAACGCCGGTGTCGTGACCACGCTCGAGCGCGACCACACCCGCTTCGCAGTGGTCGACGGCGAGCTGCTTCGTTCGCAGCTCGCAACACTTCGGCCCGCGCACGCTGTCGTGACTGCCGAAGGCGGAGGTTGGTCAGCATTCCTTCCTGGACTTCCCATCTCCGGCGAAGGCGAAGACCTCGACGCGGCCATCAACGATCTCATCGACGCTCTGCGTGATTACGCAACCGATTGGAATGATCGTCTGCATGTCGCAGCCAACCACGAAGCGAACTGGGCAGTTGCGGCGTTGGTGGAATTGAGCACCGACGAACAATTGCGTTCCTGGTTGCTTACGTTCGACACCGCCGCTGGACAATGAAGCGCCGCGCCGCTACTCGGCGCGAACACGTTCGCTTCTGTGAAGTTGAAGGTTGGCGGCAGGTTCAGAGCGCTCGTGATCGCACGAACAAACACCACATCACCTTTGAACTTCCACTCGATGACGGACGCATTCTTCGCACCCGAATCTCACGCCCACCAAACAACGAGACCTACGGCAAAGCGCTGTGGTCGCACATCCTTCGCGATCAACTGTGTGTCACCCAGGGCGAGTTCTGGTCCTGTGTTGATGACGGCAACGTTCCTGTTCGCGCAACCACATCACCGGCGCCACCATCGGCGGCACTCCCCGCCGGACTCGCCCACCAATTGGTGCACATCTTGCAGTTGAGCTCTGCCGAAGTGGCGCAACTCTCGCTTGCCGAAGCACTCGACTTGATGAACGACCACTGGGCGAACTCCGGCGAATGAAGGCTTGTCACTTCGTCTGATCGCGTGAGAGTTACTCCCTATATATAGGTGTCGACACTTCTCGCACCTCAGGGCGGCCATCCATCGGCTCCGATCCCAAGCGCCCCTTGGTATCGGGGCGATTCCCCACTCCCCCATCACTCCCAACCGAAAGGACCATCTATTGAATGAATTCACTCCCACAACCCAGTTCATTTCTCTCAACACACTTCCCAATCCGCATCTCTATTTCGCCTACGGCTCGAACCTCGATCCCGAGCAAATGCAATGGCGTTGTCCCGATGCACTCGCCATCGGCGCTGCCCGTCTCGACGACTGGGCATGGCGTATCGGTGGCCGCGGCTACGCCACTGTTTCTCCTTCGCCTGGCTCGCAGGTTTGGGGCGCGATCTGGAATCTTTCCGACAAAGACCTGCGCACCCTCGACCGCTACGAAGGCGTGGCCGGCGGGCTTTATCGCCGGGAACCGATCATCGTGCTGGCCAACAATCAGCCCATCGAGACACTCATCTACATCGAGAACTACGACGATGTCGGCACGCCGCGGGGCGACTACCTGGAAAAGATCCTTCTGGGCGCCGAACATTTCGACTTACCCCTGGAATGGATCCAACAGTTGGCCGACTGGCGCTGACCAACGTCTCTTTGGCTGAAAGTATGTCTCGGACAACGCCGAACGCTACTGGTACGGTTCGCTATCGCTCTCGGCCTGGGGAGAGCATTGGTTCCCCCACCATCCGGAAGGTCAGGACAACCATGTCGCCTCGCTCCCGCTTTGCTGCTGTCGCCACAGCGATCGTCCTACTGGCAGGCTCAACCGTGCTGATCAGCGCGAGCCCCGCCAACGCATCGGCGCTTGAACTCACCGTCACATCCGCCGCCGACACTGCCGGCACTTGCCCTTCGGCCAGTAACTGCACGCTGCGCCAGGCACTTACACAAATGAGTAGCGGCTATCCCGACGAAATCTACGACGCGTCAATCACCATCGCACCCGGAATTGGAACCATCGCACTCACCGGCACCCTTAATTACGACGGCGGTCTCAACTATGCAAAGAACCTGACAATCGATGGCAATGGAATTGCGATTGTTGGAGATGGCACTTTTCAATTATTCGGTTCTGGCACAACAGGAGCCACCGAAATTCACAATGCCACATTCACGGACGGCAACTCTCCCGATGTCGGCGGAGCGATCTTTGCCGGTGGCGCACTCTCCATTCGCGATACAACGTTCTTGAACAATGTGAGCGTGCAACAGGGTGGAGCTGTCCACTCAGTTGGTTCGGTCAACCTGAGCAACGTCACGTTCGAACGCAACTCGTCTGCCGCCGGCGGAGCAGTTTTCGCAAGCGGAGCTATTACCGCGGTCGACTCGTTGTTTGAAGACAATATGGCCCAGTCTTCCGGCGGTGCCATCGCTGCCGGTGGCGTTGCCTCGTTCACCAACACAGAGTTTTCAATCAACACCGTCACCTCTTCCCAGGGTGACGGCGGCGCAGTGACGCTGTTTGGAAATTCCGGTACGTCCACAATTCAAGATTCGGTCTTCACGGCTAATTCGGGTCCGGGTGGCGGCGGTGCGATCCGTTGCAGTCATGCGCTGACAGTTTCCCGAGTCTCGTTCACTCAGAATTCGGCATTCAACGGAACAGGTGGAGCGATCGAATCTGATGGCAACGTTACGATTTCAGAAACATCATTCGTCCAAAATCTGGCTGATATTGCCGGTGCCGTGAGCGGCACGACTGTGACGGTGAGTGACTCTGCGTTCGTAGAAAACGATGCCCAGATTGATATCGGTGCTATCTACGGAAACGTCATCACCATCAACCGAAGCTCGTTCGACGGCAATTCAGCAGCGAGAGATTTTGGCACAGTGAATTCGACAGGTCTTCTGACCGTGGCCCAATCGAGCTTCACGAACAATGTGGCTGGCCGACAAATTGCTGTTGCGCAGTCCAACGGCGCCGTGTCGTTTGTCAACACCACGATCGTGGGCAACTCCTCGCAGGGCCCACTGATTTTGGGATTCGGCAATGTTCAACTGAAGTATTCAACTGTTACCGAAAATGTGGTCACGACAAATCAGAACTCACTTGTCATTTTCTCAGGTGGTGTGATCTCACTTTTCGGTAACGTCCTTACCAACTCCAGTCCAAACGTTGAGATCTGCAGTGGCGCCACATCCTCGAGCGGTTACAACTACGCAAACGACACCTCGTGCGGGTTGACGGCAATCGGTGACAATCAAAATGTGTCGAACGATCCGATGCTCGGTGCACTCGGCGACCATGGTGGGTACACACTCACACAACTTCCGCTTGTCGGTAGTCCGCTTATTGGCGCAATTCCGAATAGCAGTTGCCAGACTGGCGGTGCACCGTCGTTTGACCAACGCGGATTCGCCCGTCCCAATATTCCGAGCGGTCCCTGTGATATCGGTGCCGTGCAGCTCACCCCTCAGTTGAACGCGATCCTTTCGGGTCGAACCTTGACCCTCTCGATCACTGAATTCACCTCAGCGGCCACCATCACGTTGCAATCGGGCTCGATCCTGCTCGGCACTATTACCGTGGACGCCACCGGTTCGGGAACCGCCACCTATGACCTTGAGTGTTCGGTTCCCGCTGGGTCCCAAACCGTCACCGCATCGGCAACTGGTGGCCAGTCGGCAACGGCTGCTTTTGACCTCGAGGCCTGCACGCCCGAAGTCATTCCCGTCTTCGCGGGCTAAACGCTCCCATGGTGTAGCGCAATACGTTCTTGGGTAGGGTGAGTAATCAACCTTCGCGGAATGAGACTCCTTTGACTGCTCGACGAATTCTTCTCCCCTTCGCAGCACTGGCGCTTGTCGCTGCAGCGTTCGTGCTCCCGTTTGGTTCGTCATCGAACTCCAACGCAGACGCGGTCACCGCCCCTGCCGAACCCGTCACCGCTTTCACAATCATGGACAACGGTCAAGGCCTGTGCGATCTCTACACAATCGATCTTGCCTCCGGCGCTCTCACTGACCTGCCCGCCGCGTCGTCTGAAGCAGCATGCGCCGAAGACCTTGCGGTTGCAGCCAATGGAACGGTCTACGGCATCGCCGGTGCACAGTTGTATTCAGTCACCTCAGTCAGCCCTTCGGCTGACTCACTTAATGGCGCGGAACTCATCACCTTCTCTGCCGATGGAACGCCAAGTGGACAATCACTTACCGTTGGTGGGCTTCCCATCAGTGGTCTTAACGGCGGAGGCATCGCAATCGACGCGGCTGGCACCGTTTACGTCATCGCACTCAACGAAACCACCTGCAGTCCACCTCTTACTGCTCCAGGGAGTTTTGGTCCGTCCGACAGCGACGCGTTCAACTGCTTGTTCACGGTGAATCTTTCCACTGGCGAACTCACGCAGGTTGGCGACGGCTTCGCACCGAATAGCAGCGTTTTCGGGCTCACTTCTTGTGCATCAACTATGTGGTCATTGATTCCTGGGATCTCCCCCACCAGCGTCGAACAGTCACCGGCCTCAATCGGAGTGCCTTGGGCGTCCATTGATCCGGCCACTGCGATTCCGACCGAAGCTGGCGTCAGTACCCAGTTACTTGGACACGACTGCGTGGCTACCGGCAACACTGTCTATGCGATGTCGACAGGCGGCTTCGGAGTAGGAGCAAATAACCTCACACCATCGGTGCCGGGCATTCCTGATCTGGGCACTGTTGATCCGACCACAGGCGTCTTCACCGAAACCGTCACCATGGACAACCCCACCGGCTACATCTCTCCGTTGGCGTTCGCAGTGCTTCCGATCCCTGTGGAACCAGAACCTGCACCAGCACCGCTCGCACCGAACTTCACGCACTGAGGTTTCGCAGCCCTTTCAGCAGCGAGCGAATTGGGCGCGTACGTTGTCGCCATGACTTCTGCCGCTGAGTTCACCGACCGATTCCTGCTGACCGATCAGGTCGCCATCATCACTGGTGCCGGCAAAGGCATCGGCGCTGCCATCGCTAGGACCTTCGCTGCTGCCGGGGCCGACGTTGTCCTCACCGCCCGCACCGAAGAAGACCTCGAAGCCGTTGCTGCCGATGTCCGTGCGCTTGGCCGGCGTGCGCTCGTTCTGCCCGGAAACGTGAACGATCTCACGGTGCTCGCGAACATTGTTGACCGCACGATCAGCGAGTTCGGTCGCCTCGACATCGTCGTCAACAATGCCGGCGGTTCAGTATCCAAGCCGTTCCTTGAAACCTCGGTCGAGCAGATCGAAAAGTCATTTCACTTCAATGTGTCGGTGCCATTCGAACTGACACGACTGGCAACACCACATTTGCTGCGAAGCGAGAACGCGTCGGTCATCAACATCAGTTCCGTCGCCGGCCAACATGCGTTACGCGGATCGCTGACCCACAGCCTCACAAAAAACTCCGAGTCGCATCTCACCAAGTTGATGGCCGCAGAGCTCGCACCTCGTATTCGGGTGAATGCTGTGCTTCCTGGCGCAATCGAAACCGATGCGCTCGCGACCTACCTCTCGACCCGGGGCGCTGAAATTCGCGACACCATGCACGCCAATACGCTCATGCGCCGCAACGGAACGCCCCAAGACATTGCCGACGCGGTCTTGTTCTTTGCCTCACCGGCGGCGTGTTGGATCACCGGCAAGCTGCTCGAAGTCGATGGCGGTGCAGCCGAAAACATCGTGCCCAAGGCCATTACCGACCTCGCGCCCTAACTCTCGCCGACCCACGCTCAAACTGAAAGACTCACGCCATGACTGAACTCTTCCCCGCCTACGACGCAACCCGCACTCGCATGCTTGAGCTTGCCCGTTCCGTTGGCCCCGACGCACTCACCGCAACCGTTCCCGCATGCCCCGACTGGACGGCGCTGCAACTCATCACCCATTGCGTTTCGCTGCCCGCCGCACTCGGCGCTGGCGATTTCCCGTCCGGCGATATCAACGAATGGATCGACAAGATCCTCACCGCCCGAGCCGGTGCTTCGCTTGATGAACTCGCCGACGAGTGGGTCGGCGCGAACGAAACCATTGCTGGCATGGTCAACGGTGGCGGTGCAATGTTGTTCGACGATCTCGTCGTACATGAACACGATCTGCGCGGTGCGCTTGGCGTGACCGATCATGCAGCGCTCGACGCGAATGTCATGGTGCCGAGCAGCCTCGCTTCTTGTGTTGCCGCTCTTGAAACCGCTGGACTTGGCAGCATCGAGGTTCGCAGCGCCGAAGGAACCTGGCGTTCGCACGACGCCGAACCGGGCTGGGTGCTTGAGGTCAGCCCCTGGGAAGCGGTACGCGTCATCTACAGCCGCCGCACCGCCGACGAACTTCGCGCTCTCGGTGGCAGCGACAACATCGAGGCCTACATCGGCCTTCTCGACGCGCATCTCCCTCTCCCCACCTCGTCGCTCGGCGAGCGCTGAAGATTTTCCCTAACGTTCCTCACACGACGCACGAAAGAAGACGCACATGACCGTTACACCTTGGGATGACTATCCCGTCCACCAGTCCTCCGACTGGATCGCCCACGTCGCGACCAGCGATCGCAACTTCTACGACCGCTACTACTTCAATGTGCTTGACACCCAAGGTCGCTTCATGATCGTCATGGGTCTCGGTCAGTACCCCAACCTCGGCACTACCGATGCGTTCGCAACCGTGCGCGTTGGCGAGAAGCAGCATGTTGTTCGCGCCTCAAAGCCGCTCGTTGATCGTTCCGACATTTCGGTTGGCCCGCTTCGCATCGAAGTAATCGAACCGCTCAAGCGCCTGCGCTTCGTGGTCGAACCCAACGAGCACGACGTTTCTCTTGATCTCACTTGGGAAGGGTTTGGCCCCGCCATTCCTGAACCGAACCAGTTCATTCGCAACGGCACGCGCATCACGTTTGATACGCAGCGTCTTGCGCAGATGGGTTCGTGGACGGGCACTCTTTCCGTTGCTGGCGAAACCTTCGACGTAAGGCCCGAAACCACCTGGGGTTCTCGTGATCGTTCGTGGGGTGTTCGCCCAATTGGCGAGCGTGAGCCCGAGGGTATTTACCGCGACACCTTCAAGCCCGGTGGCATGTGGAGCTATTTCCCCATGCGCTTTGAAGATCACTGCATCTATTACATCTGTTCTGAAGGCGCCGATGGCTCACGCAGTCTCGAACAAGCCGAACGAGTGTGGCTCGATGGTCGCGTTGAACAACTTGGTCGCACCGAACACGCACACGAATTTGAACCCGGCATTCGTTTGCTCACCGGTTCAACGATTTCGTTCCCCGATTCGGGCATCGACATTCGGTGCACACCGCTGCTCGCCAACTTCCTTGCCGTCGGTACTGGTTATGGTCTCGAACCCGACTGGCGTCACGGCATGTACCAGGGCCCCGACCTTGTTGTGCAGGGAATCACCTACGAAGTTCCGGAAATTCGCCAGCTCGGCGCGTATGCCGTTGTCGATCACGCCGCTCGCTTCGAATACGACGGCCATGTTGGCTACGGCCTCTACGAACACTCCTTCTCCGGCGCAATGCCGAAGTACGGGCTGGAGTAATTCGCAGATAGCGTCAGCGTCTGTTCCCCCACGCTTTCGGAGTTCCGATGACTGCTGACCTGTTCGCCCTCAACGCCGACGCGCAAGATCTGCTCTTCCGCGAGGCACATACCGCAAAGAAGTTCACCGATGAACCGGTGCCCGACGAGCAGGTGGCCGCCATCTATGACCTCATCAAGTGGGGTCCGACGATGACGAACTCCCAGCCAATGCGCATCGTGCTGGCGCGTTCGGAAGTCGCTCGAGCGCGAGTTGTCGGTCACATGCTTCCGAGCAACGCCGAGAAAACGGCGAATGCACCCCTTATTGCCGTGCTCGCGGCCGACATGAAGTTCAATCGCCATATCGAGCGCATCTTTCCCGACGCTCCGTTCATGGCTCAGATGTATGAGAAGGACGACTTCCGTGAACCCATTGCCGATAGCCAAGCTTGGATGCAGGCCGGCTATTTCGTGATGGGTATTCGCGCAATCGGCCTTGATGCGTGCCCGATGCTTGGCCTCGACCGCCCCGGTCTTGATGCTGACCTGTTCGCGGACTCAGACCTGAAGTGCATCTGCGTGGTGTTGATCGGCAAGCCCGCCGAGGACGCCTATGGTCCGCGCCTTCCCCGCCTGAACTACGACGAGGTCGTCAGCGTTCTTTGATCAGCAAGCAAGCACTTCGAACCGGTCCTAGCGTGAAGACACAGGTTCGGGGAGGAACAAATGGCTGCTGAACACTCGACATCGCTTGCTGGTCAGGTCGCGATCGTGACCGGCTCTGGCCGCGGCATCGGCCGGGCAATTGCTCTCGCCTATGCCAACGCGGGCGCACAGGTTGTGATCACGGCTCGAAGCCAAGATCAGATCGATTCGGTTTGCGACGAAATCGGCGCTGCCGGCGGAACGGCCATTGCTGTTCGAGCTGATGTCACCAATCGCGCCGATGTCGTTGCCCTTATTGCGCAAACGCTGGAAGCCTTCGGGCGGCTCGACATTGTTGTCGCTAACGCCGGCGCAACATCGCCCGAACATTCCGTGTCGCCAATTGATGACTTCGCCTATGTCGTTGATGTGAACCTCACGAGCGTTCAACATCTCGCTCTGACCTGCGAACCTCATTTGCGGGAACGGGGCGGAAAGTTCATCGTGATGGGTTCAGGGGCAGGCCGTCGTCCATTCAAAGGTGGGGCCAGCTATTCCGTTTCGAAGGCGGCGGTTTCGATGTTGGTGCGCTGCCTTGCGGTGGAGTGGCGAGAATCAGCGATCGCCGTGAATGAGATCGTTCCTGGTCCGGTGCACACCGAAATGGCCGCGAAAATTCTTGATGTACCCAATATCGATTCGGCGATTCGTATGGACTGGCACAAGACCCCCGACGACGTCACGCCTCTTGCGCTATTCCTGGCTCAGCAACCAAACAACGGGCCAAGCGGTCAAGTATTCAGTCTTTTAGGACGCGATCTGTAAGTCGGCAGCGGTGCGCGGGCTTATGCCGGTGAGGCTTGTAGTAACGCCGCCAACCCAGATACCCGGACCGACGGGTTGTTGATGGCGTTGGTCAGTGCGTCGGCTGAGCCGATGATGACTGCGGTGCCACCTGCTCGAGTGAGCCCGGTGTAGAGAAGTTCACGGGTGAGAAGCGGCGACCCTTCATTCGGCAACATCAGCACCACAAGTTCTTTGTATTCCGATCCCTGGCTCTTGTGCACGGTCATGGCATAGGCCCGCTCAACCGGCGGCAGATCAACCGTCGAGATGTAACGAGGCTCCTCGTTGGTGCGGAAACACACTTTGGGACCATCTTCGGTTTCAACCACGACACCAATATCGCCGTTGACCAGACCAACTCGCGGCGAGTTCACCGTGACAAGTAATGCTCGGCCGGGAACGAGAAGGTCTCCAGATCGCAACTGCAATCGACGGTCGATGATGTCGTTCCACTGATCAATGCCCAGCGGACCGCGACGCATGCCACACAACAAGCGACTTCCCGCAATCTTTTCCAACGCCGTTGCATGATCGGCAGGGTTGGTCGAACGAGCGAGGTTTCGGACTTCGCGATAGGTGCTCATCAATGCATCGATGACCGAGCTCGCCGGCTTTGCGCCCCCATCTGTTTCCACGAACGTGAGCTGAGGACCCGAGTTTCGTATCGCGGCAAGGGCCTCATCTGCTTCGCCCTTGCGAATCATTGGGGCGACAGTCGCGATCGGATTATCGCCGGTGATGCGACGCACTTTTTGCAGTTCGAACACGCTGCCATCGAGCAACCCTGCTGACGACACAAGGTCGCGAAGTACCGAACCCGACTCGACACTTTCCAACTGCGCGTCGTCGCCCACCAGAAGCAACCGTGACCGTGATCCCAGCGCTTCGAACAGTCGGGCCATAAGTTGCAACGGAACCATCGAGGTTTCGTCGATGATGACGAGGTCGTGATTCAGCGGACGCTCTCGGTCATGGGCGAAACGAGTGCTGCGGCCACGGGAACTGCCCAGTAACCCGTGAATTGTTGTGGGCTTCATCGCCCGCAATTGCGCCAACACCGCATCGGACGGGCGGTTGTCGCTCTTCTCAAGCGTGTCGGCGAACTCGTTGAGCAGCTCTTTCGCCCGAGTCGCGGCCTTTCCCGTGGGTGCGGCAACAGCCACCGACACTTCTTGGCCCTGCTCTTCAGCAGCGACCAAAAAAGCCAATAAACAACGGGTGAGCGTGTAGGTCTTGCCAGTACCTGGGCCACCGGTGAGCACATTGAATGAGCGAGCGAGCACCGATTTGGCCAGTTCATTCTGACGAGCATCGTCATCTGACACTTCGAGTTCGCGGTCGATGAGTGCGAGCGCAGCAGGCGAGGTGACATCGTCGGAATGGGCAATGAGTTCGCGCACCGATTCAGCCACCAACACTTCGTCGGCAAACTGTCGCTGTGAGCTGAAACGATTCTCAATCAACACCAGCGGACGGGTATCGGCCAATGCCTCAGCCGAAGTGCCAGGCACATCAAGCACTCGAACGAGCGGCGATGCGCGCAGTGCGTTGTCGAACTGCTTCGCTGTTGGCAGTGCCGGAAGTTCCCACTCTTGGCCTGAACGGGCAATTGCCCGGCCAAGGTCGTCAGCCAACGAGTCGAGATTCAGACACGCGTGACCGTTGCGGTGCGCCCATACCGCAAGGCCAAGAGCAAACAACACAGTTTCATCGGTGCAGTTGGCGCGACGTGCAAGCATCGAAGCGGTGACGATGTCGGCGTTCCCAAAAAGACCGGTTCCGGTTTCGGGGTCGAATCGCAATGCATTGAGGAATTCAATCGGTTCGGTCATGACTGACCCCCAAGCAGTTTGCTCGCGGCCACAATCAATTCGCTTGACGGGCGCCAGGCGAACACACCATTGCGTTGACCATCAATTACTGCGGTGTCGGGGCCGATCATTCCTCGCACAAACAAATAGTTCGTGTCGCCGATGTGGCGATCGATGTCGTAGCCGGCCAACCGAAGCTGCAACATGCGGTGAAGCGCGACGTTGTAGACAAGGATCTGCAATGGATAGTCTCCGTGTTCCATGGCCTGCTTCATCGACTCATAGCCATAGGCCGAGATCGGCGCGACATCACCTGGCGTATGCAGTCGATTGGTCTTGTAATCGACGACGCCGTAGGTGCCATTCGATGCATCGCCGAGACGAATCACTGAGTCGATACTTCCGGTCATGAGGCCAGCCATGGCCGACATGCGATTGCCCGCGGCCAACGCCTTGAAATAGTCGGAGAACTGGTCATCGTCGTATGACGCGGCGAGTTCGAACAGGGCGCTTGGCGTGACAGGCGAGTTGCCATCGGCCAGCGGGAAGTGGAACACCAACTCGTTAAGTCGGTTGGAACCGATCGTGCGTAGCGTGGCGTGGTCGGCCGTGGCACCAAGTGGCGTATCGATGGCCAACATCAAGCCTTGAGCCAGAACCTCGGGATCGGCGTCGAACGATGCAGCTCGGCCCGAGGTTTCGATGACGGCGCGCACCTCGGCCTCGACATCGGGTAGCGAAAGGTCGATGA
>SXGQ01880361.1_pt1 | contig 12330 bp, 4 predicted proteins | sample 3178371 | NCBI WGS metagenome assembly SXGQ01 (sample SAMN11356859, study PRJNA531348) | freshwater metagenome | isolation source: freshwater sample F1-20 | place: China: Fuxian Lake, Yuxi | collected 2017-12-25 | reverse complement strand
CGGGGGTACTGTCCCCGAGAAATTTGTGAATACTCAAATTCCAAAATATGAATTGGCGTATATTGCAAAATCATATTTACAACAATCCAATCAGTTATTTGTAACTCGTGTCTTGGGTCTTTCAGGGTATGATGCTGGTCCGGGTTGGTCATTGTCTATTCAAGCAAACGTTGATGGAACAACAGTTGGATTGACAAGTACTGTGTCAACATATACGATTAATTTTGTTGCAACGACAGGGGGTACGGTTACATTGACACCAGTTGGTTCTACATTAGTCGGAACTAATTTAAATAATCCTTTTACTTTGTTGAATGGGAATTCGTCTTCCTTTAATTCTCAATTATCCGCTCAAGTCTCTGCGATTGTAAACGCAAGTGGTACTACTAGTGGTTCCTCGATATACTATTTTGGTACGATATCTGACGCTGCTTATAGTTCTTTGGGTTCGTATACAGCCCAGACTAATGTTTTTGGTTGTTCAGGATTAACCAACTCTCAAGCCGAATATACATCTCCAGATAATGATGCTTGGTATTATTCTAATTTTAATGAAAGTTCAAACGGAAACTACACTGGTTACTCATTTGTGAGTGTTGTGAGTAATATTATTAATTCTGGTGCTGGAGTGTACAATGGAACTATATCTGGTACTGTTTTTAATTTTTCTGGTGTTTCTTATCTAGATTATAATAATGTTGTAGTAGCAACCCTTCGTTCTAGAGGTATTTCTAACTACGGTTCTGGTGGTACAGGCCCAAGATATCAAGTCACTGGGTTGACAAGTGTTACACTTAATACTACTGGTTCTTACTCGGCTGTGACTGAGAATCCGTTTTCTCGTTTTGCAATTTCAGGTATTACCGATGGTGCAAATTCTCCTGAAAATTTCCAATTCGTTGTTTCGTTATCACAGACCGATCAAAATTACTTACCTGCTGTTTTAGGTAGAACAAACTTTGGTAAAAGTAGAACCGAAGTTCCTTTGTTTGTTGAAGAGGTTTATCCAACCTTACTTACATACGGTTACAACAAAGGTTTTATCAGAGGTATCAAAACCGATGTTATCGCAACACCTGGTTTGAGATACACACCAACAACTGGTTCGATTGCTAATTACTTAGAAAGATATAGAGCCGCTGAATCTCCTTGGGTTGTTTCACAACTTCGTGGTAGTACTGTCGAACGTTTGTTCAAAGTCTTGACAATTTCAGATGGTGATGCGGCTAATACCCAAATCAAAGTTTCTATTCAGAATATTTCTTTCAGCAATTTAACATTTGATTTAGGTGTTCGTGATTTCTTCGACACCGACACAAATCCAGTTTACTTGGAAAAATTCACAAATTGTAATATGGATCCAGCTTCTAACAACTACGTTGGTGTGAAGATTGGTACTTCTGATGGTGAGTATGCTTTAAATTCCAAATACATTATGTTGGAATTAGATTCTGATGCACCTATCGATTCACTTCCTTGTGGTTTTGAGGGTTATGTTATGAGAGAATATCCAAATAGTCTTCCCCCATTCCCGATCTATAAAACTGCTTATTATTTCCCCGGTGAAGTTATTTATAATCCCCCATTTGGAACGACAACAGGTCCTGTTTCATCTCGTGGTATGTCAAATGCGGTACAAAGTTCTGGTGACAAAGTAAGAACCACTTTCTTGGGTATTTCAAGCCAAATTGGATATGATGTTGATTTTTATCAATACAAAGGTGCTCAGTATCCTGTAAGTATTTGTGATTCCGAAGCTGCTGAACCTTGGGATTATATTACACAAGGTTTCCATATGGATTCTGGTGCAACGGTAGTTCAGATTGCTGTAGGTCCTACTTCAGGCACACCAGCTTTCCAATGTGGTGACGCATCATTCCAATCTGATCCAGAAACTTCAGAAAACCCATACTATCAAATTCAAGCACGTAAGTTTACATTCTTGGTGCAAAAGGGTTTCGATGGTTGGGACATTTATAGGGAATATCGTACAAACGGTGACTCATTTATTTTAGGTGGTGCTGGATACCAAAGAGGTGCATGTTCATCTACAAGATATCCGAATGCTACTGGTTGGGGAGCTTTCAAACCAATTAGTGTATCTAACTTCACAGACTACACAAATACCGACTACTATGCATACTTGTTAGGTATTAGTACTTTCAATAATCCTGAATCTACAAATATTAATGTATTTGCAACCCCAGGTATTGATTACGTCAACAATTCCAATCTTGTTGAAGATGCGATTTCTATGGTCACATATCAAAGAGCAGACTCAATTTATATTGTTACTACCCCTGACTGTAATGTTTTCTTACCTACAAGTAATGATAACTTTATTTACCCAACAGAGGCTGTTGATAACTTGGATAATACAGGTATTGATTCTAATTACACGGCTACCTATTATCCTTGGATCTTGGTGAGAGACACTGTAAATAACACACAGATCTACATCCCACCAACAAATGAAGTTTGTAGAAACTTAGCATTAACCGACAATATTTCTTTCCCTTGGTTTGCAACTGCAGGTTACACTCGTGGTTTAGTAAACGCTATCAAAGCTCGTAAGAAACTTACACAAGAGGATAGAGATACTTTGTATCAGGGACGTATCAATCCAATTGCAACATTCTCTGATGTTGGAACTGTAATTTGGGGTAACAAAACTCTTCAGATTGCTGATACAGCCTTGAATAGAATTAATGTTAGAAGATTGTTACTACAAGCTAGAAAACTTATCTCTGCAGTAGCTGTAAGGTTGTTGTTTGAACAGAACGACGCTAAGGTACGTCAGGACTTCCTAGACAGTGTGAATCCTATCTTGGATGCCATCAGAAGGGACAGAGGACTCTATGATTTCAGAGTGACTGTGAGTAGTTCTCCTGAGGATTTAGATCGTAATACCTTGACTGGGAAGGTGTATCTAAAACCTTCTAAAGCATTAGAATTTATAGACATCGAGTTTTTGATCACACCAACTGGAGCATCTTTTGAAAATATTTAATCTTAGATGTCTGTAACACCAATCGAACATACTATCATCTCGGAGGGTTTCGATAAATTCGGAACCCCCGATTTGAAGTATTATGCTTTTGATTGGGATGATAATATTCTTCAAATGCCCACTAAAATTATGCTTGTTGATGAGGGGGGTGATGAAGTTGGGATGACTACAGAAGATTTTGCAAAGTTTCGTTCTAAAATAGGTGTGGAAGATTTTGACTACGAAGGTAGAAAAATTGTTGGATATGCTGATGATCCTTTTCGTAATTTCAGAACTTCTGGTGATAGGAAATTCCTATTGGATGCTATGGTCGCTAAACCAGGACCAGCGTGGTCTGACTTCATTGAAGCTATCAACAACGGTTCTGTTTTTTCAATTATTACAGCTAGAGGACATAATCCAAGAACAATTAGAGAAGCTATTTATAATATGATCGTCCAAAATCATATGGGTATAAACAAAGAATTACTTGTTAAGAACTTGAAAAAGTACAGAAAAATTACCAAAGAAGGACCAGTGAATAGTAGAGATCTTATCAACTATTATCTAGACCTGAACAAGTATTATCCTGTTTCATTTGGAGATGGAGGAAGTGCCTCTAGTCCTGAAGAACTCAAAGTAAAAGCTCTTAGAGAGTTCATTAATTATGTTAAAGGACACGCAAAGAAATTGAAAAGGAAACTCTATTTGAAAGATGAAATAAGTAATAGGTTTTTACCTACAATTGGATTTTCAGATGATGATATAAAGAATTTAGAAAAAATTAAACAAGAATTTATTAAAGAACCTCTTTTAAAGACTTATGATACTTCATCAGGAACTAAAATCAAATATTAACACAAATAATCAGAAAAGTTAAACAAGAAAGTTAAAAAGAACTTCTCAAAGAACATATAACCTTTTTCAAGAACTACTACAAATTCATATACAAATTATCAGATTAAAAAAAAAAGTAAATAGAAAAAAATTTATAACCTAATATTTATAAACAAAAAACAAAAAAGTTATGGCTGATTTACTAATGAAAATGCCCGTTCCGTATGAACCGAAAAGGGTTAACCGATTTATACTTAGATTTGATTCAACGTTAGGTATTAACGAATGGTATGTTGAATCAACTGATAGGCCTTCTATCGATATTGCTTCAACTGAGATTCCTTTCTTAAACACTTCAACGTTTGTTGCTGGACGATTCAAGTGGAATCAAATGACTATTACATTCAGAGATCCTATTGGTCCTTCAGCCACACAAGCTCTTATGGAATGGGTTCGTCTACATGCTGAATCAGTAACTGGTCGTATGGGTTATGCCGCTGGATACAAAAAGAATCTCGATTTAGAAATGCTTGACCCAACAGGTGTGGTTGTAGAGAAATGGATTTTAGATTCATGTTTCATAACAAAATCAGCTTGGAATCAGGCACAGTATGGCCAAGATGGTCTTGCAACACTACAGGTCACAATTCAACCAGACCGTTGTATACTAGTGTACTAATATTTTTTTCAACAAAATCCTTAAAATCAAATCCCGTATACAAAATATATGGGATTTTTTTATTGACTAATTAATTTTAGAAACTATTAATTATAGTATTTACTAACTTATGGACGAAAATTTAATTAAATATGGTCAAGAGAACTTTTCTCTTCCCCACGATGTTGTAAAATTACCCAGTGGTGGTAAATTTTACCCCAACAGAAAAAAATCAGTAAAGGTCGGTTACTTGACAGCTAACGATGAAAACCTACTATTGGCTTCAACAGGAGACGATTTAATTATCAACCTCCTAAGATCTAAAATATATGAACCAGACCTAAGACCAGACGATATGATCAATGGTGATCTTGAAGCGATTCTTATCTTTTTAAGAAACACGTCGTTTGGTCACGAATATAATATTCAAAGTGTAGATCCACAAACTGGAAAACCGTTTAAAGCTGTTTTGGGTTTAGATGAGTTAGAATTCCGAAAACCAAACGTTGAACCAGACGAAAACGGGACGTGGACTGTTACACTTCCTAAGTCACAAACATCTGTTACAATTAGACCTTTGACGTATAAAGAAATTACAGACATCAATCGTCAAGGGGATAGCTACCCCCAAGGTAGAGTCGCACCGAAAGTAACTTGGAGACTACAAAAACAAATCGTTGCCATTAACAATGATAATACACCTCAAACTATTGCGAAATTTATTGATACGATGCCTATTATGGATTCTAAATTCATAAAAAATTTCTTAGAGGTAAACGAACCAAAAATTGAACTAAAAAGAACAATTACAGCCCCGTCAGGAAATAAGGTAGATGTAGAGATCACCTTTGGGGCGGAATTTTTTCGAGTTTTCTTCTGATTATAGGGGATATCAAGTGGATGAATTTTTTGTACTTAACCAACGTCTTAGTATTTCTTATTCTGATTATTTGACTATGCCAATATTTTGGCGTAGAAGATTGTTAGATAAACTGTCCGCCACTTAAAACTTAAGTTTGAGTATTTATTTGAAAAAAAACAATGGCAGACCAGGATTCAAATAGTGGTTTTTCCGACTTAAAAAACAATGTTATAGCCGAACTACAAAAGATCCGTCAAAAATTTGAAGACATACCAAACGCTGTTGAACTATTGGAGATTCAAGTTCGGCAGTACAGTAGTCAATTGGCCGGGTCTTTCGGTACAACTCTACAAGGTGTCCAAGGACTTAGAAAAGAATTAGTTATTGCTTTACCTGAAGTCTCACGATTGGGTGGAGGATTACAAGATGTTTTCAAAATACAAGAAGGAGTAGCTAAACAGCTCGGAAACACAAATATTCTATTAGGTCAAACGGTAAGTGATCTGTTCGTAGCTGGAAAGGCGGTTGGAGTTGCATCAGAAAACATACCAGAGATGGTTGGTGGTTTTAGGGATGCTGGAATTGAAGCTGGAACTATAAAAACTAGGATACAAGAAACGGTAAATTCAGCGAGAGCCGTTGGTGCAAACACGGTGGGTGTTTTTTCAATGGTTCAAAGTAATCTAGGTTTACTTAACAAATTTGGATTCCAAAACGGAGTGGAAGGTTTATCAAGAATGGCGAGTTCATTAGTTCAAATGAGGGTCAATATGTATAGTATTCAACGGCTAGCTGAGAATGTTTTTTCCCCTGAAGGAGCAATTGAAACCGTAGCTGCGTTTCAAAGAATGGGGGTAGCTGTAGGTGATCTAGCAGACCCATTTAGGTTGATGTACTTAGCATCTGAAGATGTGGAAGAATTGAATAACCAAGTGGTCAAAATGACGAGTAAATTTTCATACTTTGACGAGAAAACCAAAGAATTCAAACTATTTTCCAATGCGAAAAGAGATTTACGTGACCTTGAACTTGCAACTGGAATACAATACGAGGAATTGGTCAAAATGTCTATTGCACAGACAAAATTGAATCAATTATCAAGTCAATTCAAATTCTCAAATTTTGATAAGGATGATCAACAATTAATATCAAACTTCGCTCAATTTAGTAAAGAGAAAGGAGACTTTGTTGTAAAAATAGATCGACAAGAAAAATTAGTAACTCAACTAAGTAAAGAAGATGTTGAAAAGTTGAGAGGTCAAGAGAGGACCGTAGAAGAAATTGCCTTATCATCACTTGACCAAGAAAAATTACAAACAGGAATACTTCAGGCTCTTTTAAATTTGGCTATTGGAATACCTGTTGGTGCAAAACCATCACAAGATCTGTATGAGGTGATTAGAGCTGCTTCTGAAACAACATCCGTAGCTGTTGGTGGAGCTACAAAACGAACTCCGGGTGCAATAAAAACTATTGACAATATGTATGAAAAACTCCCAGAGCTTCTAACTGACATTTATAAAGATCTCTCAGATGGTGATTTAGATTGGGCTGCTTGGAGTAAAAAATTTGAAGATGCGGCAACAAATTACTCAAGTAGTTTGGGTAAATTGGCTGACGATGTAACAAAATTTGATTTTTTAGGTGAAATGACCAAACGGATCAGTGGTGATAATATAATGGCTAAGGGAGGTAAAAAATTAATTGATCTTACAAACGATTTAATGGGCGGAATAAAAAATGCAATAATCAATCCAATTAATCAAGGAATAACAAATGCCGAAACGAAATTGAACTCATTAGATCCAAGTAAGGCAAATACGGCAATGAATGGATTAGCAACATCCGTAGATAGTACTTCTACAAGTTTTCAAAACTTGAACAAAATTCTTAATCAATTTGGTATAGTGACACCCCAAGCAAATAAAGTGTCATTGGAGAAAATGACACCACCAAACGTCAACCCTGTCACTTTAACCTCTAACACAAATCAAAATGTACTTTTTTCACCAATTAATGGAAATATAGAATTAAAAGTTGTTACTGAAGACGGAACAAAAGTGGATCTTACTAACCAAATAGTGAGTAGTGTTGAATTTCAAAGAAAAGTTGTGGCACTTATTTCAGAAAAAATGCAAAATCAAACATACAACAACTTACCAAATTCAGTTGCAACAACGTAGAAAAAAATCAAGGATAGGTATTTATTTGTTAAATAAAATATGCCATCTAGATTAACATTTGATGCGACTTCGGCGGTAAGGAATAGTTTGTTAACTAGGAATTTAAAACCCTATTACAAACCAGGCTCTTTTGGGTATTCAGTTTCAAACAGACCTGGACAGTATGAACCAAGTCAATATTCAGTAATTGATTCACCAGATCAACTTATTGATTTAGCACCATTTGCTGATGGATTATATCTCACTAACGAATTTGGACCTGAAGGCGGTTTTAACAAAGATATTTCAGGATTAATCAGCGTTTCACAAAATCCAACAAATAGAGGACCATATGGGCCATTTCCACCCTATACAGATGAATTAAAATTATTCTCAACTACTTTCCAAAAGAAGGGTCAAATAAAAAATGAATATTCACCTAGAGATGGTTTTATACGTTATTATGATATTGGAGACATTGTAAAGGTACAGAAGAATTCTACCTATTGGGATCCCCCTAGTTTCAGACCTTCCACGTACTCACCATTTAGTGTATTACTACAAGAGATACCAACAGGTTCAAATGGACCTGTTACTGATGACTCCGAACTCGCTAAGTTAGGTGTTGAGTTCTTAAAAAAAGCATATCAACAGAGAGTAGATCAAAATGTTCGAACGGAAACATTGGGTCGGGTAAACATTTTAAATGGACTTCAAGATCCTATAAATTTGTCGCTAATTGTTGCGGGTAAAAGACCCCTTATATTTAGAGATTACAAAATCACTTCGGGTGGTGGAAATATTTTGTCTCAAGGACAAGATATCGTACAAAGAATTGCAGGATTTACATTACCTTTATCACCAATACCTGGAGATTATTTTACAGTAGATAATGAACAAAGAACTATAAATTCAACACAATCTCTAGCTAGAGCTAGTGGTGGAGGAAGAAGAGGTGGTGTATTTGGGTTATTTGGAAGTCGACCGACATCTCCTTCGCAACTATTTTTAGACTATACTGGTGAGGGGCAGAGAGCTCAACTTACTAATAACTTAGATTACAACAGATATAGACCAAGATATAACACAGGAGGAACTGGTATAGTGTCAGCACTAGGTCAAGCTTTATTTGGTTCTGTGGCTCAAGATTTGGGACAAGGTTTATATTATGTAGGTTCTCCAGATCGTGAACCAATTTATCTCAATTCACCTCCGGGATCAGTCCCAATTAACGAATTTGGTGAAGAAATTTTAGCACCTGTTTATGGTCCACAAGTACTTGGTAAAGAATATGAAGGACAAGAACTATCTGAACAACTTAACTTTGGTTTTGTGGGAAACACGTACCAAAGCCAAGGTGATATCACAGGGGGTTTTACGTGGATTAATTCAAAAGTAGCACCAGACGCTGGAAAAAAAGTTGGTCCTACAGGTGTTGCTCTCACACAAGATCCAGATTACCCAGTTATCGCCAATCAGTTCGTTGCAAGTGAATCATCAAACTCGAGATACCAATACAAAGCAGGTTCAATTCTTGACGACACACAAAGACTTGTTGAATCGATGCCCCTCGATGGTAATAGATATTCACATGTTGGTAATGCGATCAATCAAACTAGTAAGATTTTTAGTGATGGTTACAAACTTATCACTAAAGGTTCAAGAGTGTTAAGTTTTACACCCGGACAACTTAACACACCTTTGGAATATTGTAGAGTTTTTACCAAAGATACTCCTTACATTTCATATAGTGACTTACAAAAGTCAGATGGCAATATCAGAAAAGCATCGTATTCAATACTTGACAAAACTTATCAGTTGAATATAGCACCAGAAAAGGGTGGTGATTCAATTTTACGAGGTGAGGGTGGTGTAAAAAAATATATGTTCTCTATTGAAAACTTGGCATGGAGAACATCCTCAAGACCAGGACTTAGATATCAAGACTTACCAAAATGTGAACAAGGTCCAAATGGTGGTAGAATTATGTGGTTTCCACCGTATGATTTAGATTTCAGTGAGGACACTAGACCATCTTTCAATGAAACAACTTTTCTAGGAAGACCTGAACCTATTTATACCTATAAGAATACAACTAGATCTGGAACATTAAAATGGAAAATTTTGGTTGATCATCCGTCTATTTTAAATTTGGTTGCACAAAAAGTGTTAGCAAATGAAGGATCTCGAGAAGTTGCTGACCAAGTAATTAATTCATTTTTTGCTGGATGTAAAAAATATGATCTTTATGAATTAGCCGCAATTTACAATAACGTTCCTCTGTCAGACTTACAGGCTTGGCAAGAAGTAGTTAATAATCCTAATGTCACTGAAGAACAATTTAGTGCTACCCTTGATAACAACCAACCAGTACCAGAAGCGGTGAACATAACAACAGTAGAACAACCACAAATCCCAACATTAAGTGAGTATTTGAACTTTGGGTTTTATTTTGACAATGACATCCCAAAAGTTTCGCAGGTGAATGCAAATTTTGAACCTTTATATTCAATATACACATCCTCCTCAAATAAAACATTGTATGATCAAAATGCGTCAACACAACAAAAACAACCTGTACAAGAGTTTTTTTCATCCGTGGTTGAAAGTAATTACGAGAAAATGAAAGAGTTGTGTCAAAAAATTTATACCATTCTTTCCGAAAATGCGGATGTGAAAATTGAAATAGTATTGACTTCTTCTGCCTCTGAACCTGGTAATATTTCTTACAACCAAAGTCTCTCAGAAAGGAGAAATAACGCCGTAGAAAATTTTTTCAGAGATTATCAATTTAATGGTGGAAAAAGTTTAAATGATTATATTGATTTACAAAGATTAACTATCAAAAAAACAGCTGTTGGAGAAACCACAACGGTAAACCCTAAAATAGGACCAGATCAATGTGGAAATTCTGTCAATTGTGGAACTCCTTTACCAAGTGGTCAAAAAATTTATTCTACAAGTGCTATGGCTTGCAGACAGACAAGTATACAAATTATAAATGTGACATCAGATCCTAGAAATCCAATACCAACAAATGTAGCACCAAATATAGTTCTGACACAAGATGGTAGAGAAAATCAAGCATCAGTTAGACCAAAACCAGTCAGTTTTAATCAACCAACGAAAGACCTTTACAAAGGTGCCTCAAAAAAATTGTTACGTCTACTTCTAAATGAATGTGACTATTTTGAAGTTCTAAAGGAAACCGATTTTTTTGCTTTCGACTCAATAAAAAATAAACTTAAACATTTTCACCCATCATTCCACTCTATGACCCCAGAGGGATTGAATGCACGATTAACTTTTATTCAACAATGCGCACGACCAGGGGATACAATTCCCACAATAGGTCCTGACGGACAACCAATATACAATGATGCATTAAATACTTCGTTTGGTGCTCCACCTGTATTGGTCCTAAGGATTGGAGACTTCTACAACACAAAAGTGATACCAACAACTTTTGGAATTACATATGAAAAAATATATGATATGAACCCAGAGGGTATTGGATTTCAACCTATGATAGCAAATATTTCTATGGGGTTCAATTTTATAGGTGGATCAGGTTTGGCAAAACCGATAGAAACATTACAAAACGCATTGTCATTTAACTATTATGCAAACACCGAAGTCTACGACGAAAGAGCCGAATCAACCGACACATCTTTCAATACTTTAGATAAACAAATTATCGAAAAAATTAAAAATAGACTTCCGATTGTAGGTGTTTCTAACAACACTCAAAACTTACAAAATCTTGGTGGGGATACAATTGGTTTGTTCACACAATTGGGTGAAAATATCTCAGGTGTGACAGGTACTTTGAATTATAAAGCTTTCGTAAATGATTTTGTAAATGATACTCAGACGTATTACACAAGTACAATAAGTTTTTTTGATAACATTCTAACAAAATATGGTTACGGATTGTTATCTTTGATGAATACGACAAAAGTAAACAATAGAGGTTATTCCGAAGGAATTTTGGGTACAACACCAACATATTTGTATGGTAAACCACTTTTGTATCAAATAAATGTAGATTCTAATTTTTATATTTTAGATTCATATATTGAGACAGAATACTTGAATATATTTTCTGCGGCAACACTAAATTCATCGGGGAATATTATTTTGGGGGTTGGAGAAATGAGCGATCCATCTGTAACTCAAACACAGAAAGATTTATTCAAAAATAATTATCAAAGATACTTGGATAGTTACCGTTCCAATTTTATAAACGATGCGACGGAATGGATTTCAGGACTCGTACAACTTGAACAAACATATGTGTTTCAAATCGATAAAGCAAATTTTATTACACAGGTACTCGCGGATGGGAAAATTAACTCGAAAGGTGTTGGAGTGGTTTACAATTTTTCCAGTTCATCCACAACACAAAACCAATTGATTACAGATATTAATCAGTTGGCGACAAGTAACACCTCATTTTTGGGTTCATTGGAATCAAGTGGACTATATTTGGATAATTACCAAGTCGAACCACAGACGGTACCAAACCCACAAACACAACTCATTTTTAGTCTTGACGATCCGAGTCTTTCTTCATTCAAATCATCAAATGCATTAATATCAGCGCCTCAACAAGTTGAGTTCCTTATTTTGAACAAAATTTATAGAGATATAACAACGTTAAGAGAATTTATCAACCAAATTACTCTAGGACTTGATCGTAATACAAAAGATATAGTTGAACGATACTATGGAACTTTCTTAAAAAATACTTATGATAATCTTACAACCGATGGGAAAAATCTTTTGAATAATTATAAACTTACACTTGGAAAAAATTATG
>SXGQ01349305.1_pt1 | contig 12331 bp, 14 predicted proteins | sample 3178371 | NCBI WGS metagenome assembly SXGQ01 (sample SAMN11356859, study PRJNA531348) | freshwater metagenome | isolation source: freshwater sample F1-20 | place: China: Fuxian Lake, Yuxi | collected 2017-12-25 | reverse complement strand
TTCATGGAGAAACTCGTCGCCCACACCCGCAAGGTCGACGGCCCGACGATCGTCCAGGTCGGCTTCCTCCAGCCCGACGGGCGCGTGCTCGTGGCCGAGGCCGCCCGCGGCATGACCACGCGCTTCGACCCGGCCACCTTCGGCGCCTTCGCCCGCGACCCGGCCTGCGCCGGGGTGCAGATCGACGCCGCCGCCCCGGCCCAGCCGCCGCAGCGCAAGTTCGGCCCGCGGGGTTAACCACTGCGTCAAGCCAACGAAAGCCGCCCCCCGCCGAGCCGACTGCCGCCCCCAACCCCCGGGGAATGCTCTATCTCGGAAGGCACTGCCAATCTAATGCCCAGAGGAGATGGTCGCGACATCAAGAGCTGCCCGTCCGAGCGATACCAAACGAATTTACAACTCGCTTTGAAGCATCATCTTCTGTTACCAATACAGGCGGCGATCAGATGATACCATGAATACCATCAAAGCTGTCATCTTCGACATGGACGGGGTCCTGATCGACGCCAAAGACTGGCACTTTGAAGCCTTGAACCGGGCTCTCGGCCACTTCGGATTCGAAATCAGCCGGCACGACCACCTCGTGACCTTCGACGGCCTGCCGACAAAGAAGAAGCTTGATATGCTCACCAAGGAGAGGGGTTTGCCGGCTTCACTGCACTCTTTCCTGAACGAGCTCAAGCAAGCCTACACCACCGAGGCTATCCACACCCGATGCAAGCCAACCTTTCAGCATGAATTCGCCCTGTCTAATCTTCGCAGCCGAGGATACCGCCTCGCCGTAGCGTCCAACTCGGTCCGCAATACCGTGGAGCTGATGATGAAGAAGAGCGCCCTCGACCAATACCTGGACCTGATTCTCAGCAACCAGGACGTACAGCAAGGCAAGCCCAGCCCTGAAATCTATCTGAAGGCGATGTCCCTGCTCGGAATTGCGCCGAAGGAGGCCTTGGTCCTTGAGGACAACGAGCATGGCATAGCCTCGGCCCGGGCCGCCGGGGCCCACCTCATGATCATCAAGGACGTCACGGACGTCAGCCTGGAAGGCATACTCCAGCGCATCCGCGAAATTGAGGCCTCGTGCGCATGAAGATCCTGGTCCTAATGTCAGGCTCAAGCAAGGCTTTCAAGGAGGCCGGTTTCGGGCACCCCAAGAACCTCGCCGAGATATCCAATAAGCCGATGGTTCAGCATGTAATAGAATCCCTCGCGCCGTTGAAAGCCGAAGGCGGAACTTTCGTCTGCGTCATCCGTCGCGAAGAGAACCTCCGGCACCATACGGGAAAAGTCCTGCAGCTAGTGGACGCCACCAGCCTGCTGGTCGAGATCCCCGAAGGCACGGCAGGGGCCGCCTGCAGCGCCCTGATGGCCGCGGACCATCTCGCCGGAGACGAGCCGTTAGTGATCGTCAACGGAGATCAGATCATCGAAGGAGTCGACCCCGCCGAAATCGTGCGCCAATTCAAGACGGAAGGCTGGGACGCCGGCGTAGTCGTCTTCGAGGATGTCCACCCTAGGTGGTCGTTCGTCAAATGCACCCCCGATGGCCTGGTGGTTGAAGCGGCCGAAAAGCGCCCGATCAGCAAATATGCCACGGCCGGTTTCTATTATTTCGCCCGCAGCAAGGACTTCACGGAGGCCGCGATGCGGATGATCCTGAAGGACGCGCACGTCCATGGCGCCTTCTACATCTGCCCCACCCTGAACGAGCTGATCCTGCAGCGCGGCCGCGTCGGCACCTATCGCATCCCCCGCAACCGTTATTGGTCCCTGGCTTCGCCGGCGGACGTCCAGGCCTACGCAGCGAGGACGGAGACCAGGTCGACCCTTCCTGAAGCCCGATGAAGACCTCCCGCCTGTCCGACATGAAGCAGGGGTGGTTCATCGGGAATTTCGCTCCCACGCTGCGCGCCACCGAGGACTGCGAGGTGGCCGTCAAGGAGTACCCCGCCGGAGCCTACGACGCCTGGCACTACCATAAGATCGCCACCGAATACACCGTGATCGTCAGCGGTGCGGCGGAGATGAATGGCGTGCGCTACGGCAAAGGTGACATCATCGTCATCCCCCCGGGAGAAGGGACCGATTTCCGAACGCTTGAACCCACCGTGACCGTCGTCGTGAAGATGCCGGGCGCGACCAACGACAAATACCTCCGAGGCCAATGACATGATGAACATCGTCGTCCCCATGGCCGGCCGCGGCAGCCGTTTCGCCAACGCCGGCTTCACCGACCCGAAACCGCTCATCAGCGTCGGCGGGAAGCCGATGATCCAATGGGTCATCGAGAACGTGCGTCCGGCGCGCCCGCACCGCTTCACCTTCATCATCCTGCGCGAGCATCTGGAGACCTATCCAGCTGTGCCGGCGACCCTGCGCGCGCTCTGCCCGGACTGCCGGATCGTCACTGTCGACGCGGTCACCGAAGGAGCGGCGTGCACAGTGCTGCTGGCCAAGGCGCTCATCGACAACGATGAGCCGCTCATGATCGCCAACGCCGACCAAGTGGTCGACCTGGCGATCGACGATTACCTCGCGGAGATGGAACGCCGGCATGCGGACGGCTTGATCATGACCTTCGAGGCGGACCATCCGAAGTGGTCCTACTGCAGGCTGGACCCGGAGCTCAACGTCACCGAGGTCGTCGAAAAGAAGGTCGTCAGTAACGAGGCCACGGTCGGCATCTACAACTTCCGGCGTGGGCGGGATTTCGTCCGCGCGGCGGAGCAGATGATCGCGCAGGACCTGCGTTCGAACGGAGAATTCTACGTCGCGCCCGCTTACAACCTGCTGATCGCCGAGGGTCGCCGGATCAACGTCGCCCGCACCGGTCGCGAATACGAGGGCATGTACGGCCTGGGTGTGCCGGAGGACCTGGCCTTCTTCCAGACCACCCGGGCCTACGAGCGCGGCCGGACAGACGCCACCGCGTCCCTGGCCGGCGAGAAACTCATCGATGCGCGGACTCGGCAATACGTCAGCTTCTTCCATCAGCGGAACATCGCGGGCGTACGGGCCCTGATGGCGGATGATTTCACCCTCGAGGACCCCGCCGCCGGCCGGCTCGAAGGCAAAGAGAAGGCGCTTGGTTATATCGCCGAGATCTTCAAGGCCCATCCGCGCCTGACCTTCACCGCGCGCCGCATCGTCGCGGACTCCTCGCATAGCGCGATCGAGTTCGAACTTCTGCTGGGCGACCAGCTCCTGCGGGGTACCGATGTCATCGAATGGGAAGGCGACCGCCTCAGGGAACTGCGGGCCTATCTGCGCTGAGGGGTCGGACTACGACCCGATGTCCTTACCCCTGCTTAGCACCTTTATCATGATCGTATCTGCCACCGAACAGACGCCTGCCGGCTTCTGGATTACCTTAATCGCCGGCGGCCTGCTTGCTGCAGTGATCTTGGCGATGTTTCTCCGCCGGCAACGTCGTGACGTGAAACGGATGCGGGTGGAATTATTAGCCCTAAACGGACGTGTTGATAGCTTGCGTTACGAACAACAACGGCTGGCGTTCTTGCCGCAAAATCATCCCCGTCGCCGAGCCTTGGTCGCGGAGCTTACGGACCAGATGGCGCCAATCCAAGCCGAACTAGAGTGTGTCCTGTTTCCCGGACATGAGCCTATCGATCACCTAGACTGGATGCATAAGCTTAAGCATCGCAAATTCCCTTATTCGATCACCGATGAAGAAGGGTTCGTCCTTTATGACTTGGTGACACGGCTCGGACTGACACGAGGCTATGAGATCGCTACGGCCTTCGGGTACAGTAGCTTCTACCTCGGGTTAGCCTTCCGGAAGAACCATGGGAAATTGGTGAGTTTGGACGCCTACGTGGAAGAGGACCAACAAGCCTTCATCTACGATGAGACCACGGCTCGTCAGCATGCCGAAGCATACCAGGCCGCGCGGGCCACCGGACAGCCGGAGGGACTGCCGGAAGGCCTACGCTTCGCCATGGCGGGCGCGCGCAGCCTCGACCTCGAGGCGACCATCCGTTACGAAATCGGCTTCAGCCCGATGGATGTGCCTGCCGTCTTGTCCGGGGACAGTTTGGATTTCGCTTTCATTGATGGAAGTCACTTCGGGCAGGCACCCTGCGCAGACGTCGACGCGGTCCTGCCTTACCTGGATACGAGGCGTTGCGTTATAGTTTTCCACGACACCCACTGTGAAGCCGTCGCCAAAGCGGTGTTCCATACCGCCGAAAAAATTGGCGGTGATATCCATTCCCTTAACACTCGTAATCGGCTGGTCGTGGTGAGCCGCGGCGTCGACTCGTCGTTGATCGAGGAGTGCAGATCCATCATCTCCCGCCAATACTGCTAGTCGCTCCAGGCGAATAGGGGTTAAGACGCGAAAAAACTTCGGGCTTCTCTGGGGTAATCCGTGCAGAGCGACAGACCTGCATGCACACCCAGTCCAGCTTTTTTGATGGTATCCCAAGCTGGCCCGCGGTCCCGGCGATGGAGCTCAGGGGATACCAAGCAAACCTTCAGGCCACGCTGGAGAAGCCTGACGACCAAGGCATCGTCCCACCATGTGGATTGAAAGGCGTCCAGCCAGATACCATCAGCCTGGAGAGCAAATTCGCCCAAAGGCTCGACCTCGCTTAATCTCGCGTAAGCCGGCAGACCGTTCTTCGGATAGGCAAGGTGATCGGGCACGGCCATATCGAAGCAGAAACACCGAGCCAGGCCGACACCGTGGGCATCCAGTTCCTTCCGAAGCCGGGAAGCTAAGCCGCAAGATTTGATGTTGATCGCCAAACTTCCGGTGGTGGGCAGGGTCGACAGGAAACGCCCAAGGGGCACGGGAGCGCTCTCCCATGGATCGTGCGCGAGAACGATACCGTCGGACGAGTCGCGGATATCAAACTCGACGCCGAACCCAAGTGAAAGGGCTGAGGCGAGCTGTCCGTCGACGGGTTTCGTCGGTCCTTCGAGAAAACCACGGTGTGCGATTATTTCCATAACATCATCCTCCGAGCCGCTTCTTTGATACGATACCTGAAGGATCGGGTAAGGTACTTGAGATACTGGAGGACGCGGAATGGATTGAATCCCCTCAGCAGGCTCCGCCTCAGCGACTTTAGGGTAAAGGGTTCGTACTTCGGCACCTCAACCAAAGGGTCACAGTAGAGTTGATAGTAAGACAGCCAGCTGCGGTGCGTGAAAAAAGGCATGCCGATGGGGAAGTCTCTATCGAAATTCGGGTATTTGAGGCAGTGAAATCCCATGTCCTCGTGGTCGAGCAACTGGAAGTTGTTCACGATGCTGAGCTCGGAGACGGGGAGCAGGCCGGGCTTGAAGTCCATCCATGAGTCATTGGTCGTGAATCCCGCCGTCTTGAGAGCGCTAGTCCAGATATAGTCTTCTGGAACGCGACGGTTGGAGATTTTTTCGTAACCCCCCTTAAGCTTGAGAGCCTCCGCGGAAAAACAGTTGAAATCCTCAAGCGGCATCAAGGGAATACACCAGAGCCTGCGCAGGTCGGATGTCAGTCCGAACTGGATCATGTCGTTGACGTGAAAAAAGAAGGGCGTGAAAAGCTTTGTGCCGAAACAGAGCCTCGCGTCATAGGTCAAAAGTGCCGAAGTTGTGACCCGGCGCTCGAACACCTTGAAACATGGATTACGCTCTTGGTAGCGTGGCCATAGCTTTACCATACTGGCGGAAACGAGTTTGGTATCTGAGCGCAACTTAAGCGCCCACCTGGTGTCAATCCGTTCAAGGCCGGCGCGCATCGCCACGATCTGCCGGTTGACGTTGTTCGGCCTTTCGCCAGGTCCGTAGGGATTTCCGCCAGGATCAGACGAATAAACCACCTGCTCTGCACCAAAACCCTCCGCTTCCGACCCGGCCCAAGTCGAGATGACGAGCTTTGCCCCGGGCAAAACCTGGCGAACGCTTTGAACCACCTCGTAAGTCATGCCCAGCGGGCTGCCGACCACGGCCTCCTTTAGGATCGGGCCGTGAATGATGACAGTGATTTCCGCGAAAGGCACGCTGTCGGGCGCGCCGAAAAATTCCTGCTTGGTCATTACGTTTTTGTCCAAGTTAAGCTTGGCTCAGGTCCGCCGACCTGCAAGCGGATTTACCTTCGCCCATCTGCAGAAGCCTGTTCACAAGAACTGCTCTATATAGGGCTATATAAAACGTTCATCGATGCGTACCATAAGCCGAAGTCGCCCCCTAAGGGTTAACCGAGATCGGCCAGGATCTCGCGGGACAGGACGTCGGCGAAGTGGTCCTGCGAGAAAGGCTTGGCGCGCTCGGAGCAGAGGAACGCGCGGATGCGCTCCTGGTAGCCGCAGTAGGCGGCGTCGTCGATCGTCCGCAGGTACGCGTCGAGCGCCTGCGGATCGGCGAATGCGCGTCCGTCGACGAAGCAGTCCGCCGGGACGAGGTCGGCAATCTCCTTCGGCCCCACGTACACGGGCACGCAGCCGGCACGGAAGCAGTCGAAGAGTTTCTCGGTGACGTAGCCGGTCAGGTCCCGGCAGTTCTCATGGGCGAGGCAGAAACGGGCGTGGGTCAGCAGCCCGATCTTGTCGTCCACCGGGCCGCGCCAGGTGGCGTAAGGTGACTTCGCGGTCAGGAAGCGGGCGACGATCTTGCGGAACTGGTTGCGCACGCGGCCCCAGCGCCCTGGGAGCGCCGCAGGTCACTCCCAGCCCCGACCGAAGAGATGGAAATCCGTCGGCGCGTGGCGCTCATACCAGTCGAGGATCCGGACGCGGGCCTGGTACTGGTCTCGCGCATCGACCACCGTGAGCGCCTTGTTGGAGGCGACGAGGACGCAGAAGAGCGGGCGTTTTTCCGGACCGTTCCACGGTCCGGTATCGAAGCGGTTGGGGTAGAGAAGCGGGACCGTGCGCGGATCGTCGCGGAGCTCCCCATCCCAGGCGAACCACTTCGCGTAACGGGCGAGGGCTGCGCGGTCACGGTTGAGCGGGCGGATCAGCGGGTTCTCGTAAAGGTAGACGTAAGCCCGGGCCGAAGGATCCTGGCGGCGGCAGTTGATGTGCAGTTCGAACTCGACCGGCCGGCCGGCGTTCACGTCGGGTGTGTTGAGCTCGATACCCGCGGCGAGGAAACGTTCCCGCAGTTTCGCGTAAGGCAGGTAGAATTCGCCGTTGTTCTCGCCGGCCCCAGGCGTGAACAGGCTATTCTCCGCGTAATCGCGGTAGAGGACGGAGGCGTGGCGCATGCTCAGGAGGACCGGCGGCGCAACACCGAGACCTGGCCGCGACGCGCGACCAACTCGAAGCCCGCTTTTGCTAACTCATCCAGCACCTCCAGGTGCGGCACCGAGCGGCCCCCGTCCTTGACGTCGTGACATTCGACGATGATTCCGGCGAAATGCCGCAGCGAGGCGGCCTGATGACGGGCAAGCTCCCACTCCATCCCTTCGATGTCCATCACCAACCAGGCGGAGTCAGGAAAAACGTGCCGGGCGATGACCGCGGCCAGCGAGGCGGCTGGGACTCGGAGGCGGGCAGGCCCGCCGTCGCGGGCGACCGATCCGCCCTGGGTATACTCCGGCGACCAGTCAAAGGCCACTTCGGCGACGCCTTCATCTGCGATGGCACAGTGGACCAGCTCCCACGGGGCGGAAGGATGGTTGTGGGACACCACTTGCCTTGCGATTTCAGCCAACGATCCGACGGCCTCGTAAGAGACGAGCCGGGAAGGGTTACGTCCGAGAATGATTGAGGAGACAATTCCCAGGCTTGCTCCGAGTTCGAGTACGTGCGCTCCCGCGGGCAGATAGGCGCGGATGTAGCGGGCCTCCTTGGCCTCATAGGAACCGGCGTCGAGCTGGCCGAGGATGACCTTGGAGGGGACCAGTCTAAGCGGTACTTCGACCCCGAACAGACGGGGGTTACCCTTGAAACCGCACGCCCGGGCAAGGGCGATAGCTCGCCAACGGATGGATGACCAGATGCGCATCTTTATTTGCTTCTTATTACTAAGCCGATGCGATGGCTTCGCCAATCTTCAATTTGAATTGAACCCCTGAAAAGAGCCTTTCTGCGTCTTCAGCCGCGTTTTTCCATTGCACCTTCAGGTCTTCCTTAGGCATCTCCACAAAGTTCCTGATGGCGGCGGCGAGTCCGGCGACATCACCGATCGGCTCCACCAAGAAGCCGTTCTTTCCATGTCTCATGAGATCGGGCGCCATGCCGATCGGATAGGCCACCGAAGGTCTTCCGCATGCCATGGCCTCTCCAATCATCATCGGGCCGGCGTCCTGGATGGAGCAACTGACGAAAAAATCGCTGGCGCGGTAGACCTCGGCCAGAGACGAATCCCCCTTTACCGGACCCAGGTCGGTATAGGTGATGTTTTTCAGGCCGGGCGGCATGTGCCCCCTTTCCCCGATGGCAAGAACATGAAGCGAGACGCCTTGGGCGTCTAACTCAGCGAGGGCCGACTGGAATATACCGAAGCTCTTGTAGGGAATAGAGGGTGAAAGCGCTCGCACCAGCAGTATGCGCCGGTCCTTGGGAAGCCCGAGCTTTTCACGGGCTTCCTGTTGATCCCGGACGGCGTTCAGCACGCCTAAGTCCAGCGGTATCGGGAATGTGCGCGAAGGTAGACTCCGCAGCACTGAACTGCGCATCGCATTGGTGGCCGACCAGCTACTGGGGGCGAGCACTACCGCTCCGACGGATTCCCAGATTTGCTGGCGGTGCGCGGCCTGCGCCGATGATATATCCGCCTCTTCATTAGACGCGATAAGCGGGCAGCGGCCGCACCCCTGCATGTATCTGTCACATGCCTGGGGCGGATAATGACAGCCTCCCGTGGCGTGCGCCATGTCGACCTGCCACAAGGCCACCCGGGCACCCAGGACTAGGGCGATCTCGCGGACGGTCTCCGGGCGGACGAAGCCGCCGGACCAATGAACTAGGACGAGGTCCCATTTCGCCGAAAGCGCGCGAGCATGCCGGATGATTGGCTCGGCCGGGAAGTTCGCTTCCGCGTCGAAATCATAGACCCCGACCGGCTTGACCCCGAAGCGCTTCACCTTGGCGAAGACCCGTCCCAGCCCCCAGACCAGCTTCTGCCACGGGCTTAGCAGGCCCTTGGCGGCAACCATCGGGACATCCCGTCGCTTCTGCTTCAGGACAGAGGCGACCGATTCGACCCCCTGGCCCAGCAGGGCCTGATGTATCCGGACAAAGCCATCGGCCGCGCCGCCGCCGGTATCCATCTTGGATAGGTGCAGTATCTTCATCCTTGGCTTCGGGGATAGGGCCTCCGCGGTGAAGTGACGAACCAAAAGCGCGATACCAAACGGGTTGAAAGATGCCGGCGCTTCGCAACGATGCCCCCGATGGCCCCGCTCATCTACGTGATCAACCTTGACCGCGACGTCGAGCGCATGGCCTCGATCCGCACCAACCTAGAGGCGCTGGGCCTGCCCTTCGAGCGCCTGCCCGCCGTCATGGGCAAGGACGTACCGGAGTGGGAAAAGCTCGTCGACCTGACGGCCTACGCCTGGCGTAACCGGCTGGACACCCCACGGGCCGGCGAAGTCGGGTGCTACCTGAGCCACCTCAAGGCGATGGAAACCTTCCTTCGGACCGACGCCCCGTGGTGCGTGATCCTCGAGGACGATGTCGAAGTCTTGCCCGCCTGCGCCGAAGTCCTCCGGTCCCTGGCCGAAAAAGACGACTGGGACCTCGTGAAACTGTTCAACTTCCACTCCGGAATGCCCGTGGCGAAGCGGGCCCTCGCCGGGGGCCACCGGCTCGTCATGCACCTGACCCGCACGACCTCCTCCGCCGCCTATGTCGTCAACCGCCGGGCCGCTACGACCTTGCTGAAGTCCATGCGGCCGATCTCGGAGCAGGTTGACCATGCCTTGGACCGCCCTTGGGAGACCGGCATGCGCACCCGCGGCGTGCGCCCGATGCCCGTCGTCCTCGCTCCCGTCGCGCACACCACCAGCACCATCGGCTATCAGGATAAAAAGAAGGGGCGTCCGCTCGGCAAGTCGGTGAAGCTCTTCCTGGCCCGCGCGAAGAAGGAAATCCTCCGCTTCAGTTACGGCATTTTCGAGGCGCTTCGCACTTAAACCAACGCCCGCGCCAGGAGATGGCGAAGCTTGAGCCATTGTCTGTAGAATACGCCGGAGCCACGGTGACTGCAGGCCATGTAGTGCGCATCGTATTGCTGATGCGGGACGACCGGCTCTACTCGCTCCCAGCTCGTGACGGGGTCGCGGGCCGTCTGCGGGACTGACCAAGGCCTGCCACCCGAGCCATAATGCGCTCCACCCCCGTCGAAGCCGATATTGAGAACGAGGTTCCACTTCGGAACAACGGTCAGCTGCCGACTGCGCAAGCACTGGACCAAGAGCTGAAAATCCCACGTGTGGAAGTCGCCCCGGCTGGTACGCTGAATCTCCTTGCTCAGCTTGGCGACCATCCTCGGGTGAACCGCATTAACCCACTCCTCTTGGGCTGTTATCTCTGGGATGCAAAGCCGGTAAGAGTCCCATGTGCGCTTCCATGTAGCCCAGCCCCAGCAAGAAACTATGCTACTAAAGGCATACTCGCCATCAATTCTTGCAAGCCCGGCCATGTTGGAACCGGAAATAAGTGCGACCCGTTCGTCGTGCCGGTATCTTTCAAGCATGACGGCGGAAAACCTGAAGAAAGCTGGCGTCGGCAGACAGTCGTCTTCCAAAATAATGCCCTCTCCGACCCGGCCAAGGAACCAGTCGATGGCGGAACTGACAGCCTTTCCACAGCCCAGGTTCTGATCGAGGAAGCGGGTTTCGACCTCGCAAGGCCAATCGACCAGTTTGGCGAGGGCGCGGACCTCGGCGACCAATGCCGCTTCTCCTGGCTTATGCGCCCGAGGTCCGTCGCAGGCGATGAAAAGCCGCGCTGGTCGGGCCGCGCGGACAGCCAAGACGATGCGACGCGCAGGCTCTGGACGATTGAAGGCGAGAATGAGAACCGGAGGGGTTTCCATGGAAGATGCTTATTATTTGCCCCCATGGACATGCTTGCAAATCATAAGCAAAGAGGATGCGGGGCAATTTGCTATTGTCCGGCCTACAGGCTCGGATTAAATAACATCTGCTCTTCTCGGCCCGCAAGAGAAAGCGCCATCGTGACCACCATGAAAATATTCGTCGTCCATTATAAAAAGTTGGTGGAACGCATAGCGCTGATAGGTAGTCAGCTGAGAGCCTGCGGCCTGGACGCCGAATTCGTAGAGCAGTACGAGCGGGGAAACCTGCGCGAGGAGGACCTTGCTATCTTCGACCGCCGAAAGAAGTACGGCTTCTTCGGTCCGAGCATGCCAAAGGTCCAGATGGCCATCACCCTGTCCCACCTCTACGCCTACCGGCAAATCGCCAGCGGCCATCCTTTCGGCCTGGTACTCGAAGACGATGCACGCTTTGATGAGAAGCCCGGCGTCAACATCGCTGAATGCATGGGTCAGCTTCCGGACAAGTGGGACATGCTTTTTATCGGAGACGGCAGCAATCTGCATATCCCGGATTCGGAGACCATCCCGGGCCGGAAGGTATACCTGAAGTCACGGGAGGCGACATCTTGGGGCGGCGATGGCGCGACTCGATGCGCAGATTCCTATCTCATCACCGGCTCGTGCGCCGCCAGGTTGATCGAATATTCCCTTCGGGAGGACCGAAGGATTCGCCTGCCCGTCGACTGGTGGCTCAACCAGGCGATCCGCGAGCTCAGTCTCGACGTCTACTGGGCTGAGCCGACCTTCGTAACCCAAGGCACGCAGAGCGGCTTGTACGACACTTCCAACTAAACTCGCTGCACGTTACCATATGAAATATCTCGTCACGGGGTCCGCCGGCTTCCTTGGTACGAATCTTTGCCGTCGCCTACTTTCTGACGGGCATGAGGTCGTCGGCCTCGACAACTACCATTCCGGCTCGCGGGCCAACACGGCCATGCTCCTCGGGCGTCCCGGCTTCACTTTCGTGGAGCATGACGTGGTCAAGCCCTACGACATCCCTTGCGATGTCCTCTGCAACCTCGCCTGCCCCGCCTCCCCTCCCCACTATCAGCAAGACCCGGTCTACACCTTGCGCATCTCGGTCATCGGAACACTGCACGCCCTCGAAAACGCCGAAAGGCATAAGGCGCGGGCATTGCACGCATCGACTTCCGAGATCTACGGCGATCCGCTCGTCCACCCCCAACCGGAGACCTACCTTGGCAACGTGAACACGCCCGGGCCTCGTGCTTGCTACGACGAAGGCAAGCGGGCGGCGGAGACCCTTTGCGCCGATTTCACGAGGCTGTGCCGCGTGGATGCGCGTTTG
>SXGQ01247064.1_pt1 | contig 12331 bp, 14 predicted proteins | sample 3178371 | NCBI WGS metagenome assembly SXGQ01 (sample SAMN11356859, study PRJNA531348) | freshwater metagenome | isolation source: freshwater sample F1-20 | place: China: Fuxian Lake, Yuxi | collected 2017-12-25 | reverse complement strand
CGGGCGGAAGGCGATCTTCCGCGTCGGCTGGAGCGCTGGCTGGCGGAAGGCGCGGACAACGATTCCTTCGCGGAGCGCCTGCTGACGGCCCTGGCGCCCGCGCCAGAGCCGGACAGTTTCTGGGCGCGCCACTGGACGCTGCGCTCACCCACGCTGCGCCAGAACCAAACCCTGCTGGGCGCACCGCGGGTCACCGACCTTGCCTTGAACGTGGTCCTCCCTTGGCTCCATGCGCGGGCAGCGGCCGGCGGCAACGAGACCGTGTTGCGGGAGGTGGAACGCCGCCACTTCGCCTGGCCGGCCGGCGAGGACAACGCGGTGCTCAAGCTGGCCCGCGCCCGCCTGTTTGGCGGCAGTGCCCGGCGGTTTCCGCGCACCGCGGCCGCGCAACAGGGGTTGCTCCAGATCGCGCGCGACTTCTGCGACCGGGCGGATGCGCGGTGCGCCGGCTGCCGCTTCCCGGAACTCGTCCGCGCCTTGCCCACGCCCTGATTCGCTCAGCGGACCTGCACCTTCAGCCGCAGGAAGCGTTGGCCGAGGTCCGCGGCGGGCACGACATCACGGACGAGCAAACGGGGCTCCTCGTCGATCACGGTCACAGTCTGGCCGGGGCCGGCCGACCAAGTCAGCAAGTCGCTGCTGAACTCGACCACGTAATCGACATCCGCCCGGCGATTCCGGCGCGGGATGTTGAGGCCGAGGAAACCGTCGACCTCGGCCAACGTCGGCAACCGGTCGGCCGGGGCGACTTCGGACGGGTTCAGGCCGAGGGCATACTTGATGAGATTGGCGAGCCCGTCGCCGGCCGGATTGGCCGCGTCGGGGCCGAAAGCGGCCCGCCACCCGGCAACGTCCGGCGGGAGTTGCCCGCTGAGCGTGAGCGCCCACGAGACGGATTCCGCCAGCAACCCGGACGGGTCCAGCCGGACGAAGTCCGTCGGATCGCTGACCGTGGCCATCACCGAATGCGCGCCGTTGCCCATGGCTTCCGAGCTGATTTCGAAGACGGATTCCGTGGCGCCGGGCTGTTCCGCGCCGTCCACGAACCAGCGCGTGACCAGCGCGGGGCCGGCGGCGGGCTGCTTGGGCGTGACCTGGAAGCGGAGAACCTCGAAGCCGGTGACGGACCGGTCCTGGTTGGACGGTTCGCTGCCTTCAATCGGGCTGACCCGTTGGTAGAAATTGAGCACGAACTGCTCGCGGTTCACGGCGCCGATCGGCCGGTTCAGGTTGCGCATCAGCGAGTTGAGGTGCGGTCGATACCAGCCGTTGGTGCGATACATCGAACCCTCGAAGAGGCCGACCGCGGTGTCGAACGCGGCGGTTTCCGGCGTCGGCACGGGCGTGGCGGCCGCAATCCAGTGGCGCCAACGGATCCTGTCGCGGTCGGTTTCCGCGGTGTTGTTGGGCATCTCCGTCGGATTGAAGCCGGTGAACTGCAGGTCGTATTCGTCGGCCAGGTTGGCGAAGGAATGTCCCAGCTCGTGCTCGGTGATGGCAGCGCTGAAGGCGTTGACGGAGGCGACCGCCAGCGGCCCGCCGGAACCGCCATACTTGGTGTCGTTCACCAGGATGATGGGCACGTCGTATTCGGGCCGGTGCTGGTTGAGCAGTCCGTAGGCGCGGCTGGAGCCGGGGCCGGCCAAGGTGAGGAGCTGTTCCACCGCGGAGCTGTTGAAGCCGGTGCTGAAGTAGGTGTCGCGCAGCCCGCCGGCGCCGCTGGTGGCGCCGTTGTCGCAGCCGTCCTGGTTGGAGGCGACCTCGATGCGATACACGTTGCAATAGGAACGGTATTGGCGCCACGGCTCGCGGGCGAAGAGGAAGTCGACGACCTGCCGCACGTGGCCGGCGAACTTGGGCAGGCTGGCCTGGGTGTAGCCTTCGGAGAGGAAAACGAGGTTGATGCGCCGGTCGCGCGCGCCGTTTTCCTCGACGGGAACCAGCGTGGCCGTCTGGGCCAGCGCACCCAGCGCGAACACCAGTAGCCAAAACAATCGGACGGCGAAGTTCATCAGTTCAGCGGGAAAGAGCCCAGCAAGGTGCCGACGGGTTCGGCGCCGAGCGCGGCCCGGTCGGTGCCGGCCAGCCGATAGACCTTCAGTTCGGTGGCGGCAGCCAACTTCGGCAAACGCACCTGGAACACCACCGGACCTTCGGCCGTCAGCACCGTCGGCTGCGGTGGCCCGGCGGGACCGGCGACGTGCGGGTCCAACACCACGCAGGTGCGGTCCGGCGGCGGAAGCGTCTCCTGCGCCAGCACCCGTTGCTCGGCGTCAAGCAGTCGGCAACAAAGCATCCCGGGCGCCCACGCCGCGGGCCCCCGACGACGCCGGAACTTACCGCGGAGATCCTCGGCCGCTTCCAACGCCAGCATGTCACCGGCCAGCACCAGGCGATACGCCCGTTGGCCGGGCGTAGGTTGCGCGGCGACAGCAGGGGACGGCGGCGGGACCGGGGCCGCGGCGGTCGCCGCCAAGGCCGGGGCAATCGGTGCGGCCGGCAGCGCCTGGGTCTGTGTGTCTGCCCGACGGGCTGGCCCGATGACACCGGACCACCAAACCCAGGGGACCAAGCAGCCCAGCAGGCACAGGATGAGCAGCCCACGATGGAATGTTCGCCGCACTTCCGTCGGCGCTACGGGGATTTCCGGGAGGCGTCAAGGAATCAGCCGGAATGGGGGCCGAGTCGGGCGCATCTTTTCATCGTGGCCAGCGGGGCCGGTTCGCGCAGTAGCTGCGGACGTAAGTCCGTGGGCGTGCCTATCGGCGCGACGTGGCTGCCACCAACTCACGTCGGCAGCTACTCCAGGGCTCCGACTGACTGCCCAGCCGCGGTGGAAAGATGCGCCCCCCGAGTCCGCGAGGCGGCAGAACGCCGGGCGCCACGGTCAGGTCATCCGCCTGCAACCGGAACAAGTCGCGGTCATGGGAACGAGAAAGATTCCGGGGCCGCGCCGTGCCTGACAAACCGGCCCCGGGCTTCTACTCCTTGTCGCGCGTGAGTTCCGCCCCGGCCTTGCCTCCCGATTCCGCCCAACTGGTGCGCCTGTTCTGGTCGCCGGGACACAACTTCGTGGGCCACCACGGGCGGCCGCCCGGCAACCACCCGATGCTGGATGCGACCGAAGTTCGATGCGTCGCGGGTCACGGGATCGAGGGCGACCGCTATTTCCGGCCGGACCCCACGGCCAAGGGACAGATCACTTTTTTCGCCGAAGAAGTTCACGACCGCCTGCGCCGCCGGTTCCCCGCGGCCAACGGCTCGCCGGCCGTGTATCGGCGCAACGTCATCACCCGGGGGCTGGACCTGAACGCCTTGATCGGCGTCGAGTTCCAAGTCCAGGGCGTCCGCTTCTTCGGGACCGAGGAAAGCCGGCCGTGCGACTGGATGAACCTGGCCTGCGGGCCGGGGGCACGGGCCGAGCTGGCTGGCCATGGCGGGCTCCGGGCGCGCATCCTGTCGGACGGCTGGCTGCGCCTTGGCCCGGTCCACGCGGCCCCGCGGTGAGCAACGCGCCGTTGCCAAGCATCCGTTCGCTTCCCTAGGCTGGAGGGACCCGGAACTTCTCGGTCCCGGCGCCAATGAGCGAATATCGCGTCCAGTTTGAGGTCTTCGAAGGACCGCTCGACCTGCTGCTTCACCTCGTGAAGAAGCAGGAGGTGGACATCTATCAGGTCAACCTGACGAAGATCGCCACCGAGTTCGTCGCCTACATCGACCAGATGCGCGACCTCGACCTGGAGGTCGCCGGCGAGTTCCTCGTGATGGCCGCCACGCTCATCTACATCAAGAGCCGCGAACTGCTGCCGGTGGACCAGCAGGTGAAGCCCGAGGGCGACGACACCGACGAGGATGATCCCCGCTTCGAGCTCATCCGGCGGCTGGTCGAATACAAGAAGTTCAAGGACGCCGCCGCGCAGTTGCAGGTGCGCGAGGGCGAGATGGAGAACATCTACGAACGCCGGCCCGGCAAGCTGGAGTTCACCGTCGAGGACCTCGGGCCCAAGCCCGGCGAGGTCTCCATCTTCGAGCTGGTCAATGCCGTCAGCCAGATCCTCAAGCGCTTCGGGGCCCGCGACGACGTGCGCGAGATCAATGCCGATCCCCACACCGTCAGCGAAAAGATCGAGGTCCTCCGCGCCCTGCTGCTCGACCGTGGCCGGGTCCGCTTCGGCGAGCTATTCGAGCGCGCCGGTTCCCGCACCGAGGTCGTGTGCATCTTCCTCGCCATGCTGGAGCTCACCCGCATGAAGCAGATCGTGCTGACCCAGGGCGACGAGTTCGGCGAGATCGAGGTCGAGCCCGCGCCGCCGCCGGTCCTCACCCCGCCGCCGGCGGAGCCGCCCGCCGACCCTTCCGGCCTGCCCGCCGCCATTCCGCTGGCCCGCGACGACGCCCCGCAGCCCGCGTAGGCGGACCGCCATGAACGCCCTTTTCCGATGGTCCAACAGCTCTTCTTCATGGAACTGAAGTTCATCCTCGAATCGCTGCTCATCGCCTCGCCGAAGCCGCTTTCGGTGGCCGAACTGCGTGACACCCTGACCAAGGCGGCCGACGAGGAAGGCGCGCCCGAGCACGTCAAGGCCTGCCGCAAACTGCCGCCCGAGAAGCTGGAGGAAACGCTTACCGGGCTGGCCGCCGAACACGAGGCGGCCGGGCGGAGCTACACCCTGGCGTGCGTCGCCGGCTCCTGGCAGTTCGTGACCAAGCCGGAATTCGGCCCATGGCTGCGCGCCTTCGTGGGCGTGAAGAGCCGGCCGCCCAAGCTGTCGCAGCCGGCGTTGGAGACCCTCGCCGTCATCGCCTACCGCCAGCCTGCCACCCGCTCGGAGGTCGAGCAGGTCCGCGGCGTGGCGGTGGATGCCGTGGTGCTCACCCTCAAGGAGCGCGGCCTGATCTGTGAGGCGGGCCGCGCCGAAGTCATCGGCCGGCCGATGCAATACGCCACCACGCCGGCCTTCCTCGAATACTTCGGCCTCAAGTCGCTGGCCGATTTGCCCGCCGCGGATGAACTCCGGCGCATCCCCGTGCAGCGACCGGAGCAATTGGTGACCGCCGAGGACGGTCTCGCCACCGCGCCGCCGGCCCAACTCACCTTGGAGGAAGCCGAAGCCGCACCGGCCACGCCTACCGCCGAGGCGGCGCCCGAACCCGCCGCCCCCGATTCACCGGCCCCGGCCGCCTGAACGCCGACGAACCGGCCCGCGTCGGCGAACCTTCCGGGTTCCGAGATTCAATGAGTGCCAGCGCCTTCGCCACGACGCCCGAGCCGCCCTATTTCGCGGTGATCTTCACGTCCCAGCGCACCCCGGAGGACCGCGGCTACGACGTCATGGCGGCCCGCATGGTGGAATTGGCCACCGCGCAGCCGGGTTTCCTGGGCGTGGAGAGCGTGCGCGACGCCGGCGGACTCGGCATCACGGTTTCCTACTGGCGCACCCGCGACGACATCCGGGCCTGGCGCGAACACGCGGAACATCGCGTGGCGCAGGAAACGGGGAAGCGGGTCTGGTATGCGGACTATCGGCTGCGTATCTGCGAAGTGCTGCGCGGCTGACCCGGCGTAGTGAGCCTCATTCCATGACTGGGTCGGTCAACGGGGGCCGCCGGGCGGAAACCCGAGCCGTGGACCGGCGAAGCTTGGCACTTCCGGATTGAGCTGGAGGACTCCAGCTTCGTGAACCAGCGGGAACGCTCCACCAAGGGCCAGACCAACTCCGCCAGCGAGTCGCTCATGCAGCTGGCGAAGCCAGTGAGGTGAGGACGTGGGCTGGCGGGACAGGCTGCAGGATTCGGCTGGCCAAAGTGCGTAACCTGTTCTAACGCATGAAAAAGCCAACTGAGCCAGGCCACGGGCAGTCCGAGATAGGCTGCACCCGGTGCGGCTCAATAACAATGTTAGGCCGCACCGCGCGTATGGACAAACAGACCATCACACCACGCAGCCACAACGAGATGAGTCGCGAGTCTCCCATCACAGGCTTGGTTGAGGGCTGGTATTTCTGGCAGCGCGAGGTTTCCAACGGTTGCTACGTCGTCGAGGGCAGCGACGTTTACGGTCGCACGATTTCACGACAGACCACAGCAGACCCGAACGCAGTCTTGGCAGAGTGCGTCGCGTTTGCTCGGAGTCAGGGAGGACACAATGCGGCCTAACCATGCGCTGCAGCGCCTATGAGGGTTGTCAATGCGCCGCGGGGTTTGGGCGTTACTTTCTTCGGTTGGTTGCCCTGAGGTGAGCCCCGCGCCGGGCGCGGGAGCGCCCGGAGCCGGGCGCCGTGGCGGTCAGGCCACGGCCCTCCCGCCGGCTGGTTTCGCCCCCGGCTTCCGTCCCACGGTTCCTTCTCCTCGTCGGTCCCTGCGTTCCTTTCCGGTCTGCTTCCGTGTGCCCGACCCGTTCACAGGGCCGGCCTTCCCTGAGCGTGCCCGGAGGTCCCGGTCACCAGCTCCTATTCGGGCATCGCCAACCGAGCCCAGTATGTCTTGCCTGACGGCGGGAAGGCCGCAGGGGGTGGACGCCCCATCTAACGAAGGGTGCCCACCGGGGCACCACCTGCAGCGCCGGACAGTCCACCACCCTGCGGTCCAAGTCGGTTCACGAAATTCAGTCCTCTCGGAGGTTAACGGGGGAAGGTTCAGGCCACGGGTTCGCCCGGGGTCCCAGCGGTTTCGTCGGGGGTGCTTTCCCCGGGTTCGACGAGGAGCCAGCCAAGTTCGGCGGCGGTGCATCGCCCGGTGCGCCACCGCCACAGGTCGATCGCCAGTTGCCGGGCCAAGGCCACCACCACCTTCTTCTTCAGGCTCGCGCCGTGCTTCAGGCGTTCCAGCAGCTTCACCCGGGCGTGCCACCCGGGTTGCCAGCGCAGCAGCCGCCACACGGCCTCGACCAGCAGGGTCCGCACGTGGCCGTTGCCGTGCCGGTCAATGTGCCCGCAGCGTTGCACGCCGCCGCTGGAATGTTCCGAGGGACAGCAGCCGGTGTAGCTGCCCACGGCCTTGCGGTCCCGGAACCGCCGCCAGTCACACACCTCGCCGTCGAGCAGCGACACGGTGAGGGCGCCCAGGCCCTTGGGCAGCCGTTCGGCCGCGACGTGGCCTGCGATCCGCGCGCCCAGCGCATCGCGGTGCGCCGCGGCCTGCCGCAGTTGGGCCGCCACCGGCTCGAGCAGTTCCCGCACGAAGGGCGAACATTCGGCGGCGAGGGCTTTCCACTTCCGCGGGCCGGCCCAGCCGCCGGGCAGGGTGGCGTGTTCGTGTTCGAGCCGAAGGGCCCGCCCGTGGTTCTCCAGCCGCCGGATCTCCCGCACCCAGAAGTCGCGCTGCCGGCCCAGCTCGCGGCGTTCGCGCTCGGCCTGCGTCGGGATCCGGATGGGGTGCAGCTCGTGCGCCTGGCCGTCGAGGTGCCGCCCCAGCCGCACGCAGAGTTCGCGGGCGTCGAGCCGGTCGTTCTTCCGCCGCCGTTCCGGGCTCAGCCGCGTGGGCGTGGTCACCACGTTGCTCGCGCCCGCCGCCGTGAGTTCTTCGTGCAGCGTGTAGCCGAAGCCGCACGCCTCATACACGCTGTGCACTTCATGGCCGGCCGCGACCTGTTCCCGCACCCACTTCACCAGCTGCGCCCGCGTCCACTTCTGCGCCGGCGGGAGCGGCCCGGGGCCGCACTGCACCGCGCTCACGCACCAGTTCAGGTCCACGTCCAGCCCCACGACGTAGCGGCGCCGTTCGCCGCGCTTGCCAGCGGCCGGGGTTGCGGTTGCAGTGCGGACGTCATGTCGGATTGCTTCGGTTCTCATACTCCGGCCCGGGTGCCACTCCGCCCCGCGCCACGCAACCTCTCATGGCATCTAACCCGGCGGGAGCGTCGCGGTTGCAATCGTTGCGTCCCGTGCGCCGGGTCGCTGAGCTTGGGTCGTTAGCAGGTTGTCCCAAGTGGCTGACTGACAACGGTGTGCGCGCGGCGAAGGGGGCCGTTGCCAGCAGTTTTGACAGTTTTGGGATGCCGGGCGGGACTACCCCGCCACCACGGCCCCGACACTCCGTCAGAACCCGCTAACCGGCCGGGAACCCTGCCTTTCACGCTCATAACACCAAAACGTTATGAAGCCACGGTTCCGCATGTATCAGCGCGGCCTCACGGGCCGCTTCTATGTCGAGGACAACGAGACGGGCAAGCAGGAGAGCCTCGGCACCTCCGACCGTCACGAAGCCCAGCGCCTGCTCCACGCCCGCAACGAGGCGGAGTATCAGCCCGCGTTCAACGTCCAGATGGCCCGCGCCTACCTCGCGGCCAAGGATGCCCTCATCACGAAGCGCACCTGGCAGTTCGTCATGGACGAGATGAAGCGCACCAAGGCCCAAACCGCCGAGCGCACCCGCGAGCGTTACGACAGCGCCTTCAGCGAGGCGCCTCTGGCTCCCCTCCGCCACTTGGTCCTGATCGAGACCCGGCCGGAGGACCTGCTCAAGGTGCTGATGGCCGGCACCGTCTCGACCAACGTGTTCCTGCGCCGCCTCCACAGCTACGCCCTGAACCTCGGCTGGCTGCCGTGGCCGATCCTCGCCTACGCGCAATGGCCCCGGCTGAAGTATCAGACCCGCCGCGCGATCACGGCCCACGAAGCCCAGCGGTTGCTGGACGTGGAGCCGCACCCGGAGTGGAAGGCGTTCCTGCAACTGCTTTGGCACTTCGGCGCCGCGCAGATCGACATGGCGGGCATGACCCACGAGAACATCGACTGGCCCAACCGCATCCTGAGCTATACCCGGAGGAAGACCGGGACTTTGGCCGTGCAACGCATCGGGCCGGCCGCGGAGGCGGTCTTGAGGGAACGTCCGACGTTCGGCCCGCTGTTCCCGCACTTCGGGAAACAGGAGTCCGCGGCACGGGCCACCCGCTTTGCCGACCGGTGCAAGAAGCTGGGCATCGTGGGCGTGAGCCTGCACAGCTACCGCTACGCGTGGGCCGAACGGGCCAGGGCGGCCGGTTATCCCGAACGCTACGCGCAGGAGGCGCTCGGCCACACTTCGGCCGCCGTCCATCGCGCCTACGCCAAGGGGGCGCGGGTGAACCTCCCGAGTCTGGAGGACTACGAGCAGCGCAGCGAGCCGCCCCGGCTCATGGCCGTCTGAAAAACTCGCGTCGCCGGACGGCGTCCCTTCGTCCGGCGATTTTCATTTTCGTGGGGCTCCGCCCCACTAACCCGCCAGAGATCGGCTGACCTCTGGACTCCGCATCGGGGTCCGGCCCAAGGTTACCCGCACATATCTCCAGCCTGTGAGTGCCGAACCCGCCGTCGATCAAGACGAACTAGCCCGCCAAGTCCAACGCCTCGCCGGGCGGGCCTTTCTTCACTGCCTGCACCTGGAAGAAGGCCTCAAGAGTCTGCTGTCAGTGATGACCGTCATGGGGGTAGGCAATCTCAAGCCCGCCGATGCCGCTGGCATCCTCAACGGGGACCGCAAGCTGACTTCCGGACAGGCGCGTTCGGATATTCTCAGGCATTTGGATTCAGAGAGGAACTTCGCCCAGCCGATTGACCTCGGCGTCACGGCCCGCAACGAAATCATTCACCACATCCATTTCAGTCGATGGATGGTGAACGACACCGCCGAGCTTCAGCAACTGGCCACGACGGTGAAGGAGCTCACCAAGCGGATCGCAGTTGCCACGGACGCCATTCGGTTGGTCGCGCGGGCGTTGATTGAAGTGCTGTTTCGGGAACATCCCCACCTCTGCACTCCTGAGATGCGGAACCAGCTCGCACAGGTTCCTTGGGCGGGGCGCATCGAAATCACCGAGATTCACTCCTGAACAAGCTCGGCGGCGCTAGTTGCCTCCGCGCTGTCCCGGCCCCGGCGTGCGTTCTTGGCTTGCCAGTGCCCGGTGATGGCGATGGTGAGCCGATGCAGCCACTTCTCGTCCTGCATCCGTTCGAGCACTGTCTTCGTCGCGAAGAATTTCGGCGCGTTCTGCGCCGGCTCGCCCAGGGGGCGGAGCAGCTTGGCCGCCACCAGCACCGGCACATCGTGCACGGCGCAGTTCAGCAGGAAGGCAACCTGCTCGACCGTTAGCCGTGCTGGCAGCAGGCCCGCCAGCCGCAAAAAGTGTTGTTGCTCCTCGCGCATGTCGTCAGTCGCGCCACCAGGGCGTGGGGTGGAAATCCAGCGGCGTGGCGCCGCAGCGCGGGCACTCCGGCAGGCCGTCGGTGTCTTCGCCCACAGCCTCCGCCTTGAACGCTTGGTCACAGTGCAGGCAGTGGACATCCTGACCCACCCGCCATTGGTGGAGCGGGTCCCGCTCGTTCAGCCATCCGACCCTTTCGTTTGCATTCATCGTTCTATCCTTTCCGCGCGTGTTACTGTTCCGCCAATCTCGTCCAGACCTTCAAGTCATAGCCGTTCCATCGGCCGCCGGGGACTTACCAAATTGGGAAGCCTCCACCCCCACCCGCCGCCGGTGCAGCAGGTCTCGCCCGTTCAACCATTCAATCCGTTCGTTTGCGTTCATCGTTCCGTCCGTTCCGTCGTTCCCATCAGGGCATAGTTCATCTTCAAGCAATCCCGCCGTGGCCCCCGCGCTCCGCGCGGGGCCCCCGGCTGGGAACCGCTTCCCAGGTGACAACTGGCAGCATTGCCGCAGCCTCGGAGGACGCTATGACCCTGTTCCCCCGCGTTTGCGGCCCGTCTGGGCTGGTCTCAGCCGGCGGGGAACAAAGGACGGTGTGCGCCGCTATCTTCAGCGCAGAGGCCGGTCCAACAGGAGGTCTTCCTACTCCGCTTCGCGTTGTCCCCGACGGCGTCTCCCTCCTATTTGCCGCCGACCTGCCAATACGCGGAAGATCGACTCGGAGAGCATGACGTCGCAGCGGCCCCCAAACTTGCGCGTCTCGTAAAAATCCCCGCCGGACCGGCGATATTCGTCATCGCCGCCCTTGAGGACGTAGCCCACCCCGTCGAGCCGTGAGCTATACACTGAGACGCGCGCCATCCCGCCGCCGAGCCGCTCCCAGATTCGCATCCAGGAGAAGCAGCTGGCGGTGGACGGCGCATGGTTGGGAAACCCCGCGATTAAGGCGTGAAAGTGCAAACGGCCCGTGGCTTCGCCACGCTCGGTCCGCAGGCACCAGATCGTCTGTTTGAAATGAACCCCGAAGTTCTGCGCCTGGCTTCGCATCAGGGCGAAGAACAGCTTGATCCGCACGGCATCCGTGAGCCGCTCACTCTTGAAGGTGAGGCTCACGAAGAACTGCCAGTCGATCAGCGACAGGGCGTAGACTTCGGGGTTCATTGTGTAGGGAGGCCGAACTTCGGCTTATTTCGCCTCAGGTCCGGCCACGATGGCGCCCCGCGCCCGCAGCCGGCCGCCGAAGGGCAGCAGCTCGCGGATGCCGACCGTGATGGTCCGGTCCTGGAGCTTGCCCGCGTATTTCGCCTTCTCCTCCTCGTTCAACGTATAGTCGAACGGCATGAGCAGGCGGTAGCCGGACGGGTCCACGTCCTGGCAGGTGATGACCTGGTTCTTCACCAGGCCCCGTTTCCCCACGTATTCGTCGGGGCGTTCACTGGTCACGTTTACTTTCAGTTGCATTGGTTTTCCTTGGCTGGTTTCGCGCCGGGCTGCGCCAGGGCCAGACGCCGTTGCAGGGACACAACGATTCGGCCGAGCAGGCTCCGCCCGCCGCGCGACACGCGGAGGGTCAGGCTGAGGGTCGTCGTCCGACGCACCTCCCGGCTCGGGGGTGTGAGGTTCAAGTTCACGGCCCCCAGCATGGCCACAGGATGGCCCGGGCCGTTATCGGGCACTGGAGGTGTCGTGGCCGCGCAATGGCGAGGAGTGGAGAAGGGACCTCCGGCGGTTTGCCCGCGGATGCCGACATCAGGGTTGTGTTGCGCTCGTTGCACGCCCCACACTTACCGCCGTGCCCCGCCGTTCCGCCATGCGCCGGGGCCCTCCCAACGACGTTTTCGCATACGTGGTATGTTATGCCCAAGAAGCCCCAGATAGATCATCCCGTCCGGCAGGTCCGCACCGCCCTCGGCCTCACGCAGGCGGCGTTCGCCAACCGGATCGGTTGTTCCGCCATTGCGGTCCAGCGCATCGAGAACGGCAGCCTGCGGCTGAGCCCGAAGTTGGCGTATGTCATCGCCGAGGCGACCGCCGCCGATCCGGAGCTTCTGTTGAAGGGTCCCGGTGCGAAGGCCGTGGACCGGTTGGGCATGCCCTACACCAAGGCCTCACTGGAACTGCTGAAGGCGATTCTGCCCATGACGCCGGAGGAACTCGCGTATCATCGCGACTCACATGCCCGCTACGTGGAGCTGCTGCTGGCGGCGG
>SXGQ01641899.1_pt1 | contig 12332 bp, 12 predicted proteins | sample 3178371 | NCBI WGS metagenome assembly SXGQ01 (sample SAMN11356859, study PRJNA531348) | freshwater metagenome | isolation source: freshwater sample F1-20 | place: China: Fuxian Lake, Yuxi | collected 2017-12-25 | reverse complement strand
GAGTTCAGGAAGTTTCATAGGGTTCTCCTGAATCATCGCTGTCATCATCGTCCTCGTTAATTGGGTCAAAAAGATCCACAGGGCGTCCACAAAGTGCCGAAAAATCGCAATATTCGCAGGCATCGCTCGGGGTGACTCGATAATGACCTGACTGAGCTTCAGTAACAAGGTGAGCAATCACTTTTTTAAGACGCTCACGATGTTTAAGACCTTCCTCGTCGTCTTCGAAGAATGAAGAGACAATCTGTTTGTTAAAGTCTTTGAGCGGAACAAGCGCGGCACTGGTTTTTAAGGACTTTTGATGTTGAATAATGAGTTGGTATACAAACCCTTGCATAAAGGTTCCCCACGGACCCTCGGAATCTAATTTTACTTTTGACCGAAGACTACTCATGGCAGAGGATTTAAAATCTAAGATGCGATAAAAAGAATGACTCGGATCGGAACAGACCATTTTTTCTAAACGATCGAGTTGTCCCCCAAGCCAATAGGTTTTACCCTCTATAGCGATCGGAATGGCTTCAGATTTCACTTCGGATTGAACTTGTTGTCTCAGCCACGTTGCATCATTTGGGAGATGTAATCGAGCCACTTCGTCTTCCGTGGGAACATCTAATCCCCCTCCAAGATCCCAGAGGACAAAACGAGCTAATTCATAAAGTCGTTCTCGAATGAAGAAATCCATATTGGACTTCTGAATGCGATTAAATCCATCCTCAGCCATCCATACAGATCCCCGTTTTGCCCATAGTATTTCAAAGTGCTCACGCATCGATAGTTCCGACGTGGGGTCAAGACCCTTGCCTCGGAGAAAAGCGACCTGCGCAGCGGTCCAATCCTCGGCCGTTGGATGATCTTCATGGAGATTGCTGAGGAGACGATGGAGGTACGTACCACCTTTAAGAGTCAGATTGTTTTTCTCTTTGGGAGATTTAAGTTGAAGCATCTCCTCGCTAAAAGAGCGGAAAGCACAGCCGGCAAGTTTTTGAAGTTGGGTGGGTGAGATGGGATCGCTTGCGCTTAAGCCCTTAACCCAAGAGGATTCTTGAATACGGTCTTGAGAAGTGCTCTCGCTAGAGAAGAATTGTGTTTGGCGTTGTTGCGTCAAAGGGTGTTGGGTATGTCCTGACCAACGATGCGCTAAATGTGAACTGGATACCGCCTGCCAATCTCCGGTACCCTCTAGGCTTCTCCAGAAAACGCTCGAGGATTGTTTTTGTTCCGCATGATTTCGACTTGAGTACAAAGCCACGAGATGACGCCGAGTTAAGGCTAGTACTTTATTGAAACCAAACGCATCTCGTTGATAAGCTCGAGGCATCGTTTCTTGTTCTTCGGTACGGGGCAACCAGAAGGTTTGAACTAAATGCAGGAGGTTTTGGGTACGACGATAATGTTGTCTCAAAGCTTGATTGATTAAAAATTTACGATCCCAGTCCAGAAAGGGATTGGGCGCCGCGTTCGACGGCCATACTCCATCTTCGAGATCTAAAATCACCGTGACCTCGCTGCCCTGCCAATGGCGAAGGAGGGCGGACGGGGTGATGAGTTGAACCCCCTTTTTACCTTGCACAATGGAGTCCGAAAGTGCGGTCTCGAGAAAAAGTTTGAGCGCACTCAGCATATATTCAAAAGGGACGGGCTCTTTCAAATCACGCCAGGCTTCATCTAACAATCCCTGAGTAGTGAAATAACGACCACGATGGTGAATAAGTTCCAGCGTTAAGATTAATTCGCGAATGCGACGCGACCAAGCCCAACTATCCTCCGGATGATCGGTTCCCAAGGGCATCGGGGGGCTATTTTTTAATTCAACGAGCCTCAGCCACAGAGTTTTCAACTCTGTATCGTGGGTCAGGAGAGTCTTTTCGAGAAAGGATTCGTTAAGGTCGGCCATCTCGTCATGATCTTGGAGCTTACGAATGAGATTCTGAAGATGGCCTTGTCGATCTATCTCGGCAGTTTCACTCGGCTCTAGCGTGGAACTCAATCCGTGGGCGACATGAATGGGATCATTTTCGGCAAGGCCTTCGAGCATGGTCAGTAACGCAGACCATTCGGGTGCATAAATTAAGGGACGTCCCTTAACCGCTCTAAGGGTAATCCCTTCAGCATTGAGCATCGACTCCAACAGTGGAGCGATTTCTGTGGGGTTGCTATGAACTAAGGTAATCGCCGACGAAGGCACACGATCTTTACTAGGTTCGTGAAGATGAACCCAATACACAATTTCATCGACTGCGGCACGAAGCGCTCCAAAAGGGCTGGCTACTTTTCCGCGTCGTAAATGAAGCTGACCTTCTGGACTAAGTTTTAGCGGTCCTTCAAAAAGATCAGAGAGATTTTGGCCCCAAGGATTGACTCCCCACATCGAAGGCGTTTCAATATGGACATGATTAGCATCCGCTAAATAACCCTCGATGGGATCCAAAATATCCTTAATGAGATAGGGTTGTTGGCGGGCTTCTTTATCTTTTCCCAAAGCCAACTCGAATCGAAATTTGAATTGAGTTAATTTGCTCACTGCTTGGAGATAGATTGGCTGCATCTGATCGAGCCCTAAAACAATAGCTCCATCTACTTCAGCATCTCGGTCTGTCCAAACAGTATCTGCATCGCTGGGCTTTTGAAAACGGGTCCAAAGCTCATCGGGAATCTCCACATAGGACGATTGATGGACTTCTTGAAGATAACTTTCTAAATGACGAATCAAAGCTGCCAAGGAGTGTGGGTCGCTGACCTCTCCTAGAGTTAGATCAAGAGATTTCAAGAACAAGGGAAAGAGACCTTGCTCCATGAGCTCGCGACACGCGCGGGCACGAGCTTGTAGATGAGCACTTGAGAGGATCGGTCGATCATCCAGCTTCGACCAATGATGTTCGACTTTTAGATGCAGCATCATTGCCACTGAGCCAGGAATAGCAGATTGATAGGTGGGGATTATCACCCCTTCGAAGAGTTGAAAACTCATAGGACTACTAGTCTAGATTAGGAATACAAAAAAAGCGGGCAGAGCCCGCTTTTTTTGTGAATAACATGAGGCCCTTATTTCTTGGGGGCGTTTTTGGGGGTACCGTCGGCATTTAGGTACTTTTCCGGTGAGCCGGTCAACTTTCTCTCGCAGGAACCGCAACAGATGCGGTACTCGGCGTCCTTGACTTTGACAATTTGACTCTTGTCGTTGACAGGTGAGCCCATGACGGGGCAGATAGTGTTAGTTGCGGGTGTGCTGAGCAGCACAAGGGCAGCAAGAATTTGAAACATGAAAACTCCTATAGGACTATATAAAGATTAGCCTTTGGGTATATATTAGCGGAACATTACCCTAGTGTTAGGAGTGCCTATCTCGACAAGCTTAAATCTCGTTTAATTTGAAGACTTAGACGTAATATCGCTACTCTTTTTCTTCGTGGGTGGCTTGATAGAACTGCCATTGCAAGTTGAAGTAACCACATGAGTATTATTAACCTCCGAGCTACTTACCGTCCTTTAGAAATGGCCCAAGAAAGCAAGATAACGGGCAATAGCCCTAGCAATACGATGCTGATGGCGGGCAAAGCAAGTTCAGAAAGTCGTTCATCTGCCGCAAGCTGGTAGGTAACTACGGCTAAGGTATCGAGGTTAAAGGGCCGCAATAATAAAGTGGCCGGTAACTCCTTCATCACATCAACAAAGATAAAAAGCGTAGCGGTTAGCACGCTACGTCGAAGTAATGGTAAATGAATTCGTCGAATCATTTCCCATGGCTTAGCTCCTAAGAGCGCAGCAGTGCCATCCATCGCTGGAGTAATTTGCATTAGTCCTGTTTCGATACTTTGCAATCCAGAGGATAAGAAACGAATCAAATAGGCATAAATCAAAACAGCAACGCTAGTTGATATAAACCATGCAACATCTAGAAAGCCTAGTAATGACAAAATTCCAACACCTAATACAGCGCCGGGTAATGCATACCCAACACTAAGAATACGATTGATTTTCTGCAATATTTTGCTTTCGGTTAAACGTGCTGCATAGGCTAAAAATACTGCAATCATTACTGCCAAGACGGCAGTCAATGCAGATAAACCTAATGAATTCTGCAACCAAGAAAAATAGCGCGGATCAATGCTGACGCCTTCGCTGATTAGTAATCGCAGTAATACGAACATGGGTAATAAAAATGCGAGGAGTAAAGTCATTCCACAGAATGAGGATGCGTAGAATGCATGCGAACCTTTTAAGTGCTTGGGGACTGCAGGTTGGGTATTCGTACTTCCCGATCCATAGCGCTGGCGTGAACGATTATGCCGTTCCCAGTAAAATACTAGGAGTACAAAAGCCAATAATATTAGGGATAATTGAACGGCAGCAATTCGATCTCCATAGGAAAGCCAAGCTTTAAATATTCCTGTAGCAAAAGTTTGTAAACCAAAATATGAGACAGCTCCGAAGTCTGCTAAAACCTCCATCAAAGCCAAAGCAATGCCGGTAAAGATAGCGGGTCGTGTCATCGGTAATACCAAACGGATAAAGGCCTGAACGCTGCTATAGCCCAAGGTTTCTGCCGCCTCCATTAAATGCGCACTACGATCTAGGAAAGAAGTACGGGCTATTAGATATACATAGGGATATAAACACAGCGAAAAAGTCCAAATAGCCCCGCCCAAAGAGCGAGGATCCGGCAAGATCAAACTGATTCCAAGACTATTGCGCATCATCGTTTGCAAAGGTCCGGAGAACTGCAGAAAGTCGACAAAAAGATAAGCCATCACATACGTAGGGACTGCAAGAGGTAGGATGAGCGCCCACTCAAATATTTTCTTACCCGGAAATTGATAATTCGCCACTAACCACGCATTACCCACACCTAGAGTAAAAACACCCATGCCAACGCCAAAAACTAATATAAAAGTAGTCACGACATAGTCTTTTAAGACATAGTTCCACAGATACATAAGCGTACTTTCTTTGACTTCTCCTAATTCGGTTGGAGATAAAGGCTGACCTGTCCCTAAAAATATGGGGAGAAATAAGCCAATAATTGGCAAAGCCAAAAATAAAGAAAGAACAATGGCGGTGGCACGTATTCCATGGGGTTGACGGGTATCCATTTACTATGTTGTACATTATTTGTGTATTTAATCAATTCAATGCGAAAATTAAAGAGATGAATTCCAATCCAACCTTAATGTCACTTGAGAACATTGCCATTCAGTTCCCCCGTCAAGATGGTTCTGGTGTGATTGATATTGCAAAAGGACTGAGTTTTAACCTCCCTCAGGGCGATATTGCTTGCTTATTAGGTCCCTCGGGATGCGGCAAATCAACGGTGTTGCGGGCCATTTGTGGCTTTGAGCCCCTACAGGCTGGTGAGATCAAGATACATGGCAAAATCGTTAGCTCCAAACATATTCGAATTTCCCCTGCAGAGCGAAAAGTTGGCATGGTCTTTCAAGACTTTGCCCTTTTTCCACATCTGAACGTTCTTGAGAACGTCACCTTTGGTTTACGGGTGGGCTCCTTTCCTAATCTCAAACAAAAGGGGATGCAATGGTTAGAGCGTGTCTCATTACAAGATAAAGCAACAGCGTATCCTCATGAACTTTCAGGGGGTCAGCAACAACGAGTTGCCTTAGCAAGAGCAATGGCGCCCGAACCGGATTTAATTTTGCTAGATGAACCGTTTTCAAATCTTGATATTGACTTGCGCGAGCGGCTAGCCGACGAAATGCGCAATATTCTCAAAGCAAATAATGTAACTGCTTTGCTTGTAACCCATGATCAATTCGAAGCTTTTGCAATCGCAGATCATATCGGCATTATGAACAATGGCAGGATTATTCAATGGGATAGCCCCTACGATCTTTACCACAAGCCGATCGATCGCTATGTCGCTGAATTTATTGGTCGTGGAGTATTCATCCAGGGACAAACCCAAGCGGGGGGATCTGTGCATATTGAGTTGGGACAAATGCAACTCGATGAGGGCATGCATCTACCTGCGGGCAAACAGATTGATGTTCTCCTTCGAGCCGATGATATCCAACATGACGATCAAAGTCCGATGCAAGCGGAAGTGGTCCGTAAGACTTTTAGAGGCGCAGATTTTTTATACACCCTCAAACTCAATTCAGGACAAGAAGTATTTGCTTTTGTACCCAGTCATCACAATCATGCCATCGGGGAAAAAATTGGTATCCGCTTGGGTGCTGATCATGTCGTGACCTTCCAAGATAAGCAAAATAATTAGCCCGATCAGGGTAGTGCTCAATCTAAAGATTCTTCAACTTTGGTTATCTTGATCTGAAGCTACCGATGAATCTTTTCTATCCTTGAGTGGTTTACGAGACTTAAATCCGCCCTCATGAGTATGCCAAAATTCTAGTTCAACTTCAGGCCAACTCCAACACCAGTAACCATGGCCTGCTTCAAAATCTACTAGCCAAAGTCCTTTGACTTCACCGCCCAGTTGTTCAACGCTCTCCGTCCAACTCTCGACCAGGATTTTCAGTCTTTCTTTAAGGTCTTCAGCGAGAGCTAATTGGCCTTGTAATTCGGCTTCTTGTAGCTCTTTAGCCATACTTTCCGCTAGATGGGTCACGGGTGCAGTAATATTTCGGACTTCACGGGTCAATTTTCTAGCTTCTTCTATGTTGAATACTCTGCCCATTAACTCACTCCCTCTATCATCATAGACATATGCAATTCATTCCGAGTATCAAATCTCATCAATCTCCAGAATTATGGAAATCTTTTCCTCGACTCGAACTCCGACTAGACAATAACTCTGATACTTCTCTATGGTCAAAGTCGATTCGCGAGGGCCTTGAAGTACATAGTTTACATCTTCCTATATGGGATTCGAAGACTTTCTCTTTGGATTTAGTCCATCAAATATTACAGCCACCCTATGATTTAGACTTTCTTGTACTCCCGATCCCTTCTTTGGCAAGCCGAGCTATCCAATTTGAATTACTCTCCACTCTTGAACTCTTGCTCGAAGTTATTGGAGGTCGGGGTATTAAAATTGCTCTGCACCCACAAGCTGAAACAGAAGCCCTAGTAACTTTGGTTAAAAGTATCCACGCGGATGCCATTGGTTATTGTTGGGATGCACACAATACAAATCCTGATGCCATTACCGATCGCCTCTTTGTTGCTTTTGGAACTCCCGAGGATTCCTTTCAGTCTCTCTATGAGTTAGGTTATCGGTGGGATATAGGACTCGACGTAACGAGTCCCGATCATTTCAAAATCGCCCACCAACACCTAAAGGAGAAGTATCCCGACCCCTTGTTTCCCAAGCGATTACCTGACGTACCACCGGATCCCGAAGTGTCTCTCGGAGAACACTGGGACCTTAAGTAAGATAGAGCGTATGGTCAATAAACTATTAGTCATTGCTGGTGAGGCTTCTGGTGATCTGCATGGGGGTCATCTTCTTCATGAATTGAAAAAACGCCGACCTGACTTGACTCTAGTAGGTATTGGTGGCGCATCAATGACGCCTTACCTGGATGAGAAAATTGGAGACCTAAAAGATCTCGGTGTTGTAGGTTTTCTGGAAATCCTGAGACATTTGCCGCGTTTATGGCGATTAAAAAAGCAACTTCACCGGCGATTAAACCAGGGCGACATTCAGGATGTCCTCTTCATTGATTATCCCGGTTTCAATTTACGTTTAGCTCGATCATTTCGTCGCTCTTTCCCTACTTTGGGATTACATCATTATGTATGTCCACAGGTTTGGGCTTGGCGACCCCAAAGAATTCCCGTGTTGGGGCAAACCCTCACAACTCTCTATTGTTTATTTCCCTTTGAAGTTCCTATGTTTAAAGACTATCCAGTTCGAGCTGTTTGTCTGGGTCATCCTCTACTCGATTTGGCTAAACCCGAAGTCAGTCGCGAGGAATTTCTCAAAGAATTAAGACTCGACTCCTATCGACCTATCGTTACGCTTCTCCCTGGAAGTCGACCAGAAGAAATTCGTCGATTACTACCCCCGATGGTCGAGATGGTTTCAAAGTCTCGACTAGAGATGCCGAATCTTCAATGGATATTGGCTTTAGCTCCGACTATCTCACCTGATTTAGTGAATCCCTGGATACAAGGACTACCTATCCATGTTGTGATTGATCGATCCTATGCCTCCCGGGCTTATGCGCAAGCCGCGGTCGTCGCCTCGGGAACAGCGACCCTGGAAACAGCTCTTCTTAAAGTTCCCTTTTTTTCAATTTATCGTTTACACCCATTTAGTTTTTGGATGGCCAAACGTCTTGTCAAGCTCCCCTATTTTGCTCTAGCAAATGTCGTTATGGGCGCAAAAATTATTCCGGAACTTTTACAAAATGAAGTCCAGTCAGAAACCTTATGGGTAGAACTAAAAAAATTATTAAGCCCAGAGGGTAGTGCACTTCAAATAGGCGAAATGACCCTCTTGCGAGAACGCTTAGGATCTTCAGGTGCAATGGAACGAATCGCTGACGATCTTGTTCAACATCTTCATGGTTGAAATTAAGATTTCACCTGATAACGTTGAACAACTTCATCCCATGAACCCTGAGATTTAAGAATCAATTCGGCTAAAGTTCGCAAAATACCCGAACCTCCTATGTCTGTAAATACATGATGAACACTTGCTTTAACCTCATCACATGCATCAGTCGGACAAGCCGCTAACCCTACACGCTGTAAAACATGAATATCTTGAAGGTCGTCTCCTAGGTAAGCAACATTCTCCCACTCACATCGATATTTAAGAAGAAGTTGCTCGATACTTTTAGTTTTATCTCGAATACCCATGAAGCAGTCGGTGATGGCGAGGTCTTGGGCCCGTTGACTAACTGAAAGAGAAGAAAGGCCAGTAATAAAAGATACGGGGATCGATTGTGATTGAAGCCATTTAATAGCAGCGCCATCGCGAACATGGAACGCCTTACAGTGTGGACCCCCTTCGATTGGGTAGTGAAGTCTCCCGTCAGTGAGAACTCCATCAACGTCTGTCGCAACTAGTTTGATTTGTTTGGCTCGTAATTGTAAGTTCATGAGTTAACCTTTAGAGGGATTTAGGTCAGAATAACAACATGTCTCCTTTTATTCCTCTCGAAGATGCCCAACGCCTCCTGGCGGAAAACGCTCTAGTCGTCGATGTTCGAACTAAAGCTGAATGGCTTGAGGGACACGGACCCGAACCTATTCTGCATTGTCCCCTCGACCAACTCATTGAAAATCCTCATCTAGTGCCCCCCGATCGCCCCCTCTTACTCTGCTGTCGCAGTGGGGGTCGAAGTGGAACGGCCCAAATGTTTTTGGCGCAACAAGGATTCAAAGAGGTTTATAACCTCGGACCCTGGGAGCGGGATCCTCGGATCGTTTAGAGTGAAGTTCGACGCTGCTCGTAATGAGCAACGATCAGATCTACTATTTCATCCACTGTTCGCTTAGAAGTATCTAATTCTATGGCGTCCTCTGCCTTACGAAGTGGGCTGATACTTCGAGTACTGTCAGCAAGATCACGACGTTCAAGATCTAGCGCTACTTCCTCGAGATTAGTTAAGATACCTTTATCGGTGAGCTCTTTTAATCGACGTTCACTTCTCACTTGAATTGACGCCACAAGAAAGATCTTAGCTATGGCTTCAGGGAAAACAACGGTTCCAATATCTCGACCATCGACTACCCAATAACCCCGCCGACCCAGGCGTTGTTGTTGTTTGACCATGGCTTCTCGAACTTGACCGTCGGCACTGACGGGCGTCACCATTTGATTAATTTCCATCGTACGAATGGCATCACTTACATTTTCTCCATCAAGAAAGATAGAAGTTCCCTCTTGATTGATTTCGATTTTAGCTAAGATATTTTTGACATGATCTGTATCAGATAAATGGACTCCAGCACGATGAAGAGCCAGAGATGTCGCGCGATACATAGCTCCTGTATCAAGATAAGACCATCCCAATCGCTCAGCAGTCCGTTTAGCCGTCGTCGATTTTCCAGATCCCGAGGGACCATCAAGGGCAATCAGGTCAAGGCGTGGGGACAAAGGACCTCGCTTTATACGATAGGACGATTATTAAGTACCTTATCAATTAAGCCATACTCCATGGCCTCAAGTGAACTCATAAAATAATCTCGGTCGCTATCTTTTTGAATTTTTTTCAAAGGTTGACCCGTATGTGTCGCCAGCATTTGATTCAAGATATCTTTTAATCGCTGAATCTCTTTGTAGGTAATCTCGATATCACTTGCCTGTCCTTGGGCTCCTCCGCTAGGTTGATGGATCATAATGCGCGCATTAGGAAGAGCGAAACGCTTACCCTTGGTTCCCGCTGCTAGAAGTAGAGCACCCATGCTGGCGGCTTGACCCACACAATAGGTAACAATATCGTTTCTAACAAACTGCATGGTGTCATAGATGGCTAACCCAGCGGTGACACTGCCGCCCGGACTATTAATATAAATCTGAATATCTTTATCGGGATCTTCACTCTCAAGAAAAAGCATTTGAGCAACTAGGGCATTAGCAACATTGTCGTCAATGGCAGTCCCTAAGAAGATAATGTTGTCTTTGAGCAGGCGACTGTATATGTCGTAGCTGCGCTCTCCTCGGGGAGTTTGTTCAATGACAATCGGAGGATAGTAATTTTTTTCAGGGAGGGATGACATAAGACTCCTTATGGCTTTCAGAATAACAAAGGGCTAGTGCGAATGCCCCTCATGAGTTCCGTGGTGATGATGGTCATGGGAATCCGCGGTGCGTCCATCGGCGCCCTCTCCCTCATCAAAAGGATCCAGTGACGAGGCTTGGTCTTGGGTACGCTCTGCTTCGAGTAGTTCATCGAAGCTCTTTTTGTCTAAAAATATTTCCTCAATCTTTGAAAGTTCAAATAAGCGGCTAAAGATCATTTCTGTCCGGAGGCGCCCCTTAATCTCAGACAGAGCACCTCTCCTCTCTAATTCGCCCCTTACCTGACTTAAGGTGAGTTTAATTTGGTTCTCGGCCATGAATCTTTCAATATCTGCATCAACAGCTGTTTCTGATACTTCAATCTTTTCTGTATCACCGAGTTGTTTTAGCAGATATCCACATTTGACGCTTCGTTGGGCATCCTTAAACCGATGTTCGCGGTAGGCATGCCAATTAATACGTTTAGGATCCATGCCTTGTTGAGAAAATTGTTGGGAGAATTCTCGGCAATAGTCATCTAGTTGTAGTTCGGTCATCGTGGAGGGAATTTCAAAGTTTGTTTTCTCTAAGAGAAGATCTAAAAGATCAGCCTTGAGTCGGCCATTGGCATCACGTTCGGAAGATTCTTCCAAATCTTTTGCTAAACGATCTTTTAAAGATTGCAGATTTTCAAACGGTCCGGCATCTTTGGCGAAGTCATCATTAATTTCGGCTAGTACCCGTTCGCGAATATCCTTTATCGTGACGTGATATTTGACAGACTTACCTGCCAGACTGGTATTGGTATCTTGTTCGGTGTGCTCGAGTGTAAATTCTTTTACAGCGTCCACTTGTGAACCTATTAAGGCCGCATCTAAAGGTCGCTTTTCATCAATTTGAATGACTTGTTCCTTAAAAGATCGAGTTTTTTCAGGTTTCCCATCAACACGGAAAGGGGTCACCTTAAGATCGCACGTAACAAGAAGCCCTGAAGCTACTGGCGTATCAACTGATTTCAATTTAGCGGACCGCACCTGAAGATCTTTAAGTTGTTCTTCGATCAGATCGCTATCGACGCGACGTTTCTTTTTGATGAGCGATAGGCCTTGATAGTCGGGGAGTTTAAGTTCAGGAGCTACATCAAAACTAGCTAAAAATTTGGCATCCATGTTTTGTTTGAGTTCTAATTTTTCGATGGAGGGTGTTGAGATGGGAGTCACACCAGCTTTTCGAGAGGCTTCCCAAAAGAAATCTCGGATAAGACTTTCGGCGACTTCTTGGTGGACTTCTTTGCTAAAGCGCTCCATGACATATTTAGTTGGAACCTTACCTTTTCGGAATCCTGGCACTTTAACGGTCGAAGAGATACGACTCGTTATGCGCTCAAAGGCTTCATCTACGTGGATAGAAGGAACTATGATGTCGAGAGATTGTCGCGTGCTGCTTTGGGTATTTAGGGTGTATTGCATGATGACCTCTTAGAAATTTTAGGGAGGGGATTTGGTGCGAGTGCGCGGACTCGAACCGCGACGCCTTGTGAGCACAGGCTTCTAAGACCTGGGTGTCTACCAATTCCACCACACTCGCATTGTCAAATTTTGATGGTGCGCCCTGAGCGATTCGAACGCCCGACCGTCAGGTTCGAAGCCTGAAGCTCTATCCAGCTGAGCTAAGGGCGCAG
>SXGQ01051715.1_pt1 | contig 12332 bp, 9 predicted proteins | sample 3178371 | NCBI WGS metagenome assembly SXGQ01 (sample SAMN11356859, study PRJNA531348) | freshwater metagenome | isolation source: freshwater sample F1-20 | place: China: Fuxian Lake, Yuxi | collected 2017-12-25 | reverse complement strand
GGCCCGATGGCGCGCAGCGTCCATGACCTGGCGGTGGCGCTCGGCGTGATGACCGGCGTGGACCCCGCCGACGAGGCGACGAAGCGGAGCGAGGGCCGATTCGCCTCCGACTACACGAAGTACCTGAAAGCCGATGCGCTGAACGGCGCGCGTATCGGGATCGCCCGCGATTTCATGGGCGCCGACGGCGACGTGGACTGGCTGATGGAGGCGGCGGTCGCTGCCATGACGAAGGCCGGCGCGACCGTGGTCGAGGTGCGATTTCCCAAGTGGATGCTCGACGTGAAAGGCGAGTTCTACACGGCGATCAGGTATCCGGAGTTTCCCGCGCAGCTGGCGGCGTATCTGACGACGCTGGGCGCAAGCTATCCGAAGACGCTGCAGCAAGTCATTGACCGCGCGCAACTGGTGACGTCGCCACGGCCCGACGGCGCCGGTCCGAACGCCACCCGCTGGTCGATGTTCGCACGCGAACTGGCGAGCGGTTCGATGGACGATGTTCGCTACACCGCGGTGCGTGATCACGGCCTGCCGCTGATCCGGCAGGTCACCGAAGGCGCGTTTGCCGCGCAGTCCCTGGATGCGATCGTCTATCCCACGGCCGCGCGGCGGCCCGACCTGGTCGCCGCCCCGCCAGAACCCCCGGGAGGCGGCGCCGCGTCAGCGACCAACATTGCCAACCTCACCGGATTTCCTGATCTGATCGTGCCCGCGGGGTTCACGGCCGACGGCCTGCCGGTGGGACTCTCGTTCCTGGGGCCGGCCTTCAGCGAGGGCAAGTTGCTGGGGTTGGGCTACAGCTTCGAGCAGGCAACGCGCGCCCGGCGGCGTCCAGTTCACGCGCCGGCCTTGGCCGGCGAAACCTTGTCCAAGTAAGGCCGCACCACCAGCGCGGCCAGCGCGTGCAGGCGGCGCGCCGGATCCAGCTGCGCGCCAAGGCGGCGCACCATGCCGCGCCACTCGTGGCTTTCGGCGGCCTTGCCGCCAATCGGCCGCGCCTTGATTGGCCGCTGCAAGACGGCCTCGGCCCAGTCGAGGCGCGTGTTGCCCTCGGCATCGAGGGCCACCACCTCGAACGCGGGGCCGTCCTTGTAGATCGCCACCAAGCCTTCGCCGGCCTGGTGGCCAATGTTCATCTCGAACCGCACCGCGCGGCCCAGGGCGCTTTCCTCGTAGCAGGCGAAGATGCCTTCGACCAGTGGGTGGCCCGAGGCGAAAAAATCGATGCCTTCGTTCTCCACGGCCTCCTCGCGGTCGAACGTGCCGACGTAGCCCGAGCCGCCGGGGACGCCCGGCAAGCCGTCCACCAGCGCGCCGTTGCCGATCTCGATCGAGAAGACGCGGTGGCCCTTGGGATGCGCGATGGTGAATCCCAGGCCAATGGATGCCGTGACGACGACTTCCTGGTTGAGCTCGTCCAGTTCTTTCGGGATGCGGGCCAGGATCGCGGGTCCCATCGCGGCCCGGTAGGGCTCACGATGCAGCTGCTGATAGGCCGCCTCGCGAATGCGCGAGCGGGCCGCGTGGGTCTCGGCAAGCAGCGCGTCGAAACGTTCGTCCGACAGCGACGCAGCCGGATCGAGTGCGATCTCTTCCAGCGCGCCCTCGACATGCGCCAATTGCGTGTCGAGTCCCGCGAGCGGCTCGCGGAACAAGCCGAGCCCCTCGAACAGGCGCACGACGTCTCGGCCAATGCCGGCGGGCGGACGAAAGTAGACGACCTCCACCGGGAGGCGGCGGCCAATGCGATCGAGGCGGCCGATGCGTTGCTCGACCACCGACGGCTGCCACGGCAGATCGAACAGCACGAGACGACGGCAGAACTCGAAGTTGCGGCCTTCGCCGCCGCACTCGGTGGAGACCAGCAGGCTCGGGCCGTCACTCTCGCGAAACCGCGCCACTTCGGTGTCGCGCTTGGCCGGCGTCAGCGCTTCGTGAAACATGCCGGTGGCCAGCTGCGCGCGATGGCTCAGCGCCGTCCGCAGCATCTCGAGCGTCTCGCGGTCCGCCACGAAGACCAGCGTCTTCTCCTTCGCAGCCCGCCACTTCGGGGCGTTGGTGGCCAACCACTCGATGCGGGCGTCGAACCCGTCCATGGCCTGCGCCGGCTGGCGCAGCGGGTCGTCCGCGCCCAGCACCGCAGTGAGCGCGGCGCCCGAGGCCAGCGCGCGGCGCACGCGGTCGATCTTGTCCCGCCGGAGCACGGCATTCGCGGCCGGCGCGCTTCGCACCGCAGCCTCCACCGCGTCGCGATGCCTGGCGCTCTTGGGATTGAGCAAGTCGATCGGGAAGCCGACGCGCGGCGGCAGGCCGCCGATGTCGGAGCGGCGCGTGGAGCTGGTGCAGGGCGGCAGCGGCGTGCCCTCGGCCAGGCGGGTCTCGAAACTCATGCCCTCCGGAAATTCGTCCGGCCGCAACAGCTGCAACAGCCGGAAGAACCCATGCGCATCGTCCTCCAGCGGCGTGGCGCTCAGCAGCAGGACGTGACGACCGAGCGCGGCAATCGGCGCGACAGCCCGCCACGCCGGTTCGCCGGGGTGGCCTGGTGGCCGCCGCAGGCGTTGGGCTTCGTCCACGACGAGCAGGTCGATGCCGGCCTTGACCGCTTGCGCGGTCAGGTGAGGCCGCGCGATCAGCATCTCCAGCGAGATGACGGTGCGCTGGTGCAGCTCGAAGGGATTAAAGTCGTCGCCGAAATCCTTGGCCACGTCACCCAGCCGATCCGAATCGAGCAGCGTGAACACCTGATGGTATTTTCGCCACAGCTCGCCCAGCCACTGCACCGTCAGCGTGTCTGGCGCGACGACCATGCAGCGCCGGACCTTGCCGGCGTGGACCAGGCGATTGAGGATGAGCGACGCCTCGATGGTCTTGCCGAGGCCGACTTCGTCGGCCAGGAGCCAACGCACGGGATCGGTGGCGCTGGCGCGCTCGGCGACGTGAAGCTGGTGGGGGAACAGGCGCACCCGTCCGCCCAGGAACGACCCCAGGCCATCGGCCTCGCGAATGGCCAGCAGGTGCAGGATGTTCATCCGCGTGATGAAGTCGTCCACGTCATCGAGATCGCCGACGACCAGCTTCTCGAGCAGCGCGCCCTCGAGTTCGAGCGGCCACAGCGCGTACGCGGGTTCGGTGCGACCGTTCACCAGCGTCAGCCGTCCGTCGGCCAGCCGTGCCGTGATGGTGGTCTCTTCGTGCGTGGCGGTGATGCGGACCGGCCGTCCCGGACTGAGATCAACCGGCACCAGCGCGTCGGTCTGCGCGGCCAGGCGCAACGTGGTTCCCGAACGCGGGAACTCCACCACGATGGCGCGGCCATCGATCTCCGCAATGCGGCCAATCCCCAGTTCGGGATTGAAGCGGTGGGTGAGATAGGCGCCGACGGCCCAGGCCGGTTGTGAAGAATGAGTAGCCAGACATACGACGGTACCTCAAACTCGGGTGCCTCGGGTGCCTCGGGTGCCTAAGGTGCCTACGGTGCGGTACGACTGAGGCATCGTGGATGACGCGATCGCTCATCTCTACCAGCTGCCGCTCGACCAGTTCACTCCCGCTCGCAACGCCTTAGCCAAGAGCGCCGGGCCGCGAGCCGCGGAGATCAAGGCGCTCGAGAAACCCCACGCCGCGGCGTGGGCGGCGAACCAGCTGTTCTGGCTCGAGCGGCCCGTCTACGACGAACTGATCGAGGCGTCACGGCAACTGCGGGCGGCTTATCGCGATCAGCTGGCGGGGAAGTCGCCCGACATGCGGGGCGCCGAGGCCACGCACAAGGCGGCCGTGAAGCGTGCCACCCAGACCGCGCGAGACGCTCGACATCCTCCCCAGTGCCGACCGGCTGACCCGGCCGCTCAATCGGACCGGCTTCGAGGCGCTCGAGGGTTTCACCATTGCCCCGAAGCCGCGTCCCGAACCGACGCGGCTCGAACCCAGGGCTGGGCCGTCAAAGCCCCGGCCGTGCTCGACCGCGCCCGCCGGGCCGTGGCGCGGGCGGCGTAGAATCAGCCAGGGAGGCGTCCACGCTCAAACGCTTGTGGCTGGTCGTGTTCGGCATGGCCGCGCTTGGCGCGTTGGCTCGAGCCCAAGGCGGCGGTCCCGCACCGCTCGCCTGGTTCGAGCCAGACGTCTCGCTGTCTCGGAACGACCTGCTGCGTCTCGACCGAGGCGAAGTGGTCGTGAAGCCTCTGCCCTCGAAAAGCGGCCAGCTCGGCGTCTTCACCATCACCGAACTGAATGCGACTCCGGACGTGTTCGTCTCGTGGATTCGTCAGGTCGCGGAGCTCAAGCGCAGCAAGGCGGTGCCTGTCTCTCGTCGGTTCTCGGAGCCGCCCTCGCTCAGCGACCTCGATGGCCTCGAACTCGACCAACGGGATCTGGACTCGATTCGGCAGTGCCGTCCAGGAGACTGTGACCTGAAGTTGTCAGCGGCCGAGATCGAAGCCTTGAGGCGCGTGGCCGATCGCGGGTCCGATGGGGCGATCCAGGAGGTGTTTCGACGCCTGTTGCTTGACCGGCTCATGGTGTACAGGTCAGGTGGTCTCGCCGCCATGCCCCTTCCGGCCTTCAGCCGGAACCTGATCCAGCCGACCGAGGTGTTCGCAGCGCTGCGCGCCAATTCCCCTTACATCCTGCGCTCGGACCAGCGATTGGCGTCGTGGCTCGAACAGCCTCTTGCGGAGGCCGGCGGCCCGGAGGTGGAGTCGTTCTACTACTGGTCCAAGGAATACTACTCGTCGGGCAAGGCGGTGATCGTCCTGGCACACGTCGGTGTCACCCGGGCCGCGACGGGTGGCGCGGGGCCGCAGGTCGCGGTCGCGGGCAAGCAGATCTTCGCCTCGCGTTACATGAACGGCATGCTGACGCACATTACGCTCAGCCGCGATCCGCCGAGCGGCCAGGGCTACATGACCTACACCAATCGCGTCGAGCTCGACGTGCTGGGCGGCTTGTTTGGCGGCATCGTGCGCGGCATCATCAACGGCCGGCTCAAGGGCGACGCGGCCACCGTGCTGCGGACGCTGCGCACCCGCATCGAGGGCGGCCCACCTTCGCCAGGCTCCGGTGGGCAAGCCCGCTAGCTTGGTTTCTTCTCCGCGATCGCCTGCTGGATCAGGTTGACGGTCCGCGTGGCGCGGGCCTCGACGATGGCGCGGGCCCATTCGCGCGAGCGGTTCAGGTCCGAGATATCCACGCCGTTGATGGTGGCCTTGTTGGCCTTGACCCGCGCGGCCCACCGCACCGAGTTGGGATCGGTCAGCATCATGTTCAGCGTGATGCCCGGGCTGTCGTGCAGGCCGTCATCGGGCATGCCGTCCTTGGTGACACCAAGCTGGCGAAGCACATTCGGGGTGCCCGGCGGGGCGGTGTAGTAGCCGGGGATGGTGGCGACGAACGCGGCGCCGGCGAACTGGGCCGTGAGCTTGTCGGCGACCGCTTTCTGGCCGTTCTGGTTGCCGCCGCTGTCGCCGATCATGATGATGTTCTTGAAGCCGTGCATCTTCAGGCTGTGCGCGATGTCGGTCAACAGGGCCTCGAAGGTCTCCTGGCGCATGCTGATGGTGCCAGGGCTGCGCATGTGGCCGCTCGGCGGATCGATGCGGCCTTCAGGGACAAACGCCACGATCGGCGCGCACAGCGCGTTGCCAAGCTTGCGGGCAATCGCCTCGCAGTTCGTCTTGAGCACGTAGTTGTGCTTGCCGGTGACGAGCCACGGACCGTTTGGTTCCATGCCGCCGGTGGCGATGATGGCCGTCGTGGTGCCGGCCTTGAGGGCGTCGCGCACGTCCATCCACGTCATTTCCTCGATCCACACCGTATTCGGCGCCGGCAGGGGATTGGGCGCGTCGGCGCAGTTGTAGGCGTTGTCGCGGCAATCGCCGCCGCCCATCGATCGCGGATCGGGCGGGCGCTGCGGCGCCTGAGCCGAGATGAGCGCAGTGAGCAGTGCGAGTGAAGCGGCGGCAGTGAGCGTGGTCTTGATCATGCTTGGTCCCTCGGTGGCGTGGAGTATACCGGGGGTCAGGGGAATAGTCCGCAGACCCGGACTGCGAAGTGTGCCAAATCCCAGCCAAACCTCTGGCATCGTCCGGGGCACGAGGATTGCTGCAAGAAGACCGTGGGCGGCCGCGACGGCAGCCCGCCGCAGTGAGGGGGCGTCATGAGGAGCTACCCACAGTCCCAGAAACCGAGGTATTCGGACCGCCGGTCAGCCGGCCAGGAGCTGGCCGATGCCCTGCAGCAGTTCGCGGGCCGCGACGACGTCGTCGTGCTGGGATTGCCGCGTGGGGGGGTGCCGGTGGCCCACGAAGTTGCCAAATCGCTGGGGGCGCCGCTGGACGTGTTTGTCGTCCGCAAGATCGGCATGCCCGGGCACGAGGAGTTCGCGATTGGCGCCATTGCCAGCGGCGGCACCCGGATCCTGGACGAGAATCTCATCCACCGCTACCAGCTCCCTGAACTGGCGATCGAGGCGATCTGCCGGCGCGAACGCGCCGAGCTGGAACGCCGCGAGCGGCTGTACCGTGAAGGCCGCGCGCTCATCAACGTCGCAGGGCGCCTGGTCATTCTGGTGGACGATGGCCTCGCCACCGGGTCGACCATACGTGCGGCGATTCAGGCGGTCCGCGGCCTTCGCCCCGCTCGCATCGTCGTGGCGGCGCCGGTCGGGGCCCCCGAGACCTGCCGCGCGCTGGCGCGCGTGGCCGAATCCGTGATCTGCCCGTTTATGCCGGAGCCGTTCGCCGCGGTCGGCCTCTGGTACGGCGACTTCTCACCAACCACGGACGAAGAGGTGCGCGCGCTATTGGCGATGCCAACCGGCAAGCAGCGCCTGGAACGGCGGGCGTAATGTCGAACACCCTTGCGGAAGTGGTCCGGCAGCACGCGCAGCCGCTCGATTCGGATACCGCGGTGGCCGGCCTGCTCGAGGCGATCGGCCACGACCAGTCGCTGGTGTTGATTGGCGAAGCGACGCACGGGACGCGCGAGTTCTATCGCATTCGCGCCGACCTCACGCGCGCGCTCATCGAGCAGCGCGGGTTCACGGTCGTGGCGGGCGAGGCCGACTGGCCCGACGCCTACCGTGCCAATCGCTGGGTCCGCGGCCTGGGCAGCGACGACACCGCCGAATCGGCCCTTGCCGATTTCACCCGGTTCCCGCGCTGGATGTGGCGTAACCGCGAAGTGGTGCGGTTTCTCCGCTGGCTGCGCGACGCCAATGCCGGGCGTGAACCCGGCGCGCGAGCGGGATTCTATGGCCTCGATCTGTACAGCCTGCACCGGTCGATGGCGCTCGTGATCGAGTACTTGGACGCGGTCGACCCGGCCGCGGCGCAGCGGGCGCGCGACCAGTATGCGTGTTTCGATCGATACGGCGACGATCCCCAGGCCTACGGGTATGCCGCGACGATCAATGTCAGCCGGTCCTGCGAGGACGAGGCCGTGAGGCAACTGCTGGACCTGCGCCGGCACCGGGACGAGTACCTGGGCCGGGACGGGCGCCCGGCGGCGGAGGCCCTGTTCTCAGCCGAGCAGAACGCGCGCGTGGTGCGCGACGCGGAGGCGTATTACCGGTCGATGTTCCGTGGTCGCGCCGAGTCGTGGAACCTGCGCGACGCGCACATGATGACGACGCTCGAAGCCCTGTTGGCCCACGAGCCGGCCGCCGGCGGGCCGGCGAAAGCGGTGGTCTGGGCGCACAACTCGCACCTGGGCGATGCGAGGGCGACCAGCATGGCCGCTGGTGGCGAGCTGAACCTGGGCCAGCTGGTGCGCGAACGCTTCGGCGAGGCGGCGTGCCTGATTGGCATGACGACGCATCGCGGGGCGGTGACCGCGGCACGTGAGTGGGGGCAGCCCGCCGAGCACCGCTCCGTGCGTCCGTCGCTTCCCGGCTCGTACGAGCGGATATTCCATGACACTGGCCTGCCCATGTTCCTGCTGCGGTTGCGTGAGCGGCCGCTCGTGACGGCGCTCGGCCGCCCGCGCCTCGAACGGGCCATTGGGGTGCTCTACAAGCCCGAGACCGAGCGGGGGAGCCATTATTTCCCGGCACGGCTGCCAGACCAGTTTGATGTGGTGGTTCACGTGGACAGCACCCGCGCGCTCGAGCCGCTCGAAACGTGGGCTCGCCACGAGGCGGACCTGCCCGAAACCTACCCGACTGGAGTGTGACCCATGGCGAGAACGTTACCCGTCGAGATCCGCGTCGGCGCCGACCTCATCGACGGCGACCTGGCGACGCCGCCGGACGCGGCCGGCCTGGTCGTGTTCGCGCATGGCAGCGGCAGCAGCCGGTTCAGCAGTCGCAACCGCGCGGTCGCGCAAGTGCTGCAGCATGGTGGCTTCGCGACCCTCATGATGGACCTGCTGACGCGGGAGGAGGACGCCGCCGACGCTCGGACGCGTCAATACCGGTTCGACATCGAGCTGCTGGGTCGCCGCGTGACTGCGGCCCTCGATTGGGCGCAGACCGAACCCGGCGTCGCGGCGCTGCCGATCGCGTGCTTCGGCGCCAGCACGGGCGCGGCCGCGGCCCTGATTGCCGCGGCCGGGCGGCCGGACGTCGTGCGCGCGGTGATCTCGCGTGGCGGACGGCCAGACCTCGCCGGCGACGCGCTGCCGCTGGTGCAGGCCCCGACCCTGCTGATTGTGGGCGGCCACGACGAGCAAGTCATCGACCTCAATCGCGCGGCCCTGAGGCGCATGCGCGCTCACGTGCAACTCGCCATCATTCCCGGGGTCACGCACCTGTTTGAGGAACCCGGTGCGCTCGAGGAGGTAGCGCGATTGGCCACTGATTGGTGTTTGCTCCACCTCTGCAGCCCTGGCAGCCGAACAGCATAGAAGAGCCGGCACCAAAGTGCCGGCCTTCTGGCAATAGTGATCTACTTACGGACGCCTGAATATTCCAGCATCTGCTGCGTCAGGTCCATCGGGTACGAGATCGTGACGTCGGTGATCTGACCGTTGGTCATCACCGGTGTCAGCTTCGGCATGACGAAGCCTGAGTACGACGGCAGGTTGAGCTGGTCAACGCGGGCCACGACCTGGTCGCGCAGCTTCGGGTCGAAGTGCACGCCGTAGGTGGCGAACAGCTTCTTCGCCGCGGCGTAGTCGCCTTCCGATTTGATCCGCTGCACGTCGGCCAGCAGCCGGCCGACCCCGTCGCGGAACGCTTTCGCATCCACCATCACCAGGTAGGTCTTGCCGTCGCGCGTCCGCTCCTCGATGGCCGTGGTGTTGGCCATCAGCCAGCGCACGATCATCTGCCGGTTGCGCATGTGGTCTTCTTCGATCTGGGTGCCCTCGCGCATGCGGCGCAGCTGCACGATCGCGTTACGCGTGTACGCCTCGTACTCGGCCCGGACCATGTTCTCGTGGTCGGCGGCCGGGATGATGCCCAGTTCCACCAACTTGGGGTCGGCGATGAAGTACAGCCCGACCAGGTCGGCGCGGCCTTCTTCGAGCGCCGAGAAATCCTCTTTGATCAGGGCCTGCGGGTTGCCCTTGCCGGGCGCCTGCTGGCCCGAGGCGTGGCCGATCACTTCGTGCATGTCGGTGGTCAGGCTGCCGGCTTCTTCGGCGTACTTCGCGGCGCGCTCGGCCTCGGCCGCGTCCCACGTGAACTCGCTGCGCATGTTGCCGGGGGCCGAGCGGGCGTAGGCGTCGGTCACGTTCGACAGCGCCACCGACTTGCTGCCGAACTTCTCGCGAATCGCCTGGTCGTTCGGCAGGTTGATGCCGACCGGCGTCACCGGGCCCGAGTCGCCGGTCTCCACCACGACGTCGATCGCGTTGGCGACGATGCCCTGCACCGTGGCCTTGCGGTACTTGGCGTCCCACGGCATGCGGTCTTCGAACCACTGCGCGTTGGCCGCCAGCTTCTTGATGCGCTCGGTCTTCTCCGGGTTGACGTAGAACACCAGGCCTTCCCACGCCCCCTTGACCCCGCGCGGGTCGAGATAGACCTCGATGAAGCCGTTGATGGTGTCCACCGGCGAGTCCTTGTCCTGCACCCACGCGATGTCGTAGGCCTCGCGGTCCTTCACCTCCCCCGTGCGATAGAAGGCCATCAGCGCATCGAGCGCCTTCACCATCGGCGGTTCGGCAAACGGCTTGGCGGCCTCCAGGTGCTTCACGATCTCGGTGAGGTACTTTCCGTAGCGGCCGTCGATCTTGTAGACCTCTTCGACCAGCGTGCCGTTCTGCTTGACCAGCCGCGAGTTCAGGCCGTACTTCTCGTTGAAGCCCTTGAAGTCGGCCATCGCCACGCCGGAGTACAAGTTGTTGGCGCTCGACAGCAGGATGTCCTTGCCCGCGCCCGGCGTCTTGTTGGTGACGATGGGATCGACGGCGGGGTCGAAGAACATGGGCTGCAGCCGCGCGACCGCGGCGGCGTCGGCGCCGGCGGCCTTCGCGGCGGCGGCAAACGCGTCGGGCGTGCACTTCAGCACGAACTTGCGCGCGGTCAGGTTGTTGTACGGACCGTTGTTGATCCAGAACAGTTTCGTGTAGCGCTGCACTTCGGCGAGAGTGGCCGGGTCCACGCCCTGGGGATTGGCGACGATCCGCTCGAGGATGCCGCGCATCTCGAGCGCGTCCTTGTGCTTCTGGTCGATGAAGATGTCGCGGCCGGCGAGCGCCGCCTGGTAGAGGTGCCAGACCAGCGTCTTCTGCTTGACGGGCAGCGCCGAGAACCCGTCGGCATACAACTGCACCACCGACGCATCGTCGACCCGCTCGAGCAGGTACTTGCGGTCGGCCGGCGCCGAGGTGGCAGCGGCCGGCGCAACGGCTGGGGTGGGTTCGGGGCTGGAACAGGCTGGGATGAACGCACAGAAGGCCAACGGGAGTAAATGGCGGCGGGTCATTTCAGTAGCGTAGCCCACCTGTGCCGCGGGTCGCTAGGCCACCGAGTTGCACCGATTCGACGCCGCGGTCGGGCCTGCTGCCAGGAGCCATCAGAACCGGGTATGATGTCGGTTCGGCACCCGTCGAGCGGCCTTTGTAACGGCCCCACAATCTTTGAGAGGACATCCCATGCGTCTCGTTTACGGTTTCGCGCTTGCAGTTGCACTGTGTACCCCGTCGGTCGTTCGCGCCCAGGCCCCCGCGGCCCAGCCGGATGGCGCGGTGGCGGTGAAGGACGGCGGCATTTTCGTCAAGGGCTGGATGGGCAAGATCGACGCCCAGGAAGAGAAGGCCGGCCAGGTGCTGAACAACGCGCGGCTCGCCGAGAAGAACGGCGTGCTCGACGTGCGCACCGGTCCCGCCACCACTTACTGGAACCCCGCCAACATGGCGACCGGCAACTACACCGTGAAGGCGACCTTCACCGAGTCGAACTACATGGGCCTGAACGATCACCCGCACCCCTACGGCATTGTCATCGGCGGCAACGCCATGGGCACGGCCGACCAGAGCTTCATCTACTGCTCGGCCTACGGCAGCGGCACGTTCATCGTCCGCGGCATGGGCCCGGCGCCGTTCGCGGTGAGCGCGCGCAAGCCCGAGCCGAACGCGGCCATTAACAAGGCCGCCGGCAAGGGTTCGTCGGTCAAGCAGGACATCGCGATGACCGTGACCGCCGACAAGATCGAGTGTTCGGTCAACGGCACGGTGGTCGGCAGCTATCCCAAGACCGACGTCGTGGCCGCGGGCAAGCTGAAGTCGACCGACGGCGTCTACGGCATTCGCTTCGCGCACAACACCGAGGCTACCGTCACCGGCCTCACCATGACGAAGCAGTAAAGCGGGTAGGGCTGGTGGGGCTGGTGGGGCGGGTAGGGCGGGTAGGACTGGCCCTTCTTTCTTACCCGCCCCACCTGCCTGACCCGCCTGACCCGCCCGACCCGCCTTATCGAACGTATTTGTTGAAGTGCGCGATGGTGCGTTCCCAGGCGAGCTTGGCCGCCGCCGCGTCGTAGCGGGGCGTGGTGTCGTTGTTGAACCCGTGCTGTGTACCGGCGTAGATGTAGCCCTCGTAGCGCACGTTGTTGGCCTTGAGCGCGGCCTCCCACACCGGCCAGCCGGCGTTGATGCGTTCATCCACGCCCGCGTAGTTAATCAGCATGGCGGCCTTAATCTTGGCGGTGTCTTCGGCCGTCGGCTGCCCGCCGTAGAAGGGAACACCGGCGGCCAGGTCGGCGCCCAGCCGAGCCGCCAGCATGCTCACCACGCCGCCGCCGTAGCAGAAGCCCACCGAGCCGATCTTGCCGGTGCAGTCGGGCCGCGTGCGGATGTAGTTGGCGCAGGCACTGAAATCCTCGCGCACCTTGGGCTGATCGAGCTTCGGGAACAGCTCGCGCGCCTTCTCCTCATCGCCGGGATAGCCG
>SXGQ01800144.1_pt1 | contig 12334 bp, 11 predicted proteins | sample 3178371 | NCBI WGS metagenome assembly SXGQ01 (sample SAMN11356859, study PRJNA531348) | freshwater metagenome | isolation source: freshwater sample F1-20 | place: China: Fuxian Lake, Yuxi | collected 2017-12-25 | reverse complement strand
GGCCCTTCGGCCCGAGCGTCACCTTGACTGTGTCAGCGAGCTTGTTGACGCCCGCCTCGAGTGCGCGGCGTGCCTCGTCGTGGAACTTCAGTTGCTTGGCCATCGTGGATTACTTCTCCACGACCGCGAGGACGTCACGGCTGGTGAGGATGAGCAGGTCCTTGCCGCCGTGGTTGATCTCGGTGCCGCCGTACTTGCTGTAGAGAACGGTGTCGCCGACCTTCACGTCGAGCGGGAAGTGCTGGCCCTCGTCGTCGCTCCAGCGGCCCGGGCCGACGGCGAGCACGACGCCCTGCTGGGGCTTCTCCGTGGCGGGGTCGGGGATGACGAGACCGGACGCGGTGGTCTGCTCTGCCTCGCTCGGCTCTACGACGATGCGGTCGTCCAGTGGCTTCAACTTCATGGTTTTCCTCCAGGTACGTGGATGATTGTCTGTCCCCGGCCGGGGCTGACCCGGGCGGTTAGCACTCAATCGGTGCGATTGCTAAGGATACGGACAGACCCCGCCCGTTGGCAACCGGCCGCAGCGAGTGCTAACCGCGACTACCGGCTCTGGTGGCGGGTCAGGAGGGCAATTGTCGGGCCAACGGGCAGGCCAACCACATTCGACAGCGATCCCTCCACGCGGGCAACCAGGCAGATCCCCATCCCCTGCACCGCGTAGGCACCCGCCTTGCCCCAGGGTTCGCCTGTGGCCACGTACCAGGCGACCCTGCCCCCCTCCAGGCGACGAAAAGTGACCCGCGAGGTCTCCACATGAAGGTCACCCGCCGCGACGGGCCCCACCACCACTGCGGTGTGAACCAGATGGGTGCGTCCTGACAACCCGTTCAACATCCGTGCAGCCTCGGCGCCATCCGCTGGCTGGCCGAGTGACAGCCCGTCAAGGTCGACCACCGTGTCGGCCGCGACCACGAGGGCCCCGGGGTGACGGGCGGCGACCACTGCGTGCTTGAGCACGGCAAGGCGCCGGGCAAGGTCCACGGGTGACTCCCCCGCGAGCGGGGTCTCGTCCAGATCGGCAGGGTCAGAGACGAAGGGGACACCGCGCGACGCGAGCAGGTCGACCCGGCGGGGTGAGCGCGACGCGAGGATGACATCCACGTCAGCCGCCGCTGAGCGCGACGACAGCTTCGTCATCCGGCACCGTCAAGTCGTCGCGGTTCGCGAGGTAACCCTCCGGCAGCACCACCTTGATCGGGCCGTTCGTGTGGCCGCGTGCCAGTCGCTCGCCACCCGGCACGAGCCGCATCGAATGGTCGAGACCGGCGGACACCCGCAGCAACTCATCAAACGACGACACGGTGGCGAACGCCCGTCGGGCATCGGAGCCAACGGGGTAGCCGGTGAGATACCAACCGGCGTGCTTGCGGAAGTTGCGGATGCCGAAATCGGTGCCCATCACGGACATGAGACCCTCCGCGTGCGAAGCCATGACATCCAGCACGAACCCCAGGTCGGGAGACGCCTGGACGGGGCGGCCCGCGAACGCATCCACGATGTCGCGGAACAACCACGGCTTCCCGAGACACCCGCGCCCCACGACGACCCCGTCGCATCCCGTCTGCTCCATCATCGCGAGGGCATCTGCGGCCTCCCAGATGTCACCGTTGCCGAGTACGGGGATGTCCTTCACCTCGCGCTTCAGTTCCGCAATCGCATCCCAGCGCGCCGCACCGGCGTAGTGCTGCTCCGCCGTGCGCGCGTGGAGGGCGATCATCGCGATCCCCTCCTCCTGGGCGGCACGACCGGTGTCGAGGAACGTCACCAGGTCGTCGTTGATCCCGATGCGGAACTTGCAGGTGATGGACACGCCGAACGGCTCCGCAGCGGCGACAGCCGCGGCCATGATCGCACGAGTGAGGTTGCGCTTCACCGGCACGGCGGCCCCGCCGCCCTTGCGCGTCACCTTCGTCGCGGGACAGCCGAAGTTCATGTCGATGTGGTCGGCTGCATCCTGTTCGCACAGTGCGCGCACCGCACGCCCCACGAAATCAGGGTCGCTCCCGTAGATCTGAAGGCTGCGAAAGTCCTCGTCCGGGCCGAACGCGACCATCTTGCGGGTCTTGTCGTTCCCGTGCACGAGAGCTGCGGCCATCACCATCTCACTGACATAGACGAGGCCCGGCCCGAAGCCGCGGCACTGCGCGCGGAACGGGATGTTCGTGACGCCGGCCATGGGGGCGAGCACCACCGGCACGGGGAACTCGCGGCCGCGCAGGACAAGGGGCAGGCGGCTCATGTTGCCGACCCCCTCGGCACCTCGGACAGTTTGAGGTTGGGGTATGCACCGCAGTCCAGCCCCATCGGGCCGTCACTGCGCAGCCGGTGCCATGCCGCCGCCGCGATCATCGCCGCGTTGTCGGTGCACATTGCCCTGCCCGGAAGTGCGACCCTCATGCCGGTCTCGCTGCCGCGTCTCGTCATCTCGCTTCGCAGGAGCGAGTTCGCCGCGACGCCGCCTCCGAGCACCACACCGCGGGCGCCGACCTGCTGCGCGGCGCGCAGGGTCTTGGCGCAGAGCACGTCGACGACTGCCGCCTGGAACGACGCCGCAATGTCGACGGTCGAGGTCCCGGGGTTGCGCCTGGCGTGGTTGACAACCGAGGTCTTCAGCCCGCTGAACGAGAAGTCGAGGCCGTCGTGCATCATGGCCCGCGGGAACGCGACCGCGGTGGCATCACCGTCGGGAGACACACGGTCGATCACCGGCCCGCCGGGGTACCCGAGATCGAGGAAACGGGCGACCTTGTCATAGGCCTCGCCCGCGGCATCGTCGATCGTGCGGCCGAGGATCCGGTAGTCGCCGTGCCCCCGCATCTCGATGATCATCGTGTGCCCGCCGCTCACGAGCAGGACCACAAGCGGGAACTCGAGACCGGGGTCGTCCAGCAAGCCGGCGTAGAGGTGCGCCTCGAGGTGGTTCACACCGATGAACGGCCTGTCCCACACGAGGGCGAGGGACTTCGCCGCCGACACCCCGACCAGGAGAGCGCCGATGAGCCCCGGCCCCGCCGTGGCGGCGACAGCATCGACCCGCGACGGTGCGATGCCGGCCTCGTCGAAAGCCTGGCGCACCACCGGGACGATCGCTTCGAGGTGGGCGCGACTGGCCACCTCGGGCACCACACCGCCGAAACGCGCGTGGATGTCTATCTGGCTGCTCACCACGGAGGACAGCACGTCGTCGCCGCCCATCACGAGCGCGGCGGCGGTCTCGTCGCAACTCGTCTCGATGGCGAGGACGACGGTTGACTCGTCGAAGGACCGTGCCGTGCTCATCGGTTCCCCGGTCTGCGCGACTGGATGTGGGCGAGGCGGTCCGCGAACTCCTGCGTGTCGACCCCGTGGGCCCACATGACGATTGCGTCGTCGGTGTTCTCGTAGTAGCGCCTGCGCACCCCCGCCGGCACGAAACCGAACCTGCGATACAGCTGCTGGGCAGCGGTGTTCGTGTGGCGGACCTCGAGCGTCATCGCCTCGCACCCCCTGTCATGGGCGAGGCGTGCCAGATCGAGCAGCATCTCCGTGGCCACACCCCGTTGGTGCCAATCGGGGTCGACGGCGAGGTTGGAGATGTGGGCGTCGTCCCCGCTGAACATGAGCCCGCCGTACCCGACGAGCCCGTCATCCACGTACGCGACCAGGTAGTAACGGTTTCCGGCGCGCATCTGGTTCAGCTCCGTGACGAAGGTCCGGTGAGTCCACGGCCGCGGGTAGACGATCTCCTCGATCTCGAGCACCCTGCGGAGATGCCTCCGTCTCATGGTCTCGGTGGTGAGGGTGTTCGTGGAACGCTCGCGCATGAAGCTCATCGCGCGGCCTCCCTCGTCTGCCAGTTGATCTCCGCATCCGGGGCACGCAGGTACAGAGGAACGAGACCGTCTGCCGGGACGGTGAGGTCACGCGCGGCCTTCAGCGCACCGAGCGCGAGAACGTGCTCGGCCGCGGGCATCGACTGCCAGGCAGGACCGGGGACTGCCATGGTCACCGGAGTGAACTGATCCGGGTGGCGCAGGAAGCCCGACCCGAGGCACAGGACCGGTTCACCCCGATCCGCTATCTCGATCGCCACGTCCGCTGGCGGCGCCACCTCAGGCCCGCGGAGGAGCACCGGCTCCGTCCCCGCCTGTCCGGCCCGGTAGAGCGCCCAGTACACCTCGCCCCTGCGTGCGTCGAGCGCGACAGCGACAGGCATGTCAGTGGTGCCCGCACCCCACGCAACGGCATCGAGGCTGGTCACGGGGACGAGCGGCACGTCGAGCGCCCATGACATCGCCTGCGCGGTGGACATGCCCACGCGCATCCCGGTGAAGAGACCCGGCCCGACGTCGACGGCGATGTGATCGATGCCGTCCACGCCGACCCCCGCCTGGCGCAGGACGAACTGGACCATCGGGGCGAGTGACTCGGCATGCCGCCTGTCGCTCGACAGCATCGCCGATGCCCGCGTGCCGGAATGGTCCCCGACCGCGACACTGATGCGCTCGACCGCCGTCTCGATGGCGAGGATCACGGCGCCACCGCCGACAGTGCCGAGCGCAGTTTCTCCCAGCGTGCATCCCACGAATGCCCCTCGACGGAGACCGTGATGACGCGCATGTCGTCATCATCGCCGTCCGGCTCGAGGTCGATGCGCAGGTGCCCGCCGAGGACATCGGTCGCGACGTCGCCCCACTCGATGATGACGACGTCCCCGAGGTCTGCCCGCTCGCGCAGGCCGAGGTCTGCGACCTCACCCAGTGTGGCGAGCCTGTAGAGATCGGCGTGGTGGACGGGGATGCGACCGCTGCGGTACTCGTGGACGAGCGTGAACGTGGGTGACGTGACGTCGTCCTCCGGGCCGACGCCGAGCGCGGCGGCGAACCCGCGCGCGAACGCCGTCTTTCCCGCCCCCATCGGACCGGCGAGCACGATGATGTCGCGCGGCCTCACCAGCCGGGCAACGGCGGCGGCCACGAGCGACGTCTGCGCCGGGTCGCGGGAGACAATCTCGATCACAGGTACCGCCTGTGGATCCGCGGCGAGACGCCGCACACGATCTCGTACCCGATCGTTCCGGTCAGGTCGGCCCAGTCGTCCGCGGTCACCGTGTGCCCGCCCTGTGTGCCGATGAGGACGACCTCGTCCCCCACGGAGACGGAACTGTCCGGCCCGCAGTCCACCATCAACTGGTCCATCGTGACCGTGCCGGCGATGCGGCGCGGCGCACCGTTGATGAGGACGTGGCCGCCCTCGTGCCCGAGCCTGCGCGGCACACCGTCCGCGTACCCCAGCGGCACCGTGGCGACGAGTGACTGGGATGTGAGCGGGGTGCGCAGACCGTAGGACACTGCCTGACCGGCCTCCACCCACCGCACCGCGGACACCCTCGCCTTCAGCGACATCGCGGGAATCAATCCCCTGCACTCGTGCGCCACCCCGTTGCCGGGGAGCAGGCCGTACGTGGCGATGCCGATTCGGGCCATGTTGAAGCGTGCGGCAGGGTTCGCGAGTGCGGCGGCCGAGTTGGCGGCGTGGATGACCGGAGGCGTGATGCCGCGTTCGGCAAGATTGTCGATCACGCCCGTGAACTGACCGAGCTGGCGGGCGTTGGCCTCGTGTGCGGGTTCGTCTGCGACCGCGAAGTGCGTGTAGAGACCCTCGGTCGAGAGGAGCGGGTGGCTGGACACGAACTGCGCGATGCCGAGCACCTCTGCCGGTTGTGCGCCCATGCGGTGCATGCCGGTGTCGACTTTCAGGTGGATACCGACCTCGCGACCGGCGTCCTGTGCCGCGGTCGCGACCGCGGCCGCGCCGAGTGTGGTGGCGACGGTGGGCGTGAGTGCGTAGCCAACGAGCAACGGGGCCAGTTCGGCTGGCTGCTCACTGAGGACGAGAATCGGTGCCTGGATACCCGCGCGCCGCAGGGCGACACCCTCGTCGACGATCGCGACGCACAGTCCCCCCGCACCGGCAGTGAGCGCGGCCTCGGCGACCTGCACGGCTCCGTGACCGTACCCGTTCGCCTTCACGACGGCCCAGACATCGGTGGGTGCGATGCGCTCGGCGATGACCGCGATGTTGTGCTGGATGATGCCCGTGTGCACCTCTGCCCATGCCCATCGCTGGGAGAAATCGATGCTCACTGCCCTGCCCCTGTGTCCATGATGTCATTGAGGACGTCGCCGATGACCGCCACCACGTCCCGCGCGATCGCACCCTCGACGGGCAGCGAGGAACCGGCCATCCCGTGGACGAACGCGGCGGCTGCCGCGGCCTCGGGGGCGGCAAGCCCGCGTGCCAGGAACGCGCCGATGATGCCCGCGAGGACGTCTCCGCTGCCCGCCGTGGCAAGTCGCTCGTCACCCGACACGACCAGGTATGTGGGGCGGCCCGCCGTGGCCACGATGGTGGTCGGGCCCTTGCGCAGCACCGTGCATCCGCACGCCTCAGCGAGTGCGACGGTGGCACCGATCCGGTCCTGGTCCGCTGTGTCGCCGCCCATCGCCGCGAACTCCCCGTCGTGCGGCGTGAGGACGGTCTGTGCGGTCCGCCCGAGCAGCGTGCCGTAGCCCCCGCGCGGGTCCACGGATGCCGCGAGAGCGTCTCCGTCAATGACCGCGGGCAGTCCGACCGCAGCCAGCACCTCCCTGACCTCCAGGGCGACGTCGTCGCCGCGCCCCAGACCGGGGCCGACCACGAGACTGTCGAACCGTGCGGCATCGGAAGCGACTACCCGCGACCAGTCACCCTCGGGCAACGGTGTGTGAACGACCTCCGTGGGGAACTGTGCCCCGGCTCGATCGGCCCCACGGGTGGAGAGATGGACGATGCCCGCACCGGCCCGCATCGCCGCGGCGGACGCGAGCGACGCGGCACCCGGCATCCCTGCACTGCCGGCGACGATGCGGACCGAGTGCGACCACTTGTGAGCGTGCCTGTCGCGCGGCGGCAGCCACATGCGGACATCAGAAGACTCGACCACATGGACATCCACGTCGTCTCCCGGGTCGATTCCGACATCGACGATGTCGATGACACCGCACACCGACGGCCCGTCACCGAGAACCATCCCCTGCTTGAGGGCAGCGAACGTGACAGTGCGGTCCGCCACGAGGACCCCGCCGTTGACCAGACCGGTGCGCCCGTCCAGTCCGCTGGGGATGTCGACCGCGAGGACAGGGACGTCGATGACGACGGGCGGGGACCATGTGCCGCGGAACCCGGTCCCGTACGCGGCATCAATGAGGATGTCGGCCGTGCGCGGGTCGACAAAGAGTCCGTGGGCGTCGGCCGCGTCAGTGACCGTGACGGACGCACCCCACGACGAGAGGGTCGCGGCCGCGACACGGCCGTCATTGCCGTTGTTGCCCTTGCCCGCAACCACTGTGACGCGACGGCCGTACGTGCCGCCCATGATCGAGCGGGCTGTCTCGGCCACGGCATGGCCCGCCCTGCGGATGTAGACGGAGGGGTCGTCGGTGACCTCGAGTGCCGCGGCATCAGCCGCGTGCATCTGCTCGGGTGTCACGACGGCAAGCACCCCGCAAGCGTAGGCGCGGGCCCGGCGAAAGCGAGCGGGAAGAGCGCCCGGGACGGGGCTCAGAGCGCCGCGACGACCGCCATGGCGACCGATGACGTGTGCGTGATGGACACGTGCCAGCCGTTGATCCCAAGACTCTCGGCGAGCTCCAGCGCGCGTCCCTCGACGCGGAGACGCGGCGCGCCGGACCCCAGCCGCTCGACGGAGACGTCGTGGAAGTCGAACGCCCCGAGACCGACCCCCATGGCCTTCATCGCAGCCTCTCGGACCGCGAACCGTGCCGCGAGGGAGGGCACGGGGTCCTTCGCCTCTGCGAGAGACGCCAGTTCGTCGGGCGTGAACAACCGTGTCCGCATCGTCGGGGTGCGCTGCAGCGAGACCCGGAACCGTTCGATGTCGACCGCGTCGATTCCCACGCCGCGCACGGTCAGTTGCCCCTGTCGTTGCGCCAGTGGTCGGCGCTCTCCGAGACCGGCAGGATGAGTAGGTCGGCGATCGGGACCTCGCCGAGTCTGTCCTCACGGAAGGAACCCTCGGTCTCCGTCACCCAGTCGACGAGCCTGTCGTACCTGCGGTCGTATCCCTGGAGGATGCGGCGCGCCGTGGCTGCGGGGACGGTGTCGTGGAAGACGACGTGGATCAGCGCGAGTCCCACGGTCTCGGCTCCCTTGACTTCGGGCACGATGACGACGGTCCGTCCGTCCTTGCGGCCGCGTGCGACGAGCACCTGCTGCTCGTCGGCCACGCGACGCTTCGTGCCGACGAGCGACGGGTTCGTGTCGACCCGCGAGGACAGGTCCCTCGCGAGACCGCCACGCTCCACGATGCTGATCGTGGCGGAGCCACCGCGCGGGTCACCGTTGACGGAGTACCGCGTGAAACCGGTGACCGAGGCGACTGCACCGTCCAGAGCGGCCAGCACCTTGAGCGTCGAGTACGAGATGTGGTCCCGGGCGGCCCCGGCCTCGAGCACGGCACGCACGAGCACGGCATCGAGGAGACCCTCCTCGGTGCGCGAGATCCCCACGGTCACGGTCTTGGCCTGGTGCTTGATCGCATCGACGGGGCGCGTGAGCTCGTCCACGGCCCGGGTCAGCGCGGTCACGAGGTCATCCAGAAGGACTGCAGGCGTGGCGACGCGTCCGGTCTCGCGCTGGTAGTCGCGCAGCGGCTCCGCGGAAGTGACGATGCGCAGCAGGGACACCACCCTCACGGCGGTGCTCGCCTCGAGGTTGCCGTCGTACTGGCCGGTGCGCAGGCCGGCGAGGAACTCCTGTGACGTGGTGCCGATGCGGCGCGCGACGGCCGACAGTGCCTCCTCGCCGTTGCCACCGCGCTCCACCACGAGCTCCACGACCTCGCGGAGGCGGCGCAACGGGATCGCGAGCGCGTCGATCGCGAGGGCCGCGTCGTAACCGAACAGATGACCGGCCATCGCGGAGAGCACGAAGCCGAGCGTGGGGTCCACGACCGGCACGTGGATCACGGCGGCAGCCGCGTCGAACTGCGCGCTGCCCTCCGTGGCGACGACGATCGGCACGGCCTTGTGGGCCTTGTAGATGGCCACTTCCTTCGCGACGTCGGCCGCGGTGCCCTCGCTGAGCCCGGCGGCACAGACGAGGATCAGCGGCTCGCAGGAGAGGTCAATGTGCTTCTTGTCCTCGGTGACATCGCAACTGATCGACTTGTAGCAGAGCTCGGAGAGCTTGATCCGGACCTCGTTCGCGGCGACCGTGTTCGGCCCGTTGCCGACGACGGCCCAGTACCTGCGTGACGGGGCGAACCTCGCCGCGATCGCACCGATTGCAGGGCGGACCGCCAGGACCTTCTCCATGGCCGCGGGCATGTCGACGAGCGAGCGCAGGATCCGGTCGACACGCTGGGGTGAGCCGCCGCACTGGAGCGCGACCGCACAGGACAGGACCGCACCCGCTGCCACCTGGGCATAAAAGGCCTTGGTGCTCGCGACGCTCATCTCTATGTCGCGGCCGTCAGAGGTGAAGTAGGTGCCGTGCGCCTTTGCCGCGAGATCACTGGCCCGCCGGTTCACGATCGCGATCACTGCCGCGCCGCGCCCCGTGACGAGGTCGACCGTGCGGTTCGTGTCGGTGGTGGTGCCGCTCTGGCTCACCGCGATGACGAGCATGTCTGACATGTCCGCTTCCATGGCGAAACCCGAGAGTTCCGTCGCGGTGAGCGCCGAGACGTTCACCTCGTGGGGCAGCAGTTCGCTCAGCACAGGGACGAGGGACGTCCCGGCCACGGCCGCCGTCCCCTGCCCGATCACGCGGATGCGCCTGATGGTGCCCGCGGCGAGCCGTTCACGGACATGTGCCGGGAACGTGGCCTCGTCGAGTTCGGGAAGGAACATCCCGTTGTGCTCGGCCACACGTCCACGGAGGGTCTTGCGGAAGCTGCGGGGGGCCTCGGTGATCTCTTTCAGGAGGAAGTGCGGCGCGTCACCGCGGTCGATGTCACGGGTGGTGACCTCGGCTGTGCGCACGCTCCCCGCGGCGAGGGCGATCGGGGTCCCGTCGTATGCCGTCATCTCGATGCCGGCGACCGTCCCTGCAGAGTCCGCCCTGAGCACAGCGATCTGGCCGCGCGACGAGGGTCGCGCGGTATCGACCGGTGTCTCGCCGTCGAGACGCACGAACGAGTGGGTCTCCTCGACGACCCCGTAGGGCTCGCTCGCCACCACGAAGCGGTCCTCGGCCAGGCCCACGTAGCAGCCCTGCCCGCTGCCGGAGAGGGCAAAGAGCAGGCGGCCGGGCTCGGAGGCGTCGCAGTAGCCCACGGCAACAGAACCCTCGAACTGGCTCACTGCAGCCCGGAACGCACCCTCGACGCTCACCTCGGTGGCGCGGAGCCTGTCGACCAGTGCGGGGATCACCTTGGCGTCGGTCGTGATCGGGTCGGCGAACCGGAGACCGTGGCGCGCCTTCAGGTCGGCGTGGTTGTCGACATCACCGTTCAGGACGGCGACCGATGTTGTGTCACCGTCGGCGCCGACTTCCTCCCCGGTGACCGGGTGGGCGTTCGGCTCGCTGATGATGCCGACGCTCGCCCAGCGCGTGTGGCCGAGAACCGTGACACGGGAACCGGCCGTGCCGAGCGCGGCGCGCAGAACCTCGTCCGCAGCGATGGCCGAGCGCATGTTCCGGGTGTTGTCCCCCAGTTCCCCGATTTCTGCTGCCGCCTTGTAGACGAACACGAGGTTCCCCGCCGCCACGCGGATGCTGTTGTTGGTGAACAACAGGTCCTCGCCGCGCCGTGCAATGTCGGCGCCGAAGCGTCCCGTCACGGCGGACAGGTCAGTGCCCCACACGATGACACTCACGCCTGCGGAGTCACGGCCGCGCACCTCCATGCGGTCGATCGCCGAGAGCGCCTGCTGCACGGAGAGGTACCCGTGAAGGGTGTGGGGCGCAGCCCCCGAGCCGGCGAGTGCGCTCACTGCATCAGCGGTGCGGAGACGGTCCCGCCGCAGTGCCCACGACGCATCGCGGACACCTGACACCAGGCCTGCCGCTGCATCGATCGCCGCAGAGTCACCGTGCATGGCGTCGAGGAGGGCCTCTGCCGCATCGGCCCTGGCATCCACGAGGTCGAGCCGGGCGTTGATCTCGGACGCGAGACCGAGATTCCCGGCGAGGGCCACGATCCCTGCGTCCCCCCGCAACAGGGCATCAGCGGCTGCGAGACCGCGCGCGGCGGCCTCGAGGTCATCACCCGCCGCCACCGCCGCATCGACAAGAGCGATGACATCCGCAGCGGAAGGGACCGGCCGGGCCGACGGCCTTGAGATGATCCCGATGATGCCGCACATGGAGCCGACCTTACTGAGCCGCGCGGGCGGCCTCAGTGCGTCCCTTCGATGGTGCCGCCGAAACGGGACACAAGTGCTCCGGCGAGGTCGCCGGCTATCCCGAGTGCGGTCACATCGTCACTTGCCTCGACCATCACCCGCACGAGCGGTTCGGTGCCAGAGGAACGCACGAGGATGCGACCGTCCTCTCCCAGTCTCCCCTCGCACGCCGAGATCTCCTGCTCGAGATCGGCCGCCGGGTTGGCGAGTCTCTCCGACGTGCGCACATTGACCATCACCTGCGGCCAGGCGGTCATCACCGCGGCCGCCTCAGCGAGCGAGCGGGACGTGCGCTTGAGGTCCTCCATCAGCAGGACCGCGGCCAGCAGTCCGTCACCCGTGGTCGCGTGCGCCCTGTGCACGATGTGCCCGCTCTGCTCGCCACCGAGGACGAAGTCGTTCTCATCGAGAGCGACGAGGATGTTGCGGTCACCGACGGGTGTCACCACGACACCGACACCCGCGCCCTCCATCGCACGGTGGAACCCGAGGTTCGTCATCACCGTCACCGCGACACCCTTGTTGCGGAGCAGACCGCGCGAGGCAAGGTCGACCGCTGCGACGGCAAGAATGCGGTCTCCGTCGACGATGTTGCCGGCGGCATCGACCGCGATCAGACGGTCGCCGTCGCCGTCGAATGCGATGCCGAGATCCGCTCCCTCGGAGACGACCCGCGCCGCGAGCGGACCGGGAACGGTGGCGCCGCAGCCCTCGTTGATGTTCCTGCCGTTCGGCGAGTCGTTCATGGCGAGGACGTCGGCACCGAGAGCGGCCAGCACCCGCGGTGCGACCCCTGCCATCGCGCCGTTCGCGCAGTCCACGATCACACGCAGCCCACCCAGGGTCCCGGCGCCGACGACGCCGACCCTGTGCCCTGCGTACTCGTCGAGGACCACGGCCGCATCGTGGACCTGGCCGAGTGCCACCAGCGGCCGTTCGGT
>SXGQ01182191.1_pt1 | contig 12337 bp, 10 predicted proteins | sample 3178371 | NCBI WGS metagenome assembly SXGQ01 (sample SAMN11356859, study PRJNA531348) | freshwater metagenome | isolation source: freshwater sample F1-20 | place: China: Fuxian Lake, Yuxi | collected 2017-12-25 | reverse complement strand
TGGCTGCCCGACATGGATTCGAACCATGACTAGGCGAGTCAAAGTCGCCTGTGCTACCATTACACCATCAGGCAAAGGAGCGGCGAAAGAAGCCCCCCTCCCTACGCGGGTCAAGAGTGGAAATTTACCGCCAACCCGCCGGCCAAAACTCTATGACCGTAAGCCTCTTGTGTTGCCCATCACGTGATATAATTAAAATAATCCATGCCGCTGATCTCCAAAACCAATCTCGTGACGCTCTTACTGCCCCTAGTCGCAACCCTTTGGGCCGAACCAAGTCCCCACGCCCCCATTTTCTGGTCAGTTACGCAAACGGATCTCATCGGAGCCCATACCCCCACGGTAATGGGATCACCCCACGTTAGCTCAGCACCGCCGCACCCAGCGTTATTTTTTAACGGCTTTAGCGACGGCTTACTCGTGCCCACTAACCCGCTGGCCGGTTGGCCGCAGTTCACCGTCGAGATTCTTTTTAAACCAGAGGAAGGCGGCTTGGCCGAACAACGCTTTGTGCATATTCAAGATACGACCAATTGGCGCGTGATGATTGAAACCCGGCTCGATGGCCACGGTGGCTGGTGGCTCGATGGGACCGAGTCAAACTTCCCTCGGCGTGCGCCAGAATAAAGTCTACTGGTTCAAAGGCGGGATCAGCACGCTGCGCTTTCACCCCACAGCGCTAAACCCGCCGCAATTGCAACGGGCCCCACAACCATAAACGGCGGCGCGATTAATCGCCTCAGAAGCCGGGAAAAGGCTTGCTGCGCTGACACAGCTGCAGCGGCACCCCCCACGGATCACGCATCATGGTGAGCCGCGAGCCATCCGGCAGATTGTCTTCAAAATAAAGGGTGGCGCCGATTTTCTCTAAGCGCTGCTGCTCGGCCCGAGCATCCGGGGTGAAGACGGCTAAATGATAAACCAAGGGATCTTGGTTCGCATAATTGGGAATGAGGGCCGCCGGATTCGTATAAAGCTCGATCACGATTCGACCCGTTTCATCGGCGAGGAAATGCGTAAAGGGCGCATCCTCACGGCGGCGCGCGATTTGAAAACCGAGGTGCTCCACATACCAGCGGGCCATCGCCCGGACATCCGCTACATTGAGGGCAAAGTGTTCGAATTTCATAAGTGAAAATAAAAGCTGAAAGCAGCGCCATGACAACGAACCTAGCTCCCTTGTGGCAATGCCATTCGCCGCAACGCCTCCCTCAAGCTTAGCGACCCTGGGCTGCACCGCGACCCGCACCCCCGTAGCGCGCTGAAATCTCGGGCATTGACGCCGCTTTTAGCGGTCGGTTTCATCTCACCTCATGCCTACCAAGTCTGCCGCTACCCCTCACATTAAATATAAGCGTGTTGTGCTGAAATTGAGCGGCGAAGTTTTACGCGGCAAGGGTGCCGAAGCAATCGATGCCGCCACCCTCGAACATATTTGCGAGCAAGTTAAAGAAATCCACGCGCTCGGCGTGCAAGTCTGCGTCGTCATCGGCGGGGGCAATATTTTTCGCGGCCTCCAAGGCGCCAAACAAGGGGTCGATCGCACCACCGGCGACTATATGGGCATGTTGGCTACGGTCATCAACAGCCTCGCGTTAATGGATTGCCTCGAGAAAATGGGCGTCGATACCCGCGTCCAATCCGCCATCCCGATGAACCAAATCGCCGAGCCGTTCATCATGCGGCGCGCGATTCGCCACTTGGAAAAAAAGCGCATCGTCATCTTCGCCGCCGGCACCGGCAATCCCTACTTCACCACCGACACCACCGCGGCCTTGCGCGCGTCCGAGTTGCACGCCGATATCATCATGAAAGCGACCAAGGTCGATGGAATCTATGATAAGGATCCGAAGAAATATACTGACGCCGTCAAATATGACGAGATCACCTTCGTCGATGCCCTCCGCCAGCGTCTCAACGTCATGGACTCAACGGCCTTCTCACTCTGCCTCGACAACAATGTGCCGATCCTCGTTTTCAATCTCACCTCCGAACACGCCATCCGCAACGCCGTCCTCGGCAAGAAAATCGGCACGCTCGTTCATAATTAGTTTTAAGATTTAAGTTATAAACTGTAAGTCCTTACCCTCGTCCCTCCCCCTTGCGCAGTAATTTAACTCTGACTAGTATTTGCAGCTTACGACTTAAACCCTATCGCGCTTAAACCTTATCCCCTTATGAGCCATCCCATCCTCACCGACGTCGCTGCCCGCATGAAAAAAGCGATCGATTTCACGCTGCATGAATTTAGCAGCATCCACACGGGCAAGGCCTCCCCCGCGATGGTCGAAGGCGTGATGGTCGAAGCCTATGGTTCGATGATGCGCCTCAAGGAATGCGCCGCCATCAGCACGCCCGACGCCCGCATGATCCAAGTTCAGCCTTGGGACAAAGGACTCGTTCGTGCCGTAGAAAAGGCCCTGCAACAGGCCAACCTCGGGATCAATCCCGTGGTGGATGGCAGCTTGATTCGCCTTCCGCTGCCCGATCTCTCCAAAGAACGCCGCCTCGAGTTCGTCAAAGTCGCCCACAAACTGGCAGAAGAGGGTCGCGTTAATCTTCGTCATGCCCGCCGTGATGCCATGGAAAATGTTAAGAAGGCCAAAAAGGACGGCAAAATGTCCGAAGACGAAGAGAAGCGTCTCGAGAAAGAAATCCAAACGCTCACCGACAAATCCATCAAGGACATCGACACCCACCTCGCTCACAAAGAGAAGGATCTTACAACGGTTTAAGCACGAGCCGGCGATTTACACCCGCGAACCGCCCTAGCCCGCCAGCCCGGCGGGCTTTTTTGTGCCGGATCAGCCGAGGCCTTCCCGCTGGGTTTTGCTTAAACATGAATGGCGGCGACCACTGGGTGATCCGCCAGGATACGATTCAGCCCGATTACCCCGACCCGCTCGGCGCTGCCTTTTCTTTTGCTTTCCGTCACCCGTCCTCTGTCTTCTGTGTTCCGCAAAATGGATTTCGTTCTCCCCAGTGACTTTGCCAGCCGACCGCTTGATGTGCCGGCCATCGACTTTCAGGCCCTGCTGAATGCTGAGCAATTTGCCGCCGTCACCGCGCCGCCTGGCCCGCTCCTTGTTCTTGCCGGCGCTGGCTCGGGCAAGACCCGGACCCTCACCTACCGCGTGGCTTACCTGCTTTCCCAAGGCGTCAAGCCAGGTGAAATTTTACTCCTCACCTTCACGAATAAGGCGGCCAAGGAAATGCTCCACCGCGTGCAAGACCTCACGGGCATCGAGCCCGCCCGCTTCTGGGGCGGCACCTTCCACTCCCTCGGCAACCGCGCGCTGCGCATGTACGGTGAAGCCATTCAGCTGCCCAAAAATTTTACCATCCTCGACGCCGACGAATCTGAATCGCTCCTCAAACAAACCGTCGAGCACGCCGACAAGCTGTTCTTTAAAGACAAAACTAACCCCCGCCCCGGCCCCCTGTTCAGCGTCCTATCCCTTGCTCGCAACACCCAGCTTTCCCTCGCCGACACCGTCGCGAAAAATTTCCCCCAGTACAGCGATATCGCCGACCGCTTCCCCGCATTTGCCACCGCCTACGCGAAAGCTAAGCGCGACCAGTCCGTCGTCGACTATGATGACCTGCTCGAGCTCTGGCTCAAACTGCTGACGGAGGCGCCGGAGGTCGCAAAATATTTTGCCGCCCGCTTTCGCCACGTCCTGGTCGACGAGTATCAAGACACCAACACCATCCAAGCCCAGATCGTGGATAAACTGGCCGCGCATCACTGCGTCATGGCGGTCGGCGATGATGCGCAGTGTATCTACTCCTGGCGCGGCGCCGATTTTGAAAACATCATGTCGTTTCCCGAACGGCACCCCGGCACGGTCATTCATCGGATCGAGATCAACTATCGTTCTACCCCAGAAATTCTGGCCTTCGCCAACGGCGTGCTGAATGCGCAACCCAAGGGCCGCCACTTCGACAAGGAACTTCGCGCGGCGCGCAAACATTCCATTAAGCCCTACGTCGTCGCCACCATGGACGATCGCGAGCAAGCCGATTTCATCCTTAAACGCATCCACTCACTCATCACTGATGACGGCGTCGCGGCCAAGGAGATCGCCATTCTTTACCGCTCCCATTTTCTTGCCCTCGAAGTGCAATTGGCACTCTCGCGCGCGGGCATCCCCTATCAAATTACCTCCGGGGTGAAATTCTTCGAACGCCAGCACGTCCGCGATCTCATCGCCTTGCTGCGTTTTGTTTATAACCCCAGTGACGCGCAGGCGTGGCAGCGCATCGCTATTCTATTACCCAAAGTCGGCGAAAAGGGTGCACAAAAGATCCACGCGGCCGCCCTCGACCACGCCCGACTGATGCAGCAAAACTTTATCGACGCCCTCAACACCGATGACGTGAAAAGCAAGGTGGCGAAAGATGCCAAAGATGATTGGTCTAATTTCTGCGCCTCCCTGCGCCAAGTGGCGGATGCGATGAGTCATGAGAAACCAAGCGACACCGTCACCGTCGCCATCGATGGCTGGTATGGCGATTATCTCAAAGGCGCCTACGCCGATTACGTGGATCGCCTTGAAGAATTAAAAGCGCTCGTCGGCTTCGCCGCGCGTTTTGAGGAAATGCAGGATCTGCTCGCTCAGATTGTTTTACTGAACGGCGAGACCAGTGACAAACATGTCGATGCGAATGAGGACGCCATCAAACTGACCACCGTCCATCAGGCCAAAGGCTTAGAATACGATGTCGTTTTCTTAATTGGCGCCGCCGATGGTCAATTTCCCGGCCGGCGCGCCATCGAGAGTGGCGACGTGGAAGAAGAACGCCGCCTCTTTTACGTCGCGGTCACGCGGGCGAAAAATGAACTTTACATTAGCTACCCCAAGGTAGCGAGTCGCGCTGGTCCTGGCGGCATGATGCTTAATCCCTCGCGCTTCCTCGAAGAGTTAGACGAAAATCTTTATGAAGAACTGCGCATCAAGCGGACTTACGGCTGGTAAGCCGCCCTTCCGCTGAACGCACCCTGAACTGAGAATTGCAAACGGAACGTTGATGAGTTTGCTAAGCCTTTCTCCTTTCACTCTTTTTACTGATGTCTGACTCACGCATTCCCGTTACGGTTCTCACCGGCTTCCTCGGCGCTGGAAAAACCACTCTCCTCAATCGCATTCTTACAGAGCAGCATGGCAAAAAAATTGCGGTGATTGAAAATGAGTTTGGTGAAGTGGGCGTCGACAACCAACTGGTTATCCAATCGGACGAGGAAATTTTCGAAATGAATAACGGCTGCATTTGCTGCACCGTACGCGGCGATCTCCTCCGTATTCTCAGCCGGCTGATGAAGCGCAAGGATCGGCTCGATGCCATTCTCATCGAGACCACCGGCCTCGCTAATCCCGCCCCAGTGGCCCAAACGTTCTTCTCCGACCCAGAAATGAAGGAGCAGTTTCGCTTGGACGCCATTGTCACGCTCGTCGATGCCAAGCACATCCTCCTGCACTTGGGCGATTCGCCTGAAGCCATTAAACAAATCGGTTTTGCTGATGTTATTTTGCTCAATAAGACTGATCTCGTCACCCCCGCGGAGGTCGCCGCGCTCGAGCAGCGGATTAAATCGATCAACGCGGTCGCGAAAGTTCATCGCACAACCAACGCCAGCCTGCCCCTCAATCACGTCATTGATATCGGCGGCTTCAATCTCGAGCGCGCCATTGAGGTCGATCCACAATTTCTCGAAACAGAATATCCTTTTGAATGGGCCGGCGCGTACGAACTCACCCCCGGCGCCTATGAACTCGCCATTGGTCACGCCCACCACCACGGGGGACACGATCATGACCACAGCCACGACCACGACTGCAGTGAAGAGTGCGGCCATAATCACAACGAGCTCGATATCGTCTTGCTCCCGCTCAAAAGCCTCGCGCCCGCCGACCTGAACGCTACGCGCGATGCGGCGGTGTTAACTTTCTCGGATTGGGAAAAAATCATTCTGCCCGGTGAAACAATTGCGCCCGGCCAGGTCCTGCATCGGCTTAAACTTAAAGATGAGCAGGGCTGTTTTCCCGTTAAAATCGCGACCGCCGGACACTATTTACTCATCACCGGGCACGATGTGCCGACCCATTTGCACGGCCCCGATGGCAATGTTATGCGCTATGTCTGGGACCAAGGCTTTCGCCATGAACACAGTCATGACGGGGATGTTTCATCGGTCGGCATCAGCGTCGCCGGTGAGCTCGACGGGAAAAAACTCAATACTTGGATTTCTAAATTACTCGAAACCAAAGGTGGCGATATTTTCCGCATGAAAGGCGTGCTCGTGGTCAAAGGGACCAACAAGCGCCTCGTCTGCCAAGGTGTCCACATGCTCTTTGATGCTCAATTCGATCGAGAATGGCGGGACGGCGAAAATCGCACGAACACCCTCATCTTCATCGGAAAAAATCTTGATCGCGCCGCCCTAACCGAAGGCTTCAAGGCGTGCTTAGTTAAATAAGCGCCGAGGACCGCGCGCAGGAGTTAGCTCAGAAACCGGTGACTTAGCTTGAGACGGGAGCGGGGGGGGAAACCCAGACTCCCCATTGAGATCGAGGATCCAACCGAGGATTATAGCTTTTTGAGATAAGCAACAATGTCGGCCACGCCTTGCGCATCGAGGCCAAGCTGATCAGCGCCCATCATCAGCGAACGGCCGAGACCCTTATTGGATTTTACCAGATCAGCCGGAATTAACTGGGTGACCCCACCGAGGCTCTGCACGACAAGCGGGTCGCCACTCGAGAGCACTAGTCCATGAATAATTTTCCCGTCCTTGAGCGTGATGACACTGCCCGCAAAGCCATGGGAAATATCTGAGGAAGGATTCACGATTGAATTGATGACCACCGCGGTAGTTTGAAGCTTCGCGAATGCAGTCAGCGTGGGACCATATTCCACGCCTTGGTCACCGATGCGGTGACACAAATAACAAGCCGTCACCAACGCGGCACCGCGCAGCGGATCACCGGTGAGTGCGGCCATGGCGGCCACCGAAGGCAGCTTAGTCGCCGGCGGCTCGGGCACGATACTTTCCGTAATCACAATCTTCGCGGGATCATAAAGGCCGCGCGCTTTCAGCTCGGCTTCGACGCCCAAACCAGCCCAGCGCGTCTTACTATAATTAACCACCCACCAAAACGCGTGCTTCTGCACCATGCCCGTGGCCTGCTGCGCGAGATCGAGTAAGCTGAAGACCGCTTCGCGCGTTGGGATAAATCCGAGCGCCGTCACTGCGGCGAGACGGTCTTTCTCGCTGAGAGTCGTGGCGCGAGCCCGCGCCGCCAAGGGCGCCACGGCCGCCGCCGGCGTCAGCCGCCATACCAAGCCAGCGTAAGCCGGTGACCATTGCAAAGCATCTTGCTCGGTCTGGCTCGCTGCCAGTGCCGCGTAAATTTCCGCCTCTTTTCCACTGCAACCCAAACCCCACGCTTCGAGGTAGGTGCGATCTTGCCCGTCATAACCCCGCGCCAGGGTCAGCAGAATATCACGCGCTTCGGCCAGCGGCGTATCACGTAAGGCCAGGGCCACCTCACGCCGTACCGCGGATGAAGAGTCCTGCGCTAAGGTCGCGGCATGCACGAGCGCGGCCTGCCCTTGATTCCGTAGCGCCCGCCAGGCGACGATACGAGTCTGCGGATCATTGGCGGTTAAGAGTGACTCGACGCGCGCCAGCCCAGTTGCGCCCATTTCAGCAAGCAGCCAAATGGCGCGAGCCTGCACATAAGGATTAGTGTCATCAAGAAGCGCGGCCACTGGGGCCACCGCCGCAGCCCCTTGCGCGCGCAGGCGCAGGTACCCTACGGCACGGACATTAACGGCGGGACTGCGCAGCGCGGTGATTTGCCCAGCGGTTGTCGCCAGATCAAATTTCGGCACCACCGATTTAAAGCCCTTTGGCGCGACGCGATAAATAGCTCCAGCGAGTTGCTCGTCTAAATCTGCGTGCCCGCCAACCCGGGGATCGAACCAATCCGCAATATAAATAGCGCCATCAGCGCCGACCATGACATCGGACGGGCGAAAGAATGTCGCGAGTTCATCGCTCGTCTTGCCGCGGAGACTATCGATGCCCGCAAAAGTCTGCGTCGCATTACTGGTGACAAAATTAAAGCGCTCGAGACTAAAGCCGGCTCCCGCGGGTTGCGGGTGATAACCAAGGATCGTGTTACGCGCCGCATCCGCACTGAGCAACGTGCCGCGCCAAGCCGGCCCAAATGCATCGCCCTCATAAAACGCGATACCGGTCGGCGCCCCCGCGCCGTAAATATCGCCCGCCGGCATCACGCCAGGATCTTCCTGCCGCCACTGCGCCGTCATGATGCTTTGCCCCGGACGACGGTCCGCCCCCCAATTGCGTCGACCATCGCGGGAAAAGAAACCGGCGTTGCCGTACGTTAAGACGTGGGTCGTGCGCGAGGCCGGGGTGTCGTCATTGTCATTTTGGAAAATATCCCCGAAGGACGTCACGGTCTGCTCGTAACTGTTGCGATAGCCGAAACCGAGAATCTCCACGTTAGTCGCATCAGGGCGCATCCGCACGGTATAGCCGCCCACATAAACGTGGCCGTCGTCACTGGTCGCGCCGGCTAATTCAATAGGTTTCCAGCTGAAAAGATTGGGCGAAAACGCGCCATTGGGATCGTAGGCGCTGCCGATGCGAAAAGCTTTTCCCGAGCGATCCGTGAAATGGGCACTCGTGTTGCCTTGGCTGAAGTACCAGTGGCCATCCGGACCGAACGTAACTGAGTGCAGCGCATGATCGTGATTGCAGCCGTTAAAACCGCTGAGCAACACCTCGCGCTTGTCCACTTGGGGATCAAACCGAGCATTCCGATCGACATCCGTGTAGACAATCAAATCGGGGGCACAGGAAACGATGATCTGATTATCGATCACCGCGATGCCGAGCGGGGCCACTAAGCCGAGCTCTTGCACGAAAACGTGACTGGAGTCGGCGACGCCGTCGCCATCAGTATCTTCGAGCACGACAATACGATCACCGGCTTTATCCCGCCCCGCATGAGCACGATAATTAACCGCCTCCGTCACCCAGATGCGGCCTTGCGCATCAACGTCCATATTGGTCGGGTTGCGCAATTGCGGCGCCTGCGCCCAGACTGTGAGCTCAAACCCTGCCGGCACCGTAAAGCGATCAGCCGGCACAAATTTAGTTAACGGCACCGGAGTCGGTGCCACCGTTTGCGCCCGACTGAGCGGCAGCAACGGGGAGCATAGCAGTGAAGCCAAGACAGTACGCGTAACGAGGGACAGTATCATGGGGTGAAATATGGGGTGAAAAAACAACAAAACTACCGATGCTTTTATTCTATAGAGGTCTTCGCTAGCTGAGCGCAAGGCTCACCTCAGCAGGATGAAAATTCTCGGCGCTGGACTGTTGCGAACCATTAAGCCTAAAAATCAGTGAACGATTTTATGAATTTCTCTAAACACTGGACCGCGACCCTCGACGACTACGTCATCGATCTCGCCTGGTCTCCTGATGGGGCGGTCCTCGGCGTCGTCTCGGCAGCCGGCAGCATCACACTCTACGATGCCGTCACCGGCGCAGTGCATCATAAACTAGCCGGTCATGAAAATGGCGCCAATTGTTTGGCTTGGATCTCAACGAAAGAGGTGCCTGCCCTGCTCGCGAGCGGCGGCCAAGATGGCTGTGTACGTTTTTGGGATGGAGCGACTGGCCGCCAAACCGCTGCAACTAAAGTTGGCTCTGCTTGGGTGGAGCATCTCGTCTGGCGAGGGGCACGCGTCCTCACCCCAAACTTGGTGACTACCTCAACGCCGCCAGAAGATCAGGTGTGCCTGTTTGCCGCGGCTGGAAAAAAACTCGTGGCCCTCCGCCCCGATGGCTCCGTCGCGCATACTTTTCCCGCTGCCCCCAAGACGATCGCGGCGCTGGCTATTAAACCCGCGACCCAGCCGGAAATTTCCCCCGCGCTCGCCTCAGCTTATTTTGGCGGCGTGACGCTGTGGCACCCAGAAACTTTTGGCACGCTCAAGGAGCTTCCTTATGGCAATGCCATCCTTGCACTCACGTGGTCGCCCGACGGCCGCTGGCTGGTTGCGGGTTGTCACGACAACGCGGTCCATCTTTGGGTGCCGACGGCCGACATGGAGCTTCAGATGAGCGGCTATGAAACCAAATTACTGGAATTAGGTTTCAGCCGCGATTCCAAGTGGCTCGCCACGGGGGGCGGGCGCGATGCATGTATTTGGGACTGCACGGGCGCGGGCCCCGAAGGCCGCGAGCCGCTCCTTCTGCCCCACGCCACGCGGGTTTGTGCCGTGGCCTTTCAAAATCAACACGGCCTGCTCGCCACGGCCGCGCTCGGTGGTGAATTTTGCCTGTGGGCGCCGACGCGAAAAAATCCGCTGATAGCCGAGGTTAAAATGCCAGTGACGGCGACGAAGTTTGCCTGGCGCCCCGACGACACCATGCTCGCCGTCGGCACCGAAAAAGGCGCCGTGTTTGTTTTTAAATTAGAAAATTAGCCCCGCCGCCGCGAGGCTGGCGTAATGCGTGAGTGTCGCGGGCTCGACTCACGGCATTTCCCAGCCCATGATTCTTCGGCACACCTCAGTGGGAACGCGCTCCTTTACGCCATGACAATTCCTTATCTTCGCCACTTATTCGCCACAGTTTTTTTGGTTGCATCCATTTGTTGTCTGAACGGCCGCGCCGCGGAATTACTGTCGTCCACGAATCTGCCCGTGTTGACGGGGCTAGACAGCGGCGAACCCAATCTCGCCCGCGGACCTGATAACACCCTTTATCTGACCTGGTCAGGGCCGGGGGTCCACGCGGGTGAACGCGCGCTCTATTTAGCTAAACTCGCTCCCGCGGCAACCGCCTGGAGTCAGCCCACCATCATTGTTAGTTCGCCGCTACTCATGGAAAATTGGGCTGACTTCGCTTCGCTCATTGTCGGCACCGATGGCGCCCTCACCGCGCAGTGGTTTCAAAGCCCTGCTAAGGAGGATAGCCACGGCTATACTGGCTGGTTCGCTCGCTCAACTAACGGCGGCACTACCTGGACGGCCTCGGCTCCACTGGGCGAGGAATTCGTCAGCCTCGCTCCCCTCAGCGGCGGACGCACTCTCGCCGTCTGGCTCGAAAGCGCCCAGCTCCATGATTCTCATGCGCCGCGGATGAAACCTGACACTCCCGCCGCGCCCTTACCCAAAGCTTCAAATTTGGCTCATGCACCCAGCATGCGGCTGCGCGCGCGCCTGCTTTCCGCCCACGGCTCGACCGAACAAGACTGGATCGTTGATCCCGACGTGTGTAGCTGCTGCCAAACTTCCCTCGCCGTGCTGCCCGGCGATCGCGCGATTGTGACCTATCGCGGTCACACCGCCGACGAAATTCGCGATCACTGCGTGTCCCTTTTCACCGGCGTCGGCTGGACTCCCCCGCGCCCATTGCATCACGACGAATGGAAAATCGCCGCCTGCCCAGTCAACGGACCCGCCGTTGATACTCAGGGCGAACACACCGCCGTCGCGTGGTTCACCGCCGCTCAGGGCGCAGCGCGGATGCAAGCCAAACTCTCCGTTGATGGCGGCCTCACTTTTGGCCCAGCCCTGCCCCTCGACCTTGGGCGCCCCATCGGCCGACTGGATCTCGTCATGTTAGCTGATGGATCGGCCATCATCTCGTGGCTCGAAGCCCGCACAGAAAAAAATAGGGCCGGTCTCTACGTGCGGCGCCTCTTCCCTGACGGGGGCTTATCCGCCGCGCGACTCCTTACCGCCACCAGCTCCATCCGTGCGAGCGGCTTCGCGCGACTCGCCGCACGCTCCGCCAATAATTTATCGGTGGTGATCAGCTGGACGGAAACCAATCCGGCCCCCAACGCCAAAACTCCGGCGCCTACGAGCATACACACTGCAGAATTTCTAGCCACCGCACTCCCCCGCGAACGGGCGACGGCGCTGACCAGTCTAGTTAATCACGCCCAGACGGTGGTCAGCTCCGACTCGAGCAAATTGCCCGAACTCTGCACCGCGCCCGCCTCAGCCCATTAAAAATCGAGCGCGAACAGCAGCTTGAGCCGCTTGTAATCTTGCAAGGTACCGTCAGGATTATTGCGACGCATTTCCTGACGGATCGAGGTGCTCAGCGTCTCCGTAAATTTCTTGCTCAATTCGACATGGGTTTCCCAACCATCCGTGGCTGAGCTCAACGAATAATAATAAACGCTGCGCTGATTAAAACTCATGCGCCAAGGCAGTCCCCACTCCGTCTCGAGAAAGGCTGACTCCAGCGTCCGCGAGCTGTGCGGCGTATTCGCCACCG
>SXGQ01085038.1_pt1 | contig 12338 bp, 25 predicted proteins | sample 3178371 | NCBI WGS metagenome assembly SXGQ01 (sample SAMN11356859, study PRJNA531348) | freshwater metagenome | isolation source: freshwater sample F1-20 | place: China: Fuxian Lake, Yuxi | collected 2017-12-25 | reverse complement strand
TGAACGACGTCATTGAAGAATTGATCCATCTCTGCGAAGTGCGCGGTGAACTGGATCTGGAAGCCAATGTTAGAACTGAGCGGCGCATCGCAGAACTCAACCAAGAATATCTCAGGCTCCAGGCCCAGGAGGAATCACTGTGAACTGTTCAGTCACACTATCACCAGAAGAATTCAAGATTCTGCACAACAGCCTGTGGGATCTTAACCAGTTGGCCCACTATCACCATGTGCCCAAGGTGGAAGAGATCGTGGAACGCATCCGCCGGGTAGCACTGAAATCGGCCTATGAGCAGGACCAGGCAGACTTCGATAGAAAACATCGTGAATACCAGCATTGGCAACAACACTATGGGCTCCGCTCCACTTGGAGCATTTACCAGGTCAACAACATGACCACCTGCCATGTCTACAAGGATGTCACGCACGTGGTCTATGACGAGCATTGGGGCGATAAAGAAGTGGTGGTTCCGATCGACGGCCGAGATTGGAATGCCTTGTATCGCGCCGCTGACTCTGCCATCCAGGCATCCGGAGACACACACCACTGCTTCATTGAGTCGTTCACTCCCATGGAGGGTAAACCTGGGCATTTACGATTGAACACAGGCAGTTGATATGAGCGAGACCATCGCACTGATGTGGGACTGCAACGGACTCGAAGCCGCTGTGAATATCACAGACATCAACCAGCAACGCATGTGGGCCGCTCTCAAAGGCGAAGATCTTACCAAGGTGCAAGCAGAACCAAATCTCATGCACTGGCGTCTCCGTGCCCAGGCCAATAGCCAACGGCACTACGAGATCTATCTTGTTGAAGTGGAGGATGACATCACTGTGGAAGACATCACCCAGGCATTTGAAGATGCTCCACAGCAGATGGCTGATACCGTGAGACGCATTGGACATCGTTTTTATTCAGATCGAGCGAGAGAGGATACAATAAAGATTAGGTAAGGAGGAGATATGCAAGTAAAAGAAGGAAGCTTGTGGAGCAGTAGCGATGGCAAAGAGTTCGTGGTGCTCCACGTGATAGATGTAGATGGGCATACTTGGGTGCATTATCGAGATCAAGACTGTCCCGAATGTCATGAACATTCATGTTATGTAGAAAGTTTCTTGGAACGTTTCACACCAATAATCAATGACCGGAGGACGAGATAATGGGTCTAGACATGTATGCTTACGCGGCTGTCCGTGCCGGACAGCAAAAAGAATTCTGGGACACAGCCGAGTTGGCCCAAGGTAGCAACGAATATGAGAGCCAGACCGTGGGGCGACCCAGAGAGATCGCTTACTGGCGCAAACATCCCAACCTCCACGGTTGGTTCCGGGCCGAGTGGGAAAGCCTGGGCAACTCGGGTTCGTTCAACGGTGATGAACTAGAGATCACCTGGGACATGCTGGAACGCCTGGAGTATGATGTGCGCAACGGTGAACTGCCCCAGACCCAAGGTTTCTTTTTCGGCAACAACTCCGATGCTGACTACTACTCCGATGACCTAGAGTTTATAAAAAATGCTCGTGCGGAACTGTTCATGGGACTCAAAGTGTTCTACAATTCATCATGGTAAAAGACAACGACTTCCGTTCCTGGTTGCGCCACATGTGGTTGGCCAATTGCGAAGAACACGATGAGTTTGGTGAACCACCTTATTCCATGACCGAATACTGGCGTCAGTATCGATGGTTCCTGCGATCACAGTATCGCAAACATCAACATCGTCCCAGGTATGTGTCTCCTGAAATCCGTAGCATCATGCGCCCACCGCAGGACGCAGGGTGCTAAGTCAGTGAGCACTAACCAAGCGATTGCAGGGTGGTTGACCAGAAATGGCATTTCCGGTTATAATATAGGTATAGTAAATGATCGGAGCCACGCATGTATAGAACTTATTTTCGTCCAATGACAGCCCGTAGCCGCAAACCTCGCCAACAGCCCGCTGATGCAGTGTTATCAGCCGAAACTGTATGGGGTGCCGCGGCCCATGCGGACCGCTTGAACGGTGGCGAGTATCGCAAAGAGCGTGAATACATGGTGCGTGAAGATGGCACCATCTCCGATCAAGTGGTGCGCGAACCCAACAAGATTTATTTGTGGAAAGCCATCCAGGACCAAGCCTTGATCATTGATGAAGATCGGCACATTGGTCGCTTGGCTTTGGACTGGCTACGCAAATCTCTGGTCATGAAAGGACTCAAGGGCAATATGAGCGATTTTGATCAGTCCCTGAGCCGTGTGGTAGAAATGACAGAATTCATGACTGGTGCAGACCGTCTTGAGATCGCTCTCGTGACCAGCCAGATCCGTGCGTTCCGTGAAGGCACACGCATCGAAGCCGTGATGCACGATGTGACCCGGGCTCCGTTGGCTGATGTAGGTGCCAAGGTCACAGGACATGCCCGAGTGATCCGTGTGGTCTACAGCACCAACTACAATGTCTACTTTGTCACTGCCAAGACAGATACCAATCACATGGTGTTCTTCAGTTACAGAGAGCGCCTGGCAGTGGACAGCGAGATCGATTTCCGTGGCACCGTGAAAGCACACAGACCGGATGCCACCCAACTCAACCGTGTGCGATTGGCTTAAGGGGACCCTATGAAATTCTTGATAGGAATCGTGGTAGGTATAGTGATCTCCACTGCTGGTTTCAGCGGTGTGGCTCGCATGCTGGACCGTGGAATAGAAGCAGTGAAAATCCAAACCGAGGAACTTACCAAATGAGTGTTGCATCCGTGACTGACGCCAACTTTGATCTAGAACAACAGATCCTGCGATGCTGGAACATCGTGGATGACATAAGAGAAATCGTGGAAGATGTCCAAAGCGGACACATGGACCAGGCCGAAATGGTAGAGGCACTCACAGCCTACCGACTGGTCTATGCCAATCGTTTTGAGCGCACCTTCCGCACCTATGAAACCGTGTGCCAGGGCCTGCATGGGCTCAGGGCACAGGTCCGAGACTTTGAACTTGCCCAAACTGCTGGCCCAAAATCCGGCAAAATGAGCAAGTCAAAGAAGCAGAAACCGGTTGACACAAATTCGGAATCTTGCTAAAATATGGGTATGCTGAGAAATTGGCATATCAAGTTCAATTCAAATTCAACTTTAGGCAACTTAGAAAGGCAATTTTATTATGGCAACTGAAAAACTGTTTACCGTAGCAGGCACCGCAACCAACCCAGATGGCACAACCAAGGCTCGTTTCGCCAACGACATGGTAGCCCGCGTCAAGATCTTGACCAAGGCCAAGTGCTCCAACGTCAACCTCGTGGAACTTCCACGTGCCATGACCAAACTCGAGGCATTGCAGTATCTGCAAGAGCAAGGTCAGGCTGGTGATGCTGGCTATGCGGTAGCCAACAAGTTGGCTGAGAAGACCAAGATCGCCAAGCGTGGCGAGATCAAGGTCGCGGCCAAGCCCAAGGCTGTGAAATCCAAGCAGACCACTGCTGTGGCCGACGAAGCCTAATCGCTGACAGCGATCTACAAAAGCGGCCTTGCTGGGCCGCTTTTTTTTATGATCTCAAAAAGGATTAAATAACTATACCATGGATCGTCAAGAAGATCTAGCATACGAAATACTCAACGAAGAAGCCGTAAGAGAATTGGTGGTAAATATCTGTTGGGTGCTTACCGAACATGGCATTACTGAGATCCATGTGGGTGGGCTCATGCGGTTGGTAGGAATAGATTGCGAAACTGCCTCCGACTACGATGGTGACGTAATGGTCATCACGGACATACAACAAAAAATCAAAGAAGAAGGCGAAACCAGCGAGTTGATCGAAACACGCCCAGCCGACAGCACTTTACACTGATGACTGAACCACTCTATATCGTGATCTTCCGTGGATCCGATGCTCACAAGCACCTCTTGTCTTGGGCAAAACAACACGGATTGGACCAACGTAATGTTGACAAAAATCGATTGAATCTCTATAATCAAAACATGCTTGATAAATTCCGTATGACCTGGACCAAGACCTGGAGTGCCATTACCATATGGGATTGCTGGAACAAGCGCCATCTAGAGGTCCGCTGATTGCAACGACTCAGAGAATTCTGGAGTGCCAGTCTGCACTCAGACCCCCGTGCTTTTGCTCTGGAAATTACCAGTTTTGTGTTTACCGTGGCGGCCAGCGTTTGGTTGGCCGTTTCGGCTGTGGCACCCAACATGGCCTTGATTTATCCAATCTTTTTCATCGGTAGCGCCGCTGGCTGTTGGGGCTACTATCGGCGCCAACTGATCTGGCCCGTGTTGCTCACCGCTTACTTCATGATCATCAATGTGTATGGTTTTGGTGTGGCTGTGCTGTGGTGGTGATAAAAACCACTTGACAAAGGCAAAACATTCATACATAATATCGCAACAAGGAGTGAAAATGGACAACGCACAATTTACCGAACAGATCAAGATATTGTTGGATGAATATAGATCACTCAGTAGATCACTGGCCACGGCCGAAGACCCCGATGCAGTCAAGCAACAGATGCACGACAACGTGCGCAGGCAGAATGCCTTGCGCCAACAAGCAAAAACCCAAGGAGAATAGTATGAGCAATCACGAAGCAATCAAAACAGCATTTGAAAATTACATCACTGAGAACGACAAGTTTGCGGGCAAGGGTGTGAAAGCCGCCGCGGCCCGGGCACGCAAGGCCTTGCAAGAAATGAGCAAGGCCATCAAAGAACGACGCAAAGAAATCACGGCCGAAAAAGAGGCCATGACCGCGGCCAAATAAGGAGCATCATCATGACTACATTATCAGCCGCACAAAGTCTCAACACCGCAGTGGCCGGCGTGCTAGGCCGCATGGCCGGAGGAGTGTTTGCCACACTGGTATTCGCGGCCTTGGTGGCCGGTCTGGGCTTGGTTCCCGTGCTGTTCTCAGGCATCCTGGGCTACGTGATCATATTCGCACCTTTGCTGATGAGTTTATTTCTCATGTGGAAAGGTCAAAGCCTGACTGAACAAGGTATCAAACTATGGTTCTTCGCTTTCGCGGCGGCCATGGGTCTGAGCCTCAGCCTGTTGTTCGCAGTCTATACCACCGGATCCATCGTGCAGGCCTTGATAGGCACCACTGTGAGTTTTACTGCACTAGCAGGTTGGGGATACTTTACCAAGCGAGACATCTCGGGATGGGGTCCGTTCCTGTTCGCAGGTGTGATCGGCCTGATCATTGCCAGCGTGATCGGCATGTTCGTGGCATCCACTGCCCTGCAGATGACCATCAACGTGTTGACCATCCTGATATTCCTGGGACTCACTGCCTATGACATGAATCGCATCCGTGACATGTTCTGGTCGGCCAGTGAGGAGGAAATTGGCCGCATGCAATGGTTTGGGGCGCTGAGTCTCTACATCAACTTCATCAATATCTTTGTGAGCCTGTTGCAACTGTTTGGTAATCGAGAATAGCCATGATTTTCCTCACTCCCGAAGAATGGAGATCACTCCGAGATAAAATGATCAAAGCCTCTCCCAAGACCTTGTTGGTCTTGGCTGTGCTGGTCATTGGTTATTGGGCCGGCTGGTATATGAAAGGCAAGGACATAGCACAGGATTGCAAGTATGCCAGTTCATTTAGAGTGGAAACCAGTGCCTTTAATTGCACCAGGAAAATATGACGCAGGCAATGTGGTCTGCTGAAGTGGTAGAAGATCCTGACACCGGCGAACTGATGCTGGACCTTGGTCTGGCGCTGTGCGACCAATTGGGTTGGCGGCCAGGTGATGAGGTAGAATGGATCGACAACAAGGACGGAACATGGACTATACAAAAGAAGACACCTTCTCAATCGATCTAGGCAATATTTCCTGCGATACCTCTATGAGTTCCACTGGCATCGCATGGGATCCTCATTACGGCGCCATACCTTCCATCACAGTTTCACCCAACACATGGTCCACAACTTCTGCGGGCCACTGGACCCTAGATGATTCCAGATTGTTAGCACCCAACTCAGCCAAGATACAACTCACAGGCGAAAACGCTGACATAGAAATCAACGGACGCAGTGTCATGCAGATCCTGGACGGCATCGAAAGTCGCCTGGGCCTGCTACACACTCGTGAAGACCTAGAAAACGAGTGGTCGGAACTGCGAGCCCTGGGCGATCGCTATAGAGAGATGGTTAGTAACATAGAAGAAAAATCCAAAATGTGGGACACATTGAAAAAGATGCCACCACCCGAAATCAAATGACACCAAAAAAACAGATCGCACACATCGTAAAGTGGATCAAATCTTATGCCACCAAAAACAAAATCAATACCTTGATCGTGGGTGTATCTGGCGGCATAGATTCAGCCGTGGTATCCACGCTGTGTGCTCGCGCAGGACTGTATGTCATTGCTGTGAGCATGCCCATCCGTCAGAGTGCTCACACACATGATCTCAGTGTGCGGCACGGTGAATGGTTGAAAGACCAGTTTGAACTGGTGGATCATTACATCATAGATCTCACTCCGGCCTTTGAGCAGTTTGAACATGCCACCCGTGTGTTCAGTGACGAACTGGCCTATGCCAACAGCCGTGCCAGACTGCGCATGATGACATTGTATCAGTTGGCACAGGCCAACTCGGGCCTGGTCGTAGGCACAGGCAACCGCGTGGAAGACTTTGGCGTGGGATTCTTCACCAAGTATGGCGATGGTGGTGTAGACATCAGCCCCATTGGCGATTGCATGAAAACCGAAGTATGGGCCATGGGTCGTGAACTGGGTGTGATGCCGGAAATCATTGACGCCGACCCTACAGATGGGTTGTGGGCCGATGGTCGCACCGACGAACAACAGTTGGGCATGACCTATGCTGATCTAGAAACAGCCATGCGCATGGATCAGGGTGAAATACCCTGTGCCAACAACGCCAACAAACTGCTAAAAAGATATCGTCAAATACGATCGCGCAATTTGCACAAGATGCAGGCCATTCCGGTCTGTATCATACCCAAGGAATAACAATGGCCTATGTTGTCACTGAATCTTGCATCCGATGCAAGTATACTGATTGCGTTGACGTTTGTCCAGTGGACTGTTTCAAAGCCGGTCCCAACTTCCTTGTGATCGATCCCGACGAGTGCATCGACTGTGCTGTGTGTATTCCAGAGTGCCCGGTCAACGCTATCTATGCCGAAGAAGATGTGCCTGAAGATCAACGAGACTTCATCGCTATCAACCGAGAACTCAGCCAACTCTGGCCCACTATTACCAAGCGCACAGATTCCCTGCCAGATGCTGATCAGTGGTCCAAAATCATGCCCAAACGACAGCACCTGGACCGTGGTTGACACGAAAATCAAAATCACATATAATACTAGAATGCAAACATCGTGGAGTCATCAATGACCATGCATTTGGAAGGCCCGTGGTTGACTACCACTGATGAGCAAAGTGCCGAACTCAAACAGTTGTAAGGAAAGATAAAGACCACCTAGCATGAAACTGGTTACTACATTAAAAGATCCGCATCTATCGAACATCGAGGATGGTGATATAGTTCATAAATATGACGGATTTGATCAATCTGATATTGATCATCTGTTGTCACGTGCCACTCCAAAATATTTTATTAATGATCATTTTACTAGTGGCAAATTTGATGGTATAAACTTTTTTGGACTGCCTCTTTATGTAGAGCGAGAGGCTCGTATATTCAAACAAGAGTGCCTGCTATCAGATGACTTGCAAACTTTGCACTGCTTTAATTTTATTATTAACAAAAAACAAATCAATAGATATTTGTGTATAAAATTAGTAGAACTATTTGAATTTCAAAATTTTAATTATACCTGGAGCGGTATCGACTATTCATTTGATTGTTCAGGAATTATAAAAGAATTAGATCAATTGTCAAAAGATTCTCCGTTGAGTCAGCACCAGAGAAATTTTATTCTAGCACCTATCAATTTAGAAAAAAAATTTGTTCCATATGATAAACAAATAATTGCAGGGCGTAGTGGTGTAGAAAACTATGGCGGAACCAGTTGGACTTGGAATAATGGACTTAACAATGTGTTTCAATCTTCAGCATGTTCATTGATAACCGAATCTATTAGATTTCAAAAAGCCAGTTGTTTTACAGAAAAAACCCTGTATGCAGTTCTAGGACTTACTTTTCCAATTTGGGTTGGCGGATATGAGCAGGCCAAAGAGTGGACCCGGTTGGGGTTTGATACTTTTGATGATATTATCGATCATAGCTATCAATCGCACAGCACTTTGATAGAACGTTGTTATTATGCCATAGCCAACAATATAGATCTATTGTCTAACAAATCAAAGATACACGAGCTGAGACTGCAAAACAAACATCGCTTACTAAAAAATCGTGAATTTTTACTCATGGATGGGTTGTCACGATTTGTGGATCAGCAAATAGCACAATTTCCTGCGGATTTGCAACAGATCATGCCAGATATTTTAAAATATTTTAGACCTAAACAGCGAACCTAGAAGGATTCTTACTATGACCATGCATTTGGAAGGCCCGTGGCTGTCAACTACGGGTAAAAAGAAAGGCCCGAAAAAATGGGCATCGGCAGAAGCCAAACGCAAGGCAGAACAACTGGATCAGTCCTGGAAAGAAATGCTCAAGCGCCATGGGATAGAACAAGAAAAGAAACGTCAACGTCGAGCCATGACTGCAGACGCATGGAAGCCCACGCCTTCGGTGTTTCGTAGAGAAACTCCAGTGATCAATAGTTTGCCTTTCACCGGCGGTCCTTGCACAAAACCCCCAGAAAAAATCTACACCGGAACCAAGGTCAAAGGTATCGGTACCATGCACAAATCCAATGCGGTTCCTATTTTTTCAGACGAAGAAGCCGAAGCCATCGCTCATATGAGACGTTGATGCCCAATCCTGGACCGTTGATCGCTTATGTGATATTCTGTGTGGCAGTGCCCGTGGCCTTGGCCTCGCTCTACATATTTTTTTCATGATGCTATATCCAGCACGAGTAGCATGGCAAGCCGGAGATACCATCTTGAGTTGGGACGGATTCTTGGAGTCGGTGATCGAAGTGTTTGGATTGCCCGGCGATCGTTATGTCACTGAACTGGATGCCAACTACATGGATTTCAAATTTTACACCGAGCAAGACCGCATGTTGTTTTTGACCGGCTGGTCGGCCCGCACTTTACCGGAGCAACAGTGATGAATCAAGGACTATGGGAATACGATCAAGTGGATGCCGAAGAGCGCGAACAACTAAAAACGTGGTTGCGTGGCCTGCTACAGGAACGAGTGGTCACAGTGGAATTCGTCAAGGCCGATGGTAGCCCCAGGCGCATGGAATGCACACTGGCCGAGAGCGCAGGGGCTAAATATTCCACCAATGAAAGCACACGGAAAAAACCGCACCCTGACACCTGCGTGGTCTGGGACACCAATCAAAACGCCTGGCGCAGTTTCCGCTGGGATCGCCTGAAACGGATCACATTCAATCTTGGCTAAAGAAGAAGGCGTCAAAATGGAAGGCACTGTGGTAGATGTGCTACCCAATGCCATGTTCCGGGTAAAAATCGACGGGCACGAAAATCCCGTGATGGGCATCATTTCGGGCAAGATGCGCATGCACAACATCAAGATCCTGCTGGGCGATAGGGTAGAGATGGAATTTTCACTCTACGATCTAACCAAAGGGCGTATCACTCGGCGCCGATAAATACTAGCATGGAAACAGCCGCTGCCATCGCAGAATTTATCAATTTGGTAGAAGCAAGCACACGTCCGGCCAAGCTGGAAACCACACCTTTGCCCTATGCAAAAGATGCGCTGGAACCTGTGATGAGTGAAGCCACCATTGACTATCACTACGAACATCTGGCCCGGGGCTATGCCAAACGCTACAATGCCGGCGAAGGCAACGCAGATTTCAATCGCGCCGGCAGTTACCTGCACAACGTGTTCTTCCCACAGTTACGTGCGCCCAAGGTCGGCAACAGACCTCGAGGATCCAGCCTAAAACTCATAGAGCAGAAATTCAAAGACTTCGATGCGTTCAAGGATGAGATGAAAAAAGTTTTTATGTCTATTCAAGGTTCAGGATGGGTATATCTTTCAACCACAGGTGAAATTAAAAAAATTGCTAATCATGCTGTAAGAACAGATATTGCACTTTTGATAGATGCTTGGGAGCATGCATGGAGTTTGGATTATCAGTGGGACAAAGAATCTTACTTTGATAATATATGGAAAATCATTAACTGGGAAATAGTCAATGAAAGAATTGGAATACTAAACTGATTTAACTAAATATTCGTGGGAACATGAAATAATGCGAACCACGAAAATACATCGACGAATTTACGAAGATTATCATAATGTCAGACTTCCGGCTGACATTGAAATCCATCATATCGACGGTAATCATGACAACAACGATATTTCAAACTTAATGCCATTAACCATTCAAGAACACTTTGAGATTCATAAAAGTCAAGGAGATTATGCCGCGGCGTTTCGAATATCTCAAAGAATGGAAATAAGCAAAGAAGAAAAAAGTAAATTAGCCTCGTTGGCAGCAACCAAAGCCAACGCAGAAGGTAAATGTGGATTTGTTCTTGGACATGCATCAATGGCTGGAAAAATTGGTGGCAAAAAAGGCGGACAATATGCTAAAGAAAATTGCACAGGAATTTTTGCTTTAACACCAGAACAAAATAAGCAAAGACACTTTAATAGTGTCGTGTCAAAATTGATTAACAACGGCAAAGCATGTGCTTGGCCAAGAAAGGAATAAACTATGCAGATAACGGAATCAGCACAGGCCAAAATACGCGATATTTTCACTGAAGAAAACAACCCCAATCTCAAACTGCGTGTGTTCGTGCAGGGCGGTGGTTGCTCGGGAATGCAGTATGGCTTTACATTTGATGAACAGCAGAATGATGACGACTTTGATTTTGACTACAGCGGTGTTAAACTGCTGGTAGATTCCATGTCATGGGGCTATCTGCAAGGTGCTACTATAGACTACAAAGACGACATCATGGGCAGTAGTTTCAGCATAGAAAATCCCAACGCACAGACCACCTGTGGTTGCGGATCAAGTTTCAGCCCCTACTAGCCTAGATCCAAACTGCCTGTTCCGGTAAATATATCAAAGGAACAGGTAGATGGCCCAAGACATTATCGATATTGGCCCTCAGCCCAATGATGGGCAGGGTGACAATTTACGCACAGCGTTTGACAAAACCAACGACAATTTCACGCAGATCTGGACAGCAGGTCCTGTGGGATCCAATGTCCGCATCGCTGGCAACGTCATCTCCACACTCCAGGTCAATCAAGATCTAGCCTTCAGTCCCAATGGTGTGGGCAACATACGCTTGAACAACAACACCATACCTGGTGCCAACAACACTTGGTTCCTGGGCTCTGTGACCAATCAATGGCGCGGTTTGTATGCGGCGTCGGTAGAAACTGGCAACATAACCATCACTGGCACGCTGACAGTGCCCGGCGATGCTGTGATCCAGGGCAATCTCACTGTGCAAGGCAATACCATACAGATTGGCAACATTGTCACTGACACCAAGACCATACAGCTGGCCAACACAGCGGCCAACGCCATACAAGCCAATGGCGCCGGCATCACCGTGGGCGCCAACGATGCCATAGCCACGTATCTTTTTAATTCTACCAGCAACGTTTGGACCACAAACATCGGTATAAGTTCAGCGGGTAATATCACTGCACCATATTTTGTTGGTAATGGCAGTCAGTTAACCGGTATTGTTTCAAACTATGGCAATGCCAACGTTGTTACTTTGTTAGCTGGATTTGGATCAAATACTGTATCAACCACTGGCAACATCACAGCCAACTACTTCATTGGCAATGGTAGCCTGCTCACTGGCGTTTCCAGTTATGCCAATGCCAATGCCGCGGCCTTTGGTGAAGCAGGCTGGACTGGCAACATCATACCCGCAGCCAATGTAACCTACAGTTTAGGCAACTCTACCAACTACTGGGCCAACCTCTGGGTGGCCAACAACACCATCTACATCGGCGGTGTGGCCCTGGGCATGACCGCAGGCAATGTGCTCACAGTCGCCGGCAATGCTGTGCTCAGCAACAACAGCAACACCGCTGTCACCACCACAGGCAACATCTCAGCAGGTAATGTGCTCACAGGTGGAACGGTAAGTGCCACTGGCAACATCACAGGCAACTTCTTTATTGGCAACGGCAGCCAACTCACTGGTATAGCGGCCACTTACGGCAACGCCAATGTTGTGGCCAACCTGGCCGCGTTTGGATCCAATCCCATAAGCACCACGGGTAACATCACAACCACCGCCAATATCTCAGGTGC
>SXGQ01115962.1_pt1 | contig 12339 bp, 9 predicted proteins | sample 3178371 | NCBI WGS metagenome assembly SXGQ01 (sample SAMN11356859, study PRJNA531348) | freshwater metagenome | isolation source: freshwater sample F1-20 | place: China: Fuxian Lake, Yuxi | collected 2017-12-25 | reverse complement strand
GTCATGGCGCCGATGACGCGTCAGTTCTCGCCGAATGGCATCCCTGACACCAATGTCTGCAATTATTATCGACGTCGAGCTGAAGGTGGCGTTGGGCTAATTATTACGGAAGGCACTACAGTACCGCACAAGGCTGCCTCAAGTGACGTCAAGATTCCTTGCTTTCACGGTCCCGCGCTAGAAGGGTGGCAACAAGTCGTCGATGCGGTGCATGCTGCCGGAGGCAAGATTGCTCCGCAGCTCTGGCACGTTGGCGGGATTCGTAAACCTGGAACTGGTCCGCATCCGGATTATCCAACCGCCACGCCGTCGGGCTTGCTCGCTCCCGGGAAAAAAGTGCTGGAACCACTCAGCGTTGCCGAGATTGAAGAAATTATCGCAGCGTTCACACAGGCTGCGGTGGATGCCAAACGACTTGGCTTCGATGCAGTGGAACTGCATGGTGCCCATGGTTACCTCATCGATAATTTTTTCTGGGAAGGTACCAATCAGCGCGATGACGAATACGGGGGATCTCTGGTTAAGCGCACCCGCTTTGCGGAGAAAATCGTGCGTAGCATTCGCCACGAGGTCGGCGACGAGTTTCCAATCATCCTCAGGTTCTCGCAATGGAAGCAGCAGGACTTTGCATCCAAACTGGCACAAACCCCGGCAGAACTGGAGCAGTTTCTGGCACCGCTTACTGCTGCGGGTGTTGACATTTTTCATTGCAGCAATCGACGTTTCTGGGACGCGGAGTTCGCAGGATCCAAATTGAATCTGGCAGGCTGGGTCAAGAAAATCACTGGCAAGACAACTATCAGTGTTGGCAGTGTGAGTCTCACCGAGGAATTTATCGCAACTTACCGGGAAGGCACTGCGGAAGTGGCCGGCCTCGATGAGTTGATCCAGCGGATGGAAGCTGGTGAATTCGATCTTATTGCTGTCGGTCGAGCCCTGCTTGCCAATCCGGACTGGGCGAATAAAGTCCGCACTGGCTCTCTGGATAAATTGCGTACCTTCAGCAAGGATCAGCTCGCGCAACTGGTTTAAAGAGCACATTCAGAATTTGACTATAAACCCGGCAGCTCTTGATGCCTGACCAATGACGCAACACAGGAATGTGTCGCCGCTGGCGAAGCCAGAGCAAGGCGCTGAAAGGCAAGCAAATCGACGCATTTGCGCAGACTGCTGGATCTGTACGAAAAGCGCCGTGCGGACAATCAACTTAGGACGACATGATTATCTGCCGGATAAATAGCAGTTCAATTTAACGGGAAGCAAATATGCAGAAGAAACGCTTGTTGTTCGGCATGAGTGGATTGTTGCTGCTCGCCCTGGCTCTCTGGTTGTTGCTGCCTCCACAAGTGAATACCGCAGCGGAGGTGCCAACAGACAGTGATGCGATCGCTCGAGGCCAATATCTGGTCACAGCTGGCGGCTGTATCAGCTGTCATCGTGGTGTTGCAGATGAAAGCTCGCTGTCAGGCGGTTTGGCAATAAGCACCGAATTCGGCAATTTTTATACGCCAAACATCACACCGGATTCGGCAACAGGCATCGGTGAATGGACAGCAGCGGATTTCTTGTTGGCTCTGCAGCATGGCAGAACACCTTCCGGCAGCTTTTATTATCCGGCTTTTCCCTATCGCGCCTATGCAGGTTTGAGTGAGGAGGAAGTTCTCGATATTGCGGCGTATCTCCATTCTTTGCCACCGGTTGTCAATGCGGTGCCGTCTCCTGATGTGCCCTGGTGGTTGGTGCGTCCTGCCGTTGCCGGCTGGAATTTGTTGGCCGATATGCAAGCAGGGTCTGCAGCAAATGAGGTATTCGATGACGAACTCATTGCACGTGGTGCGCATCTCGCTCGTCATCTGGGACATTGTGGAGAGTGCCACACACCCAGGAACGGATTGGGAATACCGGATATGTCGCGCGAATTTGCCGGTGCTGAGATTGGTGAAGAAGTGATTGAACCAATTGATGCAGAGGCATTGGCAGGCTGGACGGCTGAGAATTTCGATCTGTTTTTACTGATAGGATTGAAACCAGACGAAGAATTTGCCGGTGGCGACATGAACGAAGTGATTGAGCATAACACCAGCAAACTTACCGAACAGGATCGAGATGCGCTGGCTGCATTTTTCACCCGCAATCGTTCCCCAACCCCTGTACCCGAATAAGCATTCTGCGACTTACTGGCTATTCTGCAGAGTTGTACTATCCTGAGAAGTACTCTCATCATTCAGGAAAAGGAACTTTCTTATGCGTGAACTCACCGAGGCAGAAGCACAACTGATCAGCGGCGGCTCGAGACTGGACTTACAACAGGCGTTCGCGTTGTTTGATCATAAATTCCACAAGGCGATGCATGCTGAGGTGCAATCAGAGATTGCCAGGACAGTAAAAGCATTACACGACAGCATGCGCGTGGGTTCGTGAACTGAATTCGTGCAAGACTCACTATTCCGCCGACCTGATTGATACAAAAAGGATTTGCCGAAAAGCGCTTACCAAAAGCTGCCACTAAAAAGAGTGTCATAAAAGCAGCGGTAAAAGCGGATGCAAAAAAAGGGCAGCCGCGGCTGCCCTTTGCTAACGCGAAATCGTGAGCAGCTAGTTGTTGTCTACACGATAGGTGTCATGACAATTGGCACAGGCACCACCTAGTGAGCGAAACGCGCCAATAGTAGCGGCCTGATCTCCCCCTGCGGCAATTCCGGCGAAAGTAGTTGCGGCATCAATCAGCGCCTGCGCTTTCACACCGATGTCATCCAGATTGTTGCCTTCCCAGATCACGTCCAGAGCTTCAGTTTCGACATCGAATTCGCGGGTATCTGGTGTCAGCAATTCATGAATCATTGGAGCAAGTGCAGCGATGCGAAGGGCGTTGCGCTCAGCAACAGCAGCATCAAAGGGCGCACCGCGAGCCATGCCTGCTATGGGACCGAGATTGTGACGCAACAGTTTGAACAGGGACTGGCGGGTATCTGCTGCAGCAGCTGCAACTTGTTCAGGAGTGGGTGGTGCATCCTGGGCAGAAACAGTAAACAACAGGCTTGAGCCCAATAGCGCAAGAGCAGAGACCATTATCATACTTCTTTTCAGCATTGCTATCTCCAGATGACTCCAGTGAGTCAGACTTCATAATTTTAGGAAGAGGTGCGAGCGAATCGGTCGATGTTGACTTTGCCACTCTCGATTCGAGCGACACTATAGTACACACACTGCAGTTATGTCACGGAATCCCGAGTAGTCAGAGGTGCTCTAGTGAGCCACTTCTTTCCAGACAAACAGACGCGTTGCCAGCACGAACGCGATTACAAACCAGACCGCGATACCAGCCAGACTCGGAATGATTTCCAGCAGAGTGGCACCGTTATTGGCAATCTCGCGCATACCGGTAGCCACGAAGCTCAGCGGGAGCACCTTTGCAATTGGCTGAATCAATTCCGGCATAGACTCAATAGGGTAGAAAATGCCTGACAGGAAAATTTGCGGGAAAATGACAATATTGCCAACAGCCATAACGGCCTGCTGGGTTTTGGCGATGCTGCCCAGGCAGAAACCGAGGCAGAGAAAAATAAATGTACCCAGCATGACCATGAAGTAAAACGCCACAAAGCTGCCCAGGATTCGCACGTCCAGTAATAACACCGCGAAGGCGATCAATACGGTAAGTTGGATCAACACAATCGCCATGCGGGCCAACACGATGGCGGAGATGAAATCTCTCGGTTGAATAGGTGTGACGAACAGCCGCTTCAGGATTCCCTTGCGCCTGTACTCGACAATATTAAACCCACTGCCGGCGATACTGAGTTGCATTAAGGTGAATGCCATCAGGCCAGGCAGCAGAAAATCAATATAACGCTGCGATCTGGCTTGCACGTCTTCTACCTTCAGCGTAAACATAGGTTCAATGTTTCGAAATTGCCGCTCGATTGATATCAGCGCCTGCTCGAGCACTGGCATGATCAATCCCAGTTGTTGAACCTGTGCAGCGTCAACCAACAAGCGCAACTCTGTACCGTCACTTTGATTGCTGAAGCTGGACGGAAGTACCAGCACGAGGGTTTCATCACCAGCAATCAACGCATTGCGAAGGTCTGCTTCGGTTCCTCCGGTTACTGTAAACAGGGAATTGCTGTTTAACTGGTCAATAAAATCAGTCGCAGCTTCACTGTTCGATTCATTGACGATGCCGATTTTCACGGCCTCCTGTCCGCCGCGATTAATGAAACCGAACACTGTCATGAAAATTATCGGGAAAAACAGGCTGAAAAAAATGGACTGACGATCACGCAGGAAGATCAGCAGGAATACTTTGGACAGATGCAATTGCAGTTTAGTGAGCATGTTACTCCCTCAACTCGCGGCCCGTTAAAGCAAGGAATACGTCTTCGATATTGCCGTGTAATGGAGCCTGAGGAGGTTCAGGCGCATGTTTCAAGATGAGATTCTGCGGAGTGTCCTCGGCGACAATTTTGCCGTGATCCATGATGGCGATACGATGACAGAGAGACTCTGCCTCTTCCATATTGTGCGTGGTCAATACGATGGTCATGCCAGACTTGTTCAGTTCCACAACCAGATCCCAGAGATTGCGCTTGGCCTGAGGATCGAGTCCGGTGGTTGGTTCATCGAGAAACAGAACTTTAGGCGAATTGACCAACGCGCAGGCAATCGAGAAGCGTTGTTTCTGGCCGCCAGACAAATTGCCTGGTTTCGCTTTGGCTTTTTCTTTGAGGTTTACTTTGCCAAGCAGAGCTTCCGGGTCGATCTTGCGGCCGTAAAGGGCACCAAACAGAGTTAATAATTCAACGAGTGACAGATTATCGAAGTACTCATTGGCCTGCAGTTGCACACCAATAATTTCTTTTACCTTGTAAGGATTGGCCTGTACATCGATACCATCTATTGTCGCAGTACCGCTGTCGATATCGGTTAGTCCTTCAAGCATTTCCAGAGTAGTAGTTTTGCCAGCGCCATTCGGGCCCAGAATGCCGTAGATTTCTCCCGCTTCAATGCGCATCGAAACGCCATTGACTGCGAAAAAGGTCTCAGACTTATTGCTCGGCAGGGGGTATTTCTTGGTGAGATTGTTCAGCTCGATAATCGGCATTACGACGTCCTGTAGATACAGTAACTAATCATAACACCGACTACCGAAGCAACGCTTTCCTGGCTTCTACGTTCGCCGGGTCGATCCAGGTTTCAATAGTAATACTGCTGTTTCGGTTTCAGGGGCGCGAGGAAGAAATAGAATACCCAGGCAAACCAGGACAGGCAGAACATCGCAAGCAACCAGGCGATTTTCTCAAAGCCTGTGGTGACATCCGAAGTCGCGATAATCCAGATCGGCATGAACCAGATAGCGAACACGAGTATGGCGCACACCACAGCAATGCTCACCGAGATTAAGGGCAGCAAAGCCAGCACAGCCAGACAAATAAGTCCTATTACCAGCAGGTTTGACAGAATTCGCATGATTGACTCCTTGGCGGTTCTCATTGCAGCCGCCATCTATCCGTTTTCCAAAGGACACATTGCGAATACCATGCCAAGAATTTATCTCTTTTAAATCAATAAGATAAGATGCATTTGAGAGCGAGAAATGGGGAGTTCTGGCACATAGTGGTGAAATTCGCCAGCCGTTACCGAACAGTGCGCCGAGACAATTCTGAGCCTCGGCGCGAAATCCCCTTGTTCAGTGATGAATTGGCTAGGGGTTATGGAAAGGCGCGGCGGCGCCGCCGGGTAGCCAGATTGTCAGCACCACGGCAGGGGCATCACCAATGACAGAGTGCAAGATAGTGTCGCCAGGGCGGACGATACCAATGTCACCGGGTTCCAGGATGCCATCTACACCATTTACCGCATGCCCAAAGCGCCCTGACAAGACATAAAAAATCTCAATGGCATCGTGCGAGTGAGTGGGTCCTGCATAACCCACCGGAAACGTGAGTTCGGCAATGCGCGTTTCCTCGCTACCGAGATTCGCCGCATCCACCAGAATCTTGAATTGAATGGCGGCGCTCGCATCCGACTCACGCAGAGAGTCAGGTGTTACGCTGCGATAACTCACTTGCTGGGCAGCGAGCGTGGTCGAGAGGAATGGGGAACCCGACAGGATCAGGACAGACCATAGAATAAATGTTTTCTTGTTCATTGCAGTTTATCTCCGGCAAGCGGTTTGTTTTTGGTTTTAAGGTTGTGCACCGGTGTATCCGGGGCCATGGATTATCCTGCCCGGTCGGCGGCCAGTGTGTTGTCCGTTCGCAACCACGAGTTGGCCATTAACGAGAACATATTTCATGCCCACCGCGTATTGGTGTGGGTTCTCGAACGTTGCCTTGTCGCTGATTTCCTGTGCATCGAAGATGGCGATATCTGCGTAGTATCCCTGCACGAGAAGGCCACGATCGCGAATACTGAGACGTTGAGCGGTCTGGCTGCTCATTTTTTTCACTGCATCTTCCAATGTCAGCACGCCGCGTTCACGCACATAGTGACCGAGTACCCGTGCAAAGGTGCCATATTGTCGTGGATGAGGGGCGCCTTCCCCGAACACGCCCACCGGACCATCGGAGCCAATAGCGGTGGCTGGGTGACGCATGATGCGATCAATGTCGGCGCTGTCGATGGCATGATATACGGCAGTAGCTCCACCACCCTTGATGATGTCGAAGACAAGCTCTGCTGCGTTCTCCGGACTCGGCTCCATACCACGCTCAATGGCAAGCTCCGCGAGGTTTTTGCCTTCGAGGTCGCGATTCCATGTACTGCGTGATATGAAGACATTCCTCGGGTCACCGCCTCCGCGATCGAACAGGATATTCTCCACGACGGCTGCCTTGAGGGCAGGTCGGGTTTCCTGACTGTCGATGCGCGCCAGCAATTGTTCATTACCGCCTTCCTGGGCCCACTGGGGGACCAATGCGGTGATACTGGTTTGTGACGCGGTGTAGGGATACTGGTCAATGGTGATGTCTACACCGCGGGCCCTCGCTTCGTCCACCATGCGCAGGCTGTCAACCGACGCACCCCAGTTGCCGGCGCCAATTACCTTGTGGTGAGTCATCTGCACCGGGATGTTTGCCTGTTCGCCTATGTGGATTGTCTCGGCAACAGAGTCGAGCAGCTGCCCGGCTTCTTCGCGCATGTGCGAGATATAAATGCCGTTGAATTGCGCTGCTACGCGTGACAATTCCACGACTTCCTCAGTCGGTGTGAAATTTCCCGGTACATAGAACAATCCGGTGGAGATCCCCAGCGCACCCTGTTGCATGGCTTCGGCTACCATGGTCTTCATTTGCTGCAGCTCGGCAGGCGTGGCGTCGCGATCCTCGGTGCCGAGCACCTGCTCGCGAATCGTGCCTTGCCCAACGAACACACTCCAGTTCGGGCTAATGCCAATTGCTTCGATTTCTCGATAATGTGCATCGATGGGCCAGGGAGAGCTGCCATCATTGCCTTCGGTGAGCGTGGTTACACCTTGCAGCAGGGAGCTCTCTGCTGTTGGCACCTCGAAGATGCCGCGCAGCGCATGTGTGTGCGGGTCGATAAATCCCGGAGCCGCCACCAGTCCGGCAGCATCAATGACTTGCGAAGCTGCGGCGTTTGCAAGGTTGCCGATGCGAACGATCCGGTCACCGACGATTCCCACATCGGCCTCGTACCAGGGATTGCCGGAACCATCGATGATCCTGCCATTGCGGATGAGCGTGTCAAATTGCATCTGGCCGTCTACCTGTGACTGCGCGACGTTCATTGCACCAAATACGCTGATCAATAGAATACTTGTGATGGCTCTCATGATAATTCCATGCCTACCAGATGCGAATTCGTTCTTCCGGGGGTAGGTATAGGGCATCGCCCGGCTGCACATCGAATGCCTCATACCATTCATCAAAATTGCGCACCACGCCGTTTACCCGAAACTCTGGTGGTGAGTGTGGGTCAGAAGTGAGTCTTTGCACAAGTGCATCATCTCTATGCTTGGCTTGCCACATCTGTGCCCAGGACAGGAAGAAGCGTTGGTCACCAGTCAAGCCTTCGATGACTGGGGCCTCTTCACCGCCGAGCGCCATTTTGTAGGCGCGATAGGCCAGCGACAGGCCGCCGACGTCGCCGATGTTTTCACCAAGGGTAAAATTGCCGTCGATAAAACTTCCAGAAACAGGTTCAAATTCGGAATACTGTGCGGCGAGCGCGGTAGTAAGCCGGTCGAAGTTGGTCCGATCTGCATCGGTCCACCAGTTACGCTGCACACCGAGAGAATCCACTTTCGAGCCCTGGTCATCAAATCCGTGACCCATCTCATGGCCGATAACCGCAGCAATTCCGCCGTAGTTCACCGCCAGATCTGCTGCCGGGTCGAAGAACGGAGGCTGCAGGATACCTGCAGGAAACACAATCTCATTGAACGAGGCATTGTAATACGCATTCACTGTCTGTGGTGTCATACCCCACTCTTCCCGGTTGGTAGCTCGGCCCAGATCCAGCAACTCTTCTTGATAATTGAACTCGCGTACGCTCTGTATATTGGCAAAGAGGTCATCGCGAGTGATCTCGATTACGGAAAGATCTTTCCACTCATCCGGGTAGGCAATTTTTGGGCGGAAGGCATTGAGTTTGAGATTCGCCTCGATCTTGGTTGCCTCTCCCATCCAGTCAATTTCCGCAATGCTCTGCGCCAGTGCTGACCTGAGGTTTTCAACCAGCTGCGTCATTTGGTCCTTTGCAGACTGCGGAAAATGGCGCTGCACGTAGACTTGCCCGATCGCTTCGCCGAGGCTGTTCAGGGCGCCGACGCGAGCCACGCCGCGCTCCCAGCGTTCGCGCTGCTCGGGAACACCATTCAGCACGGTGGAGTAAAATGCAAAATTCTCGTTGTCGATTTCCTCGGACAGAGCACTGGCATTGTTGGAGATGTATTGGTAGACCAGATAGCTCTTCCAGTCTTCCAGCGGCACTGTGTTGATCAGTTCGATAATTGGCGCCACGGCACTGGGATATAAGAGATTGAGCGTATCCAGCTCCGCGATTCCCGCCGCGCTGAAATAAGCAATCCAGTCGAATCCCGGATACGCGGCTACCAACTCTTGAAAGGTCATCGGATTGTAGGTCAGATCCCGATTGCGCCGGTCTGCGCGTGGCCACATGCGCTCCGCGATCTGTGTTTCCAGCTGCAGTATCGCTGCTGCCCTGGCTTCTGTTTCGTCAATGTTGGCAAAGCTCAGCATCCTGCTGATATGACTGACGAATTCCTGCCGCACATTAATGAAAAGATCAGTGTCCAGTAAATAGTAGTCCCGGTCGGGCAGGCTGATGCCGCCAATGGACAGACTCAATTGGTGCGCATCCGGATTGTTGCGGTCCGGGCCGATACCGAAACTGAAAGGGCTGGCCGTTGCATCTATGCGCGTGCGTCCGAAAGCGGCGGTGAGTTGCTCGATAGACGCTATCTGTTGCAATTGTTCCAGGATCGGGCGCAGTGGCGTGATGCCGAGCGCATTCAGCGCATCGGTATTCATATAACTCAGATAGTAGTCACTGATCTTCTGTTCAATCGTGCCGCGGACCGGTTCCTGGTTGGTGAGATCGTCAACGATTGTCCGCACGCGTTCATCAGAGCGATCGGCTAATACATCAAACATGCCGTGGCCGTTGCGGTCAGCCGGCAGTTCATAGGTGTCCAGCCAGCGACCATTGGCATATCTGAAGAAATCATTCCCGGGTTCGACTGATCGGTCTTGATGACTCAGGTCAATTCCAAACGTACCGAGTTCCGGTATTGGGTCCTGGACGGCTGCAGCGTCGGGCATGGTGCTGGCAACGCCAGGCGAGTTGCCCTGTTCCGAGTCGCATGCCATCAGGCTGAGTGGAAACAAAAAAATGGCAAGCTTTACAATTTTTGACATGGTCATCTCCTGCAGGTAGTCGAACCGATACATGCTGGAGTATATCGGAATCAACGTGCGCGCCTAGTAACAGTGACCTCCAGAAAAAGTCCTGCTCTTATATTCGCGAATGGATGTGGTTAAGATGCTTGCAGTTTCTGAAATCCTTCACACAATACAGGCTTCGAGGGAGGTTGCACACCATGCAACAAAAGCAGCAACACACTCAGCAGAAAGGGCAACAACAGAGGCCACCCAGTTTGATTCCGGCCGTATTCGCCGCATTAGTGGCCGTGACCGCTTCTGTTCAGGTTCTCGCTCAGGAGAATCGGGCAGTGAATGGCATTGCCGACAATCGCCAGAATGCCTATGCCTTGACCAATGCCACGATCTATCTGGGCAGTGATGAGACTCTGGCGAATGCCACACTCCTGATTCGGGACGCAAGAATCGTGGATGTGGGCACTGCCGAACTGCCAACGACTGGCTATTTTGTCATTGATCTCAAGGGGCACTACATCTACCCCGGGTTCATCGATATGTATTCAACCTACGGCATTCCCGAACTGGAGCGCGAAGACGGTGAGCCGGGAGTGGAAAATCTCTACGCAAATGACCTTGCTCTGAATGTCAATGATGCCATCAGGGCAAACTTTCGGGCGAGTGACGCGTTCTCCCCACAGGAAGAAGTCCGTGACGAATTCCGCAAGCTGGGTTTTTCAACCGTGCTCGCACTGCGCGCCGATGGTATTGCCCGTGGCACTTCCGCGTTGATTACCCTGGGTGACGAACGAGCCAATGAAGCAATCATCGTGCCTGATGTGGCGGCGCATTATTCCCTGTCGAAGGGTACGTCCATCCAGTCAATGCCCAGTTCACTCATGGGCGCATTCGCCCTGTTGCGCCAAACCTATCTGGACGCACAATGGTTTGACCTGCAACAACCCCGACCATTCACCGATGCGACTCTGGAAGCCTGGAATCGCATTCAGTCCCTGCCACAGATCATGGACGTGGCGAACTGGCAGGAGGCGCTTACTGCGGACCGTATCGGAGATGAGTTCAGCACCCAGTATATTCTGAAGACGTCCGGCGACAGTTATCGACGCACCGACCTGATCAAGAACACCGGTGCCACGTTAATAATCCCGGTAGATTTTCCGGAGGCACCGGCGGTACTGGACGTATTCGAGGCCGACGATATCGCTTTCGATGAATTGAAACACTGGGAACTTGCTCCATTCAATCCACGCGTGCTGGCTGAGCAGGAAATACCCTTTGCCATCACCAGTAATAATGCCCACAAGGACTTCTGGAAAAACCTGCGTGCTGCGGTAAGTAACGGTCTGCCGGAATCGGTAGCGATCAATGCACTCACACGGGTGCCAGCACAGCTATTGAATGCGGAAGATCTGGTGGGACAGCTAACACCCGGAGCTTATGCCAACCTGCTGATAAGTTCGGGTCCCTTGTTTGCCGAGGATTCGGTGCTGCTGGAAAACTGGATTCAGGGGCAACCGTATAAATTGAGTGACGACTTCGATGATCGCGGCGGCAATTACGTGCTCACGATTGCGGCACAAAACTATGCTCTGGAGCTCAGTTTCAAGGAAGGCAAACCTGAGGCAACGGTGAAATCCGGGGAAAGTGAAGCAGACGGCAAGAAGGCTGATCTGGAGTTGGCAGACGCCGTGATATCACTCAGTTTTGTCTTCGATGAATCTGGCAATCGGGTTCGTCTCACTGGATGGACTGAAACCGGCGGCTGGCGTGGCAATGGACGCTTGCCGGATGGTGCGCTCGTCGACTGGAGCCTGCAGCGCGATACGGCGGAGGAAGCGCTCGCTGTTGCCACCGAGTCTGCCCCGGAAGTACCCGACCTGCCGAGTACGGTGAACTATCCATTCAGTGCGTATGGGCGGGAAACAATCCCGGAACAGCAAGACACCCTGATTCAAGGCGCCATGGTGTGGACGAATGAAGATGCCGGAAACCTCGTTACCGATGTCTTGCTGCGCGACGGTCGCATTGCTGCGATAGGTACTAACCTCGATGCGGGTAATGCGCGCGTCGTCGATGGAACCGGTAAACACCTCACACCTGGCATTATCGATGAGCATTCCCATATTGCCTTGTTTGCGATCAATGAAGGGCAAACCAATTCCAGCATGGTGCGCATGAAAGATGTAGTGGACTCCGAGAACATCAATATTTATCGCAATCTGGCCGGCGGTGTTACTGCAGCTCAGTTGTTACATGGTTCTGCAAATCCCATTGGTGGCCAGTCTGCCTTGATCAAGATGCGTTGGGGACGCTCTCCACAGGAATTGCTCATTGAAGATGCGGATGAATTTATCAAGTTTGCACTGGGTGAGAATGTCAAGCGCAGTTCGAACCCGGCTTCCGTGCGTTACCCTCAAACCCGCATGGGGGTGGAGCAGGTGTTCATGGACGC
>SXGQ01162414.1_pt1 | contig 12341 bp, 10 predicted proteins | sample 3178371 | NCBI WGS metagenome assembly SXGQ01 (sample SAMN11356859, study PRJNA531348) | freshwater metagenome | isolation source: freshwater sample F1-20 | place: China: Fuxian Lake, Yuxi | collected 2017-12-25 | reverse complement strand
GTCGCTGGTCAATGACGGTCCCGTGACCATTCTCCTCGACAGCAGGAAAACGTTCTAAGCCCATGATGCGAACCTTGACGACGACCCTCCTTGTGCTCGGCCTGGCAGCGGCCTCGCCGGCGCTGGCGCAGCAGCGGCCGCTGCAAACCGAAGATCCGGAGACCATCGGCTCCGGGCGCGCCTTGATCGAAACGGGGATTGATCACCAGCGCGACGCCTTTCTTCCCGTCTCGGGGCTGCGCGGCAGCCACATCACAATGCCGGCGTTTGGCGTCAGCCTCGGGGTGAGCTCGATCGCGGAGATCCAGTTCGACTGGGCCATTTATCAGAAGCTCAACATCAAGGAACGATTCCCCGGGGCGCCGCTCGCGCCCCTGCTGCAGATCGACGGCGACAGCACCGACGACTTCGGCGACATCCGGATCGGCGCGAAGGTGCGGCTGCTGTCCGAGACCGCGCGCCGGCCCGCCATGGGCACCTGGTTTTCCACGCGGTTGCCAAACGCGGGCAATGAATCCGGCCTTGGCAAGGACGTCCAGGATTTCGCGTCAGCCCTGACCATCGGCAAGACGATTCAATCCGTGCGCGTGGTTGCCAACATCGGGTTGTTGATGATTGGCCGCCCGACCGAGGCGGTCGCGCAGGATGACTTGCTGATCTATAGCCTGTCGGTGGCGCGTGCCATCAGCCAGAACACCGAGATGGTCGGCGAGTTCGTGGGCCGCGCGAACTTCGCGGAGATCGTCACCCCCGGCGCCGAGGATCGCGGCCTGCTGCGCTTTGGCGCGCGCTACACCAGGAGCGCGGTCCGGGTTGACGGCGGGATCAATCTCGGGCTGACCTCGTTCGATCCGGAAGTTGGCTTCACCGCCGGCCTGACCTGGGTCTTCAACGCGTTCCGCGTGCCTTGATGTTGTCGATCGCCAAGGCTCACGCCTACGGCAACGATTTTCTTTTTGTCCCGGCCGTACAGGTCGAAGGGCTCCGCCTCGACGAACTGTCGCGGCGGTTGTGCGATCGCCATTCGGGTCTCGGGGGGGACGGCGTCATCTACTACGCCGTGGCTCCCGATGGCACCGCGCGGATGAAGTTGATCAATACCGACGGCAGCCCGTCGGAGTTGTCGGGCAACGGCTTGCGCTGTCTCGCCGCGCTGGTGATGCATCACCGGGAAGCCGGCGGCCTGGCGCCACTGACCGAAGTGCGCGTGGACACCGACGCCGGGTGGAAGACCCTGGCACTGGTCGGGCGCAGCGGCGGCCGGTACACCTTTCGGGCCGCACTGGGTCACCCCGACCGTGTCGCCGAAGAGACCCTGGACGCCGCCGGCGAGCGGCTGCAGGTGACCACCCTGGCCATTGGCAACCCGCAGTGCGTGGCGCTCGTGAAGGAGCTGCCGGACCCTGCGCGGTTTCACCGGCTGGGGCCGGCGCTGGCGACGCATCCACGCTTCGCCGAAGGCACCAACGTCGAGTTTGCCGTGATCGAGGCCCCGGATCGCGTGCGCATTCTGATCTGGGAGCGCGGCGTCGGGCCGACCCATGCCTCGGGGACCGGCGCCTGCGCGTCGGCGATTGCCGCCATGGTCCATGGCGGCGCGGCCCGCGACATCCAGGTCATTGCCCCCGGCGGCACGCAACGCGTCGAGTGGACCGGCGACGGCGTGTTCCTGACGGGCTGGGCCGAAGTGGTGGTCGACGGCCACTGGGTGCCGTCGTACGCCGACCTCGCATAGGCGGAAATCGCAACAGCGGACGGCGGTTGAGATCGCAGGAATCGCGATCTCCGGGCAGGCGACCTAGCGCTTGCGGCGCGCCGGCGTGGCGGCGGGCGGCTGGTCGATCTGCGCCAATGCGGCCTGAAGCGCCGCGGCGGTACCCTCGAGCGCCGGTGCCACGGCCAGGTAGTCTTCCTTCTCGAGTGCCGAGCGCGCCTTTTGCAGGGCCACGGTTGCCGCGTCGATCGTGAGTTTCGGTGCGGCCAGGCTGCGGGCCGCCAGCGGCGAGGCCTGCAACTGGGTCTCGGCAGTGGCCAGCAGGGTGGCGACCTGGGCCACCGCGCGTTCGGCTTCGCCGCGAGCGTTGGCGCGGCCTTCCACCGCCAGCTTCGCGGCGTTCTGCGCGCGCTCGAAACTGTCGATCGCGTGGCTCAGGGCCTGCCGGTAGTCGTCGCCGGCCGCCGCCTCGTTCGAGCGGTTGAGCGCGTCGGCGGCGGCCTTGAGTTCGTCAGCGGCGAACCGGTCGGCGCCGGCGGCGCGGGCCGCTTCGATCGCGCCCTGCGCCAGGTTCATTTCCTTGTTCGGGGGCTCGGAGCACGCGGTAGTGAGGAGGGGGAGGATGACCAGCGCCAGGCGGCGAGCGACACGAAACATGTCCCTTGAGTATACGACAGCGTCGCCGCGCCGCCGCCGCGCGATCGCGGCAGAACGCGCCTCAATCAGCTACCATGATGGGTCGGCCACGATGGCGCACGTCCCGGTGGAGGATCGTCCGCGGGAGAAGCTGGCACGGGCCGGTGCCGACGCGCTCGGCGACAACGAGCTGCTGGCGCTGGTGATTGGTTCCGGGACGCGGTCGCGAGGGGCCCTGGCGGTGGCGCAGGACATGATCGCGATGGCCGACGGCCTGTCCAGCCTGGCCCGGCTCGGGATGGAGGACCTGGAACGGGTGCCGGGGATTGGCGCATCGCGAGCGGCGCGGGTGTTGGCGGCGCTCGAACTGGGCCGGCGCACGTTGACGCGCGACCGCCCCGACCGGCCGCGGTTCCTGACGATTAAGGATGCCGCGCACTACCTGATGCCGCGGTTTGGCGGCTACGTGGTGGAACGGGTGGGCGTGATGCTGCTGGACCAGAAGCACCGGTTGATTCGGACCGCCGTGGTGTCAACGGGCACGCTCGATGGGACCGTCGCGGAGCCTCGGGATATCTACCGGCTGGCCGTCGCCGCGTCGGCCGCGAGCGTGGTGGTGTTTCACAATCACCCGTCGGGCGACCCGTCGCCGAGCACGTTCGATCGGCTGTTGACGCGCCGCCTGGCCGTGGCCGGCGACATGCTCGGGATCGAGTTGGCCGACCACATCATTCTGGGCGACGGGACGTACTTCAGCTTCAAGGAAGAATCCAAACGGTGACGATTCTCTACTTCGACTGCTTCGCCGGCGCGGCGGGCGACATGATTCTCGGGGCGCTCGTTGACGCCGGCCTGCCGTTCGACGAACTGAAGCGCGCACTCGGCAGCCTGGCGGTTGACGGCTGGGACGTGTCGGCCGACCGGGTCATCAAGACCGGCGTGACCGCGACCAAGTTTCGGGTCATCGAGCACTCGCCGGTGGCTTCTGGCAACGTAGATGTGGCGTCCGGTAATGTGGCGTCCGGCTCCATCCGGACCCATACCCACAGCCACCCCCACTCCCATACACACTCCTATTCGCACGGGCATCACACCCTGAATGAGATCGAGGCGGCCGTTCGCCGCTCGGCGTTGTCAGATACCGGAAAGGGCAGGGCGATCGCCATGTTCCGCCGCCTGGCGGAAGCAGAGGCCACCATTCACGGCCTGCCGATCGACCAGGTCCACCTGCACGAAGTTGGCGCGATCGATTCGATCATCGACATTGTCGGCGCCGTATTCGCGATCGAGTGGTTCAAGGCGGATCGGGTCGTCGTGTCACCCCTGAACGTCGGCGGCGGCATGGTTCGCTCGGCGCATGGCGTGTTTCCCGTGCCCGCGCCGGCGACGGTCGCGCTGCTGAAGGACGCGCCGGTGTACTCGTCGGGCATCCAGGCCGAATTGTTGACGCCCACCGGCGCGTTGATCCTGACGGAGTACGCCGCCAGCTTTGGTCCGGTGCCGGCCATGCGGGTGACGCGCGTGGGGTACGGCGCCGGCGACCGGGATCTGCCAGAGACGCCGAACGTGGTTCGGGTGCTGGTCGGCGAGGATTCCAGCGCGAAGGCAGACGCGCACGGCACCCAGGCGCACACCGTCGTCGTCCTCGAGTGTGAAATTGACGACATGAACCCGCAGATCTTTGGCCACCTGATGGACCGGTTGTATGCCGCCGGCGCGCTGGAAGTGTTCTACTCGGCGGTGCAGATGAAGAAGAACCGCCCGGGTACGCTGATGACGATCGTGGCCCGGCCCGGCGACCGCGAGACGCTCTGCGAGATCGTCTTCCGCGAGTCGACCACGATTGGCGTGCGCCATCACGAGATGTCCCGCGATTGCCTGGAACGCGAGATGGTCAGCGTCGCCACGGACCTCGGGCCGGTGCGATTCAAGGTGGCGCGCCGCCATGGCCAGATCGTGAACGCGCAACCCGAGTTCGACGACCTGGCGAAACTGGCGGCCGAGCGGAGCATCCCAATCAAGGAGATTCAAGCGTTGGCGCAAAAGGCATGGCTGGAGCGATGAAGTATTTCCTGACGACCGCAATCGACTTTGTGAACAGCCGGCCCCATTTGGGCACGGCCTACGAGAAGGTCACGGCCGACATCATCGCGCGTTACCGGCGGCTGGCCGGCTTCGAGACCCATTTCCTGATGGGCAACGACGAGCACTCGCAGAACGTCTATCGCAAGGCGGTCGAGCAGGGGAAGGACCCGCTTACGTACTGCGACGAGATGGAAGTTGTGTTCCGCGAGGTGTGGCAGCGCCTCGATGTGTCGTTCGACGACTTCATTCGCACCAGCGACAAGAAGCGCCATTTTCCGGCCGTGCAGAAGATGGCGCAGGCGTGCCTGGATAACGGCGACATCTACGAAGGCGCGTACGAGGGGTTCTACTGCGTCGGCTGCGAGGCCTTCAAGCAGGAGAAGGACCTGGTGGACGGCAACTGCCCGATCCACAACACCAAGCCGCAGTGGATCAAGGAGAAGAACTGGTTCTTCCGCCTGTCGAAGTACCAGCAGCCGCTGCTGAAGCACTACCAGGAGCATCCCAGCTTCATCGAGCCCGACATTCGCCGCAACGAGATCCTGCGGCTGGTCGAAGGCGGCCTCGAGGACATCTCGATGACCCGCGCCGGCCAGTCGTGGGGGATCCCGGTGCCGTTCGATCCGACGAGCGTGGTCTACGTGTGGTTCGACGCGCTGATCAACTACGCCGCCGCGGTGGGCTACGGCTGGGACGAGGAGCGTTTCAAGGAATGGTGGCCGGCCAGCCTGCACGTGGTGGGCAAGGACATCACGCGCTTCCACTGCGTGATCTGGCCGGCGATGCTGATGAGCGCCGGCGTCGCGCTGCCGAAGCAGGTGTTCGGCCACGGCTGGGTCTACTTCAAGGGCGAACGCATGAGCAAGACGATGGGGAACATCGTCGATCCGCTGGATGCGGCGTCGCGCTTCGGTCCCGATCCGCTGCGGTTGTATCTCGCGAAGGAGATCCCGTACGGCGGCGATGGCGACTTCACGTGGGAGCGGTTCGAGGAGAAGTACAACGCCGACCTCGCCAACAACCTGGGCAACCTCGTGAACCGCGTCGCGTCGATGACGGAACGCTACCAGCAGGGGGTGATCCGGGCGGCCGGCGGCGGCCCGTTGGCCGCCATCGCGGCCGAGAACGTGGCGGCCTACAAGGCCGCGATGGACGTGCATGCGCTGCACGACGGCGCGGCGGCGGCGTTCCGGCTGGTCAGTGCCGCGAATAATTACATTGCCGAGACGCAACCGTGGGCGCTGGCCAAGGATCCGGCCCAGGCCGACCGCCTGAACGGGGTGCTCGCCGATACGGCGGAAGCGGTGCGCATTGCCGCGGTGTTGTTGTCGCCGGTGATGCCGGCGTCGGCGACCGAGATCCTCCGCCGCCTGGGCGATTCCGCGCCGGCATCCGAGCGCCGGTTGGACATAGACACCGCCTGGCGCGCGTCAGGTGAGAAGCAGGTTCTGAACGCGGGCGCCCTGTGGCCCCGCATTGAAGCAGATAAGGGAGTTGTGACCGTGACCGACGAAACGCCGAAAGCATCTGACGCACCTGTGGCCCCAGCACCAGCCGTGGCATCGGCACCCAACGCGGCACCACAGGCACCTGAGGCACCGGCACAGATCACGATCGACGACTTCATGAAGATCCACCTGAAGGTCGCGAAGGTCCTCGAGGCTGAGCGGATGCCAAAATCGCAGAAACTGCTGAAGCTGAAGGTCGACGCGGGCGAGGCCGAGCCCCGGACGATCCTCGCCGGCATTGCCGAGTCGTACGAGCCCGAAGCCATGGTCGGCAAGACGATCGTCATCGTGGCCAACCTCGCGCCCCGCAAGATGATGGGCCTCGAGTCGAACGGCATGGTGCTCGCGGCCAGTCCCGACGGCGGCGGCGCGATCGTCTTGAACGTGGAGCCGGCCACGCCCGGCACTCGCGTGCGATGACCGATAGTCATTGCCACATCGCCGGCGAGGAGTTCGCCGGCGATCTCGGCCAGGTGGTCGAGCGCGCGCGCGCGGCCGGCGTGCGCCGCGCGCTCGTGATCCTGGCGGCCGAAGACCAGGCGGAGTTCGCGCGCGTCCCGGTGGTGGCGGCGGCCTGGCCCGAGTGCCGCTTCGCCGTCGGCGTGCATCCGCACCACGCCAATCACTACGCGGCCGATCCCCAGGCGTCGGCGACCGCCGTCGTCGCGCGCCTCGACGCGCTGCCGGCGGCGCGGGCGATTGGCGAGATTGGCCTCGATTACCACTACGACTTCTCCCCGCGCGACGTGCAGCAGGCGGTGTTTCGGGCCCAGTTGCGGCTGGCGAAGAGCCGCGATCTGCCCGTCGTGATTCATACCCGCGAGGCCGAGGACGACACGCTCCGCATTCTGGCGGAGGAGGGCGGCCGGGACCTGCGTGGCGTCTTTCACTGCTTCACGGGCGACACGGCTGCCGCCGAACGCGCCCTGGCGACCGGGTTCTACCTGTCGATTCCCGGGGTGGTGAGCTTTCCCAAGGCCGAGGCGCTACGAGCGGCGCTGGCGCGGGTGCCGGCCGACCGCCTGCTCGTCGAAACCGACAGCCCCTACCTGGCGCCGGTGCCATACCGCGGCAAACGGAACGAGCCGGCCCGCGTGGCTACGGTCGTTGAACGGGTGGCGGCCGCGCGCGGCGAGACCCCGGAAATTGTCAGCGCGCAAACCGACGCCAACTTCGACGCGCTGTTCCGGCCGTAAGGTTCACCCGTGGGCGCAAAGCTCGCCCCTGCAAGCATTAACGGGCGCCTGCTTTCGTTGACACCGCCGTCTGCCTATGGTGAGATTGTCGTCACGTGTCCAACGTCGCACCTCGGACCCAAGCGGACCTGATCCAACTGTTCGAACCCGTACGCGAAGACTTGCTGGCGGTCGAGCGCGAGTTCGCGCTGCAGGTCCAGTCGCAGATCCACATCATCCCGGAAATCGGCAACTACCTGCAGAAGAGCGGGGGCAAGCGCGTTCGCCCCGCGGTCCTGCTCATGGCCGCGAGGCTGTCCGGCTATTCCGGCCCGCGCGCCATCACCAACGCCGCGGTGGTCGAGTTCATTCACACCGCCACGCTGGTGCACGACGACATCATCGACGATGCCGAGGTGCGGCGGGGGCGTAAGTCCGCGCACGCGCAATGGGGCAACGACGTCACGGTGCTCGCCGGCGACTTTCTCTACATCAAGTCGATGGCCATGGCGCTCACCCAGGACACGCTCGACGTAGTGCGCCTGCTGTGTGATGTCACGCTGCGCATGATCGAAGGCGAGCTCTATCAGCTCACCAAGAACGGCGTAGTCGATCTCACCGAGAACGAGCACTTCGACATCATCCACCGCAAGACCGCGTACCTGTTTGGAGGCTGCGCGCAGATCGGCGGCATCCTGGGCGAGGTGGGCGCCGAGAAGGAACAGGCGCTGCGCGAGTACGGGTTCGGTCTCGGCACGATGTTCCAGCTGGTTGACGACCTGCTCGACTTCACCGGCGCGGCCGAAGTCATTGGCAAGCCGGTGGGCGGCGACTTGCGCGAAGGGAAGATCACGCTGCCGATCATCCACCTGCTCGAGCACGGCGGCGCCGAGGCGAGCGACCTCATTCGCAACGCCGTTCGCGATCGCGATGTCAGCGCCGAGAACTGGGCGCGCATCAAGGCGCTGCTGGCGGAACACCGGTCGCTTGACTACGCCTATGCCCGCGCGGTGGAGTTTGGCGAGACCGCCAAGCGCCAGCTGCGGCAGTTTGCACCCAGCCGCGAGCGCGAGGCCCTGATGGGGCTCGCCGACTACGTGCTGCTCCGCGACCGGTAACCGGCCGGCGCCACCCCCTGTGGCTTTCCCGTGACCCTCACCCAGAAAGTTGACGAGCTCCGCCAGGCGATTCGCCGGCACGAAGAGCTCTATTACCTGCACGCGGCGCCGGTGATCTCCGACGCCGAATTCGACGCCTTGATGAACGAGCTGAAGGCGATCGAGGCGGCGCACCCCGAACTGCTGACCCCCGACTCACCGACGCAGCGCGTCGGCGGACGCCCGGCCGAAGGCTTTGTCACGGTCGAACACATCCAGCCGATGCTCAGCCTCGACAACGCCTACAACGAGGAGGACCTGCGCGCCTTCGACGAGCGCGTGCGCAAGGGACTGGCAATCGACGCCTCTCCGGTCTATGTGGCCGAACTCAAGATCGACGGCCTCAGCATTGCGCTGACCTATGACCACGGGCGGCTGGTGCGCGGCGCGACGCGCGGCGATGGATCGCGGGGCGAGGAGGTGACCGCGAACGTGCGCACCGTGCGCGCCATCCCGCTGGCCTTGAACCATGGCCCGGAGGGCCGCGTGGAGATCCGCGGCGAGGTCTACCTGCCGAAGAGGGCTTTCGAGCGGATGAACGAAGAGCAGGAAGCCGCCGGCGAGCCGCTGTACGCCAACGCCCGCAACACTGCGGCCGGCACCATGCGCAACCTGGACCCCGCGCTGGTATCGAAGCGCGGGCTGTCGGCGTGGATGTACCAGGTGGTGGCTGAAGGCGGACCGAAAGGTCCGCCTCTGCATTCGGAGATGCTGCGCGCGCTCAAGGCGTGGGGCCTGGCGGTGGAGCCGCACTGGCGTGAGTGCGACGGCATTGACGCGGTGATCGCCTTCTGCGACGAGTGGCGCGAGCAACGCGGCCAGCTGGCCTTCGAAACCGACGGCGTCGTCATCAAGCTGAACGACCTGGCGGCCCGCGAACGGTTGGGGACGACGTCGAAGTTTCCGCGGTGGGCGACGGCGTTCAAGTTTCCCGCCGAGCGCAAGGTGGCGATGCTGCACCGGATCGAGGTGAACATCGGCCGCACCGGCGCGGCGACGCCGTTTGCGATGCTCGAACCAACGGTGGTGGCCGGATCGACCATCTCCATGGCGACGCTGCATAACCCCGACGACATCATCCGCAAGGACATTCGCCCGGGCGAGTTGGTGATCATCGAGAAGGCGGGCGACGTGATCCCGCGCGTGGTGGGTCCCGCGAATGCCGAGGCGGCCGAGCGTCCGGCGCCCTGGGTGATGCCGACCGCCTGCCCGGTGTGCAACAGCCCGCTGCACAAGCCTGACGACGAGGCCGTGTGGCGATGCGAGAACAGTTCGTGCCCGGCCAGGCTCCGGCGCGGCCTCGAGCATTTCGCGTCGCGGGGCGCGATGAACATCGAGGGGATGGGTGAATCGCTGGTCGGCCAGCTCGCCGAGTCGGGACTCGTGAAGAGCCTGGCTGATGTGTATCACCTGACGCCCGAGGCGCTCGAGGGCCTTGAGCGGATGGGCAAGAAGTCCGCCGCCAAGGTGATCGGCGAGATCGAGAAGTCGAAGTCCAACGACGTGTGGCGGCTGCTGTACGGCCTGGGCATTCGTCATGTCGGTGAGCGAGGCGCCCAGGTGCTGGCCGACCACTTCGGATCGATCGCCGAGGTCCAGTCGGCGTCGCTCGAGGCCCTGCAGCAGGTGCGCGAGATCGGGCCGGTGCTGGCCGAGGCGGTTCGCACGTGGTTCGACGAACCGCGCAACCGCAAACTGGTCGAGCGGCTGCAGGCGGCCGGGCTGAAGATGACCGGCGAACGCAAGGTGGCGCCAGCTGGTCCGCAGCCGCTGGCCGGCAAGAGCTACGTGATCACCGGCACGCTGGCGTCGATGTCGCGCGAAGACGCGCAAGCCAGGCTCGAGGCGCTTGGCGCCAAGGTCACCGGTTCGGTCAGCAAGAAGACCACGGCGCTCGTCGCCGGCACCGAACCGGGCGCAAGCAAGACCGAGAAGGCGCGCGCACTCGGCATCGAGACGCTGGATGAAGACGCGTTCCGGCACCTTATAATGAGCGAATCATGACGCGGCAGTTCGCGTGGATCACCGCCACGCTCACCGGCATTATCGGCCTCCTGGTAGGCGTCATCCTGTCGACGCCGCGGCTGCCCGTGGCCGGAAATGAGGCCGGCCTGGAGGCTTCTGGCGGGGGCCTGTCGGCCATCCAGGCGGGCAGCGACGCGGAGCCCGGCCCGGCCGGCACGGGAACCGGGGAGCGGTTCAACCCGGGGGCGGTGAACTTCGCCGACATTGCCGCGCGGATGAACCCGGCGGTGGCCAATATCGATGCCACGGCCCGCGGCCGGCGGGCTCGCCGCCTGATGGAAGGCGCGCCGCGCGACGGCGAGCCGTTTGACCTGGGCCGCCGCGGCAACGAGGCGCCACGGCGCGGGACCGGCACCGGCTTCCTGATCGACGCCGCCGGTCACATCCTGACGAATCACCACGTGATTGAGGGGGCGGAGCGGCTCACCGTGAAGCTGGCCGATGGCCGGAGCCTCAGCGCCGAGGTGATCGGGTCCGATCCTGACACCGACATCGCCTTGATCAAGGTCTCGGGCGCCACGCCGTTTCCGCACGCCCCGCTCGGCGATTCGAGCGGCCTGCGGGTCGGCGAATGGGTCTGCGCCATCGGCAATCCCCTGGCGTACGAGCACACCGTGACGGTGGGCGTCGTCAGTTTCATTGGCCGCAAGCTGTTCGACTCGAGCCTCGACAACTACATCCAGACCGATGCCGCCATCAGCTTCGGCAATAGCGGCGGGCCGCTGATCAACGGCCGCGGCCAGGTGATTGGCATCAACTCGGCGATCAGCCGCCAGGCCAACAACATCGGCTTTGCGATTCCGATCAACCAGGCGCGTGGCATCCTTCCGCAGTTGAAGAAGCTCGGCCGCGTCGAGCGCGGCTACATCGGCGTCACGCTCCGCGACGTCGATCCCGATCTGCAGGCCTCGCTCAAGCTGCCGCACGGGGGGGGCGCGCTGGTGCAGGACGTGGCCGCGGGCTCGCCCGGCGCGCGCGCCGGACTGCGCCCGTACGACGTGATCATGTCGGTGGACGGCCAGCCGGTGCAGACGCACGACGGCCTGATCCGCGACATTGCCGAGCGAGTGCCGGGCAGCAGCGCGCGCCTGGCCTACGTGCGTGACGGCCGCGCCCGCGAGGTGTCGGTGAAGCTGGCCGAGCGGCCGCAGCGCGCTCAGGAGACGCCGGTGTCGCCGGCCGAGCGCTCGGTCCAGCGCACCGGCCCGGGCGAACTGGGGCTGAGCCTGATCGAGATCGACGACAGCAACGCCCACCGCTTCGACATTCCGGCCGGCATGACCGGCTTGCTGGTGCAGCGGGTCGAGCCGCTCTCGCTGGCCTACGACGCCGGTATCGAGCGGGGCGCGATCATCCTCGAGCTCAACCGCCAGCCGGTCAATTCGATTTCCGGGTTCCGCCGCGTGGTGGGCGCCGCCCAGCCGGGCGACATCCTGGCCGTGTTCCTGTACGATCCCGACGCCGCTACCCGCTCGATTCGCACCGTCCGCACGGAGCAGCGGTGAAGCCCCGCATTCTCGTGATTGACGACGATGTCGCCATTCGCGACTCGTTCAAGATGACGCTTGAGTACGAGGGGTATGAGGTGATGCTCGCGGCAAGCGGCGACGAGGGCGTCAAGCTGGTCGAGCGGGAGTCGCCCGACCTGGTGTTTTGCGACATCAAGATGCCGGGCATGGACGGCCTCGAGGTGTTGCAGAAGCTCCACCACATGGTCGGCGTCACGCCGATCGTGATCATCACCGGCAATGCCGACATCCAGAACGCGGTCGAAGCCACCCGGCTCGGCGCGTTCGACTTCATCGAGAAGCCGGTTGAGCGCGACCGCATGCTGTTGACCGCGCGCAACGCCATCGATACCCGCCGGCTGAAGAGCGAGAACAAGCACTACCGGCGCGACGCCGAGAAGCGCTATCAGATCGTCGGCGACGCGCCGTCGCTGGCGGTCGTCCGCAGCGCCATCCACAAGGCGGCGCCGACCAATGCCACGGTGCTGATCTGGGGAGAGAGCGGCGTCGGCAAGGAACTGGTGGCGCGCGCC
>SXGQ01165388.1_pt1 | contig 12342 bp, 8 predicted proteins | sample 3178371 | NCBI WGS metagenome assembly SXGQ01 (sample SAMN11356859, study PRJNA531348) | freshwater metagenome | isolation source: freshwater sample F1-20 | place: China: Fuxian Lake, Yuxi | collected 2017-12-25 | reverse complement strand
CCTGCAAAGGCAACAGGGATGTTCTTATTTTCCTGATGACGGATAAAAGTGAACAACCCACCGCCCATTTTTTGGTTGTTGCGAAAATAGGTTCCGGGAATTGCTTCTTTGTTTACCGCAATTTGACTGGGTTTTTGAATGCTGTACTCGTACAAGCACATCCATTCGGCAGCGGTTGGGAGTTCTGCAATTACCGTAAGCCCCACTTTTTTCAACGCATCTTGGAGCGAAGCGTATTCAATGGATGCATTTAACTTGTGGGTTAGCCACTGACAATAGGCTGTGGCTTGCAACTGACTCACGCCCACAACTGGGTAGTTGTCGTAGGTATTGGCTTGGAAATAGAACCATGTATATGGGTTTGACACTGCGGATCGCTCGGCAGTGGCCGCGAATGGAGCCCAAACACTGGTGTCGGGTTTGATTTGCGACACGGTAAATCCCAGGTTTTCCTTGATCCATTGACTGTCCCGCAAAAAGTCTTTGTATTCCCTGTTGGTGATTTCAGTTCGATGGGCCAAGAACGGACCACAAGAAATCATCTCCTCGATGGCAAAAATCGTATCAAATCCTGTTTGGATTTGCGATGGAAACTGATTGAAGCGCAATCCTTCAGGCTGAAAACAAGGAATGTAATTTGTGAGGTTGTTTCGTTTTGATTTGAATACACTTTCTGGGGGAACCACAGATTGTTTGGCTCCCTCAACGGCGGTAAAATAATATCTCATGAGGTATTCGGGATGGGGCGTTTTTTGCGCCTTTAGGCCCACGAATACAAGCAGGGTGAGTAATCCTGTGAGAATGCATTTTCGCATTCTTCAAAAATAGGGGATTAGTTCAAGGTCGACAAGACCGCTTTGATTTGCTCAAGGTCGGGCATTTCGCCAGCGTTGTCCAATACTTCGGCATGCTGAATAACACCCACAGCGTCAACCACAAAGGCAGAACGCTTTGAAACACCTTTCATTCCGAAGGCGAAGGTTTCGTAGATGGTTTCATATGCCGTACTCACTTCTTTGTTGAAATCACTCAACATTTGGAAATTGTAACCTTGTTGCGTTTTCCAATTGTCCAAAGTGAAAACGGAATCCACAGAAATAGCCAAAACCTCTGCGTTCAAGGCTTCGTAATCCTTCAAATTATCGCGCATCGAACACAATTCAGCAGTGCAAACGCTCGTGAAAGCTTGTGGGTAAAATAGAATAACCACATTCTTACCCAAGAACTGGGACAAACTAACTTCTTGCTTTTCGCTATTGAATAGGGTGAACTGGGGGGCGGGAGATCCAACTTGTATGCTCATAGTATTAAGGTAAAACAAAGGTACAAGAAAAAGGTTGGTTGGGTATCGTTAGAATCATGGATTCGCCCAAATGATTGGGTGCGCCGGGTAGTTTAAAACAACGCTGGATTGCTGTAGACACGCTTGTTGAGTTTCAAATCTTGCAAAAGCGCACTCTTCGGTCGCAATGTGAATAACCACTGCTTTCCGTAGCCACTTGGAACCCACATGAATTCCAATTGCCAGCAGTGTAGGTTTCTCACCAACGAAAATTCGCTCGCATTCAAACTGCGCTTTTTGAAGTCGTAACCCGTGTTGTAAGAAATTTTCCACTCCGGCGTGATGCTGATGTCGCCACGCAGTGTGAGTGCGTTCCTACTCAATCGCTGGCTTGGATTGATGATTTCGGCATTGTATCCCACAGCGTATGTGATATTCAAAGACCAGGGAATGGAGAAGTCAAAATAATTCCAAGGCTGCAATTGGATTTGCCTCAGTTCCAAATCATCCGTGGCCAGCGGGTTGGTGATGCGCGCAGGCATGTTCTCCTTGGATTTTTTTCCGCCGAACATTTCGGGTGTGATCCGCGAATTGACATTGAAATCAATGTTTCTGTACCGCAAAAATCCCTTGTTGTTTTGGTAGTAAAGCGATGAAAGTCGTCGGCCGTTTTTGTAGTCATACGGACTGTAGCCCGCGTTCAGGCCGATGCGAACCTCTTTCGCAAGCACGGTATTGAAGCCAATGTTGATGTCAGACCATTGAAAGCTGTCTGCAGACAAATCATAACTGCCATTCATCGAAAGTTGGTCGATTAGGTTGAATTTCTCTGTTTTTTCCTTGCCGAGGCTGTCTACCCGAATGACTTTCTTTCCTTGCAGGTTGTTTCCCAAAGAGAAGCCCACGGAGCCTGATTTCCTCTGGCCAAATTCAGATCCTCCACTTTTCTCAAACAGATTGTAGTTGATGGTTTTGTTTTGCGAGTCGATATAGGATCGTACCCATCCCTTTTTTAACCCATCGATTTCCGGGCGATAACCCATGGCGATGCTTGGGGTGATGGTATGGCGAATGGCGCGCAATTTTCCGAGTTTGATGTCGGTGAATGTGCCATAGATATTGGTCGTCAATCCGGCCGAAATATTATATGAATTTAATCGAAAAAATCCGGATGTATCTTTTGCGATTACAGATTTGTTGTTAGCGTCATAAAATTTTGTTTTACCTTTGAATATCCACTTTTCTTGGTAACTCGCTGATGGGGTTAAATTCAATGCCCCTTTGAAGAGTTTGATGTTGGTGCTGATTGGAATAGAATGTCGTACACCCGACTGTATGGTAGCAAGAACATCTTTGTATTGGTCACTAAAAATTAAGGTATCTTTGGTATTTAATGAATTGGTAAAATTTAAATTGTACGACAATCGTATTTGTTCATACCAAGAACTATTATTTCCATTCTTTTTTGCGAATGGCGTGAGGCTTGAAACACCTACGTTTACGTTTGGCAATTCAAGTCGAAAATCATGGGTTTGTACGTTTTGTGTATGTCGGGCAGAAGCCGATAAATTTACCTTGTTTGAGAAGAAGCTGCGGCCATAGTTTGCACTGGATTGAAATTCGTTTCGCGACAGTGATTGGATGTTCCGTGAGTTACGCTTATTGAAATCGCCCGAAACAATGTTGATATTTCCATTCAATGTGGTTCCCGGCAGAAATTTATTGTCAAACCCGAAACGAGACACAATGCTGAAGTCGTTGGTTTTCGCGAATTCGGGGTTGGCACGGTCCAGTCCATTTCCGAAGCGACTCATGTTTACACTCAATTCGCTGTTGTATTTGTATCGCTTCAAGTAACGTGTTGTTAAGCCCACACGAAAATCGCCATTGAAGTATAAATCGGTGTTGAATTGCGCATCGGCGTTTTTGCCGAGACCTTGGTAGTAACCCAAATTGGACAAGTAGAAGCTATTGTTGGCGCCGTTGAAGCCAGGGTTGGGAACAATCAAGCCATTTCTTCTGCCTTTTTGCAACGGTGCGATTCCAAACGGTAAAGCAAGCGGGGTTGGGATGTCGGCAAAAACCAAATTGGCGGCTCCAAAAAGGACCTTTTGATTGGGAATGACCTTAATTTTACTGGTGTTTAAATAGAAGTGGGGATGGGGGTCTGCGCAGGTACTCAATTTTCCATTTTGACCCATAAAACTACCGTCGGGCTGTTTTACCACCTGCTTGAGTTGGATATGGGCTTCGTCTTGCGAGAGTGAAAGGCCATACACTTTGCCCTTTTTTGTGGCAGAATTATAACTCAAACTGTCTGATACGTATTGGTCGGTCCCATCTTTGAAAATGGGAAGATCCGTGTATTTGCCTGCGGAGTCTCTTCCTCCTTTGGCGAAAAGCAATTTGTTGGACAATCCTACTTCTATATAACGTGCTTTTAGCTCCATGTTGTCGGTGTTTACATCAGCATCCTTGAACAAATTGGCCTTGCCGGATTTCATTTCCAAAACAATGGAATCTTTGGCTTCGTATCGGATGGGTGATTGAAACAGCTTGGATGCTGGGATAACTGTCCTGACGCTGTCTTTTTTTGTAGACGATGAGTCGATGACTTGTGCCTTCAAGGGGCTTGACAGTGCGCACAAGCTTACGGCCACCAATGTTAACAGAGGTTGTAGGGATGTTTTTTTATGAAAATTGCGAGAGTCCAAGAAGTTTGGCGAATTTCGGCAAAAAGTTTGCCATGATTGCCATATGACATCAGAAAGAATGCCTTTTATATCAAAATGTGTCGCCAAGTATGGTCGTGTAGCATCTATCGCTTGTCTATCCGCACTGTTGATGTGGGGATTGCCGGCGGCTAAAACGGTTAGGGTGTCTACGGGTTTGCGAACGTTGGTGATTGATGCGGGGCATGGGGGTATGGATCCGGGATGCAATGGCAACAACGAAATTTTTGAAAAGGATGTTACTTTGGGCGTTGCCCTAAAATTGGGCAAGATTCTAAAAGATAGCATGCCGGGACTCAAAGTGTTGTATACCCGAACAACAGACAAAACATTGAAATTGTGGGAGCGTCCCAATTTGGCCAATGACAATCGCGCAGATTTGTTCATTTCGATACATTGCAACGCAAACAACAATCGCGCGGCGGCGGGCAGTGAGACTTATTTTATGGGGCTGCACAAATCGGAGGGCAATTTGGAAGTAGCAAAGCGGGAGAATGCCGTTATCACGTACGAGTCAGATTACAGAGAAAATTCGCGGTATGGTGGGTTTGATCCCGAATCGGCGGAGGGACATATCATCTTTAGCCTGGTTCAAAATGCGTATATGAAGCAGAGTTTGAAATTGGCCTCAGGGATTGAAACACATACCAATAAAATCAGCGCAATCAAAAGTAGGGGTGTTAAGCAGGCTGGATTTTTGGTGCTTTGGCAAACCTCAATGCCCAGTGTGTTGGTTGAGACAGGGTTTTTGACCAATCCAACGGATAGGAGTTATTTGAAAACGGCTGAAGGGCAACAGAAAATTGCATTGGGTGTTTATCGTGCGGTGCGCGATTACAAGCGTTACATGGAAACGGTCAGCGGAGGGCAACAGAGCCAGCGATAAGGTTTTACTTGTGCCATAAACAATGCCTATTGGCTTGAGTTGATATGGAACAAATCCATTTTTTTTGCATTTTTTTTAGATTTTTTTGGCGATTTCCTTGCAACCTTTTGTAATTATCGCGTCATTTGTGAAAATAACTTTAAAATAAATCTATGAAATCAACAATTACACAACTCAAAAAGCTTGCGTTTTTGAGTGTTCTGGTGGGGGGGTTGTTCTCCGCTAGTACGCTGAAAGCGCAAACACCTTGCGCAGGAGCAAACTCCTGGGGCTGTGGTGGTGCTATCCTAAACAACGGGGTAGACTTTCCGGGTGACATTCTTGACTTAACTGTGAAGGACAAAAAAGGTAACTCTTTGGCGGCCTACAGCGGTTTGGGATGCCAATCGTCGTCTTCCGCATCAAGTTACAAAGGAGTTCTGAACTCTGGTAAGGGTTTTGACTTAACAGCCAGTGAAGAAATTTCAGTGACTGTGAACGGTGGAACTTGGGCTACTCAATCCTGGGGAACCCGTGTGGGTATCTGGATTGATGCCAACCGTGATGGTCAATTTGGTACTTCAGAGTGCTTGGTAGACCCAGCTTCGAACATCGCTTCAGGTTTAACCACATTTAACTTGAAAATGCCATGCTGGTCAACCACCGGTTTGAGTCACATTCGCATTCGCGGCGGTGCTACTGTTTATACTCTGAGTAGCAGCAACGGTTGTGGTACTGCCAACACTTACGGTAATATTTCGGATTTGGAGGTGAACTTGAAGTTGGGTGCAAGTCCAACCGCGAACTTCATTGTTCCAACTACGACCAATTACGTAAAGACCAACATCAAATTTAACGCATTGAATCCTAGCAGTGGATACAAGTACACTTGGACATTTGATCAAGCTGAGGCTCCGCCGTATGCAGGATATTCAAACAACTCTGAAAAGGGTGTGGCCAAATGGGCCTCTGCGGGTAAGTATGATGTGAAAATGTTGGTTAACTATTGTGGAATTTCAGATTCGATAACCAAACAAGTAACAATTTCTGCTCCAACAGCAGCGCCAGTCGCTGATTTTGTTTCTTCAACAAACGAAACAGAAATTTACTATGATGTAACATTGTATGACCTTAGTAATAATGGTGCTTACAGTTGGTCATGGGAATTGTTGTCACCTACTGGGTTGGATGATCAAACGGCAACAGCACAGAACCCACGTTTGACGTTGAGTGAAACAGGTTGGTACAAGGTATGTTTGACATCTTCAAACGATATCGGACCTTCTACTCGCGTATGTAAAGATCGTTACATTGAGTGTATTGCTCCAACAGAATACTACATGGGTCCTTCTAAAGAAGGTACTTCCAAGAATGGTAAATTGTTCGACAACGGTGGACCCAATGCTAACTACGGTAATAGCCGTAAGACTTCTATTGACTACTTCAAGATTTTGCCTTGTGGTGCGGAAAAAATCACTTTGTCATTCTCTCAGTTGAAATTGAATGATAAAAATGACAAGTTGCGTATTTACGATGCAAAAGAAGCTACTGCCAACAAGTTGATCGCTACCATTACAGGTGACAACGTATCAAAATATGATACTTCGAAGATTGTTTGTACCAGCGGTGCTGTGTATATCACTTTCGAATCAGACGGTGCAGGTAACGCTGCTGGTTTCATCATCAACTGGGAGTCTAAGTTGAGTCCTCCAGTTAAGCCAACTGCGAATTGGACTACTGCCTACAATCCTGCCGCTAACGGTTTGAGCGTAGAGTTTAAAAACACTTCAAAAGATGTACAAGGTTTGCCAATTTATGAGTGGCAGGTTGATCAGAATCCTGAGTCTTCAGCAACCGACTTCACCCGTGCATTCTTCACCGATGGTCAGTATGATGTTTGTTTGATTGCATTGACTTGTACAGGTGTAGATACCTTCTGCAGCACTGTTACAATCAATACGCCAACTGCTGCTGGTTACTTGGATTACACTGCGAGCAGCGTGCGTCCTAACTTGGGTGATGTAATAAAAATCACAACCAAAACTGATTACGCCAACACTTTTGAGTGGAGCATCTTCCCAACCTCTTTCACTTTTGAAAATGGTACTTCTAAGAACAGCCAAAACCCTGAAATCAAATTCCAAAAGGGAGGTGCTTACACCTTCACCTTGAGTGCATGGAACAGTGTGGGTGGAAAAGCTACTACTGAGAAGAAGTTGATCAAGAACAAATATGTAATCGCGTTGGATTATTGCATTCCTTTGGTGGACTTGATGTCCGCTGACGTGGGAATCAACAACGTGACATTGAAGAAGGGTACCAAAGAATTGTTGAATGCTACAAGCACTTCAGGAATCGATATGTATAGCAACAACACTGAAGATTACGCTCCATCTGAGTTGACATTCGGTGCTTCTTATGACTTGTCAGTTTCTCGTAACACCATTGCCAACAACGTTAACTACAAAGCATGGATTGACTTCAACATCGACGGTGACTTTAACGATGCTGGTGAGGAAATCATGAGCAGCGGTACTACTGCAGCTTCTAGCGTGTCTGGTTCTTTCACTGTGCCAACTTTGGCAAACAGCTTTGAAGGTATGACTCGTTTGCGTGTGGGTGTATCTTATGGTGCCTTCTCTAACACACCTTGCGGTTTGAACACTGTGGGTGAGTTTGAAGACTACGCAATCAAATTGGCTAACGACAATTTGCCACCGAGCATTACTTTGGTAGGTGCTGATACAGTACGTGTAGAAAAAGCAGGTACCAAAACGGCTTGCTACAGCGAAGTTGCCGGTCAGACTTATAAAGCTTCTGACCCAACACAAGGTGATATGACCAACAATGTGAAGGTTGTATCTGACTTGGATTGTACCGTACCAGGTATCTACACCATCCAATTCGATTTGGAAGATGCATCGGGTAACAAGGCTGTGACGCGTTTGCGTACAGTGGTTGTGGCTTTGGATAAAACTGCGCCTAAACTGACATTGAACGGTAACGATACCATGGTATTGGAACAGTGTGATACTTACACCGAGCCAGGTGCCGTTGCGATTGACGCCAACGATGGTAACTTGACTTCTGCAATCAAAATTGCTGGAACAGTAGAAGCCGGTAAAGTAGGTAGCTACTTGTTGACTTACTCTGTGAAAGATGCACAAGCTAACGCCGTTTCTATCACTCGTTTGGTTATCGTGAAAGATACAAAAGCACCTAGCATCTTGAAATTGAGCAAAGCCATCGTTGATGGTTCTACAATTGACGTTCAAATTGGATCTGTGTTTGTAGACGACATCTACGCCATCGATCCTTGTAACGGTTCAATTTTTGTATCAAAGAACCCAGGGTTCAATGGTCCAGTGAATGCCAACGTACGTGCTACTTACCCTGTGGTATACAACGCAAAGGATCCTTCAGGAAACAAAGCGGTTGAAGATGGGTTTGTAATCAACTATCGTGTTGATGACTTTATTGCTCCAGAAATCGAATTGAATACGGGTGATACTGTAATCCACGATGTAAACAATGCATACTACTCTCGTTCAGTAACTGTTACCGATAACTACTATGCTAAGTCACAGATTTCCTTGACCAAAGTAGGTAAGGTAGACGCTTACACCTTAGGTACTTATGTTGAAACATACACTGCAACTGACGGAAGCGGAAACGTAACCACCAAGCAGCGTTTCATTAAAGTTGTAGACAGAATTGCGCCTACCGTAACTGCACCTCCAGTGTCGGTTTGTATTGGAACTCCTTTCTGGGCAATGTCAGGTTTGATTGTTCGTGATAACTACTACTCAGCCACTGATTTGAATCCTTTGGTTAAAGTGTTGGGTCACAACGTGAACGTGATGGAAGCGGGTGTGTACTACATCAACTACTCATTGGTAGATCCTTCTGGAAACGAAGCGGTAACTGTTTCTCGTCCTGTGTTCGTAGCGTATCCTCCTAACTGTTTCAATACCTACATGGGTGCTGAGAACGTGAAGTTGGAAGATGCGGTATCAGTTTATCCTAACCCAACTTCAGGCATTGTAACTATAGGTTACAACTTGAGCAACACCCAGCCTTTGGATGTTACAGTTGTAAACGCTATGGGCTCTGTAGTTGCGAAATTGGATAACATCCAGGGTGGATTCGGTGCAAGCCAAATCGACTTGACCAATGTGAGCGAAGGTATCTACTTTGTAAATTTGACCAACAACGGTCAAACAGTTACGAAGCGTATCGTAGTCAAGCACTAATTTCAAATAGATTTCATAGAGAAAGGCTCCGCGAAAGCGGGGCCTTTCTTTTTTTATAAGCTAGAATATTTTTACTTATTTTTGAATCATATACTGCTGTGCTTAAAGGTCTTTCAAACGAATTCAAAGTTGGCGTTCTCGCCGTGGTGTCTATTTGCATCTTTTTTGTTGGATATAATTTCATGATGGGCAGAGATAATTTCTTTACCCGCGGACGTGATTTCTATGTGCGATATAACAACACGCAAGGACTTTCTGTAGGAACCAAGGTGATGTTCAATGGTTTTAAGGTGGGTATGTTGCGTACACTGAAGTTGGATGAAGATCAGATGATCGTGGCTAAAATTGAAATTACCTCAGACATGCCGATACCCAAGGATTCTAAAATAAAATTGGAATCAGCGTTGTTGGGTGGTGTAACCCTGAAACTGATCCTAGGTGCATCCAAAGAACTGGCTGAAGACGAGGATGAATTGGCTGCTGAATATAGCAGTGATATTTTTAGTATGGTTAATAGCAGGATAGTGAATGTGACGAACAGTGCAGATTCTGTATTGGCCACGCTCAATGATTTTTTTCATAAAGATGGTTTGAATAGTGCCATTGGTGAACTACCTGTAGTGTTGCGTGAATTGACACGTACGATTGCAGAGATTCGCGCAACTGTGGATTTAATACAACCTGGGTTGTCTGCTACCGCAAAAGGAATGGGTGACTTTTCCAATAACTTTCCAGAATATGATCGTCAGTTGCGGGAGGGATTGGGTCACTTCAATCAAGTGGGTAGACAGGTGGATTCTGTTCGTGTAGATGAGTTGTTAAACAACCTGAGTGTATCAAGTGGCAAATTGGCTTCTATGTTGAGGCGCTTGGATGCCGGTGAGGGTAGTGCGGGTAAATTGTTAAACGATGAGCAATTATATACTGACATCGTGAAGACGAACATGGAATTGCAAAAGGTAATGCTTGACTTGAAAAAGTATCCTGAAAAGTATATCCCGGTGCCAGGTACCAAAAAGCAACGTAAAAAAGCCAAAAAGTTGAGTGCCAGGGATACGGCAGTTTGGAATTAACGGTATGGTATTATTTATTCTGGCGAAGCTTCCGGTAATCTCGGATTTTATACCATTCGTATAAACTGATCATCCAGGTCATGTAGAGAAGGTTGTAGAAGAAATCCTCCACTGGAATAGTGCCGATGCGAATGCCTAGATTTTCTGTATTGTCATAGATCAAGACTGGGTTGCCGGTTAGTATACCGTTCACAAATGCCATAGGGATCAATGCAACAGCCCATGCGGCCATTAAATAGGATAGGTGATGGGTGAACTTGATGGCTTGTAAAGTAACGAACGTGATGCCCAATAATCCGAATGTACTCCAAGTATATGCGTGGCCGGGTGCGATGATTTGTGCAACCAAGCAAAGAACGATTACAATGGCAGAATAGACGTTGTGCCATCTCGGTTTGTTGATCTTTGGAAAATAAGCTTTTAAGCATGTGTAGATGAACAAACAAGCGTAAGGAACCACAACAAAGAACAAGTATTCCTCAAGGGGTAGTTCGCCAATGAATGGCCCCAACAGAAATGCTTTGTTGAATTGCCATACTGCTGTTCTTGTGGCGATGATATCCCATACAATATAGGCCAGACTCGTTGGCAACATCGATAAAAGAAAGTATTTCCATTCTTTGTAGAATGCTACCTTTTTATCAAATGAAAGCAGAAAGGGTCCGCTAATCGTAAAGGCAATAAGGATGATGTAGGTGTAATGGCTTTGCAGGAGGTTCACGCTGAATGTTTTGATTATGCAATTTGGTACCCGTAGGCATCTGCGTAATCTTTCAAGCGTTCACGCAAAATTCTACGTGCTACAAAGATGCGTGTTTTTACCGTACCAATGGGAATTTGCAATTCTTCTGCAATTTCATGGTATTTGTAACCTTCGGTGTTGAGTTTGAAGGTAACACGTAAGTCGAAGGCCAAATCATCGATGGCACTGTCAAGATCGCGACGGATAAATTTGGTTTCTGCGTCGTTGTCTATTTTGTGTGATGGCAAATCAATGAAATAGCTGTTATCTGTGCTGTCCAAGAAAGTGTTGCGCTTCATATCGCGACGATAGTTGTTGATGAAGCTGTTTTTGAGAATGGTGTAGAGCCAGCCACGGAGGTTGGTACCCTCCTGGAACTTGGCTTGATAGCGATACGCTTTCAAAACTGTTTCTTGCACGAGATCCTTGGTTTCATCCATGTTGTGGGTCAATGACAATGCATAATTACGCAGTGGCAATAATTCTGCTGCGATTAGTTGGTCGAAATCATTTTGTGTAGCGTTCATAGTGATAACTTATACAAATCTGCACTTTTGTTTAAGTTATTCCAAATATTTTGTATAGTTTTTGGACATCAAAAATTATACAAAATAAATGTGAATAAGCCGATTTGTTTAAGTGTCATTTTGAAGATTTGACACTTACTAGGGCGGTTTTGTGGTTAACTTGTTGTAATTGAGTGATTTATGGCGTATTTATTGTTGTGAGAATCGATGAATCTGAATTTCAATTTATTCGTATGGAATTATTTTGTTTAGGGTTGGTGTGGATAAGTGAAACAAAAAAGGCCCCCATTGGGAGCCTTTTTTGTTTCACTTATATTTAGATCTGAATTTTTCTTGCTGGTTGTTGGATTAAACCAAGACCACCACTTTGTTCTTTAAGACTTCAACCAAACCACTTTTGATTTCAAAAGACTGGGTTTCTTGCTTGTCTTTGATTTCGATACTTCCACTTTTTAAGTTTGCGATCATGGGTGCGTGGTTCTCCATCAACTGGAAGCTACCATTCACGCCGGGAAGGGTGACTACTTCAGCTTCGCCGCTAAAAAGGGTTTTATCGGGGGTCAATAACTCAACAAACATGGTAATTATGCGTTAGCGTCTTCCAACAACTTCTTGCCTTTTTCTACAGCATCCTCAATGGTTCCAACCAAGTTGAAAGCCGCTTCAGGATATTCATCAACCTCACCATTCATGATCATATTGAATCCTTTGATGGTTTCTTTGAGGTCAACCAAAACACCCGGGATACCAGTAAACTGTTCGGCTACGTGAAAAGGCTGTGACAAGAAACGCTGCACGCGACGCGCGCGGTGTACCACCAATTTGTCGTCTTCGCTCAATTCATCCATACCCAAGATGGCGATGATGT
>SXGQ01047595.1_pt1 | contig 12342 bp, 13 predicted proteins | sample 3178371 | NCBI WGS metagenome assembly SXGQ01 (sample SAMN11356859, study PRJNA531348) | freshwater metagenome | isolation source: freshwater sample F1-20 | place: China: Fuxian Lake, Yuxi | collected 2017-12-25 | reverse complement strand
TGTCGGGCGCTCTCCCTTCCGTTGCTCGTCTCCAAAAGACGCGGCGCGTACGGGTTTACCATTTTGCATATTTGCATGATTCACATTTTAGGAGACACATGGCAGGCAAAGGTCCAGCGCCAAAAGACGCAGAACAGCGCAGACGCAGAAACATCGACCCTGTACCCACTCAGGTGATTACTCAGGACGGCATTTTGCGCGGCCCAGATCTGCCAGCTGGCTACCCTTGGCACTCACAAACATTCCGCTGGTGGGATACTTGGCGCAAGTCGGCACAGGCTGCCACTTTCACTGATACTGACTGGGACTTTTTAATCGATACAGCACTGTTGCACTCGTCTTATTGGAACGGTGACAATGTTGGAGCAGAATTGCGACTCCGAGTCGCGAAGTTTGGCGCTACACCTGAGGACAGAATGCGGCTTCGGCTGCAGATCGACGGTGAAGCAGAGGGGGCCAAATCGAACAAGACCCTGTCTGATCAGCGACGAACTCGTTTGTTGAGAGTGGTGGGGGAGCTTGACAAAGAAGAAACAGCGACAGAGTAGCTTCATCTCGCTCGGTTGGGACGCGATTGACTGGATTGAGACTTATCTAGTCCATGGCCCAGGCGACGTGCAAGGCGAGGCCATCACTCTAGACGACGAACAAGCGGCTTTTCTATTAAAAGCATATGAATTGGACAAACATGGGCGACGAGTTATTCGCAGAGCGTTCTTTTCTCGACCAAAGGGTCGTGCGAAGTCAGAGCTTGCTGGAATGCTCGTTTGCTTTGAGGCTCTCGGCCCTGCTCGCTTTGACCATTGGGACGCCACGGGTAATCCCGTCGGACGACCAGTCCAGTACCCGTTCATTAGGTGCCTAGCTACTGAAGAGCAGCAATCGGGCAACACCTACGACAACGTACGTTTCATGCTCGAGCACATCAAAACGAACTTCGGCACTGAGTATCCAGGCATTGACGTTGGTCTCACACGCACATTTCTAAAAGGTGGCGGCGAAATCGTCCCATCAACAGCAGCATCGGCATCAAAGGACGGCGGCAAAGAGTCCTTTGCAGTAGCCGATGAAACACATCTTTATTCGAGCTCTGAGCTCAAGCGAATGCACGAAACCGTAAGGCGAAATCTCGCCAAGCGCAAGGCTGCAGACCCTTGGATGCTCGAGACATCGACAATGTACTCGGTCGGCGAGGAATCAATCGCCGAACAAACGCACCGCTTATGGGTTTCGATACAAGAAGGCCGCACAAAAAATCCAGGCCTGTTATTCGATCACAAGCAAGCGCCCGAGGTCCCCGACCTGCAAGACAGTGAGAGGCTCAAAAAAGCGCTCGCTGTCGTGTATGGCCCAGCCTTCAAGTGGCTGGACGTGCCACGGTTAATGGCCGAGATTCAAGACCCGATGACCAAAGCATCGGACGCAAGACGCTACTTTTTAAATCAGCCCTCAACAGACACCGACCGCTACATGAACATCACAGCATGGAACGCAGCGGCCGAACCTGAGGAGCTGGCCGACGGCACCGAGGTCGTTCTCGGGTACGACGGTTCACGCAAAGACGACGCCACAGTGCTTGTCGCTTGTCGTGTTGCAGACGGCAAGATCTTTCAGCTCGAATGCTGGGAAAGACCGCCTGGCCCTGCTGGCTACGGCTGGGAAGTTCCAAGAGTCGAAGTTGACGAAGCTGTACGAATCGCATTTGCAAAGTACAAGGTCCACAAGATCTGGGCAGACCCCTCGGGTTGGCAGTCTTATTTGGACGCTTGGAACTCGACTTTCGCCGACAAGGTGGTCGCGGTTTATCCTTCTAGTCAGCGCAAGCTGATGGCGCAAGGACTTGACAGATTTCTAGAAGACGTGCTTGAAGGACGTTTAAAGCACAACGGCGCGGCCGAACTGACTAGGCACGTGACAAACGCAGTGCCAACTCGGTACGGTCAAGTCATGAAACCGTCACAAAGCCACAAGATCGACGGCTTAATCGCCGCAGTTCTCGCCTACCTAGGCCGCACTGAAGCTCTTGTCAATCCTGAGCCTGTTGCGCCGAAAGTCACTTACCACTCTATTCAAGTCTAGGAGCAGCATGAAGCGATTTGATTTTAGCGTTTTAGTCGAGATCACTGGCGTCGCGCTAGTAACTGTCGGGCTTGCGTTGTTCTCTCCACCGATTGCCTTAATTGCTCTCGGTTCATTCCTCGTTTGGGCTACAGAAAAGGCTGATTAATGACCGCTGGTATTTACAACGCCACCATCGACCAAGGTTCAGTGTGGTCTGTTGTGTTGGTGTACACCGACTCAAATAGCGCCCCCGTCAACTTGACTGGCTACACAGCTGCCATGCAACTGCGTCAGAATTACAACTCGACCACTGCAGATCTGACTTTGACTACTGCAAACGGCGGCATTTCAATCGTCGGTGCCACAGGCACCATCACAATCACCGCCACAGCAGTGCAAACAGGAGCTCTTGACCCAGGCTTCTACGTTTATGACTTAGAATTGACATCGGGTTCAAATATCTCTCGCCTAATCCAAGGCCAGTTGACCGTAGCGGAGCAGGTGACACGATAATGGCAAACAAAGTCACCATCAATGAAACCAACAACACCGTTGAGATCTCAGCCCCAGGCCCACAAGGTTCACAAGGACCAACTGGTCCTACAGGCGCGACAGGCCCTGCAGGTGCTACAGGTGCCACAGGCCCAGTCGGTGCAACAGGCGCGACAGGTCCAACAGGCGCCACAGGTTCTACAGGCCCAACGGGTGCCACAGGCCCAGTCGGTGCGACAGGTGCAACAGGCCCAATCGGGGCTACAGGTCCCACGGGCGCCACAGGAGCCACAGGACCACAAGGCATTCAGGGTGACACAGGCGCGACGGGACCAACTGGTCCAGTGGGCGCTACGGGCCCAGTCGGCGCGACTGGCGCAGTCGGCCCAACAGGCGCAACAGGCGTCACAGGAGCAACAGGTCCACAGGGCATTCAAGGCGTTCAGGGTATTCAAGGCGATACTGGAGCGACTGGCCCAATAGGCCCAACAGGAGCAACTGGTCCAACTGGTGCTACAGGTGCAGCTTCTAACGTGCCAGGACCTACTGGCCCAACAGGCCCAGCAGGAGCAACTGGCCCAACAGGCCCACAAGGCGACGCCTCAACCGTGCCTGGCCCAACTGGTGCAACAGGCCCAGCTGGCGCAACAGGTCCAACAGGAGCAACAGGCCCACAAGGCGTTCAAGGCCCAACTGGCGCAACTGGCCCAACAGGTCCAGCTGGTGCTGACGGTGGCTCTGCCAACTACTACGATTACACAGCTGACACCACTGCAACAACTGGCGACCCAGGCAGCGGGCAGATCTTGTGGAACAACGCGACACAGACTTCTGCGACGCAAATCAACATCAACCACATCAATGCTGACAACGTTGATATTGACATCTTTTTGAGCTTGCTAAAGGCGACTGATGGCTTAATCATTCAAGACAAAAACGTCTCAGGCAACTTTCAAAAGTGGACAGTCTCGGGCGCACCAACAGCTCAAACCAACTATTGGCAAGTTCCAGTCACTTTCGTTTCATCGGGCGGTCTCGGCACAACCAACTTCAACAACAACCACGCTTTAATCCTTGCCATTGTCACCACGGGCACAATCGGTCCAACTGGTGCGACTGGTCCACAAGGTGCAACAGGTGCAACAGGTGCAACAGGTCCTGTAGGCGCTACAGGTGCCACAGGCCCACAAGGTGAGATCGGCCCAACAGGTGCAACTGGCCCAGCTGGTGCTGCAGGCGCGACTGGTGCAACTGGCCCACAGGGCGACGTCGGTGCTACTGGCCCAACAGGCCCAGTCGGTGCAACAGGCCCAGCTGGTGCGACAGGTGCAACTGGCCCACAAGGAATCCAAGGAATCCAAGGCGTGCAAGGCATTCAGGGCGAAGTCGGTCCAACAGGCCCAACGGGTCCAGCAGGAGCCACAGGCCCAACTGGTGCGACAGGCCCAGCTGGCGCTACAGGCGCGACTGGTCCACAAGGCATTCAAGGCGACGTCGGTGCCACTGGCCCGACAGGTCCAGCTGGAGCAACAGGTCCTGCTGGGGCAACAGGCGCAACTGGTCCACAAGGAATCCAAGGCGACACGGGGGCAACTGGCCCAACTGGTGCAACAGGCCCTGCTGGTCCAACAGGCGCAACAGGCCCAAGTGGTTCAACTGGCCCAACTGGCCCAACAGGTCCAACAGGTCCACAAGGTGGCGACAACCCAGTTGTTGACTACATTGACGGCGGGGCAAACGCTGCTGGCATTACTGGCGACGTGATTTACAACGCGGGGCTGTCCAACACAAGCAGTTGGACTTATACAATCGACGCTGGTGCGTCAGTAACAACCTTCTAACCAAGAGAGAAAGAAGCCACTATGACAGCAAGACTCCAAAACCGCCGAGATACGGCAGCAAACTGGACAAGCAATAACCCAACCCTTGCTGCAGGCGAAATCGGCTACGAAACCGACACCACGAAGTTCAAGATCGGCGACGGCGCAACTGCTTGGAGCTCTCTTGCTTATGCTTATGCAGCTGGCGCTACTGGTCCAACAGGTGCTACAGGTCCAGTCGGTGCAACAGGCCCAGTCGGTGCAACAGGCCCAGTCGGTGCAACAGGCGCGACAGGTCCAGTCGGTCCAACAGGCCCAACAGGTCCTACGGGCTCAACAGGTCCAACTGGTGCAACTGGTCCTACAGGGGCGGGTGGTGTTGAAGCCGTCAACCCACAAACTGGCACGACTTACACTTTTGTTCTTTCTGACAAAGACGATTTAGTCACAGCTTCTAACGCTTCTGCTCAAACTTACACAATTCCGTTGAACTCATCTGTCGCATTCCCGACTGGCAGTCTTGTCAACCTAATCCAAATCGGGGCAGGTCAAGTTACGGTTGTTGGTGCTAGTGGAGTCACACTTAATTCAACTGGTGCAACATCAGCACAACCAAAAACAAGAGCACAGTATTCTGTTTTGACTCTAATCAAAGCAGGCACTGACACTTGGTACGCAACAGGAGATATTGCCTAATGCCTGTACTTGGGGTTGTTGCTTCAAGCATCAGCGGGAATCTATATCTTCTTTCTTATGACTCGATTGCCACCGTAACAGTCGGGTCAGGCGGCGCGTCGTCTGTGTCTTTTAGTTCTATCCCACAAGAGTACACTCATTTACAGGTTCGTGCTTTGGGTCGCACTGATCGACCAACTTACAATGTTGGTTCTTTTTCTTTGCGCATCAATGGCGACACTGGCAACACTTACTCGCGCCACTACTTAAGACAAACGCCAGCGTCACCGACAACAGCAGTTGATGCTGGCGGTGCTGGGTCGGTGTCGTTTATTGATTTGGGGCAATTTGCAGGGTCTACTGCATCGTCAGGAATATTTGGAGTTGGTATCACTGATATTTTGGATTATAGAAATACGAACAAGAATAAGACTATTAGGCATGTTGGTGGCGTAGACACAAACGGAGCGGCGTCTGGTGTGGCGGGTTTCGTTCAAGTTTCGTCTGGTGCTTGGCATAACACAAATGCAGTGACATCGTTGACTTTGACTCCCATTGAGGGCGCCTCAAACTTTGCAGAGTACACTTCCTTTGCACTTTACGGGATTAAGGAGATTGTGTAATGCCCAATACATACACACCGATTGTTAGTCAAACTTTGTCGTCTGCAACTAACTCGATTACTTTTTCGTCGATACCTTCTACCTACACAGACCTCATACTGATCTGCTCGTGCGCCAGTTCTTTGGGCAGTGGCTCTCCATCTTTAGGGGTACAGTTCAACAATGACACTTCAACGAATTATTCACTTTCACAGTTGGTGGGCACGGGCTCTGCCGCATCTTCAAATAGGTCAACTTCAGCAACTGAAGGTCAGCTTGGAAACATGCCAACGGCTAGCGGGGCTTTTAGCAGCATAATCGCTCATTTCATGGGTTATTCAAACAATACAACTAACAAGACTGTTTTGGCTCGTTCCTCTGATGCAGACAATTATGTGATTTTGAGAGCAAACTTGTGGCGCAACACATCAGCGATAACCACTATCCGCTTGTTTGAAGGAAGTGCTTCGAACTTAGTGGTAGGTTCTACTTTTACACTGTACGGGATTAAGGCGGCGCAGGCATGACGAATACGATGAAAGCTCTTCAGAGCGTGACTGTCGGTGCTGGTGGCGTTGCATCGGTTACATTTAGCGATATTGCAAACACTTACACTGATTTAGTCATCAAATGCTCGGCAAGGACTAACGGCACCAATGGTACGTTTTTTGTTAATCTTAATGGCGACAATGTTGGCACCAAAAGTCTGCGGCTTTATTCACAAGGAACATTTGTTGGCAATAACGTGTTTGACAACTCATACTTTGACTACGGCAATCAGTCTAATACTACTGCCAATGTGTTTAGCAACTCAGAGCTGTACATTCCAAATTATGCCGCACAAACCCACAAATCAGTTTTAACGGACACAATGCTTGAGGACAACGGAAACTCCAACGGTATTTTCCTGTCGGCAGGCAAGAAAAGTAGCACGAGATCAATCACTTCCATCACGATTGCGCCAGTTATTGACACCCTAATCGAGCAGTATTCAACTTTTACGCTTTACGGTGTGTTTAGCATTGATACGTCAATTGCCCCTGTTGTTCCAACAATCGGAACTGCTACTGCAGGCAATACTTCTTGTTCTGTCACATTTACTGGTGTATCTGGGGCGGCTTCTTACACAATGACTTCAACGCCTGGCAATATTGCGGCTACAGGCACGACCAGTCCGATTGTAGTCTCAGGGCTAACCAACGGCACTAGCTATACATTTAAAGTAAAAGCTAACAACCCATTTGGATCATCAGCAGAAAGCGCAGCGTCTAACAGTGCAACTCCTGTCACCCCTGTTATTCCACTCCTCGGAGCATGGACCACTGCAGCGACCACGACGCCTTCTTCAGCTGGAGACGGCTATTATGGCGTGAGCCTAGTCAGCGGCGAACCGAGGGTGTTCAACTTTGGTGGCGGCCGCAGCACGACCAGCTATTACAACAATGGGCAAGGCGGTACTTGGACTACTTCGGGCGCAGCACGTCCTGTTGGACAAGGCTTGGGTTCTTCATCTAAGGTGATGACAAACTCAGGGCTGTTTTATACTTACGGCGGCGACACTGGCGATCAGACTTTAGTTTATTCAACTCAGACTGGTGCATCTTGGACGCAACAGGCTTCAATCAGTTACAGTGCTGGTTGGTCTGACGGTACCTTCTTCGAAAACTCTGGCAACAAGTATTTGATTGCGGCTTGTGAGTACCCATCAGGTACAACAGCAGCGCGAACCGTGGTTGCAAGCAACGGGTCTTTGTCGTGGAGCAACATCTCTAGCTACCCAGTTTACGCTTCTGCTGTCAGGTTTGCTCGTTTGACCAGTGTTGCTGTTGGAATGGGCGGGTTTACTTCAACATCATTAAGTAGCCGTAGGGCAGACGTTTATTCGTATAATGCTTCTACAGGCAACTGGACAAGCCAAACTGCGTTGCCATTTACTCCAGGCGGTGGTTATATTCCTGCAGCTTCTGTTGTTGGTCCTGCAGATTCAAGAATCTACGTCGGCGACGGTACTAGCCTTTGGTCTAGAGGCGATTCATCAGGCACTTGGAGAAGCGAAACTTCAACACCAAACACTTGGGCCCAAGGCTGGGGCACGACTACTTCGACTGGCGCAGTTTACTTACAGTTGTCAAACGCTGGCAACACGTTTTACCAGCAACTAATATAGGAGAAAAAATGGCGATACCAACATATACAGCAAGAGTCACCGACGCTGGCGGAAAGATCACAGCATGGGTGGATAAAGACGGTGCGCTTTGCATCGAACAACCAAATGCACCCGAAAAACTAAGCACTGGGGAAACTTGGAGTTCAGTTGAAGAAGCACAAGTTTGGGCAGACAACCATGCTGCGATGCTAACTCAAGCGGCACTTGATGCTGAGGCTGAGGCAATAGCCAAAGCAGAAAGAGAAGCACTAGACGACGCTGCTCGTCAAGCGATCTTGGATAACGCTGCCAAGGTTGACGAAATCCACGCCATGTTAACTGCATTAACAAACAAGGAGTAAGCATGTCAAAAGTCATTGAAGTGAACTGCACAACTGGAGAAGTGGTTGAGCGTGAGTTGACTGCTGCAGAAATCGCTGAACAAGAAGCGATGGCTGCAGCGTTTGCGGCTGAGCAAGCAGAGGTCGCAGCAAAAGCTGAAGCGAAAGCTGACGCCAAGTTGGCTGCACAAGCCAAACTCCAAGCTCTTGGCTTAACTGGAGAAGAGATTGCAGCAATAACAGAATGAACAAGGTCGGGGGACCAATGAGATTTCACGTTGTATCGCTTCCACACACCAACACAACCAAAGACTTTACAAGTTGCGCATTCACCGAGAAGGTGAGGCGTTTTTGCATCATGATGAGAGATCTCGGGCATGAGGTCATTCTTTACGCTGGTGAACAAAACGAAGCACCAGTGACAGAGTTGGTCACTTGCATTTATGAAGATCAGAGAGCTGCTGCAACTGCAGGCGGTCACTACACCACAGCCTCATTTGATACAACGTTGCCGCACTGGCAGGTCTTCAATGCAAACGTTATTCGTGAGATGACAACAAGGCTTGAGCCAAAAGACTTCATCTGCCTTATTGGCGGCTACGCACACAAGCCAATCGCAAACGCTTTTCCTGAGCACATGTCGGTTGAGTTCGGCATTGGCTATGGCGGCACCTTTGCAAAATACCGAGTCTTTGAGTCCTATGCGTGGATGCACTCAATCTACGCAGCTTACAAGAACCCGACCACGGTCGATGGCCTGTTTTTTGACGCAGTTATCAATGGCTACCTAGAGCCCGAGATGTTCCCAGCTGGCAAAGGCGACGGCGATTACTACTTTTTTATTGGCAGGCTGATCGAGCGCAAAGGCTACAACATAGCGCAAGAAGTCTGCGAGCGCCTCGGCAAGAGGCTTATCATCGCAGGCCCTGGCCAACCAAATGGCGGCTATGGCGAGTTCATCGGCAACGTCGGTCCGAAAAAACGAGCAGAGTTAATGGGCTCAGCGATTGCGCTCTTTGCACCGACTACCTACATCGAGCCCTTTGGCAATATCGTGGTCGAAGCTCAGACTTGCGGCACTCCAACCATCACAACCGACTGGGGCGCTTTCACTGAGACCAACATTCACGGCGTCACAGGCTACAGATGCCACACACTGGCAGAGTTCATACAAGCGGCAGAGGACGTGAAAAGCCTGAACCGCAAAGAGATCAGAAAGCAAGCAATCGAGAAATACTCGCTTGAAGCGATAGCACCAAAATACCAAGACTACTTTGAGAGGCTGTTGACCCTTTGGGACGATGGCTGGTACCAACTAAGCACAGAAAAGGTCAATAAATGAGCCTATCGAGAAGGCTACGCAAGGCAGGCGAGCAACGCGCAGGTAATCAGTTCGTTGAACCGATACTGCCAGGCCGCCCAGCCTACTCTACTCCAGCGGGCGTTGATGTCAACGCCGACACTGCCGTTCGCATGTCCACTGTGTATGCTTGTGTTAGACTTCTAGGCGACACCATCAGCTCGTTGCCGCTTGGCGCGTTCGTGCGTCGCGGTCGCAATCGCATTCCATACGCAGCTGTCTATGGCGAGCAGCCCAACTGGATTAACAACCCAAACCCCGACACCACACGGCTCGAGTTTTATGAGCAGGTCATCTCGTCTCTGAACTTGCACGGCAACGCTTTCATTTTAACCGTTCGCGATGAGGTCGGCGACGTAGTAGAGCTCTACTGCATCAACCCCGTCAATGTTCGCATCAAGCGCAAGAGCGCGATGGACGAGATCACCTACGAAGTCACTATCGGTCAGAACACTCAGAGCCTACAAAACGGCTTCTATGACAACGTTCAGCCAATCGATATTGCCACCAAAGTCATGACGCTGACCAAGCGCGACATGCTGCATATCCCGATGTTTAGATTGCCAGGCCAACTGCTTGGACTTGGACCAATCGCGGCCGCTCGAATCACTCTGGGCTCTGCGATGGCAGCCGAGGTCTACGCGGCCAGCTACTTTGGCAACGCTGCCAACCCAGGCGGCGTCATCGAGGCACCGACTGAACTGACTGAGGAACAGATCTCAGACATCGCTCGCAACTGGAACCTTTCACACACAGGCCCTTACCGCGCTGGCAAGCTCGGCGTTCTTACTGGTGGCGCTTCATTCAAGCCGCTGACACTGAATGCCGCCGACGCCCAGCTCTTAGAGGTGCGTCGCTTCGGAGTTGAAGAGATTGCCCGCTTGTTCCGTGTTCCAATCTCACTCCTTGGCCACCCAGTGGCAGGCGCGATGAGCTTCGCATCAGTTGAAGCGCAGAACCTTTCCTTCGTGCAACACTCACTGCGCCCAATACTTGAGCGCTTGGAGCAAGCACTTTCACCGCTTCTGCCTGAGGCAGACGGTTTTATTCGTTTTAATCTTGACGCGCTACTTCGCGGCACCACACTCGAGCGCTACGAGGCTTACACCAAGGGCTTGAACGAGGGCTTCCTATCACTGAATGACGTCAGAGCTGTTGAAGATCTGAGCCCACTCGGTGAGTCAGGAGATCAGTACCGCGTGCCACTGCAGAACATTGACGCTGAGGACGCAAAAGACGTCGGCATGAAACTACGCACCGAGATTGCAACCAACCTGATTCAAGTCGGCTTCGAGCCGACCTCAGTGCTAAAAGCCGTTGGTCTGCCACCTATGAGCCACACGGGCGTTCCAACTGGACAGCTGCAACAAGTCTCAACGCTTGACCCTGCTGACCCGATGTCGGTGTACGAGGTCAAGTAATGCCCTATTTTATCTCAGATCAGCAAAGCGATTGCTCAGGCTGGGCGACGGTAAAGCAAGAGACAGACGGCGGCTACACCACCATTGGTTGCCACGACTCTAAGCAAGACGCCATTGACCAAATGGTCGCGATTTCGATTTCTGAGGAGCTAGAGCCAGGCGGCGAGATCAGAGCGGTTGATTTGTCAGCGCCGTCTTTCATTCGCGACAATGCGAAACGCGGGCTGGCTTACTATGAAGAAGGTCTTGGGGGCGATGGGTTGGTGCCAGCCACTATCTCAGCGGCAAGAGACATGGCAGCTGGGAGAATCTCAGAGGCTAAAGTGCGCAAAATGGCGCCGTGGTTTGCTCGACACAAGGTGGACGGGCAAGCACCTTCAAACAAAGACTCGTCTGACCCAGGCTACCCAGGCGCTGGTTTAGTTGCGTGGCTTCTGTGGGGTGGAGACGGCAACTTTTCAGACAGAGCGCAAGACTGGGCGCAACGCAAGATCGACGCTTTGAACGCAGAAGCAGACTCAAGGAGAACCATGAAAAAGATTGAACGCCGCACCTACACAGTGCGGAATGTGGAGACAAGGCAAGAGGACGACGGCAAGATGCGTCTATCAGGCTATGCGGCCGTGTTTAACGACGCAAGCGTGCCGCTTCCATTCACAGAGACCATCGCCCCTGGCGCTTTTCGCAAGACGTTGAGCGAGACACCTGATGTGCGCCTGTTAATCAACCATGAAGGCCTGCCTTTGGCTCGCACCAAGAATGGCACGCTCAAGCTATCTGAGGACGAAGTAGGTCTGAGGTTTGAGGCAGAACTGCCTGACACCAATGAGGCCCGAGATCTTTACACACTGATTGAGCGAGGCGACGTCGATCAGATGAGCTTCGCATTTCGTGTGATTCGCCAAAAGTACAACAAAGACCGCACCGAGCGCACTCTCACTGAGGTGTCGCTGGCTGACGGCGACGTTTCGGTTGTGACCTACCCAGCTTACCCAACGACCACCGTTGAAGCACGCGAGCACCTTGCCAACGCTATTCAGGCCGTCAAAGAGGGTCGCGAGATCTCAGGCGAGTCACTTATCGTATTGCAGAGCGTTTTTGAGAAGATGTCTGAAGGGCACGAATACGTCATGGAAGCTGTCGAAATGATGGCAGCGCTAATGACAGCACAAGACGAGCCTGTTGAAGATGTGGCTGCAGTTCATGAAGATGAAAAAGAGGACGAGATGGAAGAAGAAGCCGCGACACCGCGCTCGATTTCACTCCGTCTTGCAAAAGCCATCGTCAACAGCACAAAATAAGATTCTGCTGGTAAATCGCTAGCAGATACCGAAGTCGGAGCGAGACTCACACCCCGAAAGCGCCGTGAGCTCAGTCGCCACCACCTCGATTCCAAACTCATAAGGAGCAGAATACAATGTCAT
>SXGQ01051625.1_pt1 | contig 12344 bp, 5 predicted proteins | sample 3178371 | NCBI WGS metagenome assembly SXGQ01 (sample SAMN11356859, study PRJNA531348) | freshwater metagenome | isolation source: freshwater sample F1-20 | place: China: Fuxian Lake, Yuxi | collected 2017-12-25 | reverse complement strand
GCTCCTCTGGCTCGCGGGGACGCCCCCATTTCGTCCGTGGACGCTCCTCTGGCCCGCGGGGACGCCCCCATTTCGTCCGTGGACGCTCCTCTGGCTCGCGGGGACGCCCCCATTTCGTCCGTGGACGCTCCTCTGGCCCGCGGGGACGCCCCCATTTCGTCCGTGGACGCTCCTCTGGCTCGCGGGGACGCCCCCATTTCGTCTAGGGACGCTCTTCCGACAGCGATGGACGCCCCCGGCTCGTGCGAAGGGGCGCTTCTGGCTGTCGGTGACGCTCCCGTTTCCTCCGGCGACCCTGTCGGAAACGGGAAGAGCGGAGTCGCGGCTGGGAGCGACGGTGGGAAACCGCAGACCTCCGCCCCCAAAACAGCGAATTCTTCCGATAAACCCGTCGCGAACCCCGGTGCAACCGTCCACGCTGGCCGTAAAGGGGCCGATTTTCATGCCGAGCTGGGCAGGGAGGTTATCGAGCGGACTTTGGCCCTCATGGACGAGGCAAAATCGCAGGAGGAGCAGATCCATTACGCCCTCGTCCTCCGCTGGGCGCATGGCTGGACTCCGCAACAGCGCGAGCGCTATTTCCGCTGGTTCCACGAAAAGGGCGCGCGTCTGAGCGGCGGCAATTCGCTCGCGGGATTCATCCGGAAAATCCACACGGAGGCGGCGGGTCGCGTTCCCGATTCGGAGAAGGCCGCGCTGGCAAAATGGCTCGCCCCTTTGACGAGCCCGGCCGCCGAGGCGGTGAAGCCGCGCGCTTTTGTAAAAGCGTGGACGCTCGCGGACCTCGAAAAGGACCTCGATGCGCTGAAGGACCGCAAGCCCGACCTCGCGCGGGGTCGCGAACTTTACGCAGCGGCGCAGTGTTCGCGCTGCCATTTGTTCAAGGACGCGGGCGGCAATGTCGGCCCGGATTTATCGGCTGTCGCGCAGCGTTTCCAGCGGCGCGATATCCTCGAAGCGATCGTCGATCCAAACAAAGTGGTGAGCGATCAATACGCGCTGACGACGCTGACGGTGATCAAATTTGGCGGCGGCGAAGAGCAGGTCACCGGACTGCTGCAGGAGGAAACGAGCGGGACCATCCGCATCCTCACCGACCCCTTCGCTGGCACCTCGCGCGAGTTTTACCACAACGTGGTGAAGAAAAAGGAAAAGGCCGCCGTAAGCCTCATGCCCCCCGCGCTGCTGAACACGCTCACCGCGGAGGAAGTGGCGGACTTGCTGGCGTTTCTCGGCGGCAGGTAGGAGCATCCGCCACACGAGATTTCCGGTCGAGAGCGCAGCAATGCGAGCAACGCGAGCCAAGGAGCGGCGACATTCTTGTCGCTGTTTGAAACCCAGCGCGTAAGCGCCCGATCTCCCCGCGTTCCGATGTTCAATAATTTACCGCTTCGCGTGTTGTTTTAGACGGCGGCAGGAATGCCGCCGCTCCTTGGCTCGCTGCGCTCGCAGGGAAGATGCGCCGGCCGTATGCGCTTCACTCCGCCTTCGGGATTTTATCGAGAATCATCCGCGTGATGTCGTCGCTCGTGATTCCCTCGGACTGCGCGGCGAAGTTCGGGATGATGCGATGCCGCATGATGCTCGGCGCGACCGCCGCGACATCATCGCAACTCACATACACCTGCCCGCGGAGAATGGCGTGCGCCTTTGCCGCGAGGATGAGATTCAGCGAAGCACGCGGACCCGCGCCCCAGCTCAGCCACTTTTTGCAGAAGTCGAGAGCCTGCGGACTTTTCGCCCGCGTCGCCGCCGCGATGCTCTGCGCATAGCGGAGGACGTGCTCGGCCACCGGCATGCGGCGCACCGTCCCCTGCAAATACATGATGTGGTCGAGCCCCAGCACCTGCCGCGGCTGCGCGGGCTTTCCACCCGTTCCGCGGCGCATGATTTCCAGCTCCTCGTCCGCGCTCGGGTAGTCCACGTAAATCATGAACCTGAACCGATCGAGCTGCGCCGCGGGCAGCGGATAAGTGCCTTCCTGCTCGACGGGATTTTGCGTCGCGAGAACGAAGAATGGATTTGGCAGCGCGTGGTCCTCGCCGCCGACGGTGATCTTCCGCTCCTGCATCGCCTCCAGCATCGCGGCCTGCGTCTTCGGCGGCGTGCGGGTGATTTCATCCGCGAGGATGACGTTTGCAAAGATCGGCCCCGGCAGGAACTTGAACTCGCGCTCGCCGCTCTCGGGATTCTGGTAAATGACTTCGGTCCCCGTGATGTCGCTCGGCATGAGGTCGGGCGTAAACTGGATGCGCTTGAATTGAAGATTCAGAGCCTGGGCGAGCGTGGAGATGAGCAGCGTTTTCGCCAGCCCCGGCACACCGACGAGCAGCGCGTGCGAACGCGTGAAGATGGCGATGAGCAGTTCGTCGATAACGGCATCCTGCCCGACGATGACCTTGCCGATTTGATAGCGGAGGGTCTCGTAGGCTTTCTTGAAATACTCGATGGCCTGCACGTCGTCCTCTTTGAATGCAGCCGGCTTCACGGAACTCTCAATGGCTTCCATGTCTGGTGGCGGTGGCGGTGTATCCGAATCGGCGCTCATGGCGTGCATGGGTAAATGCGGAGCGCCGCGGCTGTCGAGCGCTCAAAACGCACACTTGCCGCCCGCGGTGGATTGCTGCATTTCAGCGCGGATGAATCGCCGCAGTTTTCTCCAGCTTTCCGCATCCGCAACCGGGCTCTTCGCCCTGCGTCCGCTGCTCGCCGCCGATGAAGCCCCCGCGCCGCAGCAGAAAGGCGCGTCGTTTTTACTCGCGAGCGATACACATTACCTCGCGAACAAGGAAAACCCCGCGGAGATGGACGAGACCTCGCGCGACATCAACGCGCGGCTCATCGAATGGCTGAACAAACTCCCCGGCACGGAAATCCCCGCCGAGGCCGGTGGCGGCAGGGTGGAAGGCGTGCAGGGCGTGATTCACAGCGGGGATTTGATCGACACCGGCGACAAGCAGGGCGACGTGCACGTGGCGATGCAGAAGACCGAGTGGAGCGCGTTCAACGCCGACTGGGGCCTCAACGGCGGCGACGGAAAACTGAAACTGCCCGTGCGCGAAGTGTGGGGAAATCACGACGGCCCGCAGGGCAGGGGAGTGGTCATCGACGGCCTGCGCGAGCGCAACACGAAGCGGAAGGACGTGAACGTTTCCGCGAACGGCATGCACTTTTCCTGGGATTGGAACGGCGTGCATTTCGTGAACGTGGGCCTGACCGTGGGCGCGCGAAAGGATGTCGAGCGCCCGCGCCGCTATGCATCGCTGGAGAGTCTCGATTTCCTCAAACAGGATCTCGCCGAGCGCGTGGGCGACAGCGGCAGGCCGGTGGTGATCACGCATCACATCGATGTCGCCCGCTATTGCGCGCCGCTCGCGCCCGAGCTCGTCACGAAGAACGAGTGGGACTACTCGGACGTCGCCGCATATCACGAAGTGCTGACCAAATACCGCATCGCCGCGATTCTCTACGGCCACACGCACGTGCGGAAAATCTTCCCGTGGGACGGCACGACGCCGAAGTTCACAAAGGACGCGCCGCCGGTGAAGGGCATCGCGGTTTTCAACACGGACAACTCCGCGCACTTCAAAAGCGACACTCAGGCCGTGATGTATTTCACCGTGACCGACAAGGAGGTCATCGCCCGCGAGTTCGCGACGCCGGACGCGTGGATGACCGGCGCGTGGACCCCGGAGGTGTGGCGTTTCCCAATCGCGTAAGATGCCGCGCTCCATGATATCCCGCGCGCTCGAGCCGCTCGTCGCGATTCTCTGGGGACTCTTCATCGCGGCGAGTGTGTGGTTTGCGCTGGTGTGGATTGGGCCCATCGACGCCGTGACGCTCGGCTTCAAGTTCGAGCCCGATGCACCGCCGCCGCCAAACGCGGCATTTCTCAGCGCCGTGCTTTTGCTCGCGCAAAATGCAGACATCATCTGGCTCGCATTCGCCGTGGTGAATCTGCACCTCATCGTGACCACGACCAACGGACTCGCATCCGCCCGCGCGTGGCTGGGATTCACGGCAGGCAGCGCATTCCTGCTCGGATGGCTGAACGTGACGACGCGGATTCCGTTTGGCGGAATGGCATTCGGCTCCGGCCTCGGCGGGAAGTTTCTCGGCGTGCCGATCGGCTGGCCGCTTCTCTGCGCAGCACTCATCATCGCCGCCCGCGAAGCGGTCTTGTGGATTCGCCCGAGGGCGAGTCACGCAGCGGTGGCGGCGATCGCGGCGGTGATTGTTTTCGCGACGCTCGCGAATCTCGAACCCACCGCCCGGCACACGCGGGCCTGGTGGGACTGGTTCGCCGAGACTCCGCGCAACCCTTCATCCATCCACCCGTGGACGTGGGCCGCGTGGTTCCTCTGGCCGTGGCTGATTCTCTTCGCGATGCGCGAAAAGGACGTCGTTTCGTCTGTGACTCCGCGCAACGCGAAGCCGTTCATCGTACTCGCGGTCCTGAATGTCGTCGCGCTGATCGCCCGCTTTCGCTGAACGCGCGACTAAGGCCGCGGGTCGAGCGAAACCCGGCCGCTCGTCGCATTCACGCCGATAAAATAGCCGCCCGCGCTGTGCGTCTTTTGCAGGACCACGCCGGAGAACTTCCCGTTCGTAAGCGTCGTCGTCTGGGTGAACGCACCGCTCATCGCGCCGGTCGGATTCAATGTAATCTTGAGCGTCGTCGCCCCCGTCGCGCTGGCCGCGGGGCCGGTGACGGTGACCTTGTTCTTCGCATCGATCGTGGCGTTGTTGCCAAACCCGGGTGTCGCGCCGCCGGTGATTGAGAAAATCACATTCGTGGGCGCGGCAAGGCCGAGCACATTGTGGGTGCCGAGCACGTAAGGCGGATTCGGATTCTTCGTCGTCGGCTTCGCGGGAGCGATGAACTTCGAAGCGAATAGGTCCGCGCTGATCGCACCCGGCCAGCCGAGCGGATACAGCTTGTCCTTCGGCAGCGCCGGTTTCGCCCAGCGCACATCAAACGCCGTCGCATCGGTCTCGGTTTGCGCGGAGTCGAAGACGAGCGTGAACGCGATCGAGCCCGCCTTGCCGGCGTAGAGCTGCACGAAGACGGGCAGCTTTCCGGTCACGTCCACGATTCCTCCGAAGCTCAGCGCGGTGCCGTCCGCGAGTTTGCCTTTGCCGGAGGTCTTTCCATCCACGCCGACGGCGAACTGAATCCAGCCTTCGCCCTGCGGGAAGCGTCCCGCGGTCAGTCCGCCATTTGGCGCGGGACGCGCCTGGATCAGCGCAGTGTATTTTGCGGCGGAATCCACCGGCGCGGTCTTGGTGCCCGAGTCGTTCTCGGAGCCGTCGAACGTGTAGAGGTTCCCGTCGCCATCATTGAGCGTTCCGCGGAATGCATCGCCGCCGATTTGCAGCGTGAGCGTTTTCGTGGAGCGCCCGCGTTGCGCGAAGGTCATCGTCGCCGTGCCATCCCGACCGAGCGTGCCGCTGAATGTGAATTTGGACGAATCGAGCAGCGCCTGCGCGGTGATCTTTCCGGTCGCCGTGGTCTTCGCGGAAATCGAGCCCCGCGCGATGCCGGACTTCCGCAGAAGCGCCGCAAACGCGGTCTTTTTCGCTGCGAATGTATCGTTGTCCGTGATTGTCACTGAAGTGGTGCTCTGAGCGCCGATGGTCGCTCCGGCGGTCGCATTGCTCAGCGCCACCAAGAACGTCCGCGAAGGTTCGTCGTATGAGTTTTCCAGAATCGGGATCGTGATCGTCCGGCTCGTCTCGCCATGCGCGAAATTCAGCGTGCCCGATGTGTTTCCATAATGAATCCCGCCCGTCGCGGTGCCGGTGTTCGTTGCGTATGAGACGCTCACCGCGCCGTCGCTTCCGCCGCTGCGCAGAATGGTGATATCGATGCTGCCGGCGCTTTCGGAGACCGTGGAGGTCGCGGTGGAAAATGCGAATTCGCCCGGAATGTCGTTGTCAACGAGCGTCACGACCGTCGTGCGCTGCGCGCCCAGCGATGCTCCCGCGGTCGGTGCCCGCAGGGTGACGGTGAAGGTTTCGTCAGCCTCATCGAGGAAGTCATCGCTCAATGCGACAACGATGTCCTTCGATGTTTCGCCGTCGAGAAAGGTCACCGTGCCGCTGGTCGTGATGTAGTCGGCGCCCGGCGTCGCAGTTCCGGGTGCGATGGTAAATGTGGCGCTGACTTCGCCATCGCTGCCATCTGTGCGCGAGACGGTGAGATTCACCGAGTTCGCAGGCTCCGTGGCGGTCGCGGTCGCGGAGGCAAAGGCCAGCACGCCGGGAATGTCGTCGTCTTCGATGGTGAGAAGCGCACTGGTCTTCTCGCCGAGCGTCGTGCCCGCGCCGGGATTCAGGATCGTGAGGGTGAGTGTTTCGAGCGGCTCGTCGAGCGTGTCGTCCGTGATCGGGATGGTGATCGTCGCCTCCGTCGCTCCTGCTGCAAACGTGACCGTGCCGCCTGTCAGCGTAACATCGGCAGCGGTCGCGGTGCCGGCCGTGAGCGTGTAGTCCACCGTCGAAACGCCGGATGTGATTCCGGCACGGGTGAGACGGATTTGGAAGGGACCTGCATCCTCCAGCTTCGTTTCATTGTCGTCGCCAAACGGGTCGATGGAAACAATGCCGCCTGCCTCGTCATCGAGAATCGTAGCCTTTGCTGTCGCGCGTGCGACGAAGACTTCCGGGTCCACCGTGGAGATTGCCACGCTGAACGACTGCCCGATTCCGCCAAATTCCGGATATTCGACAATAGCGTCGTCGAGTATCGGAATCGACACCGTTTTGCTCGTCTCTCCCGCGGCAAAGGACACCGTGGTGGAGGTCGCCGTGAAGTCCTCTCCCTCGGTGGCGCCGGCGGATTCGAACGTGTTGACGTCGAGCGTGAATGCCGCGGCTCCATTGGTGCGCGTGATGGTGAGGACGGCGTTCGCATCCTGTCCTTCGATCACGGTGACATCGCCGATGGACACAAAGCCCGCAGCCGGCGGAGCCCAGTTCAACGTGAATGACATGCCAAAGATGCCGCCAAATCCGTCCTGCTCGTTTGCGGCAATTCCGATGTGATACGTCCGGCCTGTCTCCGCAATCCATCCGGCACCATCGAATCCCTGGCTTACGAACGTTGCCGCCGGCGTAGTGCCTTCAAAAACCGCCACCTTCACTTCGCCGAAGAACGCCGGCGCACTTGCTGCGCGAAATGCGACCGGGCCCGAGAATGTAGCGGTCCACCGGTACCAGACCGTCTCGACTGGCGCGCCGAAAAGCGGTCCGAGATCCTCGCCGACATCAACGTAGCCCGGGTCCGTGTCGAAATCCGGGTCCGCTCCGACTGTCGTACCCGCGATGGTTCCGCTCGCTCCGCTGAGGATCGTGGCGTTGGCAATCAGGTTGTTTGCCGGATCATCCTCGTCGTCGTAGCGGTCGAAATACACGCCATCGAAATCGTCCACCACTGCGTTGGAGCCTGCCTGCAGCAGCGCGCGGATTTGGAGCACGCCGTCGTTAACGGTGTTGTTCACGGTCGTTACCGTGACCTCTTTCTCCGTTTCGTTTGGAGCAAACGTGAACGCGGTTTGCGAGAGCGTGTAGTGCGTCACTTCGTCCGCGAGGTCAGGGCCCGATTGCGGTGCGAGGGTCACAGTCGCGCTGCTGCTGAAGTCGCCGACTGTTCTGCGAAGCGTGATCGTCCGGGTTTCGGCGATCCGCTCGCGCATGACGAAGCCTCCGTATTCCGCCGTGATCACCGATGCGCCCGCGATGAAGCTGTATTCGAGGTCGAATGCCGGATTGTCGAAGTCATCACCCTCCACGCGGAACGTAATCACCTGCCCTGCGCTCACGCCCGCAAGCCCGCCCGCGCTTACAAATCCGATCGGGTTCGGTCCGGTGCCCTCGGCCTGCGAGATGTGGAACGTGGAGGGGTTTTGTCCGGCGGCGAGCTTCAGTCGGAACACGCCCGCGGCGGGGGCGGTCCATCGATAGAAAACGGAACCCGTTCCGCCCGCGTACACGCCCTCGCCAAATTCAAATGTCGAGCCAAGCAGCAGGCACTGTGTCGTTCCGGAAGAGCCGGTCAGCGTCGCCGCGTTTGCGACATTGTCGTTCGCCGGTGGTCCCGCTTGCAGCCATTCAAATGTGTATGCGCCGGGCGTTCCGATATCGGATGAATCGATCGCGATGCGGTATTCGACTCCCGCGACGGCCTCGAAGATCATGGAGTAATTAATGAAAGGATCGCGGTTCTCGACCCTCGTCAGTCCATTCAAAGCAGCGCCCGTGTACACGGCGACAATCATGCCGTCGCCCGAGTTCTGCCTTGGAATCATGGAAACGAGACCATCCGCCGGAGCAGTCCAGCGATACCACATCGTGCTGCCCGCTCCGGGCCCGTGATCCGGTTCATCGATCTGCCGCGTGGCACCAGCGTTGCTATCCGTCAGGCTGCCGGATGCGCCCGTGATGACGAGGGCATTATCGAAATTGTTGTGGAGCGCGATCAGGTTCCACAGAAGCGTTGCTTCGCCAATGCCACCGTCGGCGTCGAGGGCGATCCGGTATGTCGTTCCCGAGGTGACATTGAGCTGCACTTCGAAATCACCGGACGCTTCCTCGGTGAGCGTCGCGAGGGTGTTTCCGGTGTAAACGGCGAGCAGCGGATTGAATTCCGTGTATGGCAGCGAAAACGTGACCTCTCCCGTCGATGGCGCTGTCCATGAATACCACACCGAGTTGCCTCCGGGGCTGCCGAAGTGATCGGGCTCGTTCGCTTCCTTCGTTGCACCAGCGATGTTCACGTCCTCGCCGCCTGACGCTCCGGTAATCACCTTCGCCGAGGCAAAAGCGTCATTCGTCGGCGACGGGACCGTCGCCCAGCTCAGCGTGATGCTGCCTTCCTCCGCAAAGCCGTTGCCGCCCTCGTAGCCATCCACCGCGATGCGATACACCGTGCCTGCCGTCGCCTGGAAATAAACCCGGGAAACCAGACCCTCGATTGCCTCGTCGTTTGATGCGACCTCCACCAGCGTGGCAACTGTCGCGCCCGTGTAGATTCCGATCGTCGTGTCGAAATCGCTGTCCACGGTATTGAACTGAAACGGCCCGGAACTCGGCGCGATCCAGCGGAACCATACCGACTGCCCGCCCGGATCGCCCGCGTGATCCGGTTCGCCGACCTGCTTGGTGGCCTCGACGTTCGTGCCCGTCACGGAGCCCGATGCCCCGGTCACGAGCCGCGCGCTGGCAAAGTTATCGTTCGCCGGCGGAGCCGCGTGGGAGGTGTGGATGGACAACACCGCCGCAGTGACCGCGGCGGCAAGCCGCAATGCGCGGCTGATAATTGACGTTTTCATAAGGCAGTTGTTTCCGGTGAATGATTCAGTCGTCTATTTTTTCAAAACTTCACGGAGTTTCACCGGGTCGGTTTCCGGCGACTGGCAGACGAAGTTTTCGCAGACAAACGCCGCGGCTTTTCCGCCCTGCAGTTCCATGAATTTGATCGCCTCATTGCGCGCGCCAAGCCACGCCTGACCTTCGCCGCCGTCGGCGAGGATGATGATCTGATTCGGCGTGTAGTTCGCGCGGGCTTCCTTCAGCAGCGCTTTCGTGTCGTCGGCTCCGGGCTTTCCGGCGATGACAATCTGGCGGCCCTTCGCCATCGATGCATCCACCGCGCACAGCATCACGGGCAGTGCGCTTGGCATGGTCTTGAGCTGCTCGCCGACGCTCGCGATGGTTTTCTCGGCGCGTTCGCGGAGTTCCTTGGAATCAATGAGTTGTCCGAGCCGGATGAGGTTCATCGCGGCGATGCTGCCCGGCGCGGGCTCCGCATTGTCGGAATCCTCCTTCGAGCGGAACAGGATGTCTCCCTGCGCCGCCGGCGTTTGAAAGTAGCCGCCATGCTCCTTGTCGAGGAATACGGCGTCCATCTTCTGCTGAAGCTCTACGGCCCACGCGAGCCAGCGGGTGTCAAAGTCCGCCTCGTATAAATCGAGCAGCCCCGCGATGACCGATGCGTAGTCGTCTGCAAATCCCGCCGATGCCGCCGGCCCGAGCCGGTAGCTGCGGATGAGCGCGCCGTCCTTCCACAGTTTCGTCTGGAGAAACTTCGCGCTCGCCTGCGCGGCTGCGATGTAGCGCGGCTCGTCGAGCACCTGTCCTGCGCGTGCGAACGCCGAGATCAGCAGTCCGTTCCATGCGGCCACCACCTTGTCGTCGAGATGCGGATGCTGCCGCTTGTTGCGAATCTCGAAGAGCTTTGTGCGCGCCGCGGCGAGCGTCTTTTCGATTTCCGCCTCGGGCTTCCCTTCCTCCTTCGCGAGTTCCGCCGCGGTCTTGCGGACGATGAGCGTGTTCTTGCCCTTCAGCTTGTCAAACGGATCGCTCCCTTCGGGCGAATTGCCGTTTGGCTCCACGCCGTATGCTTTACAGAAAAGCGCGGAGTCCGCGCCGAGTGCGGCGTCGATCTCGGTCTTCGTCCACACGTAAAATGCGCCCTCCTTTTTCTCCGCGTGGCCTTCCTCTATGCTGTCGGCATCCTCCGCCGAGTAGAACCCGCCGTCCTTGCCCGTCAGCTCGCGCAGCACGTAATCCAGCACATCGCGCGTGACTTTCTCCCAGCGCGCATCGCGGGTGATCTGGAATGCATCGAGATAAACCCGCGCGAGCTGCGCCTGATCGTACGCCATCTTTTCGTAGTGCGGCACGTGCCAGAATTTGTCCACGGAGTAGCGGTGGAAGCCGCCGCCGATGTGATCGTGCATTCCGCCCGCGGCCATTTTGTCGAGCGTCACGAGCGCCATCTTTCCCGCGATGGCGCGGTCGCGTTCACCGGCCTCCGCATTGTCGGCGAGGTCCTTTTTCACCGACATGCGGAAGAGGAATGAAATGTTGCCCGGCTGCGGAAACTTCGGCGCTGCGCCGAATCCGCCGTGGTCCGCGTCGAAGCGCTTCACGAGTTCGTCGAGCCCCTTGCTCAGCGCGGCTTTTGCCGAGACCTCCACCTTGCTTTGCGCGCCCTTCGCAAATTCGGCGAGCTGCTTTGCCACTTCGTCGCCGTGCGCGATGATTCCCGCGCGGTCCTCCTTCCAGCCTTGCGCCAGCCGCTTCAGCAGCGTGGGAAATCCCGGACGCCCCGCGCGATCCTCCGGCGGGAAATACGTGCCGCCCACAAACGGCTTCAAGTCCGGCGTGAGCCACACATTCAGCGGCCAGCCGCCGCCGCCGGTCGTCGCCTGCACAAACGTCATGTACACCTTGTCCACGTCCGGACGCTCCTCGCGGTCCACTTTGATGCACACAAAGTTTTCGTTCAGAATCTTCGCGATCTCCTCGCTCTCAAACGACTCGCGCTCCATCACGTGGCACCAGTGGCACGTGCTGTAGCCGATGCTCAAAAAGATCGGCTTGTTCTCCTTCTTCGCCTTTTCAAAAGCCTCCGGTCCCCACGGATACCAGTCCACCGGATTGTGCTGGTGCTGGATCAAGTAGGGCGATTTTTCCTTCGCGAGTCGGTTCGTATGTTTCGGAGCGGTCTTCACGGCGGAATCCTTCGGGTTGGCGTCTGCGCAATGCGCGGTTTGTCCGAGGGAAAGTGCCGCGGCGGCGGCGAGCGCGAAACGCAGATGGAGTGTGGCAGTCATCGCGGGCAATCAAGGGCAATAGCCGCCTGCTGGCAAGCTGCGACGGCGGAACGGTTTCACGCCTCAAAGAATGCATCGGTGGCTCGGCACTCGGAGCGCCACCGTTCCGCAATCACTTTGCCTCGCGCCGCTTCTTCGCCGGTGTCGCCGGCTTTCTGGGAGCCTTGGGTGCGTCGGTGAGGAAAATGCCGGACGGCTCTCCCGCCGCGTTATCGTGCGACGGTGGTTTCATCCAGGGTGATTGCCACGTCCGGAGCCACGTGTCGCAACGCATCCCGGAATGCCGTGGCTTCCTGCTTTAGCGCGGGAGCAAATCGCAGGACGATATGCGCGGCGTTGCCCGACAGGTATCGCACGAGACAGTGCAACTGTGCACCGCCGCGGAGCGGTTCGAGAGCATAATCCTGCACGGAGTCCGGAAATCCCATGGTAAAGGTCGGAGTTTCCTCGGTTTGGAAAAGCTGCCGGATTTGCACACTGACCGGCAGCGGGACCGTGTCGCTGTTCTCTGACTCGAACGCGACCGTGCGCAAGCCCGCAGACTCTGCGGCTTTCGGCAGCTCATCATGCAGGGTATGCCATGGCGTGGGTGTGGTATTTCCGGTGGTGATGATCGCAAATATGACGGTAAATGCGATCACCGTGACGGCGGTGAGGATTTTTCGTTTTTTCAAGGGTGAAGCGATACCTACCATCCCGCAGCCACACGCGCAATCTCTCTGT
>SXGQ01196040.1_pt1 | contig 12346 bp, 7 predicted proteins | sample 3178371 | NCBI WGS metagenome assembly SXGQ01 (sample SAMN11356859, study PRJNA531348) | freshwater metagenome | isolation source: freshwater sample F1-20 | place: China: Fuxian Lake, Yuxi | collected 2017-12-25 | reverse complement strand
TCCCGGCAACTCCGGCGGCGCGCTGCTCGACAGCGACGGTCGGCTGATCGGCATCAACACCGCGATCCTCAGCCGCAGCGGCGGCTTCAACGGCGTGGGCTTCGCCATCCCGATCAACCAGGCGCGCGCCATCGCCGAGCAACTGGTGAAAACCGGCCGCGTGGACCGCGCTTACCTCGGCGTGCAGACGCAGCCGCTTGATGCGGAACTCTCCAAAATGTTCGACGTCACCCAAGGCGCTTTGGTGGTCGAAGTGCAGGCCGACACGCCGGCCGAAAAAGCGGGCCTGAAAAACGGCGACATTATCACGAAGATCGACGGCACCGCCATCCGCGACCAGCGACATCTTCAGTTGATGGTCACGCGCCTGACCCCCGGGGTGGAAGCGGCGGTGGAGTATCTGCGCGAGGGCAAACCCAAGACCGTAAAAGTAAAACTCGCCTCGCTCCCCGGCCAAGGCGGGGCCGTGGCGGGAGTCGGCGGCAACGACATCGGTGTGCTCAACGGCGTGGGCGTGGCCGACATCGATGCCTCGACCCGGTCCGAGCTGAATCTCCCGCGCCGCATCGAAGGCGCGATCATCACGGCGGTCGAACCCGACAGCGCGTCGGCGCGGGCCGGGCTGCGCGAAGGCGACATCATTTTGGAACTCGACCGGAAGGCCGTGCGCAACTCCGACGAAGCCGTGAAGCTGAGCGAAGAAATCAAAGGCCCGAAGGTGCTCGTGCGCCTCTGGCGCGCCGGCGTGATCCGCTTCCTCGTGGTGGACGAGACGAAGTAAGCCCGGGCGGGCGCGGATTATTTGGCCAACGCGGCGGCGGCGGCCCGCTGGAACCCGAGTCGGACATCGCTGCCGTCGCTGTTGGGGAAGTTGGAGCGCTGCACAAAGAGCAGATAAGCCACGCCCTTGACGGGATCGATCCAAGCCTGCGTGCCCCACGCGCCTCCGTGGCCGTATGAACCCGGCGAGAGCATTTCGCCGTGGCCGGGATGCGGGGTGCGCAGGATACAAGTGCCGACGCCCCAGCCGTAATTGGCCCCGCGTTTGCCCCACTGTTCGGTCTGAAAAAACCCGGTCGGAATCTCGCCCGTGTGAATGGAAGCGAGGCTTTTCACGGCGGCCGGGCTAAGGAGGCGTTGGCTGCCGACGGTGCCTTGGCCAAGCAACAGTTGGCAGAAACGAGCGTAGTCTTGCGGAGTCGAAAAGAGCCCGCCGTTGCCCTGCGGCGGGTGCTCCGGGGCGCCAAACCCAGCGCGCGGCGGGACAGGGACGAGGCCGACGTCTTTGTTTTTCGCATAAGCGGTGGCGAGGCGCGCTCGCTGGGCCTTTGTCGGATAGAAAGTGGTGTCGGTCATGCCGAGCGGGTCGAAGAGGCGTTGTTGGAGAAAGGCATTGAACGAGAGGCCGCTCACGACCTCGACGATCCGGCCGGCGAGGTTGATGCCGGACTGGCAGTATTTCCAATGGGTGCCGGGCTCGAACTGCATCTTGGCCGCGAGCCAGACCGGCACGAGGTCGGCCAGAGTGCTCGCCGATTGCGCGGCCGTGCCGGACGCCTCCCCAAGGCCGGACGTGTGGGTGAGAATTTGGATGATCGTAAGATTGGCAGGCTGGCCCGAGGGGCTCTTTAGGCCGGCGAACTCGGGGATGTAGTTGGCGACGGGATCGGAGAGTTTCAGTTTACCGTCGTCCTGAAGCATCATGATCGCGACGCCGGTGACGGGCTTCGTCATCGAGGCGATCCAAAAAAGCGTATCGGGTGTCATTGCGCGGTGGCTGGCGAGGTCCGCATGGCCCGTAGATTCGAGATGAAGTGTGCGGTCGACTGTGACGACCGCGGTTACGGCGCCGGCGATTTCTTGCTTGTCCACCATCTCCTGCATGGCGGCGCCGATGCCGGGAAGAAGCGGTGAAGCCGCAAAGGACAAAGTGGAAACGGACAAGATGGCGGCGGTGACGAGTCGGTAATAGATCATGGGGAAGAGAGGGGTTGGGTGATTCAATGGTGAAGGAGCAGCCGGCGGTAAAGGGTCGCCGAGACTTCGCTGGGTTATAGTTCGAGGCAGAGAACGGCAAAAAAGCATGCTCAGTTGGCCGTGAGGAAGGGCTTTAGGTGGAGTTCGCCGACCGCACCTTACCTTCGCCCGCAGATCAGTAGGCGAAGAACATCTCTTGCAGCGTACGCAGGTCGCTCGCGCGGGTGAGGCCGAGCATGAGGAGGACGCGGGCTTTCTGCGGGTTCAATTCGTCGGCGGCGATGAAGCCGAGGCGGTCGTCGTCGATCTCGATGTTGCGCTCGACCACGCCGCCGCCGGTGCGCGACGCGCGGACGATCGCGACGCCTTTCTTCGCCGCTGCCGCGCAGGCGGCGAGGGCGGGCGCACCGAGGTTGCCGTCGCCTACGCCCGCGATCACCAGGCCGCGTGCGCCCGCCGCCACGGCGGCGTCGATCAGCGCGCGGTCCATGCCGGCGTGGGCGAAGATGAGGTCTACGCGGGGGAGCGTCCGCTCACTCACGCTCGCTGCGATCAGCGGTGCGAACTCGCTCGCGGCGGTGTGGCGGCGGACGGGCGGGGCGTAGAAATGGGGGCGGCCGGAATTGACCAGGCCGGCAAGGCCGCGCTGGCCGCTGGCAAACGTGCCGAGCTGCGTGGTGTTGGTTTTTGCGACTTCGCGGGCGAAGTGGATTTCGTCGTTGGCGACGACGAGCACGCCACGGCCGCGCGCGGCGGGGGCGGTCGCGACGGCGATGGCGTTGAACAGATTCATCGGGCCGTCGGCGCTCATGGCGGTGGCGGGGCGCATCGCGCCAACGAGCACGACGGGCTTTTCCGCGCGCACGACGAGGTTCAGGAAATAGGCGGTCTCCTCCATCGTATCGGTGCCGTGGGTGATGACGACGCCGGTGAGCGCGGGGTCGTCGACGGCGCGTTGCACGCGCGCGGCGAGTTTGCGCCAGACGGCCTCGGTCATGTCTTGGCTGCCGAGTTTGGCGACTTGCTCGACGTCGATGCGGGCGAGGGTGGCGAGCTGGGGGACGGCGGCGACGAGCGCGTCGATGGAAAGGGCGGCGGCGCGGTAGCCTCGGCCGGTGGTGTGGGCGCCGGCGATGGTGCCACCCGTGGCGAGCAGGCGGACGCAGGGGAGCTGGGCGGCAGCGGGCGGCATAGGGAGAGGACTGACGGTGAATTACGGCTGCGCGCCGGCCATGATCCACTCGGCGATGAGCTTGATCTCGTCGGGTTTGAGGGCGGGCTTGCCGTCGGTCGGCATGAATTCCTCGTCATCCGTCGGCAACGTGATGCGGCGGTAGAGGTCGCTCTTCTCCAACGAGCCGGCGATCACGGGCGGGCCGCTGTCGCCGCCCTCCATCAGCAATTCGTAGGTGTCCATGCGGAGGCCCCCTTTGATTTTGGACGGCTTGTGACAGGCGACGCAGTGTTTCTCCATCAGCGGAGCGATTTTCTCCACGTAGAATGACGGCGCGGCGGGCACGGGCGCGGCGGCAACGCCGGCCTTCGGCTCGGCGGCGGGCTTGGCGGGCGGCACCGCGCTCTTGAGGCCGAGAAACTGTTTCAGGCCGGCGGGCATGTGCTTTGTGAGGTAGTCGTCGCCGTGGGTGATGACGCTGCCTTGGTGACTCGTCCACGACATGAGCGCGATCGTCGCGAACAGCAGCGGCATGTAGCCGAGGCGGATGAACAGATAGCCCTCACCCGCCATGTAGCCGTGGCGGAACCACGTGAGCACGATGCACGCGGCGCTCAACCAGACTCCGCCCCACAAATGATCCATGATGGTCTCGCCCTCGTAGCCGCCGCTCCACGCGAGCAACCAACCGACGGCCGTGGCGACGACTGCGCCGATGGTGGCGAGGGTGAGTACGAAACCGGCGGTTTTTTGCAGGTGACGCCAGACGTGGAGCAGGCCGCCGATTTCGAGCACCGGCACGAGCAGCAACAACCCGATGGGCAGATGCACGAGCACCGGGTGAAACCGCCCGAAGAACTGGGCGATCGAGGCGCGTTCGCGGCCGTCGGGCGGCGCGATAAAGGGCAAGGCGAGCAGGAGTGCGATCAACCCGAGCTGAGCGAGGATCGGAGTCAGGCTGCGGGAGCGTGGAGTGTCGGCCATGGCGGGGAAAGACGCGGGATGAGAAACGGGATTGATACGGGCCGGATTTCTTCGCGCAATCGCCTTCCGTGATTTTTTGCAATGCCCCCCGACTTGGCCGGTGGCTTGCGGCCGGCTTAGGCGCCGCCGCGTTGGCGCTGCATGCCCAGCCGCTCGCACCCCCGCTGCCGATCCGGCCCCTGCCCGTGCCCGTCCCGGGGGCCTCGCCCGAGGCACCCCCGGCGGAGGTGGACGAATTTATCCGGCTCGGAAAATTCAAAGTGTCGGGCGATATCTTCGATGAAAACATCGATCCGACCGGCATGGATGCGCCCGAGGCGGAACGCGCCGAATCGCCGTTTTCCAACGACCTCATTATGGTCGAGACCGCCGATGACGACCCGCTGCACGACATCGGAACGGAACTCTCAGCCATCGCCGCCGCACCGCCGGCGGACACCGCCGCCGGCGTAAATCGCGTCAATCTCAAGGGCTTCCCCACCCCGCGGCAGCGCAACGGTTTCACCCAGGTTGGGATGCCCGAGATTCTCAACCCCGGTGGCTCGGAGTCGATTCAAGGCCCACTCACGCCGGTCGTCGGTCGGGCGGCCCCGGGCGGCATCCAAAACTTCATCTCGGCGCGACCGAGGGGGCGCAAAAGCTCGCGGCTGAGTTTGGTCGCGACCAGCAAAGATTATCTGGGGGCCGACTTTGAGCTAAGCGGTCAGCTCGTGCCCAAAAAAGCGTGGCACCGGTTTTCCGTCGCCGCCAACCAGCGGTTGGGACCGCAGCCCTTCACCTACAATCGCCACCGGGCCGCCAACGGTGCGGTCGTCTGGAGATTGAACCGCGCGTGGAGCTCGATGGTGCAGTTCGACTACGACGAGCGGGCCGCCAACGCTCCGCCCAACCTCGCCGATTACCGGGCCACGGCGTCTTCCAAAATCCTCGGCCCCTATCGGCCCTTGGCGGATTTCAACATCTACGGACCCAACGCGGGCTACCGCAAACGCACCGCCAGCGCGGTGCTCCAGCTCGAAGGCCAAATCGGCCGCCGGGTGAGCGTGCGGGCGAGTCTGCAAGGCTTCACCCGGAGCTTCGACGAAGACCGTTGGACCAACGGTCCCTTCCTGCTCGACACGAAGAAATTCAGCGGAATCCGCGAACCCCAGCACGTTGAACAGCCGTTCTCTGCGGTCACCGGCCAGATCGATGTGACCACGCGGTTTTTCGTGTTGAAAGCCGATCACAAGATCACCGTTTCACTGGACACCACGAGCACCGACTACGAGCGCGTGCAGAGCGCGCTCACGATCGCGGATCGCAACGCGCTGCCGGCCGACGTGCGCTTCTTCGATCCCGCCGCGCCGAATTATTTCCGGCCCGCCTACGAGCCGGGACGTTTTTCGCGCTTTATCACCAATCGGGCCGAGGAGAACCGCTACACGGGGATTTTCGTGAGCGAACGGGCGGCCTTCATGAAAGGACGCCTTGTGGTGACGGCGGGGGTGCGGCGGGATTTCGTGACGATCGATGTGTCGGACCGGAAGCCGGGCGCGGTGCAACCGAGAGTCAGCGATGAGACGGGAGAGGTGACGGGACATTTCGGGGCCAACTACGTGGCGGTGCCGGGCAAGATCTTGGTCTTCGCCAACACGAGCACGGCCTTTGAGCCCTCGTCGCGCGTTGATGCGCGCACCGGCCGCGTGCAAGGCAACGAGACGACCCTCGGCTACGAGGCGGGCGGCAAAGGGCTGTTTTTCGAGCGTCGGCTGGCACTTATCGCGATGGGCTTTGTGTATTTTAACCAAAATATTTCGCGACGAAATCCCCTTTACGACGATCCGATCTTGGACGCCAACCAGACCCAGCCGCAATTGGTCGCGGCCGGTGAAGAGCGCTTTACCGGCGGCTCGTTGGAAGGGAGATATAAAGTCTCGGACGCGTTTTCGCTCGGGGCGAGGGCGACCTACAACCGCGCGATCACGACGGCCTCGCCCGATCTGCCGGAAGAGATCGGCCGGGAACTCTCGCGCTTCCCCTGGCTCACGGGCGGACTCACCGCGCGTTACACCTTTGGCCGGGCTGGCCGCCGGGCGGGGTTGAGCATTGGCGGGGGTTTGACCTACGTGAGCGACACCGTGTCGAGCTACGAAAACAAGACCCACGTCTATCTCGCCTACCCGAGCTATACGTTGGCGAGCCTGAGCGCGAGCTACCGTTGGAAGGTGGGGAATTTCAATCACAGTCTGACGGCGACCGTGCGCAATGCCTTGAACCATGATCTGCTCGCCAGCGTCGCCCGCGTGGGCGGAGAACGCGACTATGGCATCTCTTACGGGCTAAGCTGGTGAGGTTCGCCGCCGGGCGGTAGCGCCCTGAAGTTTTGGGGCCGTTGATCTGTACGCTGCGGGCACGGCTTTGACTGCGCTCGGTCGGTCGGCCGCGGTAAGCTCTCGTGGGCGTTTGCGAAACTGGAACTCCGGCTTGGGTGCCTAACTCTTCTCCGGCCAGCTCTGCGGGACCTTCCGCAGTTTTTTGAGATCGTAGCCTTGCACGGTGAGTTCGGCGATGAGGCGTTGGTAGTCGGCTTCGGGAATCTGCGGGGTGCGGGCCATGATCCAGACGTAGTCGCGCTTGTTGCGGCCGATCACGGTTTGCGTGTAGTCGGCGTTGAGGTGCGTGATCAGGAACTCGGCCTTGAACGGCCAGACGAATTGCATGCCCCACGTCGAGTTGTTGACCGTGTCCACGACGAAGCCGCGCGGGTTGTAGCGTTTGGCGGGACCGTCGAAAGCGCCTTGGTTAAAGGTGAACACGGTGTCGATGGAGCCGTCGGGCTCGAGGCGGTAGGTCTCGATGCCGTTGTAGGCCTCGGTCTCGATAAAGGTGGGGATCGCCGCGATCACATACCACGCGCCCATGTAGCGGGGGAGATCGACGCTTTCGACGGTTTTGAGTGGGGGCAGGGGAGTGGCGCAGCCGGACATAAAGAAGAGAGTGCCGAGGAGGGGGAGGAGAACGAGTTTGGACATGGCGAAAGAGTTTAAGAAGGGTTGATCCCTCGAAAAGCGACGACGCACGGCGCGCAGCCGATGATGAGTAACGTGATCAAGCCCCCGGTTCCATTGGCCCAATCCCAGCGGTCCAACAGGATCCAGGCGCTCCGAAAAACAAAACCGAAGCGAAAAGGAGCAGCATCTCCCAAGCGATCAGACTGGGGCGTTTGGGCATAGGCGTCGGAATTTTCGCAGGTTCTTGGAAATCGCCAATTCAAACTTGCCCGCCGTTGAGCGGCGCGCCGACCTTGCCTCGACGACATTCTCTGGAAATGTTGCCGGCGGAATCTTCGAACCCGTGGGAAAAATCAAACCAACGAAAAAGCCCCGCGAGCGCGCGACCGTCCGGGGTATCGCGGCCGCGGCGGGAGTCTCGATCGGCGCCGTCTCCTCGGTGCTCAATAACCGGCACGTCGAGCGCCGGATCGCCCCGGAGACCGTGGAAAAAATCCGCGCGGCGGCGGCCGGGCTCGGCTATCTGCCCAATATCAGCGCCAAGCGGTTGCGCAGCGGCGGGAAAAACAACGTCGTACTCGCGCTGGTCACCAGTTTCGAAGCGCCGATTCCGCTCGTGAACCATTTTATCATCGCGCTGCGGTCGGCAATGGCGGCCGGCAAGTTTCCTCACGCCGAGGGAGCGTTTTCGGTTATGATCGAGATGTTTCCCGCCGGCCGGTTGCACGAGTTGCCCGGCTTGCTATCGGGCGATCATTTCAACGCCGCGATTTTACTCAACACCACGGCCGAGGACGATGCGTTCCTCAACCGCTCGGCGCTCCCGTATCCGGTCGTGTTGGTGAACCGTCTCATTGCGGGTTACGCGGCGGTGGTCGAGGCCCCCGAGACCGGCAGCCGCGCCGCCGAGATTCTGATCCGCGCGAAACGCCGGCGGTTGGCCGTGATCCATGGCAGTCCGCTCACGCAGACGACGCGCGCCCGCGTCAACGGCTTCATGCACAGGGGGGCCGAGCTGCTCGGTCAGCCGGCGCACGAAATCAAGTCGGCCACCCTCTCCGAGTCGGCGGGCTATGAAGCCATGCAGTCGTTTCTCAAGCGCGGTCCGGGAATCGACGGGCTCTACGCGGTGTCGGATGCGCTGGCGCTCGGTGCCTACCGCGCGCTGAAGGAGCACGGGCTGAAAATCCCGTCGGATGTCGCCGTCGTGGGCGTGGGCGATTACGAGATTTCCCCGTTCTTCGATCCGCCGCTGACGAGTGTCGGGGTGTCGCACCAGGCCTTGGCCGAAGAAGCGAGCCGGTTGCTTTTGCTGCAGCTCGGAGGTGTGGGCGCCGCGCGGCCGACGGTAACTGTGCCGCTGGCGGAGACCTTGCGGGCGTCTTCGGGCCACCGTCTGGGCTGAGACGGACGGAGTAGAATCTCCGGGCCAGTTTTCCCGGCCGGCAAAATTTTCCTTGAAATGTAAAAACGATTTAGCATCTGATGGGATTTTAGTTCGTCACCCTGCCGGTTTCGCCGGCTCAACCCAACCTCCCGATCTATGAAACCCATTGCCTTGCTTCGTCTGGTCATCGCCCCGTTCTGCGCCGGAGCGCTCGCCACGCCTCTCGTCGCCCAAACGACCCCGGCTGCCGAGAGCGCCGAAACCATCAAGCTGACCCCGTTCGCCGTCACGGCGGAGAAATCCTCCGGCTACAAAGTCTCCTCCGCCTCGGCCGCGACGCGCACCAACACGGCCATCATCGATATTCCCCAGACGGTGGACATCGTGACCAAGGAATTTTGGGACGACATCGGGGCGACGACCTTCGACCAGTCGTTCAAATATGTGGCCAATGTTTACGTGCGCAACCGCAACGCCGGCTCCGGCGACGGCATCAGTCTGCGCGGCTTTGAGATTTTTGGCGGTTCGATGTCCGTTGATGGTGTGCGGATGGGTAACAACAAGCGCGACTTGGTCGGCTATGAACGGCTCGAAGTGGTGAAAGGTCCGCCTTCCGCGGTGCAAGGCCGCGCCGGCGGCACCGGGTTGCTCAATTACATCCTCAAGAAACCCGAAATCGGCCTCAACTCGGTCGGCGTGAAATACGCGCTCAGCTTCGACGAATACGATGCCGTGACCAACCGGGCCGAGTTCGACGCCAATTACTCGCTCAAGGGCTCGACCAAACTGGCGGCCCGGGTCGCCGGCTCGTTGCAGGATGGCGACGACTACATTCAATTCCAAAAGACCAAGAACTACGCGCTCTACCCGTCGTTCAAATGGGAGATCTCGCCGAAGACCGATCTGGTTTTGGCCGCCGAGTTGCTTGATTTCAACACGCCGTCGCGCGAAGAGGGCCATGGCTTTGCCGTGTATCCCGAAAAGATGCGCCGCCTGATCCCGCGGTTTAACGACCCCGCCGATCCGATCACCGCCCTCGGACTGCCTTACAATTTCAACATCTCCGGGCCGGGCAACGAAGAGAAGACCAAGGTCTCCAACGCCACGCTCTTCCTCACCCACCAGATCAACGACTGGCTCTATTTCCGCCAAGTCGGCCACATGCGGTATTTTAGCAACAATACCTTTGCCTTCACCGGCGAAGACAACACCCGCACCACCGTCAATTCCCAGAAAACCGGCAGTGTCGGCTGGCGGCGCGGTTCGACCGCCCAAGGCGACCTCGTCGCCAAATACAGCCTGCGTGACTGGCTCACCAGCACGACGATGGTGGGCTATTCCTACGACGACGGCGCCAACGAGAACTCCAATTTCTCCGGCATCTCGAGCGCCCCGTTCAATACCCTCAGCATGGTCGCGATCAAAGCCTCCGGTTACAGTGCCTCTTACTACGACGGACGCGTCGTGCCGACGCTCGCCCGCACCGCCTACACGGAAAACGACTCCTACAGCTACGGGCAGTTCATCCAGCAGGACGTGGGCTTGTTCAAGAGCCGGCTCTTGCTCACTGGCGGACTTCGCTCCGACCGCGAAGTCACCGAGACGCGCAACAAGGTCACCGGCCTGCGCGCCAGCGGCGCCAACACCACGCTCAATTCCTATCGCTACGGCGCGACCTACAAGTTCCGCCCCGATCTCGCGCTTTACGCCGTGAAGAGCGTCCAAAACGATGCGCCCAACACCATCGCCCGCTACAACGGCTTGATCGCCGGCGACCCGCGGTTGAGCGAGTTCTTCACCGTGGCACCTCTGACCGAGCTCAACGAGGTCGGCGTCAAGGGCGAAGCCTTGAAGGGCCGGTTGTCGTTCACGGTCACCTATTGGGAAATGACCCGCGTGGGCAGCACGGTTAACATTTTGGCCAACGGCATCTCGCAGGGCCAAAATGTGACCTTCGGCACGGTGTCCGAGATTCCTGGCGCCCAGTCCAAGGGCTATGAAATCACGGCTTACGGCAGCATCAACGACCGCCTGAGTCTGATCGCCAATTTCACCGACATGGAAGTCAGCCAAGGCTTCACCGGCCAGCAGAACACCGCCGGCTGGACCGCCGCATCGAACCCGGGCCGGATCCCCCTGCGCTTCGCGCCCGAGTGGAATCTGAACGTGTTCGGCAAATACAGTTTCCGCGATCAACGAGAGCAGGGTTGGGAAGTGAAAGCCGGCGTTGCCGCCGTTGGGCCGCTCTACACCCAGTTGACCGGCTTCGGCCTGACGTTGATCCCGGACAACCAATACAGCTACGACGCCGGCGCCGCTTACCGCTGGAAGAACTACAACTTCGACCTGATGGTGACCAATCTCACCAACGCTCCGTTCTTCATCACCCGCGACCAAGCGCCCCGCACGTATCGCTTCAGCGTCTCTGCGAAGTGGTAAGCGCGGAGTCGTTTCCCGGTCCGAGATTTCTATCAAAATGAACTCGGACCGATCTCCCTTTCGCCACGGCTTTTTTAGAAGCAGGTCGTCGGTTGGCGGGGCTGAATTTATCATTCTGTTTTGCCCGTTGCTGGGTGACATCGAGGTCGTATCCAGGCCCGGTATTTCGCGGGCGGTGGTGCTCTTCGGTTTTTTGTTGGTCTCGCCTCTAGGCTGCGCCATCCCGGCCTAGGAGCTTCCCGTTTTTGCATAAATTCGTAGAATAATTCCACTGCCATGCACCTCCGCTCACTCGTTCTTTCCGCCCTCGTTCTTGCCGTGCCTTTTCTTCGCGCCGCCGAGGAAAAATTGCCGCGCCTTCAGCACAATAATCCCGCCCTCCTCACCGATCTCGGCGTCGGTCTTTGGGCGTGGCCTCTGCCGATGGACTACAATCGCGACGGGTTGATGGACCTCGTCGTCGTCTGCACCGACAAGCCTTACAACGGCACTTGGTTCTTCGAAAACAGCGGGCAGGTCGATGCGCAGCTCAAGCTCCCAATCTTCAAGCCCGCTGTCTTCATCGGCAAATCCGCGCCTTCGGTCGGCATCTCCTACGTCACGGGCAAACCCGTCGTCACCGCGACCGCCAGCGTCAAGACCGATGCCGCCTACGATTATCGCGGCAACACCTACCCGGATTTTGTGAGTTCGCAGTTCACGAAACCCCAGCCGCTCGGCGTGCCGGAGAAAATTCTCACCGAGCCCGGCATGATCCGCCAAAACCAGTGGCAGCTCGTCGATTTCGACGGCGACGGCGCGCTCGACGTTTCCGTCGGCATCGATTTTTGGGGCGATTTCGGCGCGCTCAACGGCGGCGAGGGCGCGTTCAACGCCAAGGGCGAGTGGACCCGCGGCAAATTGCGCGGCTACGTTTACATCATCCGCAACACCGGCACCACGGAGAAGCCGGTCTACGCCGCGCCGTTCCGCCTGCAGGCCGGCGGCAAAGACGTCGATCCCTTCGGCATGCCTTCGCCGTGCTGGGGCGACTTCGACGGTGACGGCGACCTCGATCTGATAGCCGGCGAATTCCTCGACGGCTTCACGTTTTTTGAAAACACCGGCACGCGCACGAAACCCGTTTACGCCGCCGGCCGCGCACTGATGCACGCCGGGCTCCCGCTGAAGATGGATCTCTGCATGATTACGCCTACCGCTGTGGACTTCGATGGTGACGGCGATCTCGACCTGATCGTCGGCGATGAGGACGGCCGCGTGGCCTTCATCGAGCACACCGGAAAAACCGTCGCGGGAATGCCGCAGTTTCTGGCGCCGCGTTATTTTCGGCAATTTGCCGCCGACGTAAAATTCGGCGCCCTCGCCACGCCTTACGCCGTCGATTGGGACGGC